>Ga0272441_10000435_pt1 | contig 95818 bp, 78 predicted proteins | sample SSMProp6N_FD_193582 | JGI IMG/M metagenome (GOLD analysis project Ga0272441, IMG submission 193582) | Marine sediment archaeal communities from Little Sippewissett salt marsh, Falmouth, MA, United States - SSM-Prop-6N | ecosystem: Environmental > Aquatic > Marine > Wetlands > Sediment ... | reverse complement strand
CAATTGCTTTTTTACAGTCGGATAGCCGGTGCATCTCTGGTATTGAACTGAAAGTATGGAAACAGGAAGGAGTCGGAAGATAATGGAGAAAGCGTGTGAAGGCTTGGAGATACTGAACGCAAAGGATTTCCGTGACATAAACCCGGGGGATCGCATCCTGATGGGGCCCGGTCCCAGTGATGTTCCCGCGCGAACGCTGCAGGCCATAGCCGCACCCTGCATTGGACACCTGGACCCCTATTTTCTGGAAATCATGAACGAGGTCCAGCAGCTGCTCCGTTTTCTGTTTCAAACCGAGAACGAGCTGACGATCCCTGTCTCGGGGACCGGCAGCGCCGGAATGGAAACCTGTTTTGTCAATCTGGTCGAACCGGGAGACGAAGTGGTCGTCTGCGTCAACGGGGTTTTCGGAACGCGCATGGCGGATATCGTCAATCGCATCGGCGGCAAGCTGGTCCGTGTCGATGCCGAATGGGGAACGGCCATTGATCCCCGGGCGTTGAAGGATGCGATAGCGGGCAGAAAACCCAAAGTGGTGGCTGTGGTCCATGCCGAAACGTCAACCGGCGTATGCCAGCCCCTTGAGGATCTGGCCCGGATCAGCCACGATGCCGGTGCGCTGTTTCTGGTGGACACCGTCACATCGCTGGGAGGCATGCCCGTTGCCATCGATGATATGAACATCGATGCGGTCTACAGCGGCACTCAGAAATGTATCTCCGGCCCTCCGGGCCTTTCGCCGGTTTCCTTTAGCCGGGCAGCCGTCAGGGCAATGGAACAGAGAAAAACCCCAGTTGTGAGCTGGTACCTCGACTTGAGCATGGTTCGCGATTACTGGGGCACTGAAAGGAAATATCATCACACGGCACCCATTAATATGATCTACAGCCTTCGCGAGGCACTTCGTCTGATTACGGAAGAAGGTCTGGATATGCGATTTGAGCGGCACCGCCTGAACCACCGGGCCTTGGTTGCCGGTATTGAGGCTATGGGGCTTTCGATGCTCGTTCCGGAGCCCATCCGGCTGCCCATGCTCAACGCGGTTCGGATACCCGAGGGGGTCGAAGATATAACGGTTCGCAAAGTGCTTCTCAATCAATTCGGCATCGAGATCGGCGGTGGATTGGGCCAATTTGCCGGCAAGGTCTGGCGAATCGGTCTGATGGGACATTCCTGCCGCCGCAAAAACGTGCTCCTCCTGCTGGCGGCCCTTGAAACAGTCCTCAAATCAGAAGGGTATCCGGCGCGACCGGGCGCGCTCGATGCGGCCACAGCGGTATACGATCAGGCCTGCTGAATTGAACTTGACGTGGAAAATAACCGATAGGTATCAAGGAGGAGGGTGATGCTGACCGATAGCCTTATTGGAGAGCTGCGTAACATTGTCGGTGAATTCCAGGTATCGGTGAACCGGGCGGACACCGAACTCTATTCCTACGATGCCTCGCTCGCCAGGGGTCAACCGGGGGTTGTGGTTTTCCCGGCCGACACCCGTGAAGCATCGATGATCGTACGTGCGGCCAATCGGGCCGGTATAACGTTCGTGCCGCGCGGATTTGGAACCAATCTTTCGGGCGGTACGGTGCTGCCATCCGGCGGGCTCGTGATCTGCCTGTCCCGGTTCAATCGCATCCTCGAAGTATGTCCCCAGAGCCGCCATGCGGTTGTCCAACCGGGCGTCACCAATCTTGAACTTCAAAACGCCCTCGCCCCGCTTGGTTTTTTCTATGCCCCGGACCCCGCCAGTCAAAAAGTGGCCACGCTGGGGGGCAACGTCGGCGAAAACTCCGGGGGACCACGCTGTTTAAAATACGGTGTCACGACCAACCACGTGCTCGGTATGGAGATGATACTGCCGGATGGAGACATCATACGAACGGGTGGGCCGGCACTCGACCCGCCAGGCTATGACTTGCGGGGCGCGATCATCGGCAGCGAGGGCACCCTGGGCATCGTCACCGAAATTACCGTTCGAATTCTTCCGTTTCCGGCATCCATCATCACGATGCTGGCCATTTACAATGATATCGGCGATGCCGCGCGTTCGGTGTCGGATATCATTTCCGCCGGCATGGTGCCGACCACATTGGAAATGATGGATGCTCCCATCATCAAGGCGGTGGAGGACAGTTATGCCTGTGGATATCCCCGGGATGCCGCTGCGGTTTTGATCATCGAAGTGGAAGGTCCGCAAACCGGCCTCAGGGAGCAGGCACGGCAGGTCAATGACATTTGCATGCGAAACAACTGTCGCAGCTTACATGAAGCCAAAGACAGTACCGAACGGAACCGGCTCTGGGAAGGCAGACGCGGCGCTTTTGGCGCAGTGGCCCGATTGGCCCCGAATTACCTCGTAAACGACTGTTCGGTGCCGCGAACCAAACTGCCACAGGCGCTGGCAACGGTGGCCGATATCACCCAAAAATATCGCTTCGAACATGGAAACGTATTTCATGCGGGCGACGGCAACCTGCATCCGTTGATACTGTTTGATTCCCGGGATGCCGATCAATTGGCGCGCGTTAAAAAGGCCGGTTGGGAAATCATGGAGGCCTGTGTCGCATTAGGCGGGACCATCTCCGGCGAGCATGGTATCGGTCTGGAAAAGATGGAAGCCATGCGCTTGATATTTTCCGAAGAAGATTTCGAGGCCCAGCGATCTCTCAAACGGGCTTTTGACCCCGAAGATCGGCTCAATCCCGACAAGGTGATTCCCGTAGCGGGCCGGGCCGCCGAAATCGACGGCGTGCAGGACATGCGTCCGGATTTTGGACTGCCGGATGCGGTGCATACCGCCGAACAGGAACTCTTGGGAAAAATTCGGGAAGCGATTGCAGCCAAGCAACCGATTTCACCTCTTGGATGCGGGACCACTCCCGACTTCGGCAATCTAACGGATCCAGGGTCATTGCCCCTCCGCGTCAAGGGTCTGGATGAGGTCATCGAATATGATCCGCCCAACCAGGTCGTGACGGTTAGCGCCGGTATGCCTCTGAATGCATTACAGAACAAGCTACGGGCCAATGATCAGTGGTTGCCGCTGCGTCCAACGATGTCTCTGCTGAGGCATTCGATCGGCGGCGTGGTTGCGCTGGCCGCCTGCGGTCCGGAGCGCATGGTTTACGGCGCTCCCCGGGATCTTTTGCTCGGGTTGCGGTTTATCAGCGGAAAAGGGCACTTTGTTTCAACCGGCGGCAAAGTTGTTAAAAATGTGGCCGGGTACGACATGACGCGACTGCTGACCGGCTCGGCCGGCACTCTCGGTTTTATTACCCGGGCCACTTTTCGGGTGGCGATGATCCCCGAGAGCTGCACGGCGGTAACGGCCGGTGGCGACCTGAAGGAGTGTGCAGCCTTGGCAACCACCCTCCTTACCTCGAACCTGATACCGACCTTCCTCGTTGCTACCGCAAACGGTAAACGCCATGATCTCGCAAAAGAGGATCACTCGAATTGGCGGCTTCACGTTGGATTCGAAGGCTTTGCCGGAACGGTCCGGGATCAAGCCAACCGGGTCGGTGAGCAGTGTGAAGCTGCGGGTTTGAGAAATGTCGCCCTGCAGGAGTACGACGTTTATGTCGGCAAATTGAGCCCGTACCTGGACCGCCTGATCCAGCAGACCTTTATTCTGCGAGCGGATTTGCCCCCTGCCAATGTTGCCGGGTTCATCAAATCCGCGGACAGTCATCTTTTGCGATCGACCGTGATGCTCGATTTGGGATGCGGTCGGGTATTGGGCGGATTGGAACATGTCAGTGGTGAGGATTGGTCACAAGTGTGCCGCTTGGCTGATCGATATGGCGGACATGTGCTGCTGGAAAAAGCACCGGTCGAGTTTAAGCAGCGTCATGACATCTTCGGTCTTAAACGGTCCGATTGGCAGATCATGCACCGTGTGAAAACCGCCCTCGATCCAAACCGTATTTTCGCCCCCGGCAGGCTGCCCGGTAGGGTATAAAGGATTCCGATGGGAATTGCCGCGTGTTACGACGAAATTGCCCAGTGCAATAAATGCGGGTTTTGTCAGGTGGCCTGCCCGATTTTCCGCGCCACCGGGCACGAATCCGGCGTAGCGCGCGGTCGCCTGGCCCTGCTGCGCGCCATAATCGAAGGCCGTTTGGACTGGTCCGATGATATCGACGCCCCGCTATTTGACTGTCTGCTTTGCGGGGCCTGCACATCCAATTGTTTCCCCGCCATTCCCACATCCGATCTCCTCATCCGGGCACGTTCCGAATATCTGGCCCGGGTCGGCCGAAAATCGATCCACCGCCTTCTGTTCGACCATTTGCTGCCGTATCCCGATCGTCTTCACGTGGCAGCGCGGGCTGTGGCTCTGAGCAAAAAAGCCGGACTCTCAAACCTGGCGCGCGCCCTGGGATTGCTGCGCATCTTCGGACGTGATTTCGCCAATGCGGAAGACATCGTCGAGAACCTGCCGGTGACGGCATTTCGCGACCGTCACCATCCCGGCGTTTACCAGGGCAGCGGTAAAGAGCTGATTATCGGTTACTTCATCGGGTGCGGTGTCGACATCATCCAGCAGCAAACCGGAACCGCCACTCTACAATTGTTGCGGCAAATCGCTCGGAAGGTTCACGTTCTCGACAACTGCTGCTGCGGGTTGCCGGCCTATTCTTTCGGGGACCTGCAGATCGCGCAAAAGCTGGCGCAAAAAAACATGCAAGCGCTCGCATCCGGCCCCTATGACATCATCGTCACCGATTGTTCCAGCTGCGCATCATTTCTCAAAAAATATCCTGTGCTTTTTTCTGAAGAAGACAGTCGCCATGAAGCGGCCAAGATGTTTTCCGCAAAAGTCCGGGATCTGACAGAATGGCTGAACACTGTCGCTGTGCCGGCGCCTGCGACTGATGCCGCCATAAGAGTGACCTATCATGATCCCTGCCACGCCTCCCGGGGGCAGGGCCTCGTGAATGAACCCCGCGACATTCTAAAAAATATTCCCGGAATCGAATACAGGGAGCTGCCCGAGGCGGACTGGTGCTGCGGGGGGGCCGGCGCCTATGCCCTGTCGCAATATGATCTTTATCGCCGGGTGTTGGACCGTAAAATCGCCAACCTGAAAACATCCGAAGCCGACATTATCGCCACTTCCTGTCCGGCGTGCATCATTCATCTTTCCTATGGCGTGCGAAAACACGGTCTTAAAACCCGCGTCTGTCACATTTCTGAAATCATCAACGGAATTTGATTTTCGTCTGTTCTTTTTTCATAATCCGGTATTGGTCAACAAAGGTTTGACTGAACGCTTATCCGGTGCTACCGAAAAGATTGAGCGCAAGGACTCGCCGGGATGCGGAACAAGCGATACCGTATGGTGATGTTAGCTTAATACCCTCTCTTCGTAACCCTTGTGCTCATTGGTTTTATGTCATTTAAATTCCGACTGTTTGCCGGCACGAGGTCGTCACGAATGCGGCCGATTTTTTAAGGGATCAGGTGTCAAGAACCCTGCTGTAATGGATCCCAGAATGCCGATCGATTCTTTTATCCTGCGGCTGAAGGGGGCGGAGCAGCCGATTTGGATGAAGTTGTCGAATTGGTTTGAATTTGAGCAGACCGCCCCAGGAATGATGGCGATGTTCCGCTCGAAGGCGGCTTGATAGACAGCCAGGCCGTCGATGCCCGGGGGCAGTTCGACCCAGAGCAGCGAGCCCCCCCGGGGAACGGCCAGCCGGGTCTTTGCCGGAAAATGATTTTGAATCTCGATGGCGATCCTGAACAGCTGCTTTTTCAATGCGCTTCGAAGTGCCCGCAGGTGTCGCTCGTAGGCGCCGCTGGCCAGGAAACGCGAGGCCACGTATTGGGCCAGGGTGGAGGTGGAGATCGTGATGCCGGCCTTCAGACGCTGAATCCTGGAGCTGAGCCGTCTGCCCGGGATAACCCATCCAAGGCGCAGCCCGGGCGCCAGGGTTTTTGAGAATGACGAGCAGGTCAGAATGAGATCTTCGCGGTCGTAGGCCTTGAGCGGCGCTGGGTGCTGCTCGCCGAAATAGAGCTGGCTGCTGATGTCGTCCTCGATTATTGGGACACCGTGGCTTGTCACCAGCTTTACCAGGGCCCGTTTTTTGTCCTCGGGCATCAGCGCGCCGAGTGGATTTTGAAAATTCGGCATGAACAGGCAGGCCCGGATCGTGTTGGTGCGTAGGCTCTTCTCGAGTTCCTTCAGATCGACCCCTTCCTGGGGATCGGTGGCTATCTCCAACACCAGCAAACCGAGCTCCTTCAGCAACTGTAAAAAGCTGAAGTTTGTCGGCGCTTCTATGGCGACGGTATCTCCCGGCCGGGTGACGGCCAGAAGTGAGAGCGCGATTGCCTCCATGCAGCCGTTGGTGATGATGATGTCTTCCGGTTCGATGCCTTCCAGCACCCCCAGGGTGCGCAACGCCAGCTGCCGTCTGAGCTCCGGAAAGCCTTCCGAGGGCGAATAAGAGAGCAGCGTCCTCATCTCGTTGCGGCTCAAGGACTTCAGGATGCGCGTGAAAGCCTTGACGGGCAGCAATGCGGGGTCCATGGCGGTGTTGCCGAAGGGGACGAAACGGGGGTTGCTGATGGCCGCTATAACGGAGTTGATCACCGGGGCCAGATTGACCCGCTGAGGTGCAGAAGTGTTTTTGCGCAGGGCCGGAACCTCCAGTTTTTTGAAGGAAACCGGCCGGACATAATAGCCGGATTTGGGCCGCGCTTCGACAAATCCCGTGTTCTCCAACTCCACGTACGCCCGGTACACCGTCGAGATGCTCAAGTTCGTCTGCTGGTGGAGCCTGCGGATGGAGGGCAGCTTCTCGCCGGCTTGATAGGTCCCCTCAAGGATTTTTTTCTCGATCTCGCCGGCCAGCTGCCGATAGCGGAAGGCCTGCCGGGTGGCCGCTACTGCCGACGGTTTGCCTTTTTCCCTGTTACCGCGCATGGGAATTCCCTCCCTGAAGACGGCCCCAATCTGTTATGCTGTTTTTTTGAAAAAACTGTATCTGTTATTTGGTTAGCACACCCGGTAAAAAAGAACAAATTGGATGTCATAGATTACGGGGAGGACAAAATGAGTGATTTACAGCAAAGAAAACCGGAAAGATCCGCCAGCTTCACCGTGAAAAGCGGTCTGGCGCAAATGCTGAAGGGGGGCGTCATCATGGACGTGGTCTCGCCCGAGCACGCCGTTATCGCAGAGGAGGCCGGGGCGGTCGCCGTGATGGCACTGGAACGCGTCCCGGCCGATATCCGGGCCCAGGGCGGTGTCGCGCGGATGTCCGATCCGGGTCTGATCCGCGAGATCATGGCGGCTGTCAGTATACCGGTTATGGCCAAATGCCGCATCGGTCACTTCGTCGAAGCACAGATCCTCGAGGCCATCGGTGTGGATTACGTCGACGAGAGCGAAGTCCTCACCCCGGCGGATGAGGCCCACCACATCGACAAGCACGTCTTTGGCGTGCCGTTCGTCTGCGGGTGCCGGAATCTGGGGGAGGCGTTGCGGCGCATCGGGGAAGGCGCGGCCATGATCCGCACAAAGGGTGAAGCCGGGACCGGGGACGTGGTGGAGGCCGTGCGCCATGCGCGAACGGTGTTGGGGGAGATCCGGGTGCTGCAGTCCAAGCCGGACGATGAGTTGATGGCTTACGCCAAGGATCTCGGTGCCCCATTTGAGCTGGTAAAACAGACCAAGGCCCTGGGGCGCCTGCCGGTGGTCAACTTTGCCGCCGGCGGACTTGCCACGCCGGCGGATGCGGCCTTGATGATGCAACTCGGTGTGGACGGTGTCTTCGTTGGCTCGGGGATATTCAAGAGCGGCGAACCGGCCCTGCGCGCCAAGGCCATCGTTCAGGCGACCACCCACTGCCGGAATGCCACCGTTCTGGCCGAGTTAAGTGCCGGCCTCGGACAGCCCATGGTCGGTATCAATGTATCCGATCTCGAGGAAAAGGACCGGTTGGCCGGCCGTGGCTGGTGATCCGGGAAGATGCGGTCATGAAAATCGGTGTTCTGGCGCTACAGGGTGCATTCGTTGAACACATCCGCATGCTGAGAGAACTTGGTCTGGAGGCGCCAGAGGTGCGTCTGGCGCACGAGATCCTCGGGTTGAACGGGTTGATTATCCCGGGCGGCGAGAGCACCGCCATCGGAAAGCTCATGGCAAGCTATGGCTTATTGGATCCGGTACGCCGCTTTTCAAAGGATCATGCGGTCTGGGGGACCTGTGCTGGAATGATCCTGATGGCCAAGGATACCGGTCGGAATCAGGCCGGTCTGGGGATAATGGACATCACTGTCGAACGCAACGCGTTCGGCCGCCAGATTGACAGCTTCGAAGAAAACCTGACCGTAGATGTATTGAGGGATGGACATCAGCGGCCGTTTCCCGGCATCTTCATTCGTGCCCCGCGGCTGGTCGCAGCCCGCGGGTCGGCACGAGTCATCGCCTACCTGGCGGACGGCACCGCCGTTGCCGCCTGCCAGGGCAGGTGGCTCGCCACCGCATTTCACCCGGAGCTTTCCAACGATCTCCGTTTCCACCAATACTTCGTCGATGTGGTCTGTTCTTGAAAGGCGCACCGCGCGCCATTTAAAATCGGCAATGCTGCGCAGTAATTCAAGAGTGTGTTAATCGGGTTGGTGGAAAATGCATAGTTCAGTAATACCATCGACCATTCGAGGATGGGCGCTTAGACAGGATTTCTTTTGACCAATTCCGAACTCCGGCAAGCGTTGCGGCGTTGTTAAAATCACTGTTGACTCAAAATATATTATAAAATATACAACCCTATTCGGTACTTACAAAGAGACTCTTATTGCTTGGGCATAACAGCTGAAGCCTAACTTCTAGTTGTTGCGGACGCGAGGATCTGTTTCCCAGCCTTTGCCTGCTGTCGAGGTGTGGTATTGGCGGACCCAAAAGGGGCGTTATGAATCACTTTTTCTTTGCGCTAGCGTTGATATTTTACGGAGGCCTTGTGCCTCTTTTTTTTAGGCGTCATTTTGCCTTCATGAAAGCAGCCGGTACCCTGAGCATAGCCTTTGGGTGTCTGTTGGGGCTGGTCGATGCGATCTTTAAACTGTTCCACCCGCAGATCAATTCCGTTTCCTTCAGTTACCTGAATGCATTCTCCCTGACTTTTCAAATAGACGCACTGTCGTCTTTTTTCCTTATCGCCATCTTCGCCGTCTCACTGCTGGCAGCGCTTTACAGCTTTCATTACATGGATAACCCCGCCAAAGCGTTGCGGACGGCTATCCATTACTTCTTTTTCAGCTTGCTCGTCGCCGCTATGGCGCTGGTGGTGACCGCCAACAATCTGATCAGCTTCATTTTATCCTGGGAAATCATGTCCCTGTCGTCGTTTTTTCTGGTGGTTTACAACTATGAGACCGCAGAAAACAGGCGGGCGGGCTATCTCTATTTTGTGTTTTCGCAAGTGGGGGCTTTTTTCATATTCGCGGCGTTCGCTGTCATGTATGCCCATACCGGCAGCATCGGGTTCGATGCGGCGGCCGACTTGCCGGATGCGGCCAAAATCTTGGTATTCGTTCTGGCTTTCATCGGTTTCGGCTCCAAGGCCGGCGTCTTTCCCTTTCACGTCTGGCTGCCCCATGCCCACCCGGCGGCTTCCAGCCATATTTCCGCCGTGATGTCGGGTGTCATGATCAAGACCGGCATTTACGGTATCCTCCGCGTCTACGCGGTGCTGGACTGGCCCACGGCGCTCTTTGGCGATATCGTATTGGTCGCCGGTATCGTTTCCGGCGTTTTGGGCGTGGTCTACGCTCTCGGACAGCACGATCTGAAGCGCTTGTTGGCCTACCATAGTGTTGAAAATATCGGGATCATCCTGATCGGCATCGGAATCGGAATGATCGGGGCCTCGGCCGAAAAACCGGCTATGGCCGTGCTCGGATTCGCCGGCGGACTGTTACATGTCCTGAACCACTCGATCTTTAAATCCCTCCTGTTTATGGGGGCCGGCATGGTGCTGCGCAAAACCGGCACACGCTCCATAGATCTTCTGGGGGGTCTGATCAAGAAAATGAAGATTACCGGGACGACCTTTCTTATCGGTTCTCTGGCCATATCCGGTCTCCCACCGCTAAACGGTTTTGTGAGCGAATTTTTAATCTATCTCGGCGGCTTTCGCGGCCTAACGCTGGGAAGAACGGATTTCGCGCTCAGCCTGCTGGCGATCGTGAGCCTGGCGGTGATCGGGGGGCTGGCCCTGGCCTGTTTCACAAAGGTGGTGGGGGTTGTCTTTCAAGGCGAGCCGCGCAGCCGTGCAGCGGAAAACGTGGACGAAAAAGGGCCTATGATGCTGATTCCCATGCTGGTGCTGGCGGCTGCCTGCATCGTGATCGGGGTGTTCCCGACACTGTTTATGACCATGGCGGTCAAGGCCGTTGCGTCCCTAAAGTTGGGTTACGGCACGATTCCACTGGCCCCCTTCGCGCAACTAACCGGCAACATTACCTGGGCCGCCGCTCTTATCTTCGCCGTTTTTTTCATCATTTTGGCGCTGCGTACCGCTTTATACAGAGGCAAAACCATCACGCGATCCGGCACCTGGGGCTGTGGATTCACGCGGCCCACGGTTAAAATGCAATACACGGGATCTTCCTTCGCCGCTTCTATTCTCGAGTTTTTCAAACCGGTGGCACCCGTGACCGTAGACGACCGGAAAGTGAAGGGGAATTTTCCCGAAAAAACGCTTTATCGCAGCCACGTCAATGATATTGCCGAATTGAACATGGGGCGCCTCATCGTGCGTCCGATCCTGTCGCTTTTCGACCAATTGCGCTGGCTGCAGCATGGGGACATACACCTATACATCGGTTACATTTTGTTGGCCATTGTGGCTGTGCTGTTCTTTGTTTAGGGTTCGCGAAAAAATAAGTTCGCCATTTTGGGCGTTGAGGCACCCTACCGGCAAGGCGTGAAAACTCGGCCTATCCGGATATTCCGGGTTTTCGAACCGACAGCCGGACGGGATGCATCGGCGTCTAAAAGGTAACGTTATTTTTGAGCGAGCCCTCAGCCCGGTGAGGCGGCAGCCACTCTGATTTACAAGAGGACATTGTGATGACATCCCTTATCATTCTGGCTTTGGCGATACTTCTGGCACCGTTTTATTCAGCGCTTATCTTGAAGGTCAAGGCGTTTTTCGGCGGTAAAAAAGGGCCGCCGTTGCTGATTAACTATTTTACGCTGATCAAGTTGTTCAAAAAGGGATCGGTCTACAGCACCAGTACCACCGTTATCTTTAAAATGGGTCCGATGGTCTCTCTGTCTGCTGCTCTCACGGTCCTGATGTTCTTACCCATTGCCGGCCAACCACCGCTTTTTTCTTTCAACGGAGATGTTATCCTGCTGCTTTACCTGCTTGGCCTGGGACGGTTTTTCACAATTGCCGCTGCCATGGACACGGCCTCGCCCTTTGAAGGAATGGGCGCAGCTCGCGAGGCCTATTTTCCAATTATCTGTGAAGCCACACTGTTCATGATTTTAATCCTGTTTACCATTCTCACCGGGCAATTGAGTTTGGCGGCCTATTTTTCGAGCGGTCAGCCCCTTATGCTCTGGCAAACGGCCGGGTCACCGCTGTTGTTTGTGGTTATTGCCTTTTTTATTATTCTGCTGACGGAAAATTCGCGGGTGCCGGTGGATGACCCGGCAACTCACCTGGAATTGACCATGATTCATGAAGTCATGGTGTTGGATCACAGTGGGCCCGATTTTGCCTTGATCGAGTTGGGCGCTTTTTTAAAACTATTCTTTTACGCGACGCTGGTCAGCCTGCTGATCTGCCCGTTTTCGCTCGGCAGCCCGGCGGCCGACATCGGCCTTTTCTTTTGCATTCTCGCATTGGTTTACGCAGCCGTCGGTGTTACCGAGTCTGTCATGGCCCGCTTCCGGATGGACAAGGTGCCCCAGTTTGTCCTGACATCTTTTGCCTTGGCCTTTTTTGCAACCGTTATCACCCTGGAGTTCATTAAATGATCGAATTCGTCGATACCATTTTGGCCCTGGTTCTGCTGTCGGTTTTATTCTCATTCGGTACCAGTCGGTTGCCGGCCTTAATCAAAATTATCGCTTTTCAGGGCGTGGCCGTGTCCGTTGTGCCCCTGTTTATCGGCCACGACCTGGGCACCGGCGGAATCGTGTTTACGCTGATTACCCTGCTGATCCGGGGTATCGTCATTCCCCTTTGCATCTATCTGGCCATCAAAAAAGTCGCCATCCGCCGGGAGGTCGAACCCATTGTCGGCTATCATGCGTCACTGCTGGTCGGCTTGATCCTTATCGTGGCCGCCACTTTCGTCAGCCCGAAATTCAATTTGCCCCAGTCCAGCAGCAATGCTCTGCTGCTCCCGACCGCCATTACCCTTTTGGCAGCGGGCATGTTTCTGCTCATGGCCCGGCGCAACGCGATCGCCATGGTTCTCGGTTATATCGTAATGGAGAACGGCATCTATCTGGTGGGCACCAGTTTTTCCGTTCGCGCCCATCACATCGTGGAATTCGGCATCCTGCTCGACGTGCTGGCCGGGGTTATGATAATGGCCGTCATTCTGCAGAATATCAAACAGGCCTTCGATGATGTGGACACGGCACTGCTCAGAACCTTAAAGGAATAGGTGTTCTTCAAATGGTTGAACTTGTATTTCTGGCCCCGCTTCTAACCGGTGCCATCGCCTTTTTTCTCCCGCGAACATCCGGACGGCCGCTGTTGGTGATCACCGGGTTCATCCATCTGCTCTTGTCCCTTATACTGTGGATCCGTCGACCAACAGCTCTGTTTCCTTCTTATTTTGCGGTGACACCCGAGGGGCTTTTGTCGCTGCTGGTCATATCACTGCTGTTTTTCCTGATTTCCATTTACACGACCGCCTATCTCAAGGAAGCCGATATCCAGTCGGAAAATATTTTCACCGGCTCGATGCTGCTTTTTTTATCCACCATGACAATGGTCACCCTCTCTGACCATATCATGGTCATGTGGATCGCCATCGAGGCCACCACACTGGCCAGTGCGCCGTTGATTTACACCCACCGGTCGGCCGCTTCCCTCGAAGCCACCTGGAAGTATGTTTTGATCTGCTCGGTGGGAATCGCCCTGGCCCTTTTGGGTTCGGTACTGATTGACCTTTCCATGGGTGTGGGCGGAGTGGATGTTCCGGTGGCTTTCTCCTCGCTAACTGAAGTGGCCCAGCGTCTCGATCCGTTGTGGCTGAAAACCGGATTTGTTTTTATCCTGGTGGGTTACGGGACCAAGATGGGGCTGGCCCCGATGCACACCTGGCTGCCCGATGCACACAGTGAGGCCCCCAGTCCGGCGTCGGCCCTTTTGTCGGGGGTGCTGCTGAACTGTGCCTACCTGGGGATATTCAAAACCAATAAAATCATGCAGGCTGCAGGGCTGGGAAATTTTTCCGGCAACATTCTGATCGTCTTCGGTTTGGCATCCATGCTGGCAGCGGCAACGTTTATCATCAGACAGACCGAGTACAAACGCTTGTTGGCCTATTCGAGCATCGAAAACATGGGGATCATCGCCTTCGGCACGGGGATTGGCGGGCTTGGGGCCTATGGCGCCGTGCTGTGTCTGATCCATCACAGCCTGATCAAATCGGCCCTGTTCCTTTCTTCCGGAAATATCCTCATGGGTTACGGCAGTCGTCTGATTGAGAAGACCGGAAACCTTGCCAAACTGATGCCCAAAACCTTTGTGGCTTTTTTCGGCGGATTTGTCGGTATTGCCGGTATGCCGCCGTTCGGGATTTTTCTGGGCGAACTGTTGATTATTCTCGGTGCCTTTCGATCCGGACACTATTGGGGGGTTGGACTGTTTATCCTGAGCATTTGCGTGATTTTTGCCGGCTTTGCCAACCATGTCATGAAGATCGCATTCGGCGGCACCGGGGTCGATATTCAAACCAAAGAAATACCCAACATGGTCTGGCCCCAGTTGGCACTGCTCTTTACCTCTATCGTACTCTTTTTCTGGATGCCGGGCACGCTGTACCAAACGATCATCAACGCATTGAAATATTCGGGTTAGGTGACACCAATGGAGACGGGTTTTTTACAGATCGGAAATGGGGAGGCGATTAACAGGGACCGCATCCCGCACCTTGGTTTCGATGACTTTCGCAGCCAGGCCCTGGCGGTCGTCGAAGCCGGGGGCAAAGTCGTCCACTATTTTGCCTACCAGGACGGCTCTGCGGTCAAACTGCTGGCGGTGCTAAGGACCGATCGACTGCAGGCTGCCGGATGCGATGCGCCGGAGTCCTATCCGTCCATGACGCTGCAGTGCGAACCCTTCCATATGTTTGAACGCGAGATTGCAGAACAGTTCGGGATTCGGCCCGAGGGGCATCCCTGGTTGAAGATGGTGCGCTATCACGCCAACGAGCTCGGCAGGCCGGATGTCTTCGGAAACGATTACAGCCAAGACATCCCCGGCCGCTACGATTACTATGCCGTGGAAGGCGATGAAATCCATGAGGTGGCCGTCGGTCCGGTGCACGCCGGCGTTATCGAGCCCGGTCAATTCCGGTTCAATTGCATCGGAGAGCGTGTGCTGCACCTTGAAATTCAATTGGGTTACCAGCACCGCGGGGCCGAAACGCTATTGCTCAATGCCGATGCCAAGCGGCTGCCCATTTTGGCCGAGGGTATCGCCGGTGACACCGCCATTGGAAACAGCCTGTGCATGGCCCAGGCGGTTGAGGCGCTGACCGCGGTCCAGCCCGATACCGGGGCTGACATCATCCGGTTGATCGCATTGGAGCTGGAACGAATCGCCAACCACACCGGCGATCTGGGCGCTCTGAGCGGCGATGTCGCATTTTTGCCGCCGGCCAACTACTTCGGCCGGATGCGTGGTGATTTCCTCAACATGTCGCTGTGGATGTGCGGCAACCGCTTCGGCAAAGGGCTGGTGCGGCCCGGCGGTGTCCGCTTTCCCCTGACCGACGAGGATCGCAGCACGCTGATGGCGCGCCTGAACGAACTCAAACCCCAGGTCGAACATGTGATCGATCTGCTGTTTGCCACTTCCAGTGTCCGATCGCGGTTTGAGGGCTGCGGAACGGTCAGCACGGCGGTGGCGGAAAAATTGGGATTGGTGGGGCCGGCCGGCAGGGCGTGCGGAATTCCTTACGATGTCCGGCGCTGTTTCCCGACCGGGTACTACGGGCAGCAGCATATCCCCGAGAATGCCAAATCTACGGGCGACGTGTATGCCCGGGCCTTGATCCGGGCTGACGAGGTGATCCAATCGATCGAGATGATTCAGTCCCGGCTGAACGAACCGATCGACACGGCGTGTGTCGAAGCCTTCGATGCGTCTTTGGCGCCGGCTTCATTCGTGGTGACGATCAATGAAGCCTGGCGCGGCGAGCTGTCGCACTGCGTGTTGACCGATACGGCCGGCGGGATTTTGCGCTACAAGGTCAAGGATCCTTCTTTCCATAATTGGAACGGACTGGCCATGTCCCTGCGAGATACCGGAATTTCAGATTTTCCCCTCAATAACAAGAGTTACAATCTGTCGTACTGCGGATTCGATCTCTAAAGTGAAACGACCATGCTCAAAACATTGAAAAACAGGTTCGAACAGGGATACAGAACCAGCGCCTATCCCAAAAAGAAAATCGAATTACCGGCCCGCTATCGCGGATTGCCGCTGGTGCACAAGGATGCGCCCGGGGAGCTGGCCGTCACCTGCGCGGCGGCTTGTCCCCAGGACGCCATCGATGCCGAGCGCAAACTGATCGACATGGGACGCTGTGTCTTCTGCGGTGCGTGCGAGCGTCTTTCCGAAGGCCGGTTCGTCTCCTTCACCCGGAATTTTGAGCTTTCGGTTGCCGAGAAAGAGCATTTAATGACCGACGGCACGCTGCCCCCCTTGGCCGAACACGCCCGGCAGCACTTTAAAAAACTATTCGGCCGCTCGCTGCAGCTGCGCCAGGTATCGGCCGCCGGCTGCAATGCCTGTGAAGCGGATTTGAACGTTCTGGCCACCCCGTTCTTTGACCTGGCCCGTTTCGGGATCAATTTCGTGGCCTCTCCGCGGCATGCCGACGGTATCGTGGTCACCGGCCCCGTTTCCGTCAATATGAAAACGGCACTGCTTCAAACCTACGAAGCCGTGCCGTCCCCCAAAGTGGTCATTGCCGTGGGCAGCTGCCCGCTCAGCGGCGGTCCTTTCAGGGGCAGCCCGGAAATCTCCCCGGGCCTGGACAGCCTGCTGCCGGTGGATCTGTATATTCCCGGCTGCCCGCCGCACCCGTTGACCAATCTGCATGGCCTGCTGAATTTTTTCAAATAAAAAAAAGACCGAACCGATCCAGCGGCATCGGTTTCGGCGGCCCTTGTGCGTCTTGCCGGATGGGTGCCTCAACGCCCAAAATTGCCAACTAATTTTCAGCGAACCCTCACGGCCGGATGTCTATGGTTGGATAGACGCCTTTCTTCACTCCGAGAGTATGAGGTTGAATAATGTTGTAAGCGATGTGCTGGATTTTCTGGGCATGCCCTCTGTTCTTCTTGCCGTCGAAGTAGGCCCCGTTGGCTTCGAGGATATGGTCGATACGGTGTTGGAAGGCCTCGACGAAGGCCTTGCCGCTGCCTTCGAAGACCATGGCGCCCAAATTGAGTTTGTCTTTGACCTTGCCAAGGTCTTCGAGGGCGATGCTGTGCTCCTTGAGGTCCTCCGGCCTTCTGATCAGTCCCCAGACCAGGTGGCCCGGTGGAATCCTCAGGGAAGCCTGCATATCGATGATGGTGTGCGGCATGACGATAACGCCTTCACCGACCTGCAACGGATACTCGAAAGTGCCCCGCAGGAATGAATTAAACCCGACAAAAACATTTTTTTCCAGTATTACATCGATCAGTTTGGCGCCGTGGGCGGTCACGTTGTTGCCCTTCAGCTTCGAATCGATAATGTAGCAGTGCTCCTGGGCATTCGCCCCCTTGCCGAGGATAGAACTTTCGATATAGGCGTGCTGGGCGATGAGAACGTTTTCAGCGATGCGGGTCTTGGGTTTGACGACGGCGTAGCGGCTCAGGGAAGCACTCTTAGGAACAGGCATCGGGTCCGAAAGGTGAACCACGTTGAAGACGTCCTGAAAATCTTCTTTACGGCTTTCCAGAAAATCGATGAAAATTCCGGTGGGGCGGCGATCGGGATGAAAGTCGATGTATCTTTTCAGTTCCTTTTCGGGAAAATTGTATTTGAAATCAAATTGATCCTCGGCTTTGATCCAAACCTGGCCGGAGGCCACTTGCTCGTGCCAGAGTTCGCCGACCTGCAGATAAGCGAAGGTTCCCACGGCACACCCGTGAAGGCTGGTCAGATCGACCGTGCTGAAGGGATTGAGGAAACAGCCTTCGATCCAGGACCCATGGATGTTCACAAAGGCCGTCGAGGCCGAATTCTTGATCAGAAACAGCTCCGGGTTTTCCGGGTTGTGCGAGCAGTTGTGGACCAGGGTTTTGATCAGGAAACTGTCCTTGATCACAATCATTTCGTCGTTGTCGAGCGGGAGGTCGATTCCCTGGAAGTGAAATGTGTCGCCGCAAGATTTCAGTTCGTCACCGCGGATGTCACATTTGTACAGTATCGAGTTTTCGACCTTGCACTGCCCCAAGATGTTGCTTCCGGCAAGGTTCGAGTATTTGAATTGATAGTGCAGGGGGTGGTGGGGTGTAATACCGTAGAGGGCGTAATACTTGATCATTTTTTTCAAAGGAACGTAGTACTTGAGGAATCCGGGGACATCGAAATCGAAATGTCTCAAATTGACGTCAACCCGCTGAATAATTCGATCGCGCAGTTTTTCGAGTTTTTGCATCCTTCCTCCACAGCAAGCGTAAGGGGTTTCCGGACCGCGCAGCAGGCCGAGGGGGGACTCTTCGCCAACAGGGGTGCTTATTTGTGCCTGGCTGCAAAAAGACTCTATTTTTTTAGCATAATGACTTTTCGAAGTATAGACTTTTTTCCGCTATAAGCGCGGTAACAAGCAGCATGTCAGCGACGTCATGTAAGCCCCGCATATATTCAAATTTTTTAAGGAAAGCGATTCACTCTAAGATGGGTTCTAAAATTACGTTATGGGCGCCCGCCAGCCGCTGATTGTCAAAAAGGACGATGGGCGGTAACCGGGGTCTTGTTGCGGGGGTGTGTTTGGTGTCGTTAGGCGCTTGGCACTGATCTGGGCATGACAACCGGCTGGGACTCTGTCGACGCAAGGGGCCGGCATAACCTCCAGCACGCAAATCAGTCCAGTTTGGCACAAACGCAACCCGCTTCTGAAACCAGCCGGGAGCCGGACTCAGAAGCGGTTCATTCCGATCACTTATTTTCAGCTTTCAAACAAGTCGACCCACTGCTTGAACCGCTCCACCTTGTCTTTTCCATAGGACGCGAGTTTTTGAAGGATCTCGGGCACCGTTTTTTCCTTGTGGGCGCCGGCGCCGTTTTTGGAGAAGAACTTGTCGGCATAGCAGATGATCTGCTCTTCGATGGTGACCGGAAGCATGTCGCGAGCCGGCAGCGGGAGCCGCTGAAGGCGGATGTCCTTGCGGGTGATGCCCACGCCGACATGGCGTTCGCAGACCAGGGCGTGCCGTTTCAGCCCTTCCGCTTCAAGCAGTGCGCGGCCCAAAACACCGTGGCAGACATACGGGTGGTTGCCATAGCAGCCCAGTTGGGGTGTGGCCGTGAAAAGGATGCCGATGTCGTGCAGCAAGGCGGCCTGCCGGATGAATTCGAGATCCGGTTCGAGGTGGGGGACCCGTCCGGCCGCCGCCAGGGCTCTATCCGCAACCTTCTCAGAATGAGACAGCAAGATCTTATGCGCTTTTGAGTTGCCCTTGTAATGCCTGGCAATGAGCTTGACCGGGTCCATTTAGGCATGCCTCGCCAGCAGCAGGCCCTCGATGAAGGGATCGATGGCGCCGTCCAGCACGCTGTTCACGTTGCCGCTTTCGATCTTGGTGCGGTGGTCTTTGACCAGTTGGTAGGGGTGCATGACGTATGAACGGATCTGACTGCCCCAGGCGATGTCATCCTTGTTGTCGTGGATTTCGCGCAGTTTTTCGTCCTGTTTTTCTTTCTCCGCCTGGTAGAGTCGGGCTCGCAGGACTTTCATGGCCATGTCCTTGTTGCGGTGCTGGGACTTTTCCTGCTGACACTGGACCACGATACCGGTGGGAAGATGGGTGATCCGGATGGCACTACTGGTCTTATTGACGTGCTGGCCGCCGGCCCCGCTGGCCCTGAACGTGTCGATGCGCAAGTCTTTATCCTCGATGTCGATGACAATTTCATTGTCCAGTTCAGGGTAGACGAAAACCGAGGCAAATGAGGTGTGACGTTTGCCGCTGGCGTTAAAGGGTGAGATCCTGACGAGTCGGTGGACGCCAATTTCGCTCTTCAGATAACCGTAGGCATAATTGCCGGCGGCGGTAAACGTTACGCTCTTTAAACCGGCTTCTTCGCCCGGCTGATAGTCGATGACCTCGGAGGCGTACCCCTTGCGTTCAACCCAGCGCAGGTACATCCTGAACAGCATCTCGGCCCAATCCTGGGCTTCGGTGCCGCCGGCGCCGGCGTTAATGGAGACGATCGCGTTGTTGCGGTCATCATCACCGTCGAGCATCAAATCGAGGGAAAACTTACGCAGACGCGCGTCGAGCGACTTGAGCAACTTCTCCGCTTCCTCGAGCGTCTTGGCGTCGGACTCCTCGACGGCCAGATCGAGCAGAATTCCGCTTTCCTCGAGATCGTGCGCCAGACGGCGAAAACGATCGACCTGATCGGACAGTCTCGTCCGTTCCTGCATTATCCCCTTGGTTTCTTCCGGAATATCCCAGAAGCCCGGTTTGGCGATCAGCGCCTCTATTTCCTGCAAACGGTTTTCTTTGGTTTCTAGGTCAAAGATAACCTCGCAGTTGATCGAGTTTTTCTCCAAGTTCCTTGACGGTCTGTTTCAATTCGGCTGACATATCGATTACCTCCTTCCAAGAATTTTTATTCTCCGCAACTGCGTTACCACCGCCCCGCAAAAAAGGATCCCGGCAACTGCCAGGCAGGCGGCCGCAAAAACATCCCCGAAACGGCTGTACAACGAAACTGTTGACATCAACGGCACCCGACGGACTTCTGCCGCATCCGAAAAAAGGGTCGTTTTTCCCAGAATTCGGCCGACCGGGTCTACAAATCCGCTGATTCCGGTGTTGGCCGACCGGATCAGCGCCCGCCGGTTCTCTATCGCTCTGAACACGGTCATCGAAAAATGCTGGTAAGGGGCGCTGCTGCGACCGTACCAGGCATCGTTGGTGATATTGACCAGCAGATTCGCACCGTTTCTGACCATGGTCTGCGAAATGTCGGGAAAGATGCCTTCGTAGCAGATAAGAACCCCCAGTTTGCCGTATGTCCAGCCGATGGTTTCACCAATATCTCCGCGACTGAAGTCCCCGACCTGCTCCACCAGTTTGCCGAGGAAAGGCAACCAGCGCTTCAACGGAACATACTCTCCAAAAGGAACCAGATGCGCCTTGTCGTATTTACCCAGTACATTACCCTGCGGATCGATCAGGTAGGCGCTGTTGTAATAGTCAATCCGGCTCGGCCCTCTTTCGAAGGAGGGGCTGCCGACCAGAAAGTACGCCCCCAATCGGCGCACACCCTCCTGTACCTTTGCGGTCAAGGGGACATCATACCGGAAATGAAAAGGAAGCGCCGTTTCCGGCCAGACTACCAGTTCCGGATGGCGGTCCACCAACGACTGCGACAGGCGAAGGTATTTGTCGATCGTGGCCACCTGAAATGCGGGGTCCCATTTGAGCGCCTGTTTGATGTTTCCCTGAACGATCGCCGCCCGGATCGATGGTGCATCTGCACCGAGTTTGTCGACTTGCACCGACCGGTGGGCGCCGTATAACCAGTTGAGACCATTGAGACTCACACACAGCGTCAAGGCCACAGCCGCAAAACGACGGGTGATCCGGACACCGTTCCAATCGAATTTCGCAATGTTGAGCAGGAGAAAGAAGACCGCGGCATTGGCGAACAGGATCAGAAAAGAAACACCGTACACACCCAATATATCTGAAATCTGGATCAGATGCAATTCCTTGTACTGGGAGTATCCAACCAACTCCCACGGAAATCCGCTCAGGAAAAACGACCGAAGATATTCGAGGGCCACCCAAATGATCGGTGCAAGGAATAGAGTGGCAAGCGGTTGCGGCCGCAGGCGGCAGACAAGCGCCGTAAAGGACGCAAAGAACATGGCCAGGCAGGCCGCCAGGAGGGCCAGAATCGAAATGCCCACCGGCCAGGGCAGATGGCCGTAAGTGCGCATGGTATAAGCGACCCAATAGACAAGCGTGAGGAAGTGGGCCATTCCGGCCAGAAAACCAAGGCCGAATCCCTTGCGCCACGGGAGATTGCGAACGGCGGCGAGGAGCGGAACGATCCCGATCCAGGCCAGCCAGCTAAAGCCGACATCGGGAAATGCACCCGTGAGCAACAGGCCGCTGCAAGCGGCCATAACCTGGCGGCCACGGTTAGAATTCAGTTTTTGCATTTCAGGCAGATAGGCGGCTTAGGGTTCACGTAAAAATAAGTTGGCAATTTTGGACCTTGAGGTTCCCGGCCATCGGGGGCGGCACGCAGCCGATAAAAAAAACCCCCTATCAAAGGGGGTGATTGACATTTAAAGTAATCTCAAAAAGATACCGCAGTGTAGCAATTTCAGAAAGGCTGTCAACAGAATTTTTCACGCTGCGTTTAAATTCCGGGCGGCCGCCTCAAAAACAACCCCTTAGTCACGGTAAGAAATAATTCCACACGATTGCGCCGGATTATGGTTTGCCTACAAGGCACATCCACCTGCGCATATCAGGATACGTGTGGGTGGATGTAACGCAGTAGACGGGCCATAAGACAAGCAAGAGGTGGAATTATTTTTTTCCGGGGCCCTTAACCAAGTTTCGACGTCGATTTGCGAAGGCTCATGCCGAGCATCGCGGCGCACGCCGGCTGTCTGCGATATCCTTGACCCACCTATATGTAATTGATATCCTCGCAAACATGAAAAATGAGAACCATCGGCCGGATCTTCTGAGAATCGCCTGTTTCATATCACCCCATGGATTCGGCCATGCCGCCCGTGCCGCCGCTACCATTGAGGCTGTGGGCACCCGTCTTGCGCCGTGCCTTTTCGAGATCTTCACCACCGTTCCGTCTTGGTTTTTCGAGGATTCCCTCTCGGTGCCCTTCTCCTGGCATCCGGTCACAACCGATATCGGACTGGTCCAAGAGAACGCTTTTACGGAAGACATAGCTAAAACGTTGGTGAATCTGAACACATTTTTACCTTTCAACCCCGCCCTGGTGGCCGATCTGTCGGAGCAGATATTTCGCAAACAGTGTCGGTTGATTTTGTGCGACATCGCGCCGCTCGGAATTGCCGTCGGCCGCAAAAGCGGAGTAGCGTCGGTCCTGGTCGAAAATTTTACCTGGGATCGGATATATGCCGGCTATCCATCGGTTGCCGGAATGATGGCCCATCACATCACCTACCTGCGACGGATTTTTGATAAGGCCGACCACCACATCCAGACCGAACCGGTCTGTTTTCGCGATCCAGCCGATCTCACGGTCGGACCGGTCAGTCGCGGGTTCAGAACGATCGCGCCGGAAATCCGGCAGCAGCTGGGAATACCGGACACAAAGAAAGTTGTCCTGATTACCACCGGTGGGATACCGGAACGGCACGGTTTTCTGGATCAATTGAAAAATTTCGCTGACGTCACCTTCATTCTTCCGGGCAGCAGCCGTTCGCCCCACTTGCACGACAATCTTGTTTTGCTGCCCCATCGCTCCGTTTTTTTTCATCCCGACCTGGTCAATGCCAGCGACGCGGTCGTCGGCAAGGTCGGGTACAGTACGATTGCAGAGGTCTACGCCGCCGGCGTGCCGTTCGGGCATGCAGCACGATTCCCCTATCCGGAATCTCCCGGACTGGTCGATTTCGTTTCCAGACAGATGGAGGGCATCGCCCTTTCGGAAGCAGATTTCGGCAGTGGCCGCTGGCTGGCGATCCTGCCCAAACTTCTTGAATTGCCCCGGCAGTCGCGCGAGGCGAGCAACGGATCGGAGCAGATTGCCGCGTACATCTGCAAGATATTGGAAAACCGGAACATCACACGGAGAAACACCCCGGAAAACCGGGAGACGCAGCCGACATAGAGGTGAAAATATTGAAAATCGTGTTGACCAACGACGACGGTATCGACATGCCCGGTCTCGAGACCCTGAACCGGATCGCCCGTGTTCATGGCGACCCGGTGATCGTGGCACCGGAAACGGCCCAATCGGGCGTCGGTCACCGCGTGACGACCCGAACCCCTCTTCCGGTCAAGCGTTTGGATGAAAACCGGTATTCCGTGGGCGGGACGCCGGTCGATTGCGTTCGACTGGCCTTGAAGATTTTCGCACCGGATGCCGGTTGGCTCATCGCCGGTATCAATCCCGGGGCCAACCTCGGGTCTGACATTTACCAGTCCGGCACGATTGCGGCGGCACGCGAAGCCGCCATATTGGGCTGCCGGTCAATGGCGGTTTCACAGTATATCGCCCGCGACTGCCCGATTGACTGGGACGTTACGGGTCGGCTTGCAGCCCGGATCATCCGCCTGCTCATGAACAAAAAGCTGCCAAACGGCTGTTACTGGAACATCAATCTGCCCCATCCCCTCGACCCCCTGGTCGCTGTGCCCCATCGCTTCTGCAAACCGGATATCAATCCCCACCGCTACGCTTACCGGCGGGATGGAGATGCCTATTTTTACGAGGGCACGATCCATGAGCGTCCGCGCGAGCCGGGAATGGATGTCGCGGTGTGCTTTGGGGGAGAAGTGTCAATTACGTGCTTATCGTTGTGAAAAAAGCCACAAGCCAACCTTAGGGCCCCGGCAAAAAATAATCCCATCACTTGCTTGCCTTATGGCCCGTCTACTGCGTTACATCCACCCACGCGTATCCCGATATGCGCAGGTGGATGTGCCTTGTAGACAAACCATAATCCGGCGCAATCGTGTGGAATTATTTCTTACCAGACCCTTAAAAAAACCTGTTTGAAGATAGTCGGCCGTACATCAATACAAATTGTAGGGTCGAACGACTGACGCCTTTTTCTCGCGGGCCGTAAACTCATCGGCCTGCTTCTGGGCCTGCTCGAGCGTCTGAAAATCTCCGATTCGCACGGTGAACCAGATACGCCCCTGCGGGTCCGTGACCGCGATGATTCTTGGTGTGTAGCCTTTGCTTTTCAGCTGGTTGACCCGTTGCTGCGCATTAATCGATAGAAGGAACGCTCCGACCTGAACCGAGTAGGTCAATTCGGCGGATGGTTCGGAGCCGACAGCGGCGGTGGCCTCGACTTGGTCCAGATTGTGCTGGAGTCGCAAGGAGTCGAGCACGGCCAGCAATTGGCCCTTGTCTTTCGCCGCCTCGCCTTTCTTCTGCGCCAGTTCTGCGGGCCGCATTTTCTCCGGGGGGGGTGTTGTTGCAACCGTTTCGGCCGGAACCGGTGCAGGGGGCGGTTGTGACGGCTTGCGAAGGGCGGGTTGGTCTACCGCCGCCGCGCTTTTCTTCTGCGCCGGTTCTGCGGGCCGCATCTTCTCCGGGGCGGCTGTCGTTGCGACCGTTTCGGCCTGAACCGGTGCAGGGGGCGGTTGTGACGGCTTGCGGGGGGCGGGTTGGTCTACCGCCGCCGCGCTTTTCTTCTGCGCCGGTTCTGTGGGCCGCATCTTCTCCGGGGCGGCTGTCGTTGCGACCGTTTCGGCCTGAACCGGTGCAGAGGGCGGTTGTGACGGCTTGCGGGGGGCGGGTTGGTCTACCGCCACCTCGCTTTTCTTCTGCGCCGGTTCTGCGGGCCGCATCTTTTCTGGCGGGGGTGTTGTTGCGACCGTTTCGGCCTGAGCCGATGCGGAGGGCGGTTGTGACGGCTTTAGGGGGACCGGTTGGTCTACCGCCGCCACGCTTTTTTTCTGCGCCGGTTCTGCGGGCCGCATTTTCTCCGGGGGGGCTGTCGTTGCGACCGATTCGGCCTGAGCCGGTGCGGAGGGCGGTTGTGACGGCATGAGGGGGGCGGGTCTGTCGGTTTTAGGTCCTATTGCAACTGTCGGTGACTCCGTTTTCTTGCCGCCAAATAAATACATCGAAGATGCGACAGCCGCCAGCATCAGGACTCCCGCGATGGCGATCGCCGGCAATTTTTGCCGGAATAAATAGTACAGGGCCGGATCCGGTCCTTTGTGCCATTGCCGCAGGACGTCTTTGACCGTCTTTTTGGTAACAGTTCTTTCCCTGTACTTATAAGCCGTCGTCAGAATGCGGTCGCAGGCGATGTTGATTTTACGTGGAATTCCTTTGGTGAATTTATAGACCGGTCGGATGGCCGCCTGGTCGAATCTTACGGGCGGTCCTGTCGATGATATCGAAATGCGGTGCTGGATATAGGCGACCGTTTCTTCGTAATCAAGGGGGCTGATAAAGTAGTTGACCGAAACCCGTTGTCCGATCTGCCGCAGAGACGGTGCTCCGAGCATCTTGGAAAGCGCCGGACGGCCGATCAGTACGATCTGCAGCAGTTTGTCACGGGTCGTCTCCAGGTTCGACAACAGGCGGACCTGTTCCAGCGCCGCAGTCGAGAGCAACTGGGCGTCATCGATAAACAAGGCCACTTTCCTGCCTTCCAGCTTTTTTTGGATCAAAAAAGCATTGAGGGCATCCGTCAGGTCCTTTATCGTGCCGACATCAGAGCGGGCCTTGAATTCGGCGTTGATCGCTTTCAGCAACTGTAACGGGCCGAGACCGGTCATGGCCGCGATGTAAGCCGCAACGACTTCCTGGTCCAGCCGCTCCAAAAATGACCGGCAGACCGTTGTTTTTCCGACCCCGCTTTCGCCGGTAACCACACTGAAGCCTTCACATTCCATGACGGCATACGTCAGATGGGCGAGGGCTTCCTCATGGTGACGCCCTAAAAAAAGACGTTCATGGTCGGTGGGTTGTTTGAACGGATTTTTCTTAAAACCAAATAGTTGCCGATACATGCGATACTTGTTCTGAATGGGTTATGGTGTAATTATGGTTTGGAAACCAAAGAGTGTATCCTGTGGATGTCCAAAAGACTTTTCAGCGGAATGCGGCAGTCTAAAGTTTTTCAAACGATTTTGCAAGCACCCCTAAAAAAGCGGCAGAAATTTAATACGAAAATAAGGTGGGCGTCTCTGCCCGGATAAGCGGTTGCGAAAGGCGGCTGAAACTCGCCGCCAAAGGGTTCTAAGCCCGGGGTAACCAGTCCCGTCTTCAAATTAAGGGGGTGGACGTGTATTCCCGCAGTTGTGGCTTCCATGTGGTATCGTATTTGCGAATCGAAGCACTAAGTTTTTTCCGCCGGGTCGAGATGGTTAATGAATTCTCGGAACCACGACGGGTTGAAAATGATGATGTACGCCAAAAAAACGGCCGTCAGCGGAAGGAAAAAAAACACCAGGTCCAGTAGCAGGATTGCGGCGGCCAGAAGGATGCGGCTGGTCAGGCTCATAAAAGACCCTTTCAAAACTAAAGGCTTAAAGATAAAGGTCTTGGACTGCGTTATCGGTCACCGGCGCATTACAATACAGCCTTCTCTCTCTGGCCTTGCCCAACACTTTATCTTAAAGGTTTTAGATCTGGAGAAAATGGTTTCCCGTTCGTTCGGATGTCATTTCTATTCTTGCGATCTGGCTGTGATTCAAATTGACTCGATCTCACGGAATCAGCCGCAACGCCTTCAGTGCAGTCACTATGCCTCTCGGGGGCAATCCGTTTCCAGTCTGCACCAAGACCTGTCGAGCGGTTGAATTTTTCAAAAATCGGCTTATCTTCCTTCTTAAATTTTTTAAGATCGAAATCAATTAATGCAGGCAACTCAAAAGGATGATGCGCATGATAAAAAAAATAATGATCGCTGTCGACGATTCCTTGCATTCAAAAAATGCGGTACGCTACGTTACACGGCTGTCTTCCCGTCTGGAAAGCTTAAACTACGTTCTCTTCAATGCCCAGCCCATGGTGTCGCAATTCCTGGTTGATGAGGCTAAAAAAAACGCAAAATCCCAAAGGGAGTTGAAAGCGGTGATGGAGAGAAACGCGATAAAATCCCAGAAGCTGCTCGATAATTTCAGGCTGCTGATGCTCCAAGAAGGAGTCGACGAATCCCGCATTCAGACCGTGACCAAGCCCCGGAACCTCGATATCGGCAAGGACATCATCGAGTATGCGCAAGCCGGCCGATTCGATGCTCTGGTCATCGGACGGCGCGGGATTTCAAGCGTGCAGGAACTTTTCATGGGAAGCGTTTCATCCAACATCACTCAGAATTCAAACATTATTCCGGTCTGGATTATCGGTGGCGATGTTGCCCCGGCCAAGTTTCTGGTGGCTGTCGACGGGTCCGAATACAGCCTGCGCGCGATCGACCACCTTGCGTTTGCCTTAAGCGATGCCGTCGGCATCAGCCTGACATTTCTTCACGTCAGGCCCAAGCTCAAGGACTACTGTGAAGTCGATTTCGAAGCGACCCAAGCCGAAACGCTCGAAGACTTGATTCGAAAGGGCGACAAGGCCTGCATCGATAACTTCTATACCATCGCCCTCAAAAAGCTCAATGAATTCGACCTCGGGGAAGATCGTATTCAAACCAGGACGGTAACCGGTCTTGCCAATATAGGTGCAGCCATTCTGAAAGAAGTTCAAACCGGGAGTTACGACACGGTCGTGATGGGGCGTAGCGGTGTCAACAAGAGTTTTTTTACGGGCAGTGTCACAAACACGGTGTTGAACAAAATCTCGAAAGGCGCCGTCTGGCTGGTTCCTTAGGGCCCACTCAAAAATAACGTCTCATTTGGGACGCCGATGCACCCCGTCCGGCTGCTGGTGCGAAAACTCGGAGTATCCAGATATGCCGAGTTTTCGCGCCTTACCGGCCGGGCGCCTCGACACCCAAAACTGCGAACTTATTTTTTCGTGAACCCTCAGGGTTAGCAATCTCTATTGCACAGACTTCTGCCACTCTTTGGCAAAGATTCCGGCCACCCGGTCGACCTGGCCGGCATCGATGTTGAGTGCCTTGGCCACTTCCAGATAGAGGCTCTTGCGGTCATTATTTTCGGCGCTCACCAGGTTTCGGACCGTGCCTTTATCCCGCACGCTCAGGCTGTCTGTTTGGGCAATGACCACATAGCCGTCCCCGCCCTCTTTGAGAACCCCGCTGGCGAACCAGGGTTTGAGCTGCGGGTAACGGTTTTTCATCCGGGTTTTAAGCTCCCGGATGGCGGGGTTCGAGACGGTTGTGATCTCCTCGGCCCAGGCGGTAGAAACCAGAAACGCAAAAAGGGATCGATCCCCGTGGTATCCTTGCTGCTCTTTTTCGGGCACCGGTGGTGTCTCCGGTTGCGGTCCACGAATATCTTCCACGATTTCACCGGCCACTGATTCCACTTTTTCGGCCGGAAAATAGATGTTGATTGTTACACAGGCACCGATCAGAAGAATGCCGCAAAAAAACACCACCCGAAAAACCCGGTTGGACGATCTCATGAACACCTCCTTTTGTTAGCGAATCACCGGGCCGCCGCCTGCCCCCGATATGCGTTTAATCCGTTTCACCATGTCTTTGAAACTGATCCGGTTGTTTGGATTCAAATTTACTACATCAACTCCGGAAAAACCACTCTTTTTGACCAGATATTCCTTACCGTCTTCCTTTATGGTTCCGTTAACCCTGAAAACGTCGTTTTCAAGTGATGCGGCAATTCCGATTTTCCAGTAGGGGAAGTCCCTGAAGAACCTCGCGAACGATCCAGCCAGTCCCATGAACGGACTCCCCCCCCCGCCGAGACTGGCGATGCTTTCCACGGCCCGGACGTTGATTTTCTGCTGTACGCCTTTCTTTGAAACCGTTTCCAGCCGTGCTCCGAATTTTTGCGGCTGACCGCTGACGATTTCCACGTCAGTCGCGCTTCCCCGCAGGATGCCCTGGATTTTTCCAAAGGCGGTGCCCGCCGTCATTTTTTCCAGGCCGAGGTCGTTGATACGGCTGTTGAAAAAAAACACCGGTATGGAAGTCAGCGGCCCGGAAACGCCAGGATCGATGATGTCGATACTGCCGTCGAAAATATCGATGGTCACCGTTCCCCGGCTGGTGAGCCGGTTGTCTTCCAATCGGACCGATTCAAGCCGACCGGCCAGGATTCCTCCAGTAGGTTGGGACCAGATCCCTTTCAACAAGTTGTCGATTTCGATCCCGGTTGCGGTAAGCTGTGTTTCGAGCTTGGCGTGTTCGTGAAACAAGTTGGTGAGGACCACTGGGCCGATGTCGATCCGGCCGGAAAAAAGGTGCAGTGCGGGAGGCTGCCGGAGCACCAGCCGATTGGGGCCGACGTCGAAATTCAGAGCCAGCGGCTGTTCACTCAGATAGGGAAGCTGCATTTTTTCCACCGTCAGGTGTCCGGTAAGGGTGGACGAAGGCGCAGCTTGCGGTATCGACTGATACCAGAAAGGCAGTTCCAGGTCGACACCCGAAAGTGCGAGGGTTCCGTTGTTGCTGCTGACATGACCCTGCTGCCAGTAAGCGCGCCCTTTGGCGCGCATCGATTGCAGGCCGCCGTATAAGGCGACTTCGCCCCCGATCAGGCCGTCGACCTGGACATTGCTCAGGTTAGGCTGGTCGTACTTATGAGGTTCGGCGATCAGATGCCGGTACAACGACTGTGCTTTTACTGCGGGCACATTGAGGCGTATATCCAGGTTCAGGTCCTCAGCCTCCGATCGCACCGAGCCGGAAACCGTCAGGGCAATCAGGTTTTTGAGGGAGGTTTCCAGACGATCGACGGCCAAAAGACCCTGATCGGTCATTAATTTCAAACGCCCCGAGGCACTGAAGGGCATGACGCCGAGGTTGAGGTAATATTTTCCCCAGAGAATCTCTCCGGCGGTCGCCGTCAATCGAACATCCGATTGAACGGTGCCCGCCTCAGGGCCGAAGCGGGTTTTGGTTTCAACCGCAACGGCCAGTTTTTCGGCAAAACGGCTCTCCCCCGGGTTGCTGAATTCAAAGTCCGTCAAACCCATCCGGCAATCCAGTGTACCGTCGACACCGGTCTGCCAATCCAGAGCCAGGTCGAGAGTGTCTTGTGCGTTGAAGCGCCAGTCGGCCGGTAGAAAATCCCAGGCAGCGGCCGCTCGCAGAAGGGCGCTGTTGCGACCATGAAGTCTCAGAAGCGTGCGCTCTCCGGTTCGGGCAAACGATCCTGCGAGGTTTGCCAGCGTTGAGCTGGACAGGGCGATACGGGGCAGTGATATTTCCCCGGTTTGCAGATTAATCCGTCCCCGATCCAGTTCGACTCTGACCTGCGTCAGGCGCCGCGACCCGACGGTCAGCCGGGCGCCCGGACTGCGGGTGTGCAGGCTGATGTCCAACACGGGAAAATGCCCGGAGGCGCTCATGAGCGGCCGGAATTCCGTCAACCCCCCGTACTTGGTGGTGATCGCCATATCATTTGCTTCCAGGTTCAACTGGACTTGGGGGTCTGTGAAATAACCGTTGGCCTGCACGCTTCCGGACAAAACCGCCCGCAGGCGGTTGCCGGTGTCGTGATATGCAACCGGAACACCCTGAAACATGACCTGAAGGTTTCCCTGCCATTCGGACCCCTTTCCGGTCAGCGGGCCGTCAACGCTTCCCTTGAGGCCGATGGCACCGGAGACCACCAGAGGCAACGGCCGGGCGCCGGCTAGGCCGGTGTAAAAAGCGCTTAACTGAGCGGCATCGAGTTGTCCCTCCGTTAGGCTGAGCTGCAGCCGGTAAGGGGTGGCGACCTCGAACCGGGCCGCACCGGAAGCTTCTAAAAGGCCGGCGGCCTCGAGGGACCACCCGGCCAGGTCGAGCACCTTTTCTGCCATACGATAAACGCCCCGGCCTTCAAGCGACAACCGCTTGGTCGGACGTACGCCGACCGTCGCTATCAGGGGGGGCGAGAGGTGACCGACTAAATTCATTTCCGGCAGGGTGATTTCATTGCGGTCCGGTCGGTATACCAGTCGTATCGCAGCCGTGATGTCGTCAGCGCTAAATTGAGATCCGGAAATCCGGCCGCCGGAAAGTACGACCTCTCCGTTAATTGAGCCGGTTTCCGTGCGAGCGGTCGGCTCGAGATGGATTCGGTAGTCGGCAACCGCCACGTGCGTGTCCGCTCCGATTCGCGATTCCAGCATCCGGCCGCGAGCATTGATTCTGTCGGCCGCGTCCGATTCCAGTCGAAGCCCATCGAGCACCAATTGCGTCGCGTCACCGGTGATGGTGAGCCGGCCGTTATCGGCCTCCAGGGAGGACCAGGCGATATCGGATATCAGAAAAAAACCAATCACCTGTCGGACCAGTTGACCCGCGAATGAAGGGCTTGCAGCTTCTGACAGTGCCGTCGGCAGCCGGGCGTCCGTTTTCACGAGCGCCGAGAAATCCTTTACCCGCAAGTGCTCGACGACGAGCGTGCGGCGGCCGAATGGGCCGGTTACGCGGGCATCGACCGCAATAGTTCCGACTTGCAGCTCGAAACCATTCCTGCCGTCCGTCGGGCGCACATCTATGTCACGCGCTCGGAGGTGCAGCGGGTTGAGACTGTAGAACAGTTCTCCGACACTGACCTTTACGCCGGTCAGATTTGAAAGGTGTTCGGCCGCAAGGTCCTTTACCCTGGAAGGGTGTCGATAAAAATACCCACCTACCACAAGCAGGGCGATCAGGCTGGCGCCGACAAGACCGATAGCCATGAACATCAGCCATTTGAGCGCACTGCGTCCGGGTGGTTTGGTTTCGCTATGGTTCACGTGCCTATCCGGCATGTCGCATCTCGATAAATCAATGGAAAGACATGAAGGGCCGCGGTTGTAAAACCACGGCGGCCTTGGTCTGAACAGAAATTCGCTTTTTCTGAATGGACACTAATAATGGACACTAATAAAGGAACGCTGAGGGTGGCGTCAAGTCACCGGCGGTCGATTTCCCACTCTGCCGGCGAATATTCCCTCTGCCGAGCCTTGGCCCCCCTGCGGTTGACAAAGGTCAAACTGATTTTAACTTGTTTCATTATTTAACGGCCGGTGTGTTCCGAACGATCCTCCCTCAGGACGGCGTGCGGTTCACTTTATCCGGATTGATTACAGCCCAGAGGAATATTTTGATGAAAATTCTTCCTTTTATAACAAGCTTATGTGTGATGTTGTTGACCGTCCCCGGTGTCGTCGACAGTGCTGACGCGCAGAGCCGGTCGCGGTTGCACAAAATTCTCGAATCCGGTCAACTGCGGGTCGGCACCACAGGCGACTGGAACCCCATGTCCATCCGGGACCCGGCCACAAACAGCTACAAGGGATTCGACATCGATGTGATGAACGCGCTTGCCGATGATATGGGGGTCAAGATTCAGTTCGTGCCCACCGACTGGAAAACACTGATCAACGGCATCGTCGCTGACAAGTACGACATCAGCACCAGTGCATCGATTACCGTCAACCGGATTCGTACCGTCGGTTTCACCCGGTCTTACTACCAGGTGAAAACCGTTCCAGTGACCTTGAAAACCAATTTGTCACGGTTCAAGAATTGGGAAGACATAAACCAGCCGGATGTGACCGTGGCCGTTACTCTCGGCACATCGCAGGAACAACAGGTCAAGCAGTTCTTTCCCAATGCGAAACTTCGCTCCATTGAAGCACCGGCCCGCGATTACCAGGAGGTGCTCTCCGGGCGGGCTCAGGTTTCGGTGACCAGCAACCTGGAAGCGTCGCGGCTGATTCAGTCGCATGCGGGACTGGCTGTTGTGCCGGTGAAAGAGCCACGCAGCCCCGCTGACTTGGCGTTTATCGTTCAGCAGGACGACATCGTGTGGTTGAATTTTCTGAATCAGTGGATCACTATCAAAGAAAACGAGGGGTTTTTCGATCGGCTTAAAACAAAGTGGCTGATGCTGGAGTGACGGTCTGGTACTTGATTTTCAGCAGCCTGTCAGACAAACGGTGGAAATGGGGACCGAATGGACCGACGGATCGCATCGTTGACCGGCGTTGCGTTCTTATGGCTGCTGATTATCGGCGGATGCAGCCGGACAGAGTATCAGTGGGGGTGGTACGAGGTCCTTCCGACCACGCTGAGAGGGACCGATAACCTCATGTTCCTTCTCGGGGGTCTTCGCTTGACCATAAGCTTGGCATCGGTTTCGATCGTCATCTCCATTTGCCTCGGATTGTTGGTCGCCCTTCCGGGCCTGGCTGCGAACCGCATGCTGCGGGCGATCAACCGTGTTTACGTCGAGACTTTTCGATCCGTGCCCACCCTGGTCATGATACTCTGGATCTATTACGGTCTGCCGGTTGTTTTTGGGATCTCTCTTGAACCTTTTACCGCCGGTGTTCTGGCGTTGGCGCTGTGCGACAGCGCGTTTGAGGCCGAGATTTTTCGCGGTGGCATTCAGTCCATAGAGCGCGGACAGATCGAGGCGGCCGATGCCATCGGGCTGGGCTACATTCACAAGATGCGTTTCGTGATTTTACCCCAGGCAATTCGCCGGATCCTGCCGCCTTTAGGAAATCAGTTTGTCTACATGCTCAAAATGTCTTCGCTCGTATCCGTCGTTGGGCTCCAGGAACTGACACGCAAAGCCAATGAACTGACGGTCACGGTCTATCGGCCGCTTGAAATCTACACCGTTCTGGTTTTGGAATATTTGCTGCTGATCCTGATTGTTTCCTGGTCGGTAAGGTGGATGGAAACCCGCCTGGGTTCCAATGTCCAGGCCTCCGGAAGTTGATTGATCCGGAGTCGGCCGCCGCCGGAATCTGCACCGGGGTGTGCAAAGATGACCGCCAATGTCCAACAAAAGTTGACGAAAGCCATTATGGATGATCTTGACGGCTGTCGACGATGGCCGGCCTTCGCACTGCTCGGCGGGCACTGACAGCGCTATCTTGCTTCGAAAAACCACAGCGCCTTTGGGTTAGGGCCATAAATGGAGAAAAATTTTAATGAAAAAGATGAAAGAGATGAAAAAAGTCGTTAAAAGAGACATCTTCAAGACCGGTTCCAACAGGGCCAAGGCGCAAGAGGGCGCTGTTTCGAAGGGGGAGGACCAATCGGATTGTTCCGGAACGGCCGTTGTCCACTGCAATCAATGGGAGTGTTTCACACGGGTTCTGTGTCGTGAGAAAGAATCCGACACTGAGCCGGTCGGCTCCATCTGAAACGGTTACGTTGTCGGTCGGCCGTTAGCCCGGCAGTTGCCGACACAGTGGTTTTGACTAGCTGCAGCATCTTTCCGACATCTGGATCGACTATTAACCGTCATGGCATCAAAGCCCTGATAACCGCTGCTTCAGCGATTCGGGCAGACTGCCGTTACCGCCGATGAGGCTCTGTATCTCCTCGGTGAGCCGGATGCGGTCAATTATTCTGGACAGGGCGGCAACGCTTTTCTGGAGACGTTTACGGGTCGATGTCATTTCAAGAAACTTCTGTTTTTCAGGGGCGTTGAAGCCGGCGCTGCCGGCCACTAAAAACGAAATGCTTTTGAAATCTGGACTGTCTGTCAAGTCGAGCGAACTCTCGTGTGGTTTCAGACTAACCACTTGATTCAAAAGCATTATGCCGCGATGGGCATCCCTCTGCATGTCGGCATCCGGCTTTTCGGGGTCGTCGTCAAAATAGTCGACCGTTGCCTGCAGATAAGGTTTGGACTCGTCGAGTTGTCCGACGATAAACCGGCGTTCTCCACGGGTAACAATATCCAGCCTTCCGTTCGGGTATTTCTTGAGAACTTCCTGAACCCGTGCGCTACAGCCGGCGCTGCACATCTTTTGTCCATCGAAATAAACGATGCCGAACACCTTGTCATCCGCGAGGCATTCGCCGATCATCAGTTTGTAACGTTCCTCGAATATATGAAGGGGTATCAGCTGCTCCGGCAGCATCACAACACCGAGGGGAAATATGGGAACGAGCTCAATTCCGTTCATCTGTCTATGCTAATACCCGATCGAAAATTGTCAAAACTTCCGTCGGCTTGACAAAAATTACGAGAGCTGCGTAATGAATGCTATGGACATACAGGGGATTCTCATCAGAGAAATGCCGGTCCTGAAGAAACCTGTTCTGATTGCCGGTTTCGGTGGTTGGGGCAACGCTCTCAACGTGGCCACGGATGCGCTCGACTATCTGATTCGTCATTTTGAGGCCGAGCCTTTTGCCCGGCTTGACCCGGATGCTTTTTTCCGTCACGACCAGTCGCGCCCGACGGTGAAGATCGTCGACGGAGTCCTTGAAGACATGGCCTGGCCCGACCTCACCGTTTACAGTGTGCACACCGGAGTCGAAGAATCGGATATGGTCATATTGAAGGCAGACGAACCGTCTCTCAACTGGTACCGGTTTACCGATGAGTTGCTGGCTCTGTGCCGGGCGCTGTCGATTCAAATGGTCATTACGCTCGGCAGCATGTACGACAACGTTTTACATTCAGACCGGATAATCTCCGGTATGGCCTCGCGCGAGGACATGCGGACAAGACTCAAGCAGGAGGGCCTTCATCTGATTTCTTATCAGGGCCCCAGTGCCATTCACGCTGTGATCCAGACCGAGGCCGCTCGGGTGGGTCTCGAATGCCTCAGCCTCTGGAGCCATTGTCCGTACTACCTCCAAGGGACGTCCCATTACGGGTTGTTGGCCTCTCTGTGTAATATTCTTGGCAAGGTGGCCGCGTTTGCTATCGATACGGCTGTTCTGGAAGAGCGCTGGACGGCATTGAACAGGCACATACAGACCCTCATCGAGACCAAACCCGAATTGCGTGAGATGATCAATAAACTTCGTAAGGAAAAGTTAAGAGGGACTGTCAGCGGGAGGAAAGCCACCGGCAAAAAAGAAGAAAAAGTTATCAATATCAGCGACTTTTTTGATTCATAGATGATATTTTCCTTGGGAATCGGACATGGCGAAACGATTGGATGGTCAGACAGCCGTCATCACCGGGGCCGGACAGGGGATCGGCCGCGCTATCGTTCACAGCTTTGCCCGGGAGGGAAGCCGGGTGTGGGCTACCAGCCGGACTCTCGCACCGCTGAAGTCCCTCGAGAAGACGACATCGGTTCGGATAGAACAGCTCGATGTCACCCGGTCCGCCGATGTCGCCGCAGCGGCTCAAAAAATCGGTACCGTCGATATTTTGGTCAACTGTGCCGGATATGTGGCTTCCGGCACGATTCTCGAGTGCTCATCGGAAGAGTTGGAGCGCTCACTTGATGTCAATCTCATGGGCGCGTTTTATATGACCCGCGCTTTTCTGCCGGCTATGTGCACCCGGGGTGTCGGATCGATCATCAACATCGCTTCGGTGCTATCGAGTATCACCAGCGCCCCCGGTCGGTTTGCATACAGTACCGCCAAGGCCGCTCTTATCGGGTTTACCAAGTCTGTCGCCGTCGATTTCGTCGCTCAGGGAATCCGGGTCAACGCCGTCTGCCCCGGTGCCATCCAGACGCCGGGGCTGGAATCACGAATTGCCGCCAGCGAAGACCCCGGCGCCACTCGGGCGGCTTTTGTCGCTCGACACAAGATGGGGCGTATAGGTACTGTCGAGGAAGTTGCAGCGGCCTGTCTGTATCTGGCATCCGCCGAAAGCAGCTTCGTGACCGGACAGACGCTGGTCTTGGATGGCGGTATGACCTTGTGAAAACCCCAGGCCGCGATTGGAACCGTTCCGGTGGCTTCCGATCGAAGAAACATCCTTTATCCCGGATTTCGATTTCTCCCCGCCACATGCTGATCGATGCAATGGAACAGCTATGCCGATGACCATCCTCGACAAACGCGGAACCGATATCGATTCACGCTTTCGCTCGCTGCTGCAAAAAGCGGTGCGGCGTGGCAATGTCGAGCTGGTCTACACTACCAGTGCTCTGATTCAAAGTTTGAGCTTTCGGGAGAAGAACTGGTTTCGGAACCGTGCCGCGATCATCACATTTGAAGAGTGCTGGCCCTTGGGTGCTGAACTGCTCTTCAACAAAAAATTCCACAGTAAGGCCGCGGCCCTGATCAAGGTGGCGCGTTCAGCCAAAACCCGGGATGCGACCGGACTCGGGTTTCTGGCCTACCGCCTTTTCGAGGGTGACCGATCGGTGCTTGACGGGACACCGGACGATCGCCCCATCAAAATCGTCGCCGACGCCATCCGGCGTCCGGACGATTTCTGGCACTGGCTTGAGCGCAGTACGTCCGAAGAGGGCCGACACCCACTCATTTCAAACGCGATGCGGTTCAGGAGCGCGGGTCGGCCGCGGGATCGGGCGGTGATACAGGCGGCTGCTTATCTGGCGGTTTCCGGGGATATTCCCGAGATTGTGACGCTGGAGGACGAAGAAAAGTCGTTTCCATACTGGGTTGCTCTGGACATGCATACGCCTCAAGGAAAGCGTGTGCTCAACGATGTGGCCAGGGACCTGCACGTCGATCTGAGGCAGCTCGAATGGACGTTGTTCTATTTCGAAGGCAGCCGTGCCAACGGAACCACGCCTTCACGCTGGTGGGACCGCAACTGTGCCTGCCGTTTCCGAAGCCTGGGCCTGCCGGTCGAGGAAGCACACCTGCTGTGGGAGCCGATCAGGCCGCAGCTGATCCAGGCTTTGGCGGAAGACAGTCGCCGGCTGCACCACGATATATACACCTGGAAACTTGCCAACCGTGAGCCGATCGAGATGTTGAAAAAACAGATCGATCTGTACATCACGCATTTTGAGACCGGTCAGATCGATCAGCTGGAATTGTTTTAAACTTGACACATTTAACTGTTTTTATTATAAAAAGCTTTTGATTTGCGGAAACCTCGATCTTCCTCCGAGGCCACGGCTATGTTCGAATCCGGTGCCGGAAAGCAACGTAATGTATAACAAGTTCTTCCTGTTTCGGGAAAAACCCTTTAAACTCGTCCCCAATCCCGAGTACTATTATGTGAGCCGCAGTCACGAGGAGGCAATGGCGCACCTGAAATACGCCATTGCCGAAGGGGAGGGGTTTGTCGAGATTACCGGAGAGGTCGGCACTGGAAAAACCACGCTCTGTCGCGTATTTCTCGACAACCTCGACGACAGGACCGAGGTCGCCTACATTTTTAACCCCAGACTAGGCCCCACGCAGCTTCTCAAGACGATTGCCGATGAATTGGGTGTCAAGTGCCGTGCGAGCGACACCAAGCAACTGATCGATGCCCTCAACAGTTACCTGATCGACATGAAAACTGCGGGTAAAACCGTGGTTTTGCTTGTGGATGAAGCCCAAAACCTGACTCGGAACGTCATGGAACAGCTGCGGCTTCTCTCAAACCTGGAGACCAACCGTTCCAAGATGTTGCAGATCATTCTGGTCGGCCAGCCGGAACTCGGCGAATTGCTCGACTCCTACGACTTACGGCAGTTGGCTCAACGCATTACGCTCAGCTGTCATCTTTCACCGCTGAGCTTCAGGGAAGTCAGGGAATACATCGAGCACCGCATCCAGATCGCTTCAACCCGAACGCCGGTCGTTTTCACACACTCGGCCTACCGTCTCATCTATCGCTATTCAACGGGGATTCCCCGTCTCATCAACATTGTTTGCGACAGGGCCTTGCTGACGGCCTTTGGCCGCAATCAGAAGAAGATCAATAGTGCCATCGTCCGGGCTGCCATACGCGAGCTGTCCGAGCGCGGAAAAAAGCGCCGCCGGCTGCGGGAGTTAAAGAAACCGGCGCTCGTCCTGGCCGCGGTTCTTTGTGTGGCGGCGCTCTTGTTCTGGTATTATCGGATGGGGCCTGCTGATTCCGTCAAAATGGTGAACAAGGGGCCCGAAAATGTCCAGGCGCAGGCACCCCCGTCCCGCGCGCCTTCCACAGCGCCGGTTACCGAAGCACCGGCACGGCCTTCTCCGGCCTCACAGCCGCCGGTTGACGACCCAAACGGCGTGAGCACCGATTTTTCGAAATTTATTCAAGACATGGATGCCCGTTCGGCGCGGCACCTCGCTCTTCAAACCGTTCTGGACCTCTGGGGCGTCAAATCCAGTATCGATCCGGCGCTCGACGAGCGGACCGATAACGACACCTTCTTCGAGGTGGCTGCCGGGCAAAACGGGCTGGCGATGCTGCGGGTCGATTGCCGTCTCGAAATTCTCAAGACCTTAAATCTTCCGGCCATCATATCCGTGAGGCTGCCCGACGGGTCGTCGCCGGGATTTCTGACGGTTCTCGGCATACAGGGTGACCAGGTGACCCTGGGTCGTGCGCGATTGAACGAGACCATCACGGTGACAGAGGATGTCTTAAAGCCATACTGTACCGATGGTGCCTATGTCCCATGGAAGGATTTTATGTCCCCCGATGGTCCGGTGCCGAACCGGCCGCCGCGCGATGCGATTGCGGCACTGAAGAACCAGTTGAGCGAGATCGGATACACCCAGCTCGATACCGGTCCGTCCTACGACGAACAGACCAAGGAAACCGTCAGGCAGATTCAAAGGAAACACGGCCTTGAGCCGGATGGGATCGTCGGATCCCTGACAAAAATTGTGCTGTTCAACGAAAACCGGCGACTGGATATTCCGCACATCCGGCTTGATTGAAAGGCGGTCGACCGGGCATGTGAATGCCAATGTCCAGCCATCGATTTGCCAAGTCATATCGATGGATGAGATGTGAACCCGTTATTGTCGAGGAATGTGAAATTGTGAGTTCCATTCTGAAAGCCCTTAAAAAACTCGAAGACGAAAACCCTCCCAAAGGTCGATCGGTAATCTGGTCTTCCGGTTCCGCATCCCGCAGGACCATTCGTCGTTGGGACATCACTTCCGGTTGGTCGGCCGTGCTGCTGTGGGGTCTGCTGGCGGTGGTGGCGCTGATTTCAGTCGGAGGGATTATCCTTTATCTGCTATCGCCGCCGGACCGTAACGCTGTGCCGACGGCATCCGTCGGCCGGCCGGTCGCCAAACCGATTCAAGAATCACCGCCATCCGAAACCATGGCCAAGCCGCCGCCGCCGGCACCACCGCCAAAAGAGGCTTCTCCGCCGACAGCTCCGCCGCTGGAAAAAGCTCTGCCGGTGCCCAAGGCCGCTCCGCCGCCGGCTGTCAAGAAAATTCCCTCTGCTCCCCGTAAAGAAAAACCGCCGGCTCGTGCGGTAGAAGCCAAACCCAATCGCAGCGCGACTGCCAACTTGCCGGTCCTTACAACCGACTTGAAGCTTCAGGCGATATCGTGGGCATCTGCTCCCGGCGACCGCTTGGCGGTCATAAACGGTAACATCATGCGGGAAGGCACATCTCTTGAAGGCTATTCCATCGTTCAGATCGACAGGGACGAAGTGGTGGTCCGCAAGGGATCGGAACAGTGGAAGTTGGTGTTCAATCTGAGGTAACAAAGAGGGGTGTTTCAGCCGCCGCGCTGTCGGCGGATTTTTCGCAGCGGTTCCGACTCAAAAGCGACATTCGTCCGAGGAACCGATACCACCGTTTCGATGCCAACAGTTCCAAAACCTGAGGAGGGATTTTGCGTCCATTATCGTCTTTGCATGCCAGTCTGCTGCTGCTCGGAGTGGCCTTTTTCTGCGGGTGCGCCGGGGTTGCTCCCGGGCGGTCGGTTAAAACCACACTACCGGAACATGTTACGGATACCGGCGCCAAGGGGTGGTGGGCGGTTCGCTTTCAAATGAACTGGCCGGAGGATACCCCGCCATCTTGGTACATGGACACGCTGATTGCTCACCAGGTGGTCGCGCCGACACTGGACCACTACCAGGAACGGATCGACCTGTGGCGGTTTCACCGCCGCGCCTCCCGCGACAGCGCCGGTCATCAATTCAGCTTTATCTTTTACACCGACGTCGTATCGGCGCGTCTGATAACAGACGAACTTTGCAACGATGCACTGATGGCGTCGCTGATACGCTCCGGCAGTGTGCGGCGGATTTTATCCGAGGACACCCAAACGATTACCAAACCCGAGATTGCCGATACCAGTGACCCGGTCTGGCCACCGGCGGTCCAGCAGGCCTGGCCTTATTTTATTGACGGTGTCAGCCGGAGCTGGCTCGAGCTGGTTGAACAAACGGTGCAACGCAGCCGTCCGTCCGTCGATGACATGTCCGCACCAGCGCTTCAGGACTACTATCGTACAATCGACAAAGAGGTCCAGGAGGCGTGGGAAACACAGGGACGCCATGCTTTTCTGCACCATCTGAATGCCATATTCGGTTATGCACCGGTCGTTGTGTACGAGAAAAAATACATGAAGTTTTAAGTCAGAAGTTGCCCTCTTATTTTTTTTGGGTCTTAAATGGAGCAGCTGCAGCATGAAAGTTATTTTATTGATGGCGTTGACGGTAGATGGAATGATCGCCCGCGATTCGGACCACTTTCCGGACTGGACGGGCCGGGAAGACAAGCGCATGTTCAAAGATATGACAATAAAAGCAGGCGTCTTGATCATGGGGTCGAAGACCTATGATACGATCGGTAGACCCCTGCCGGGGCGAAAAAACGTGGTCATGAGCCGCAATAAACGCAGAATTTCCCAGCAAAAGGATCTGGTTTTCACGGATAAGCCTCCCCGAGAGTTGCTGGCTGATCTCAGACAGGAGGGGTTTGAGGTTGCCATCCTGGCAGGCGGCTCTCAGATCAACACGATTTTTGCGCGTGAAGATCTGATTGACGAAATCTACCTGACCTACGTTCCGCAGATTTTCGGTACGGGTCTTACTCTGTTCTCTGATTCGATTGCAATGCAGCTCGAGCTGATGGATTTCAAACATCTGGGAACCGGACAAATTTTTGCCAGGTATCGCGTGATCCGGGAAGCTATGGCCTGACGGGCGATGAGCGCCGCGGTTCGATACCGGCAACCGGACGGTTAGGTGACAGTTGTCAACGGACAACCGGCCTGAATCAGGCCGGGACTAAACCTTGATGGAAACTCAAATCAAAGGAGATGCAAGATGCCGACAACCACTGTCCGATGGGTAACCGGTCAGCAGTTCGTGGGGATGGATTCGAATCGTCATGCAGTTGTATTGTCCGGTGAGAAAGAGCCAAATGGTCTCAGACCTTCTCAGATGCTGCTCATCGCCCTGTCATCCTGCACGGCCGTCGATGTGGTCGACATTTTGACCAAAAAACGAAAACCGCTCAGCAGACTTGAGATCATCGCCACCGGCGAGCAGGATGACGATCCGCCCTGGACTTACCGCAAAATTCATTTAAAGTATCGTCTCGGCGGCAAGGACCTTACCGAAAAGGCCGTTCAACAGGCGATCCAGCTTTCCGAAGAGAAATACTGTTCTGTGGCAGCGACCGTCCGTGGCGTGGCGGAGATCACGACCGAATACGAAATATTGACCGATGAAGAATAGAGTGCAGTTCAACCCGATTTGATTTATTTTCGAACGCTCACCGGAATATGAAACGACATCCACTTGACCTAAAAGAGCCGACCGTTTCTTCGATTGCGGACCCGACACCACCAGGAGGGGTCTACCTTTGTCAGGTTAACCGGCAGGTTTCCTGTGCCGCCTGCTGCGGACTTTACAATGTGGCCGATGCCGCTTACGGTCCCTTGGTGTCGATGCTGAGCGAGAGAACAAAAGATTTTGCTCGGGTCCCCCGCCAAGCCGATGCCATTGCGGCGTTCGGCCAAGGCGCGCAGACCCGATGCGGAACCGGTCCATTTAAAGATTTCCACCACTGCCCTTTCGTGGGGCTGATCGGAGAAGAGCACCGGCGGGTCGGCTGCCTGCTTCATCCCCACGCTGCCGGAAACCACGGTGTCGATTACCGGGGATTGAGTTATTACGGCGGAATGGCCTGCCGGCTCTATTTCTGCCCGGCCCATTCCAAGCTTTCAGCGGTTGTCAAGACAGTCGTGCGGGAATCTGCCGTCAGCTGGTACGAATATGGCTTGATCGTCTCCGAGACCAGGCTGCTGAGCGAATTTTTCAAGGCTTTGGAAGAGCGGCTGGGTTCACCGCTAACTGCGGCGGACATCCTCAACCGCGAGGAATGCCGGCAAATAGTGGCAAGCGTGTTGAGGCTGAAAATCGACTGGCCGTTTCGCCGGCGTCCGGATCCGGGCCCCTGCAATTATGTGTTCGACGATAACCTTTACCCCAAACCCGCCGTAGGCTATCCGCCGCTGACCACAACGTTGTCGCCCTACGATATTTTATTGAAAGAGCTGCTGTCCGGCTTCAACACGCCGGCTGAATTGGAGTTAGCCGAAAGAATACTTGCGGACCTGATCGAAAACCTGGCGCGGGGTATTCTGGCGGGCAGACACACACAGCCTCTGATTTAGGGCCCCGGCAAAAATAATTCCACCTCTTGCTTGTCTTATGGCCCGTCTACTGCGTTACATCCACCCACACGTATCCCGATATGCGCAGGTGGATGTGCCTTGTAGACAAACCATAATCCGGCGCAATCGTGTGGAATTATTTCTTACCGTGACCCTTAAAAGTTTTCGAAAAGAATATTTTGCAATTTTCGGTGTGGAGGCATCCAGCCGGCAAGGCCACGAAAAACAGGATTATATGGATATTCCGTGTTTTCGTAAGCGAGCCGGACGAGATGCATCGGCGTCCCGAAATGTGAGGTTATATTTAACCTAATCTGATCGGTTACGGGTTCCGTGTTCCGGGTTCAAAGGTTACAAAATGCTGATTTCCGATCAACCTACGTTTTATATGCGCCCTAAGACTGAGAGGCTTTCAGAAGTTCGGCCAGTTTCCTGTATTCGTCATCCGTACCGTCATAGTCATAACTCGATTCGGCATCGGCGACCGGAATGATTTTCAACCGCCCGCCGAAGAAGGCCGAGGTGATGTTCTCGACCTCTTTCACGCTCAGATCTTTCTTGATGAAATGCTTGGAATAGACATTTTTATACCCCAGATTGCGGGTAATTCTGAACAGTTTTAACTGCACATTGGGATTGAGGCACTTGCGCAGGTTATAGGCCGTGTTGGCCGTGTTAATATCGAATCCGTGCGGATCGGCATACATCAGAGAGGAGAGCCGGAACCCCTGGCGGCCGTATCCGTCTGTTTCGGCGGACAACCGGAAGTCGGAATCGTTGATAAGCTTCAACGGATAGCGACCGAACTTGTCGACGGTCCCTTCAACCAGGACCGCCGGCAGGATAATCGCGCAATCGCTTGCGTAGGTTTCCGCAAGATCAAGAAAAAAATCGATGGATGCTTCAGATGTCAGCGGCGAATCCGATGCCACAAACAGGGCGTGGCGGCGTTTTTCACAGGCGCTGCTGGCACCATACCCCTTGATCATGTTGCCGGCGATGGAATTGTGTTTCACTTTGCGAGTCCGGATGTGAAACCGGTCAACGATTTCGGCCGGAATCCGGCTATTCTGGTTGATAATGGTGTAGGGCATGACCTGCTGGCTGAGATAATCTCTGAGGCGCTGCTCCAGCAGCATCTGGTGGCCGACGATAACGATGTCGCCGATTCGCTCTTTTTTGAATAGTTTTTCCAGAGTGAACTGTATCAGCGGTTTGCTGACCGGCCGGCCGTCTTGAATCGTTTGGAACTCCCGCAGGGGTTTGTAGCCTGTCTCGATAAACGTTTCGCCGTAATGCTCGGCAACGATTTTCGCGTATTTTTTTACAGCCCACTTGTTGTTATAGCCGGCCATTACGATCGCACTGAACTTGTCCATCTATGTGAGCATCTTTCGAGGGTGTCTGATGTCGCAGCAAAAAGGTTACAGTACTCTGTTTGCCATAATTTATAGGGAATGAAAAGAAAGAACGCAAAAGAGGCTTGATTATTGGGTATCCAACCGTTAGTCTCCATCCGTGAGCGATAACATCCGGCCATGGCCTGACCGGAACTGACCCTTGCGGAATAAAGTTGCTTTTTGACCCTGCCGACCGGATCAATGCTTTTCAAGTAGGAGTAGGAGAAGGACACATGACGGAATCGACTGTTCCAACACGAGATGCCGCAATGGCTTTGCTGCGGGAATACAACAAGAACGAGAGTCTGATCAAACACGCTCTCGCGGTGGAGGGCGTCATGCGTTACATGGCCCGCAAATACGGTGAGAATGAGGATAAGTGGGGCATCGTGGGTCTGGTTCACGACCTGGACTATGAAATGTACCCTGACCAGCACTGTCGCAAAAGCGAGGAGATCCTTCAGAACCACAGCTGGCCGCCGGAATATATCCGCGCCGTGGTCAGCCACGGATGGGGAATCTGCACGGATGTGGCCCCCCAGACAGACATGGAGAAAATTCTCTACGCCATTGATGAGCTGACCGGACTGGTCGTCACGACCGCGCTCGTTCGCCCCTCGCGGAGTGTAATGGATCTAAAGGCCAAATCGGTCAGGAAGAAGTGGAAGGACAAGCGGTTTGCCGCCGGTGTGGATCGTTCGATTATCGAGAACGGGGCCCGGATGCTGGGGCTCGAATTGAATGAACTGATAACCGACACCATCATGGGCATGCGAGAGGTGGCCGAGAGTATCGGCCTCAAAGGAGACGTTTCCTGACAACGGACAGACGGGCCAAAAGGACGGACTTTCGTTCACGTTATGGAGTTTGCGATCCAAAGTGAACCGGCCCAACAGCCCATTGGCCAGTCGGGCCGGTTGATGTTTACATCGTTCCCTTAGCCAGTTTCCGTCCATAAATGGCCCTTTTCCGCAATTTCGGCGTCAATCGGCTTAATCGCTTGTGCGGCATACAGGCGTATGCCTCCGCGCAATTCCTTGATTTCCTTGAACTTGCGTTAAATTGCACATTTCTGGATCGGAAACTTATCAGTGCACTTTATGATACTGCGGATGGACTAGCTGACCGGTACCTCTACGGCATTTTCGAACGGATTCTTTAACGGTACCGCTATCTTGAGGCAGCCGTCCTCATAGTTCGCCTGTGCTTCATTCGCCTTTACCGGGCAACAGAAGGCCGAAGCCGCAACGTATTCCACATCATTTCCCGGGGCTGTAAGACTGAAGCTGTCATCCAGCATTCGGAGACGGATGTCGTCCTTTTTGACGCCCGGAATGGAAACCTGGATATTCAGGGTGTGTTCATCTTCGCTCATATACGTACAGACATCCGGCGTCACTCTAAATTTTTCTTGCGCCATAATGATCATCTCCTTTCGTTATCCCCTGCGGCCGCTCCATTAATTGTCAAGTTTTCTACACGGGCGGGCAGTGAGTAAATGTCAGCAGCAACCGGTCGCCAAATTTTTATATGTGACAATCGTCGCCACTTGGTATACATTCTAAGGTAATACGATAATGCCGAAATAGCCTAATTCAATAGCGGATCGGTGGACAAAATGTGATGTTATCCTGGGGTGAGCCTTTGCTGGAGCTGCAATCCTTTATTTTCAGGCGCAGGCCCTCAGCCTGACCTTTTCGAAGTCGGCGACAGGGGGAAAGGTTCTGACAGTATTGATCAGGCTCTGCAGGGGGAAAGGCTTGAAGAGTACCTTGTCGAAATCTGAGTCGTTCAACAGCAGGGGAGTTCCGGACATGCCGATGATCGGCGTCGTTCTTCTGCTCGAGTCCCGTATATAGCGCACGACGCTGTTGCCGTCGGTGTTCGGCATCATGATATCGGTGATGACGACATCAAAGAGTTGGTCTTTGAATTTCTGGATGCCTTCGTTTCCGTCGCATGCGGTTTGAACATCATAGCCGTACAGGCTGAGAGCTTCCTGGATTACCTCCGTAATACCCTCTTCATCGTCGATAACCAGAACGCTGCTCATTTTTTGCCTCCGTTATTAATGTTGTTCAACCCTGACATAAACAAATCGGCACTATCTTACTGAAACAACGATTATTGTCAAACGGGACTTTTGGGGAAAAACGGCTTCCGATAAAATGAGTTATGAACAAAATACAGGTGGCTGAAATTGCGATAAAATTTGAGCCTATCGCCGTAAGTAGCTGAAAAAAATAAATATTGTGAAAATCCAATTTATCCAACACTATTAATGAGATGGGCGTTTTTTGACAGGTTATCAACACTGAAGCAGAGGTGCCCGAATCTATTGAAAGCGCGGATTATCTTAAATTTTCAATTGATGTGGAGGAGATATGCAGAAAAATTCGCTTTACGATGTGGTTATTCTCGGTGCAGGTCCGGCGGGACTGCAGGCGGCCATACACGCCGCCCGGCGTAAGGTGTCCGCTCTGGTGTTCGGGAAACAGGCCAAAAGCAGTTTGTTTCACGCCCATGTCGAAAACTTCTGCTGCCTTTTCAACGTGGCCGGGGAAGACATGTTGCGAACCGGTCGCGAACAGGCTTCCCGTTTTGGCGCGGAAATTGTCGATGAAGACGTCATGAAGGTGGCAGCCAACGGTCAGATGCTTGATATTGAAACTGAAGGTGGCCGCAAGATCCGGTGCAAAAGCCTGATCATTGCCACCGGATCTACGCGCAATAAACTCGGTGTCGCCGGCGAAAAGGAACTGTTGGGAAAGGGGGTCAGTTACTGCGTGGAGTGCGATGCCAACTTTTTCCGTGGTCAGGAGGTGGCGGTGGTCGGTGATGAGAGCGCTGCCGCAGGCGGCGCTCTGACGCTGCTGGATTACGACGCAAAGGTTCATTTGATCTGCCGTAAACTGCAGGTGGTGGATGCCTTGCGGCAGGAGCTGGAGCGGAGCCGCGTGATCTTTCACCACGAGGCTTCAGTGACCGCGATCGATGGAGAGAAGGAGGTGACCGGCGTGGTATTGAAAGACGGGACCCGAATACCCGTTAACGGTGTTTTCATCGAGCTGGGTGCTAAAGGGGCCATGGGCTTGGCGACAGCCCTGGGCATCCGGCTGGACGATGAAGCCAAGTACATTCAAACCGACAAGAAGCAGCTAACCAGTGTTCCGGGGGTGTTTGCCGCCGGTGACATCTGCGGCCCACCCTGGCAGATGGCCAAAGCCGTCGGCGAAGGCTGCGTGGCCGGACTGGAAGCGGCTGCTTACGCAAAGAAGTTGAAAATCGAGTAGGTCATCGAGCCGGCTTCAACTGAGGTAGAAATGGCCCGATTCCTTGAAAAGCAACGGCTGAGAACAGCAGCGATGATTTTCTGACAGTTATTTCTTCAGAAAATCTTGACACATGCCTGCAGATGATCTTAAATAGGACCAATAGAGTTTTTTTAAAGATAGCCTCACACCCTTTGAATCCAATCTTTCATCAAAACCAATTGCAACTCGCAAGTCTTACCCAAATCAATAAGGGAGAGAAAGGAGATCAGAACCATGTCGTCGAGACGGATTTTTTTTGCGATAGCTGTCGTTGTGGCTGGGTTGTTTTTGGCCGGATCGTGGGTCAGCCCCGCTGCCGCCCAAAACGAGAAGAAGACCGAAAACGAGAAGGTGACCGAAAACGAGAAGAAGACCGAAAACGAAAACTTGTCCTGGATTCCGCAAAATGCGCTACCGGGGGAATGTTATGCGAAAGTGTTTGTTCCGCCAAAGTATCGAACCGTTACTGAAAAGACATTGCTGAAGGAAGCGTCTGAACAAATCGAAATCATCCCTGCCCAATACGAGGTGGTTGAAGAGAAGGTGCTTGTCGAACCGGCCTCAGAGCGCTGGGAAGTCGTTCCGGCCGAGTACAAATGGGCCGAGGAGAAGATTGTCATCAAAGAGGCGTCGAGCCGCATGGAAACCATTCCGGCAAAGTATGAGTGGAAAGAGGAGAAGGTCCTCGTCAAACCGGCCGAAACGAAGTGGAAAGAAGGCCGCGGTCCGATCGAGAGGATCGATCATTCCACCGGCGAAATTCTTTGCCTGGTAGAGGTTCCGGCAACTTACAAAACCATCAAGAAAAAGGTGGTTGTCGAAGCGGCCAAGACCGTAAAGGTGGACATCCCGGCGGAGTACGGTACGGTTAAGCAAAAGGCGCTGGTGTCGCCGCCGACGGTGAAAAAGATCGAGATTCCGGCAAAATACAAGACCGTTAAGGTCAGAAAAATGGTGACTCCACCGCAGGAGAAACGCATCCCCATACCGGAGGAATACCAGACCGTAACCCGCACCGAGAAGGTCAGCGAGGGGCGTTTTGAATGGGCGAGAATCCTCTGCGAGACAAACACCACACCGGACTTTGTCATGCGTGTGCAGAAGGCGCTGGCCGCCGCCGGTTTTGATCCGGGTCCGGCCGACGGGTCGGTGGGACCGCAAACCCAGGCGGCCATTCAGGCCTATCAGCAGAAAAATAATTTGAGCGTTGGCGCGATGACTTACGAAACCGTGGAAAAACTCGGTATTCGGTTGCGCTGAGCCGCTATGTGACTTAAGCCACTAAATCTGAAAGAAAAAAGCCCCGCTGACAATGGATCGGCGGGGCTTTTATGTTATTGTGCGCTTTCCGAGGCAGGCTTTGAAAGCCGTCAAACTCTTGACTGGCCGCCACAGGCCTTGCAGCGTGCACCCTTTCATCAGCCGTCGCAACGGTAACACAGAGTTGCCACTCAATTGTCGCCGTCAGAGCAGTGAGCCCTTTGCGGTTTCATCTGAGTGACGGTCGGCGAGTCCGGCGATATCGATTTGTTTTTATCCTCACCCACCCAAAATCAGCGTTTCACTAACCGAGGCATATCTCTTGCATAATCGCTATCCATTCTGATTCCGGATCTTTCCTCAAAGGAACCATATGTATGGCGAAACGTATCGGTTTGGTTACATCGCATCTGCTCGTGGCATTGTTTTTCGGTGTCAGCGTTCAAACACAAGAGGAACCTCAGGTACACTTCAACCGACCTCCATTTTTTAGAATCGAACAGTGCGAATCAATTCGGACCGCCGTCTCCGATGCAATGGACGCAAGACCGTTGCACGAGCGGCAATCACTTTTCGGCACTCCGCCTGCCATGGCAATCAGTGCGTCTCTAAACGACAACACGGTGTCCGACGAATTCTTTCAGGGTGCGTCACTTGGAACAGCCTGGCCGCTAGCCTCCGGATTTGTCGTCACCAACAGACACGTTGTGGCCGGAAGTCGGAAAATAGCGCTGCTGGACCAGACCGGAGCCAAGTTCGCCGCTTGGCCGGTGCTGCGCGATGACGTCAACGACCTTGTATTCCTGCAGGTCGACGAGCCTCAGAAACTGCCCGCAGCGCTGCCCCTCGCCGAGGCTCGAACCCGTCTCGGCAGCAGTGTCTTCACGATCGGTTTTCCGCGAATCGATGTGATGGGCAAGACGCCGAAGCTTTCCAACGGTGTCATCAGCGGCTTGCAAGGTCTGCGGGACGATCCCTGCAGCTACCAGACGACGGTTCCGATTCAGCCCGGTAACAGCGGCGGACCCATTTTTAATCTGAATGGCGAGGTCGTGGGCATCGTCGCGTCAATGGTCGGTATCCGCGACGAAGCCAGCGGTGCGATATCACAACTGCCGAATATCAGTTGCGCAATCAAGATCGAATGCCTGAAGGAACTTTTTCCGCACCTGCCGGCCCACGGCACCGATATAAATTCCCTGCCGAGTGATCCCGGAGACTTGGAAAGCATTGCCCAGCGCGTGCAGAATTCTGTCCTGATTGTGGTCGCCAAATAGTTCCCTTCCGGGTTTCACGATGCACTCACTGATTTCATCTTCAGAATGACACTTTTTGTCAATTATTTGGCTAAATTTTGTCATTCAGGCTCTTCGACCGGACAGTCATGTGATGATAACTATTAAAAATTTCTATAAAACACAAAATTGATTTGGTTGGCATATTAATTGTATCTAAAGGTAACGGTACTCCGGCCAGCGGATCTCGCAGACACTTCGACCGCTACGGAACCTGGATTTTTAAAAATACTCCATCTCGAACGCCCGTTAATGCTAATAGTTGACCGGAAGTACCAACAAACGAAGCGTAAAGGCTTGTATACAGGATGGTTTATTCGGATGGCACCTCAACCAAGCGTATAAAGGATGTTTCAGAGCCGATCTTGAGAAATGAGTTGATTTTGAAACGGAAAACTTAACCTTTTAATCCCAAAACGGAACGAGTTGGAACGGTAACTTGAACAAAACTTTCAATCCTCTGAAACTGAGACGAACCCTAAGCCTGAAGTAATTGTCAGATCGTTAACGTTAATACCAGAAGCGCAATTCGAACCGGGCTGCTGAAACATCCTTTATATCCATTCATGACTCCCTGTGGTGCGTTACCCGGGGAGTTATGTATTTAAAAGCATGACGCTTCGATTCCAGAGCGACAGTTTTAAAGAACGGAAAGACACGGCATTATGCATGAAGAGTACCGCCCCGGCTACAATTGGGAAGACATGATCGATAAAGAGTTCAAAAAATCAATCCCCTGGGGTGATGTCGACGAGAGCAGCAAAGAACCGGATACGACATTCGATTGTGAAGAGCCGGATTCGTGAATCCTCCGTGATGATGACCAACGCTTCCCTCTGAAAACTGCAGCATTTCCGAACCTCCCTCGGCATTAGCATCGCACCAATCCCTTTTTTCCGTTAGCTCGCAAGTTAACCGCACATGGCCCTTCGGGTCGCCACGGTGCATAAAAATGACGCGCCGGAGTTCGGATGAGCGGTTGAGAACAGCGGCTGACTGTCTGAATCGCTTACGGGGTCTTGGACCGGACCCAATGCCGATGCCGGTTGGAATGTTTTATTCTGTTCTTACGAAGACCTTCGTTCGACCTTTGATTCCGGCCACTTTTTATTTGTCAATTGAGCTCCCGGCACGGTAATATGCCTGCAAAAATCTTCTGTTAAATGCAGCCGGCGTAATCACCAGGTTTTTTATTTTCACCGAGAATTGCTGGCTGGCGGCGGTTGCCCGAAACCGACGGCATCCGGTGAGAAAGCTCAGATTGACGGACATCAATGCCATAGAAGCCAAAGTCGGGAATTTCATCCTTCAAGTACCTGTTCGAACGGTGTTGACCCATCTAAAGGCTGTGCTCCCGGAAGGAACCGTCCTATACCTGGTCGGCGGAGCGATTCGCAACCTGATTATCGAATCCTTCCACGGCTATAGACCGCCCATAGAAGACATCGATCTTTTTGTCGACAACGTGGCCGGCGACTTACTCTTAGCGGAACTCTTGCCGGCGGAGCGTTGCTTCAAAACCGATCTCGGGGGGGTTCGCTGGAAACCGGCGGGGTCGATTTACAGCGTAGACATCTGCCTGTTACGGGATTTTACGATCATCAAAAAGTACGGCCTGAAACCGCATCTCGATAATTTGCTGAGTGCTCTTGATTTTACTATGAACGCGGTGGTTTTCGATACGGGCAGAGGGAGGTTGTACGAAAGAAATGCTTTGACGGATATCCGAAAACGAAGAATGGCCTTCAACACGAAGATGTTGTATAACAGAACCGCCACTGCTTACCGGACACTGTTGTTGCGGCACAAGACCGGTTTTATGCTGTCGCCGGGAGTCTTCGACTTTGTCAAACAAGCAATCGATCTCGATACGCTCACAAAGGTGAGGCAGATCCTTGCGGCCCGCCACGGCAGCCGCACCATGCGGGCCGTAATGGATGATTACGACCGCATCTGCGCTTTTGAACATTTTGACGACTACCGGCGTCACGCTCTGGAGGTGTTGCCTGGGGGAATTTAGCGAGTTTCCATCCATAAATGGCCCTTTCCCGCCCCAAACAGCTCATTTCATTAATTTTTGAAAATCTATGCTGAAGAAATCGATCAAATGGTTGTTGATTCTGCTGGTTCTGGTCTCAGCCGCCGTGACCTTATACGGCTGGCATCTGTCGGGGCGAATTGAAAAGCGTTTTTCGGCCCGACTCTGGCGCATGCCGTCTACGGTTTATTCCGATACCACCTTACTGTATCCCGGTCAGGGGTTCGACCGGAAAAACCTGACAGAGAAACTTAAAAGCTTGGGATATCGAATGGTTGCCGGTCGGCCAAACAACCAGGGCGAGATGCGCATGACAAAGGGGACCGTCGAAGTGTACCTCAAAGATTTCAAGATTCCATCCCAACACCGATCGGGCAATCCCGTCAGGCTCCGCTTCGATCGGGGACGCATCAAATCGATCGAGCGGATCGACACGGGCGATCGGTTGGCTATCATGGAGTTGGAGCCGGAGGAAATCGGTCAATTTTACGGTCCGGAAAGGGAGCGCAGACAACTGGTTTCGATCCGCCAAGTGCCCCCCAACCTTGTCCGAGCAGCACTGGCCGCGGAGGACAGCCGGTTTTACGGACACCACGGCTTCGATCCGGTCGGTATCCTGCGGGCCTTCTATGTCAATCTGCGGGCCGGCCGAATTCGCCAGGGGGGATCGACCATCACCCAGCAGCTGGCTAAAAATTTTTTTCTGACGCCGGAGCGCACGATTGTCAGGAAGCTTAATGAGCTGATCATGTCGGTGATCATCGAGTTGAAGTACCAAAAGGAAGAAATCCTTGAAATCTACTTGAACGACATCTACCTTGGACAGAGCGGAACGGTTGCGATTAACGGCGTCGGCGAGGCCTGCCTTTTTTATTTCGCGAAACCGGTCAAGGACATGTCCCTGGCTGAGGCGGCTACCATCGCCGGAATCATTCGCGCGCCGGGACGCTACTCGCCTTATATCGACAAAAAGCGCTGCCGGCAGCGACGCGATGCGGTCTTGAAGGCGATGTCTGCTAAAAACTGGATTTCCGACGCCGAACTTCAGTCCGCTCTGGCGCAGCCGATCGAGACCGTCGGAGAAAATATCGTGGTCAAAAAAGCGCCTTACTTCATGGACTACTTGTCCCATCAGCTCGGGTCTCTCTATTCCCGTGACGATCTCACCCGTCTGGGGCTTTCGATCTACACCACTTTGGACACCCGGGTCCAGGATGCCGCGGAGAAGGCCCTCTATCGGGGACTGACGCGGCTGGAGAAATCGATCGCGACACTGAAGCGAGCAGCCCCGGCCCAGAAGCTGCAGGGAGCCGTGATCGTCGTGCAGCCCAAGACCGGTTTTATCCTGGCCATGGTGGGAGGCCGTGATTACGCTGCCAGCCAGTACAACCGGGCAACTCAAAGCCGTCGGCAACCCGGCAGTGCCTTCAAACCGTTCATCTACCTGGCGGCGTTGGATCAGCTGACCCCGGCGTCCAGACTGTCAAACGAACCCAGGACATACATGATCGACGGCAAGCCATGGACGCCTGAGAACGCCGCGCAGGAGGTTGGCGTCAACATGAGCGTGAGCATGCGGGCGGCGCTGGCGGCGTCGAACAACCGCGCCACGGTTGACCTGGCCATGCAGACCGGTCTGGAGCAGGTGGTGGAAAAAACGGCGCCGTTTCAGTTCACGACACCGATCAAGCCCTATCCGTCCCTGGCTCTCGGAGCTTTTGAAGTCGTGCCGCTCGAACTGGCGCGAGCTTATTGCGTCTTAGCAGGAGACGGTGTTCTGTCTCACCCGTTGTCAATCAAAGATGTGACCGATGACCACGGGCGGCTATTGAGCCAGGCTCACCTGAATATAGACCGCATGATCAGTCCGGCCAAAGCTTATATTATGACGGACATGCTCAAGAGTGTGGTGAGCGAGGGAACCGCCCGGGCCCTTTCCGGTTGGAACTTGCCGGGTCCAGTCGCCGGCAAGACCGGCACCACCAATAACTTCAGGGATGCCTGGTTTGTCGGCTATACGCCAAATATCCTGGCCCTGGTGTGGGTTGGATTCGACAACGGAGATCCGGTCAAGGCCTCCGGGGCCAAGGCTGCCCTGCCGATATGGGCGGAGCTAATGAAGGCGATTCCTCAATATATCTCCGGTGCGGATTTCAAGATGCCGGCCGGGGTGGTCACACGAACCGTGTGCAGCGAATCCGGATTGCTGGCGGCCGGTCGCACATGTCCGCTGCCGATGGAGGAAATCTTTCTCGAGGACATCGTTCCCGATCAACCGTGCCCGCTTCATCCGGCCCGAAATCCAATAAAGGATCTGATCCATGGCATTAAAGACCTCTTCAACAGCACCCCGTAGATATCAGCGCTTTATCCTCGGCTTTTTCTGTGGTCTGCTCCTGTTCGGCTGCATGCCGCAAACCAAAGTCAGCGTCTACAATAAACAGACTCCGCCGGCGCCTCTTCCGACCAGAAAACCATCGGTCCCACCGACCGTAAAGCCCGACAGTGCGCAGGCGCTGGCGGCCGAGGCATTGGTCGATCAAGGCCGGCAGCTTCTGGCGCAGGGGGCCCCCGATGCAGCGATTCGGGTCCTGGAACGATCAGTTGCGCTTGATTCGAACAGTGGCCAAAACTACTATTATCTGGCGGAAGCCTGGCTGATGAAGCAAAATGCCCACCAGGCCCGTGAATTCAACCGGTTGGCCGACATGAACCTGGGGCGGGATCCCGATTGGAAAACTCGGATTGACCGGCAAAACGATCGCATCAACACCCTCGGTCACTGATAAGAAAATGACCGCAAGTTTCCATCCATAAACGGCCCTTTTCCGCGATGATTAAAAAACAGATATACGGGGACGATTTAAAGGCTCGACTCATCGCCGGCTTCAGGGACCGGCTGTATAGCTTTACGCTGGCCGGCGGCACGGTGCGCGGTGTTCTGGTCAACGGAACCCTCATGGTCAATGAAATGAGGGCCAACCATGAACTCGGGATCCTCGAGACTCTCGCGCTCGGCCGGGCTTACCTGGGAGCTGTTTTGATGTCGGCCAACCTTAAAGGCGGTGACCGGCTCAGCCTGCAGATCGACTGCAGCGGGCCGATCAGGGGGCTGACCGTCGATGCCAATGCCTTTGGAGAAGTGCGTGGATATTTGAAAAACGTACCGATACCGATCGTAAAACCACCGGACAGTTTCGATCTGTCGCCATTTTTCGGTCCCGGCCTCCTTTCCGTCACACGCTATCTGGAGGATGCCAAGCAGCCTTTTACCGGCAAGGTGGCCCTTCAATACGGCAATATCGCCCAGGACCTGGCCTACTACTGCCTTATCTCAGAGCAGATCCCCACGGCCTTTAATTTGAGCATCCAGTTCGATCGCAGCGGCGAAATCGTCGGGGCCGGCGGCCTTTTCCTGCAGGCCATGCCCGGTGCCGATGAGGTAACGATTGCGGATCTGGAAAGGCGGGTCAGCCGATTCCCTTCGCTGGGAAAGGCTTTCGGGGACGACAGAAATCCTGAGCAGTTAATTCGGGAAGAATTTCAAATACATTCGCCCCGGATCTTCGGCGAACGCCGCATCGAATTCATGTGCCACTGCAACAAGGAGAAGCTTCGCAACATATTGATCATGCTGCCGATCGAGGATCTAAGGGATATTCTTGCAACCGGGCCTTTTCCCTTTGAATCGCGTTGCCACAACTGCAACACTCTCTACACGTTCGACCGCGATGAAATCCGTCAGCTCTGTGGCCTGCGGTTTCCCGATAATTAGAAGGGCGTCAAACACGTCGATTATGGTTGTGTCGCCTGCAAGCTGTCGCGCAATTCCAGAACCTTGCGGGTTTTGGCGCGGTTGCCGGTTTCCCTGAATAGGGAAAGGGCCTTATCGTAGCAGGACCCGGCTTCCGTCAACAACCCCTGTGACCAGTAAAGGTTGGCCAGGTTGCCGTAATTGTCGGCCTGGTGGGCTTTTCGGTTGAGGGCGGTGTTGATCTGCAGAGCCGATATCAGCGCGGCCTCGGCCTGATCCGCTCGATCCTGCGCGGAATAGACGATGCCCAGATGGCCCTGGGTGTCGGCCATACCGCTGGTGTCGTCCAGTTCCCGATAGATCTGTTCCGCTTGGGCGAGCACATTCTCGGCTTGTGCCGGGGCGCCGCGGCGCAGGCGAACAGCCGCGAGCCGGCCGAGAGCTTCTGCCAGGGACTTTTTGTCGGAATGGCCCTTTTCGATCTCAACCAGCCCCAGCAACAGGTTTTCGGCTTCTTCCAGATCGTCCCGCAGTCCCATTATTTTTGCCAGATCCCGATAGCTCTGGGCGGCTTTCTCCCTGCAGCCGGAGGCGAGATCGATTTCAAGAGACTGCCTGACCAGGTTTTCGGCCCGGTCCAGGTTGCCGCGGGAGAGGTTCAGGCGCGCAAGATCGGCGCAATGGCGGGCCAAATTGTCACTCCGGCCCAGAGACTGTTCGATCTCGATAGCCTGAGAGAACATTTTCTCGGCCTGGTCCAGATCGCCCTGCCGAATGTAGAGTGCGGCCAGCCGCCCGGAGTCATTGGCTATCCCCATGCGACTGCCGAGCGCCTGGTTTATTTTCAGCGCTTTGAGCCGCATGGCGACCGCTACATCAATTTCCCCGGTTTCCACATGACCCTCACTGGTCTTGAACGCACTGCCGGTCATACCGTCCTCTTCTAAAATGGGAATCGGGCGGGTCCCTTTTCGATCATCGCGGGGCCCGCCCGGCCTCTATGGAACCACCCGGGAGGAATTACCCGGTTTTACGGGCAGAGCCATTACGTTTGCCGAAGAGCCGCGGTATACGTTTGACAACGGCACTGGACGACTTGGCTTGGGCAGCCACTGCGTTCGCGCCGGTTTCCGAAACGAATCCGGGCTGATAAATGAAGTATCCGTGATAGAGTTGGCCGGGTTCCAAATGGCCGATAATTTTCGCCTTTTCGCGCAGGCTGCGCGGCGCCCTGGTGAAAAACGTCATTCCGGCGCTCAGAAACAGGAGAAAAGCGGCCATGATGTAGGCGGCCTCGGGTGATCCGGTCTGAGCAACGATCATCTGGGAGATCCGCGGGAATATGAACCCGCCGATGCCCCAGGCCGAAAAAACCAGTCCGTAGTTGGCACCGAAGTTCTTGAGGCCGAAGCAATCCTTTGTGGCGGAAGGAAACAGTGACAGATTCGTGCCGTAGTTGAACCCGATCAGGGTGGCGGCCAGGACCAGGAGGAAGGCCTGACTTTCGCCGATAAAGATCAGAGCGGTGATGATCACTCCCTGAAAACTCAACATGGTGAACAGGGTTTTGGTGCGGCCGATCTTATCCGAAAGGATTCCCGCTACGACCCGTCCACTGGCATTGCCGATGGCGAGCAGGGCGACCACGATCCAGGCCATATTCCCCAGGCTCTGTTTGGCCATGCCGGCCACGCTGCCGATAATGATCAAACCGGCGCCGGACCCCACGAAAAACATGAACCAGAGCTTGTAGAAGGTTTTGGTTTTAATGACCTCGCTGGGCGGAAAGTCTTCGGTTTTGATGACCGGCCTCAGGGTGGTCACCTTTTTCGGTTCCTTATCAACGGGCTTGTATCCTTCGGGCGGGTTGACCAGCAGCAGGGCCAGACCACAGACCACGACCAGAAATGCGACGCCGAAGATCATCATCGCATTGCTGATGCCGAAGCGGGCGATCAAAAAATTGGCCAGAGGCGCAATGTAAACCGAGGCCAGTCCAAATCCTGCCACAACGATACCGGCGATCATACCGGTTTTTGATGCCGGGAACCACTTGATGGCCGGCGGGGTGGCGGAAGCGTAGCCAAAGCCGAGACCCAGGCCGGTCAGCACCCCGAAACCGAGGATCCAGTTGGCCAGAATGGTGCTCTGGGAAGTGGCCAGGAGACCGGCACCGGTCAGAAGGCCGCCGAATATGGCTGTCAGTCGGGGATTGACCTTGTCCTGAAGCCGGCCGGCGGCCAGCATGGCCAGGGTAAACATCAGGCAGCACACCGCGAACGGGTCATTCAGCGAGGCGATGTCCCAGTTGAAGCGGCCGTCACCGGCCTGAATCGACTCCTTGATTTCCAGTTTGAATATGCTCCAGGTGTAAAGAATACCGAGAGCCAGATTGATTCCCAAGCCGGCCGAAACCACCTGCCAGCCGCGGTTCCTGATCTTTTCCATTTGCCGAAACCTCCTTCTATGGAATTGTTGTGGAACGAACCATTTTATAGAATGAATAATAATTAGTGAATTATGTTCATTTTTCTATTTTGTATAAACAAAAAAATCATACCTGTGGGAGTGTAAAGCAAAAAGAATGCCATCGGCCTAAAATCTTAGTAAATTATTGAAATTATTTAAAATAATATGTATTACAAAGCGGTGCTTTCGATGGAAATTGCTACAACCTAGGTTGTAGAAACCGGTTACTGGGCCGACGGTTGCGGCGTGCTACTAGGTGCCGGTCGTATTACAAAATAAATTGTAAGCACAACCAAAGTTGTACCCTGATTGGAATTGAAAATATGGAAGGTGGCGGGTTTTAGACGGTTGGAGGAAGGATGTGGGGGTAGGGCCTATTCCTCATCCTTTTTCTTTTTCATCCGTTTGCTCAGCGCTTGCTGCGTAATACCCAGCAGGCCGGCGGCAGCGGACTGATTGCCGCCGGTCCGCCGCATCGCTTCGGCAACCAGCAGATCGGTGGCCTGTTTGATGGTCGGCAGCTTTTCCGAAAATCCGATCAGGGTTGTTCCCGGCTCCGGCGTGTGGGTGACGGCTAGCGGCATGGTATTTTCGCGGGACTGATACAGCCGGATATGGGCTTTGAACACGTCGAGCGACAATACACCCCCCTTGTGACGGCTGACCGCGTCGAAGACCAGAGTTTGCAATTCCCGCACGTTGCCTGGAAAGGGATAAGTCCTGAGCAACGTGGTGAGTTCGTTCGGCACGACCGGTTTTTTCTTGTCCAGCGTCCGGGCGGCTTCGACCAGGAAATGCTCGAAAAGCAGCGGGATGTCATCCATGCGCTCCCGCAACGGTGGGATGTAGATGCGGTGGGTGCGCAAGCGGTAGTTCAAATCCTTGCGGAAAAGGCCGGCTTTCTGACGCTCCCATAGGTCAACGTTCGATGACGCCACGATGCGTACATCCGTGCGTTTGGCAACATCCTGCCCCAGTGGGAAATACTCGCCTTCCTGCAGCAACCGGAGAAGTTTCACCTGGGAGGCTGTGCTCAGATCCCCGATTTCGTCCAGAAAAAGGGTGCCGCCCGAGGCTTGCTCAATCAACCCCCTGCGATCGCGTTCCGCACCGGTGAAAGCCCCCCTGACATGGCCGAAAAGGGTATCTGAAAAGACGTTGTCGTCGAGGCCGGCCACATTGACCGCGACGAATGCGCCTTCCAAACCGCTCAGGGTGTGCAGCGTGCGCGCGATGAGTTCCTTGCCCACGCCGGTTTCTCCCCGGATCAACACCGGCTGAGAGGTCTGAGCAATCGATTCGATGTACTGAAAAATGGAGAGCATCTTCTTGTTGTTGGTGATGATGCTGGTAAAGGCCTCCGGCTTTACAAGTGCGTCGGCAAGAATATGGTGCTTGAGAGCGAAATTTTCGCGCTTGAGTTCTCTAAACGACACAGCCCGGTTGACCCCCGAAACCAGCCGGTCTGTTTCAACCGGTTTGATCACGTAGTCAAAAGCGCCGGACTTCATGCATAAAACAGCCGTTTCGACGTCCACTGCGCCGGTCACGATAATGACCGGTATCTCGGGGAATTCGCGGTTCACCCGGTTCAGCAGTTCCCGGCCGTCGATGTGGGGCATGGTGAGATCCAGCAGCAAGACCTCTACCGGGTGACGGGCCAGCAGGTCCATCACCCGGCGGCTGTCCTGACAGGTCAGCGTGTTGCTCAAGCCGGCTATCTGCAGCGCCGTATCGATCGCCAGCAGGATGGCGGCTTCGTCGTCGACGATGAGGATCGGATTCGAAGGATGAGGTTTGCCGCTCATGAAGATTCCTTTTGGAGGCTTGAAACGGGACCGGTCACCGTCAGACATACCCGGGCGGTCGTTCCCTTGCTTACCGTGGAGGTGAAGCGCATGGCGCCGCCGTGATCTTCGACGATTCGATCGGCAATTGCCAGCCCCAGCCCGGTACCGCCGGATTCACGTTTGGTGGTGAAAAACGGGTTTCGAATTCTTTGAAGCACCTCTTCGGGCATGCCACAGCCCTCGTCCGTGACCTCTATCACCACCTGTCCGGCGCTTGCCTCATACGCGGTGGTGAGCCGAATGGCCTGTTCGGGATCGGGCAGCGCCTGGCAGGCATTGACCAGCAAGTTAATGACCACCTGCCCGATTTTTTGGGAATTGCCCTTGAACCGTGGAATGTCCGGTCCGTACTGGGCGCTAAAATGATGGGTGCTTCTTTTGATCAGGTTTCCTACCAGGCCCACCGCTTTGGCGACAATCGGGTTTATCTCGACATGATCCACCATTTCGGACGGGCCCTGACGGGCGAAATCCTTCAGCTCGCCGACGATGGTCTTGACCCTCTCGGCACCATCGCTGATGTTGGCCAACAGCAGCGGAATCCTTTCACGCAGCCGGCTGTAGTCCATGCGGCCGACTTTGAAGTCTCCGTGATCGCGGTGATAGTCGTCGAGGATCGGCAGAACGGCCTGCCAGGCCTGTTGCAGAATCGGCGCATTGAGCATGATAAACGTCACCGGGTTGTTAATTTCATGGGCGACGCCAGAGACCAGCGTTCCGAGGGTCGTCATTTTGTCGGCCTGAAACAACTGCTCACGGTGGAGCCGGGCCTGGCTTTCCGCCCGTTTTTTTTCCGTGACATCCCGGGCGGTAATGAAGACCCGCACCGTTTTCCCAGCGTCCATCAGAGAGGCCAGAGTCGCCTCGACCGGGATGCGCTCACCGCTTTTAACCGTCAAGCCGGTCTCGAACAAGTCAGGGGCCGTGCCGCCGGAATAGAGAAGATCGAGCCGGTCCTGGAAAGTCGGTTTTTCGTCCGACGGCATGATCTCGAAAATGGTCATAGCCAGCATTTCATCCGTGTCGAAACCGCTGGCTTCGTGCCAGGCGCGATTGACATAGGTGATGCGGCCACCCGCATCGAAGGCGAGAATGAATTCCCGGGCGGTTTCCGCCAGCAGTCTGTACTTTTCTTCGCTTTCGCGCAGGGCTTCATCGGCCAATCGCTGACGGCGCTGGCTGCCGGCGCTCTGCCAGATGACATAACCGGAAAGACCGATGATCAGGAGCAGAATGGCCAGGCAGACAGCGGTTAACCGGCGGGTGATAGCAGCTATTTCGGCCCGCACATCTTCGACGTAGATGCCGGTGCCGATGATCCAGCCCCACGGGTCGAATCCTTTGACATAGGAGATCTTGGGCACGATCCGCTGCGGGTCGTCCTTCCACTGCCATTGATAGTCCACATAGCCGGCGCCCCTGTTTTTCACAATTTTGACGAATTCCACAAAGAGCTTTTTACCGTTGGGGTCGGAGAAGCCCGAAATGTCTTTACCTTCGAGATCCGGGCGATACGGGTGCATGATAAGATACGGATGCATGTCGTTGATCCAGAAATAGTCCTTGGATTCGGTTCCGTAGCGCAGTCGACGGAGTTCATCGATGGCCCGCCTGCGGGCATCCGCTGGGGACATCTGTCCGCTGATTTCCTTTTTTCGATAGCCATCGAGGACGCTCCAGGCGGTTTCGGTCAACTCCCGGATCATTTCGCGCTTGTCGTTCATCATGCGGTCTTGCAGAATCGGAAGGATCAGGAGAAAAATAGTGCCGACGAAAAGCGCTACTGTCAGCACCACCGGCAGAAGAATCCGGATGGGTATGACTTGAAACCAGTTTTTAACGGTTTTTGCTTCCATTGCAGCGAGTTGGCACTTTGAAATGACGTCATCGGACTATGACCCAAAGCGGTTGAGGTGTCAAGAATGGAAGGTTTCAGGGGAACTTTCGGCCGGGGGAAACAATCGTGACTCTTCCGGATACCCGTGGCAGGACAAAGCCTGACCCTTAGGTTTTAAGATAACGTTTTTGGCAAGGCCAGAGCGATAAGGCTGTATTGTGATACGCCGTCAACCGATAACGCAGTCCAAAACCTTTATTTTAAAGCCTATATTTGTGATCAGGACTTTACCGGGGGAAAACCGGTGAAGGTGGATATACACTCGAAGGGGGTGGGTAGGTTGACCCCGAATAGTAGCCCGATGGCGGTGGCGGCGGGTAGGCTGATCCCGAATAGTATCCTGGTGGCGGTGGCGGCGGCGGTATCGAAACCCGCGGCCGCGAGGCACGCAAGACGCCCGGGATCTGATTCCCCTTTGCATACATGCATTGCTGATAGGCATTGTCATATTGCTGTTGGACCTGCCAGCCGGCGGCATAGGCCGGCCCGGATGCCGCCGCGGTGCCGCCGATGAGACCGGATCCCGCTCCAATCGCGGCACCGGCCCCCGCGTTACCGGAGGCGGCACCGATCGCCGCACCCAGTCCGGCCCCCATCAGGGCGCCTATCGCCGCCCCGCCGGTGAGGTTCTGATTGACCACGCCGTCCGGTGTCGCGCCTGTCTGAAGGGCCGCCCAATTCCTGCAGGCAAGGTCCTCGGACTGAAACACCTCGAAGGATTTTCCCGCCGACGGCAGCACCATGACACTTGGCCCGGTCGGCATCGTCGCGCAAGCGCTCAAAACCATAACGACCGCCAACATCACAAGAAAGCGTATTCCCTTCATTTGGCCAAGTTCTCCTTTACGGGTTCGGTGGCGTCGGCTGCGGAACGACCTTCATCCATCCTTCCGGGCAGGTTTTCACATACGGGTAATACCCTTGCGGATTCTGGCAATAATACCAATAATCATCAGGCCGCTGCTCCGGTTCGACATACACCGGCGGTTGTTGCTTGACGATAACCGGTGGCGGGGAGTAATAGCCGTACGGGTACCACGGCGGTCCCACGACTAACGGGCCTCCCCAATAGAACCCGAGATTCCAGGAGGTACGCGGGCCCCAATAGGCACGATGGCCCCGATAGCCACGATAGCCACGATAGCCGCGCCAACCCCCATAATACCCTGCGCGGCCATGATATCCGGATTTATAGCCTTTTCCGCCATAGCCGTGTGAGCGGCCTGCGTCACTCGACAAGGGAGCGGCGAGAAAAAGCGCAATGGTTATACTAGCCATCAAAGCAATTTTTTTCATTCTATCCTCCTCGCCCGACTCATCGGCGGCATTAAAATCGGATTCTGATGGTTAAGACGCTCACATCGCAAAAAGGTTTACCAAAAAAATAGACCATTTTATTGCGTTGAAATTCAGATTTAATATATACAGGAAAACGAACCTGCACAAGGAACCTCACCGAAAAGGGACGATTCATCACCGGACACCGTATTGATACAACGTTTTTGTAAACAAGAAAGAGTGAGCATCCATGGCAGACAAAAATTCTATTGCAATGCAATTACCCGCTTTTCACAGCCGCATGAATTACCTCCATGATCCGGCCCTGAACAAGGGAACGGCCTTCACCGAAGAAGAACGTGACAAATTAGGGCTCAGGGGGCTTTTGCCGCCGGGAATCAATACCATGGAAGAGCAGGTGCTGCGGGTCATGGGAAATTACAACCGCAAAACGACCGACCTGGAGAAATACATTTTTTTGGTTGCGCTTCAGGATCGCAACCAGACGCTGTTTTATCGGGTGCTGACCGATCATCTCGCAGAGATGATGCCCATTATATACACCCCTACCGTCGGCCTGGCTTGTCAGGAGTTTGTCCATATTTTTCGCCGCCCGAAAGGCATTTTTGTTTCCGATAAAAACAAAGGCCGGTTTTCGGAAATCTTGCAGAATTGGCCCAACAAAGAGGTTCGCGTCATTGTGATCACCGACGGCGAACGCATTCTCGGGTTGGGTGATCTGGGTGTTGCCGGGATGGGTATTCCGGTCGGTAAACTGTCGCTTTATACCGCCTGTGCCGGGATTCATCCCTCCTGGTGTCTGCCGGTGACCATCGATGTCGGCACCAACAATGTCGAGCTGCAAAAAGACCCGCTCTACTTCGGGATGCGTCACCAGCGAATCCGAGGCGAAGAATATGACGACCTCATCGAAGAATTTATAACGGCTGTACAGGAGAATTTCCCTAACACATTGATACAATTTGAAGATTTTGGAAATATCAATGCATTTCGATTGTTGAACAAGTATCGGAACCGGATCTGCGCATTTAACGACGATATGCAGGGAACGGCCAGCGTGGCTTTGGCAGGTTTGTATGCGGCGATGCGAATGATCGGTCAAAAAATCACCGATCAGAAGATACTGTTCCTGGGCGCGGGCGAAGCCGGGACCGGCATTGGGGATTTGATCGTCTCTGCCATGATGAACGAAGGATTGTCACAAACAGAAGCCCGACAGCGGTGCTGGTTTGTCGATTCCAGGGGGCTGGTCGTTAAAAGCCGTAAAAATCTGCCCGAACACAAGCTGCGCTATGCGCACGATTTTAAAGACCACCCCTATTTCCTCGATGCGGTCAAAGCCCTGAAGCCCACTGCCATTATAGGTGTTTCCGGGCAGCCGGGCACATTTACGCAGCCTATTCTGGAGGAAATGGCACGCTGTAACAAAAGACCCATTGTCTTTGCCCTGTCGAATCCAACGCCGCGATCCGAATGCACGGCCAAAGAAGCCTATGTCTGGACTCATGGCCGCGCCATTTTTGCAAGCGGCAGCCCGTTTGAACCTTTTACGCTCGAAGGAATAACGTATGAGCCCGGTCAGGGGAACAATGCCTATATCTTTCCCGGAGTGGGATTGGGCGTCATTGCCTGCCGAGCCAAACATGTCACCGATGAGATGTTTCTGGCAGCAGCCCAAACACTGGCGGCTGAGGTCACCGAAGATGACTTCAAAAGGGGGAGCATCTACCCGCCGCTCGGCCATATCCGCGAAATTTCAGCCAAGATAGCGACGGCCGTGTGTGAAGTCGCCTATGAGCAGGGACTGGCAGTAAATCCTCGGCCCGACGATCTATCGGCCTTCATCAAATCCCAGATGTATGAACCAAATTACCGCAACTATGTATAGGGCCCCAGCAAGAAATAATTCCACATCTTGCTTGTCTTTTGGAGCGTCTACCGCGTTACATCCACCGACACGTATCTCGATATGCGCCGCTGGATGTGCCTTGTAGACGAACCCAAATCCGGCGAAATCTTGTGGAATTATGTCTAACCGTGACCCTAGACAACCGCGAAAAAGTGGGGGTGTATTTTAAAAACAAGAGTTTATCTGATTGGATACTTGACAAGCCATGTTTTGGAGTTAGTCTTTCCATGAACGATTCTTGTATAAGGAGGGCCACGCCTTAATTAAAATGAAAAAACCTGTTAACGTGTTTTAGAACAACAACGTCTATTCCCCTCCATTTCGCTTTCACACTTCCCCTCCTTAGCGTTGTTTGCTCCGTTAATAAGATAGAAGGAGTAAGACGGCGGATCTCATTTCACCCGTAGTTTAATATAACTGTTTTCGTAGGGCTTGTCTGGGTGTTTTCGAAGCTCGACAACGGGCAGGGACTAAAAATAACAGCTAATATCCTTGTCATTTGAATTATTTGCGCTGTCTTTGTGAGCGGGCTGATTATTACGGGCTTCTACATTTGACTGTACGGCCACAAGACAACAACAAAAACTGTCAATCGACCTTGAATCTGTAAAGCGTAAGGACACCTCATATCAGGTGAAATGCCCTGCAGCGGCTGACAAAGGAGGACAAATGAAAAACATCATACGTCTTGTCGGCATTATGATTTTTCTTATCGCAGCAATACAAGCTGAAACAGGACGGGGCAGCGGATTCGGCGACATCCTTGACAGCGCCAAGAAAATCGTCGGCAGTGCTGGAGGCGGTGGTCTCGGGAATACCGATGTCGTCAACGGGCTCAAAGAAGCGCTCGAAATCGGAACAGGCTACGCTGTCGGCACTGCTTCGAAACCCGACGGCTATTACAGCAACCCCTCCATCAAGATCCCGCTTCCGGGGGAGATCCAAAAGGTAGAAAAACTCCTGCGTGCCGTCGGATACAGCCAAACGGTCGATGAATTCGAGCTGAGCATGAACCGGGCCGCCGAGAAGGCGGCACCGCAGGCCAAGTCGATTTTCGTGGATGCCGTGAAGCAGATGCAGATCGACGATGCACAGAAGATCCTGCAGGGCCCGGACAACGCCGCCACCGAATATTTCAAGAAAACAACTTCCGGCCGTCTCACAGAGGTTTTCAAACCGATTGTAAGAGATTCGATGAACTCAGTCGGTGTGACCCGGCAGTACGAGGATCTCAACAGCAAATTGTCCAGTATGCCGATGGGCGGTAAGCTGGGCTTCGATCTCGACCGGTACGTCACCGACAAAAGCCTAAAGGGTCTTTTTTTCCTAGTAGCAGTAGAAGAGAAAAAAATCCGCCAGGACCCGGCCGCAAGGACAACGGAGCTGCTTAAAAAAGTATTCGGAAGTCGCTGAAAACGCTGGAAACAGCAATCCCGAATCGAATGGGCCGATATACAGGACAACAACAAAGGGGCATATAATGTCGATTATTACGATAAACAGAGGGTCTTACAGCCGGGGCAAAGAGGTCGCGGAAAAATTGGCCCTGAAATTGGGATATGAGTGCATTTCGCGAGACATCCTACTGGAAGCCTCTGATGAATTCAATATTCCGGAAATCAAACTCATCAGGGCGCTGCATGATCCCGCAACGGTCCTTGAGCGTTTTAGACACGGCAAAGACAGATATATAAGCTATCTCTATGCCGCACTGCTCCAACATGTTCGCAAAGACAATATTGTATATCACGGTCTGGCCGGACAGTTTTTTCTTCGTGACATTCCGCACGTTCTGAAAGTCAGAGTTATTGCCGATATGAAAGACCGGGTAAAGGAAGAGATGAGGCGGGAAAATATTTCAGCTGAGGAAGCTCTTTTTATCTTAAAGAAAGACGATGATGAACGTCGCAAATGGGCTCTGCAGGTTTATGGCGCGGATACATGGGACAGCCGGCTCTATGATATCGTCTTGCACATCGGAAGGTTGACGGTTGACAATGCGGTGGACATCCTTTTTGATACGGCCCAAAAACCAAATTTTCAAACGTCGACGGAAAGCCGGCAACTGGTCGATGACCTGGCGCTGTCAGCAACGGTGAAGGCGGCTTTGTCCGAAATAGCACCAAAAATTAAAACTGCAGCCGATCACGGCAAAATACACATCAGCAACTTAGATAATGAAACGGGAAGCAAAGACGAAGCTCAGATAAAAACTATCGCCATGCAAGTTGAAGGTGTTGAAGAAGTGATTTTTAAAGTAATTGCACCGAAAGAAAAGCACAATCATGTCAACCCTTTTCACAACATTTGAACAATTCGGAGACGATCCTTTTTCTTCAAAAATTAGGTCTCGAGACACAATAGCCTTCTAAGGATTCAAGACTTCTCCCAGTTTCACCAAGCTTTCGTAACATCCAACCGCAACGACTGTGTCGCCGGCATTAATTTTCGTATCGGCCGATGGGTTGAATAACATGGTCCCATCATCCTTAACGATGGACAGGATGATCAGGTCATAGGTCCTGCGTATTCCCGAATCTTGTAAAGTAACATCGACCAGTGTCGATGAGGCGGATACTTTTACCTCCTCGATATGGATGTCCGTGCTTTCATCTGAGAAAGCCAATTCCAGGAAACGGATCACATTGGGGCGCAGGATCGCATGAGCCATTCGCCTGGCGCCGACATCGAACGGGGAGACGACGACATCTGCTCCGGCGGAATACAACGGCTTCTTAGTTTCGTTTTGGCTGGCTCTTGCGACAACGTAAAGGTTCGGATTCAATCCCCGGGCAAGCAAGACGAGGAAAACGTTGTCGGCATCGGTGCCGAGGGTCGCGATGAGGTTCGACGCCCGTTTGATACCCGCCTTCTTTAGATTGGCCTCCTGCGTCGCTTCGCCCGTGACATAAATAATACCGTCTTCATTCATGATTGGGATGCGATTGGTGTTTTTCTCGATGACCACAAAGTCGAGATGCCTCTGGGTGAGGTATCGGCAAAACGCACGCCCCATCCTGCCATATCCGCAGACGATGTAATGAGTATTCAGTCGGTCTATTTTCTTGTCCAATTTGTGCCTCCCCAAAATGAGCCGGATACGTCCTTCCACTAAAAATTGGATTACGTTACCGATGACGTAGGCGACAAAGCCGACCCCCAAAACGATGAGAATCAAGGTAAAAATACGCCCGGTTGGGCTGAGTTGACGAATTTCACCAAATCCGACCGTGGAAAAAGTGATCACCGTCATGTAAAGCGAATCCAACATCGGCCAACCCTCGATCAGCATATATCCTGCCGTACCGAGGGCGACCAGGATTGCGGAGACCAGAATGGTTATGATGAGGTGGGCCGTGCGATCCAAAACGCCATCCGAATGTGCATTAAAAAAATTTCCGGCGATTTATTTAATTTTATAAGGATATCAAGTACTCGGTGTCAAACAAAAAGCACCACGGCTCAGCGAGCTTAAAACCGTTCTACAAACTCCCGACCCGCCGGCGCGCATCAACTGGGATATAACGATCAAGCCCATTTAAACACCGAGTACCATCTAAACGGCCCCGATTTCCGGTTGCTATTTACGGGTGAAGCCCTCGACGGTGTTTCGCTTTCGGTCCGTTGACCCAAAACGGTGAACAGCTTGCCTTTATTTTTATTTATTGTTACGACGTTATCATCTGCCTGTTCGTGCTGAACGCGCCCAGAATCCGGACATTCAGAAACCTCCATGCTAGCAGATTGGGTCGAATCCGGCGGCCCCAATTCGAACTTCAGACTCTCTCTGAGCTTAAATTTCCAGTTGAAGAGCACCGTGCCTTTATCATTTGGGGAGAGATAGAAACGATGAACGAGCATGGGATCCTCTTTTTAAAACAAAAATATGACGGTAAGGCCCATCGACGCAACTATGCCGCCATGACACGGCGATTTTCGGTTATATTCGCTCTGGTTTGTCTTCTTTTGGGGCATTCGCCCCTTTCAACGCTGGCGGACGAAAAGGAAGCTGCGCCTGTAAAACGGGTGCTCGTGCTGAATTCCTACCACCCCAACTACGAGTGGAGCAGGTCTGTTATGCGGGGAATTGAGTCGGTTTTCGAAAATACCGACATCGATGTTCTTTGCAGCTATGAATATATGGACACCAAACACCACCAACCCCATATTATTTTCGGATTGTTAAAAGAACTTTATTCGAAAAAATATGCCGGTTTCAAATTTGATGTCATCATTGCCGCAGACAACAATGCGTTCGATTTTTTATTGGCCTACCGTGAAACCCTTTTCCCAAATTCCCCGGTTGTTTTCTGCGGTATTACCGGCTTTAGCGATTCCATGATTATGGGTCATTGGGGGTACACCGGGATTTTGGAAAATTATGATATCAAGAGTACGATTGAGATGGCCTTGGCTATTCACCCTGAAACGCGCAACATCGCCGTTATCAGCGGTGTTTCCACGTCGAGCCGGATACACCAGGATCGATTTTCGCAAGTGATGCCTGAATTCAAGGAACGGGTCAACTTCATCGACTTGACCCGATTGGACGTCCCTCAATTGACAAACCGGCTGGCAACAATGCCCGCTCACACCATCATCTTATATCTGGCCTATTACAAAACACCTGACGGAACTTTCCTTGCGGTTTCGGAAAGCACGTCGCTGGTCCTAAAGCATTCGGGGCGACCTGCCTATTCGATGTGGGAGCACACACTCGGGAACGGCATTGTCGGGGGAATGATGCTCAGCGGCGACGTACAAGGTCGAAAAGCAGCCGAATACGCTCTGAAAATCCTGAAGGGCATCGACATCGAGACCTTGCCGGTGATATCCGAGAGTGATGTATCCCCGGTTTTTGACTATCCTATGTTGAAATATTTTAATATTCCCCAGTCGAAGCTTCCGAAAAATGCCGTGATACGCAATGAACCCCAAACGCTCTATTATCGTTACAAGTATTTGATCTGGGCGTTCGTTGCTTTGGCCTTTTACCAGTCATTCACAATATTTACTCTCCGACGCAACCTTGGCAAACGGAAACAAGCCGAGGAGGATCTGGCCGAATCCCGGTCTCAGCTTCAAAGTATCCTCACGTCTATGAAGGATATTATTTTTGTGTTCGATAGGCAGGGCGTTTTCACCGAGTGCTATGCTCCCAAGGAAGAGCTGATCTTGCCCCTCGACTCTTTCATTGGGAAAAAACACTCGGAGGTCATGCCGCCCGATATTGATGTGAAGTATACTGAGGCCTTCGGCAAGTGCAAAGAGGGGAAGGTGACTGAATACGATTACAAGCTCGAGGTCGCCGGCGAAACGAAATGGTACGCCGCTAAATTCTCGCCGATGCGCTTTGCTGATGACTTCACCGGTTGTGTGGCCGTCATAAGAGACATCACCGATCGCAAACGGGCAGAAGACAGAGAAAAACAGCTTGAATCCCAATTGCTCCACGCCCAGAAAATGGAGGCCATCGGTACCTTTGCCGGGGGCATCGCGCATGACCTGAATAACATCCTGGGGGCCATCACCACCTGCAGCGAAATGTCACTTCTGGATACACCGCAGGACAACCCGGTTTTTGAAGACCTCCAACACGTGCTCCACGCCGCCAACAGGGGCAAGAACCTGATCCGGCACATCCTGGCCTTCAGTCGAAAAAAAGACCAGGAAAGACAGCCGATTCACGTCAAAACCATTTTAAGGGAATGCCTGGACCTGCTGGAACACGTCATACCGGCTTGCATTAAAATCGAGGTGAACACGCTTTCCGACACATCCATTGTACTGGCCGATCCAAACAAGCTTCTTCAGGTGATCATGAACCTGTGCACCAACGCTGAACAGGCCATGCGGGGCCAAAACGGTATTTTGACCATTGCCCTGGATCGGGTGATGATTTCCGAAGACGCTCCCCAATCGGTTTTGGAATTAAACCCCGGTTCATACGTCCGCTTGTCTGTGGCGGATACCGGCTTTGGCATGGGCCCCTCGGTTCTCAACCGGATCTTCGAACCGTTTTATACCACCCGGAAACCGAGCGAGGGCACCGGGTTGGGGCTCTCGGTTGCCCACGGCATCATCAAAGGATATGGCGGCGTCATCACTGTTGAAAGCGCGCCTGCCAAGGGGAGCATTTTCAAGGTGTACCTTCCCACTGTGGACGAAGAAACCCTGACGACAAGTCTACCGGCTGCGGCATCACTGCAAACGGGCAACGAGCGTATTTTGCTGGTGGACGACGATACGGACATGCTCTATTCCATCAAAAAACTATTGGAGCGCCTGGGTTACGACGTCGTCAGTTGCTTGGAAAGCAGCCAGGCCCTGGAAACATTCCGTCAAGATCCGGAGGGGTACAGCCTGATTATCGCCGACCAAATCATGCCGTCGATGACCGGGTTGCAGCTTTCGAAGGAGATTTCAAACTGCCGGCCGGATATTCCCATTATCCTTTGCAGCGGTGTATTGGATGAATCCAGCGTTGAAGTCTCCACAGAACTGCTCCAAAATAACGGCATCGCTGCCTTCATCCACAAGCCTTTCAGCATGGTTGAGATTTCCCAGGTGATCCGGCGGGTGTTTCGGTGCGGAGCGACCCCGAACCCGTTAAAGGAACCCGTATATGGCCAGAGTTCTGATCATCGATGACAACCCGGATTTTTGCCACGGGCTCTCCCGGATCGTCGGCCGCATGGGCCACGAGGCTTTAGCCAGAGCGACGTTGGCCGAAGGCGTCGCGGCGGCGCAGGCCCGGGCGGTGGACGCGATCTTTTTGGATGTAGGCCTGCCGGACGGCAGTGGGCTTTCCCTGCTCCCCCAGATCGATCAACTGCCCTCCCGGCCGGTTGTGATCATCATCACCGGCGCCGGCGACCCGGACGGTGCCGCGCTGGCCATCACCAGCGGTGCCTGGGATTATATCGAAAAGGGCACCTCGTCCAAACACATTGCCCTGGCCCTCAAACGTGCCCTCGACTACCGCCGGCACCATCAACCCACCGACGGGTCGCCGGCCATGGTGTCCCTGCGCCGGGAAGCGATCATCGGCAACAGTCCGCGGATCAACGCCTGTCTGGACATGGTGGCCCACTGTGCCGCAAGCGATGTCAACGTGCTGATCACCGGGGAGACCGGCACCGGCAAGGAGCTGTTTGCCCGGGCGATCCACGAGAACAGCGCCCGGGCGGAGGGACCGTTTGTGGTCGTCGATTGCACGGCCCTTCCGGAAACGCTGGTTGAGAGCCTTTTGTTCGGTTACAGCCGGGGCGCCTTCACCGGGGCCGAAGAGGATAAACAAGGTCTTGTGATGCAGGCCGATCAGGGCACCTTGTTGCTGGATGAAGTGGGCGAGTTGCTCCCGGCGCTTCAGAAGGCCTTTCTGCGGGTGCTGGAAGAGCGGCGGGTCCGGCCCCTTGGCGGCCGGCAGGAGGTTGCCAGCGATTTCAGGCTGTTGGCGGCCACCCACCGCAACCTGGAGCAGATGGTGGCGCGGGGGGCTTTCCGCAGCGATCTTTTCTTTCGCATACAAAGTGTCGGCATTACGCTACCGGCCTTGCGGGAACGGACCGCGGATATTCGCTCGATCGCCACGCACCATCTCCAGGAGCTTTGCCGGCGGTTGCAGCTGGAGCAAAAAGGAATTTCAGAGGCTTTTTTCGAAACCCTCGAGGCCTATCGGTGGCCGGGCAACGTGCGCGAGTTGGTGAACGCCTTGGAGCAGGCCGTGCTGATGGCCCGCCACGATCCCACCCTTTACCCGGTGCACCTGCCGGGCAAGATCCGCGTTGAGGTCGCCCAGGCGGCGCTGTCCACGCCTTGCGCACATTCCGCAGAGACGGGTGTATTTCAACCGAACGCGTCTCGAGGGCACACGCTGCAGGAATTCAGAGAAATGGCCTGCGCGCATGCCGAAGAGCAGTATCTGAAAGACGTGCTGACGGCCTGCCGGGGCGACGTCAAACAGGCCCTGCACATCTCCGGACTTTCGCAATCGCGGTTGTACGCGCTGTTGAAAAAATACCATCTGACTCCCGCCAGGCAAAAAGACGTCGGTTCCTAACAGCCATAATTTTCCTGCATTACAGGAAACTGGTTCCTCCAACACAGGAAACCGATTACTGCGAGTTGCCGGTCTAATTTCATCTACTTGATATTACATCGTATATTCTCCTTCTCCTGCTGGCATAAATCATGCTATCCGATGCTTAGACAAAGCCAAACCTGATTGGAATTATCCACTGTTTACCTGATTCAATTGTAATCTTAAGGAGAATGAGAATGAATTGGTCGATCCAAGCCTTGCGGTCATCGATTGGCAAGAAGATGCGGATGGCCATCACGGGACTCGGCTTTTGTTCCTCCTTGCTCGCCCATTCCGCATGCAACCTTACCAATTATAAAGGCTTAAAATAATGGAAGGTGTCGTCATCCCCATCGTTGTCTTTTTGCTCGTTTATGTTGCGATCTCCTTCGAGTTGGTCAATAAAGCGGTGGCCGCACTGCTGGGTGTAATGATACTGCTGGTATTGCACGTCATCGATGAGCACGCCGCCGTTGAATTCATCGATTTTGAAACCATCATGCTCTTGCTGGGCATGATGACGATTGTTGCGATCCTGAGAAAATCTGGCTTTTTCACCATCGTGTCGGTTAAAATTGCCGAACTGACCAAAGGCAGTCCTCTGAAAATCCTGGTCCTGTTTTCCATTGTAACGGCGATACTCTCCGCATTTCTCGATAACGTCACCACCGTTCTGATCGTTATTCCGATCATTATCGAGCTAACGGCCGGCATGGGGCTCGACCCGAAAGTTTACGTTATCAGCCAGGCGATCATTTCCAATATCGGCGGAACCGGCACGTTGATCGGCGATCCGCCCAACATCATCATCGGTTCCAAAGTGGGTCTGAACTTCAATCAGTTTATTGTCAACCTGGCTGTACCGGTTATCATCGCCTTTGCTGCGGCACTTTTCTATATCTGGCTGACTAACAAGGAAAAGTTCAAGCCGATCGATACCAACCTCGCCAAGCTTTTTTCGGTTCAGCTGCTGCTCGAAAAAATCCGTTTCAATTATCTGGACATTCGGATCGATAGCGTTTTCTTGGCCAAGTCCTTGGCATGTCTCGGCCTGGCGATTTTGCTTTTTGTCACCCAGACCATTACGAAGCTGTCCCCCGGCGTTGTGGCCTTATTTGTGGCCATGATTTTGTTTGTGATCACCAAGGTCGATGTCGAGCATATGCTCGAAGAAATAGAGTGGAGCACACTGCTTTTCTTTACCGGCCTGTTTATATTGGTCGGAGTTCTCGAAGAAAAGGGCGTCATCGAATGGATTGCGCGCAATGTATTTTTGCGGATCGGAGACAATCCCTATGTCGTCGTCCTGGTGGTACTGTGGGTTTCGGGCATTGCATCCGGCTTTCTGGATAATATCCCTTTCACGATTACGATGATTCCGATCGTCCGATTGATTTTGGAGTCAAATCCGATCCCCAATAATATCCTTTGGTGGGCGCTCTCGCTCGGCGCCTGTCTGGGCGGCAACCTGACGATGATCGGCGCCTCGGCCAACATCGTCTCTATCGGGATGGCAAAGAAATTCAACCAGAACATCAGCTTTTTGGAGTTCATGAAGGCCAGTGCCGTCATCACGATTATAACCCTGTTGATTGCCTCGGTGTACCTGACCGTCTACTTATGGGTTTCGCTATGAAAGAAAAAGATAAGGAAATTCTGTATAAACTTTTCCGGGATCACGAAGATGTGCGAGGGTCCTCCAGAATGGCCATGCTGGCGTTGCGGTCATTCATCGAGTCGATTAATGACTTGAAAAGCAATGCCTCCGAGATAAAAGAATTGATCACAGAACTTTGCGACGCCATTAAACATACGGAGCCCCGAATCGTGCCGCTCATCCACATGATCAAGGCTTTCGAGACGGAGATGGAAGGACACTACGGAGAAGATCTCCAGGAAACGAAAAACGAGGCCATCAGAATATTACAAGAAAAGCACGACCTGCTAAGGTCGAAGGTCGAGCAGGTTATCGAACACGGCGTGAACCTGGTGGAAGACGGCGATACCATCGTCGTTCATACGGCCAGTTCCGATGTCACCAACATGCTGGTTAGGGCCAAGGAAGTGTTGAAGAAGAATTTCAAGCTGATCATTTTGAAACAAGATTTTGTCAAGACCAAACTGTTGGTCAAGACCCTTTCCAAGGCCAAGATAGATTTGCTGGTCGTACCGGAATACAGTCTGAGCCATTACATCGAAAAAGCCAACAAGCTGTTCATCGGTGCCGTGTCGATTACGCCTGATGCGAAGGTCGTTGCCGCCATCGGCACGGCCAACATCGTCGGATTGTGTCACATAAACAAGGTGCCGGTGTATCTTTTCGCCAATTCACTCAAGTTCTCGTTTCACCCCTCTTCGAGTCAGAGAATTCACACCAAGACAGTGCCCACATTTCAGGATGACGTGAGCTATGCGCTGACGACCCATTCCCATGACATCGTCGATTTAAAGCTGGTCGATCATCTGGTCACCGAAGACGGGAAAATAGAAAAGCCCTTTATGGAAAAATACGTGCAATGACTCAAATAATCAGGAAACGGTCATGGCCTCAAATCAAAACAGTTCGCTACGATTTAGTCGTCAATACGGGAAGGTTAGGATCACGGAAAGAAATAAATCCCCACAATTGCGCCGGATTTTGGGTCGTTTACAAGGCACATCCGCCGGCGCATATCGGGATATGTGCCGGCGGATGTAACGCGGTAGACGGGCCAACAGACAAGCAAGATGTGGATTTATTTTTTCTGGGGCCCTTAAGTATCGAATAAGCAGTCGAGTCGATATGCGCTTCTGCTGCAGACGTTTCTTAATGCCCGAAACGGTCTGATAATGCCGTAATCGACAACCGACAATAAAGGAGGATTTGACATGCACGAGGAAAAATCTGGACCGACAAGGAGCATGTCCCAAATGATAGGATTGATTTTGGGACCCGTATTGTTTTTTATCGTGATCCTATTTTTTGATTTTGATCCTGAAAAACCGATCGTGACCCGAATGGCGGCAGTGGCCATCCTCATGGCCGTATGGTGGATCACGGACGCCATACCCCTCTTTGCAACGGCGCTGTTGCCGATGCTTCTCTATCCGCTGTTGGGTATTTTAAAGGGCAAAGCCGTCGCGCCCATTTACATCAACAGCACCATTTTTCTGTTCATGGGCGGCTTTATGATCGCGTTGACCATGGAAAAATGGCAATTGCACCGACGCATCGCCCTTTTCATCATCCGTCTCATCGGGGGCGGACCTTCCAGAATTATACTGGGGTTCATGGTGGCGGCCGCATTTTTATCGATGTGGATATCCAATACCGCCACAGCGATTATGATGGTTCCCATCGGTCTGGCAATTGTTTCGCAGATGGAAGCAAAATTCGATGAAGAGAAAACTCACAAATTCACGGTCGCTCTGATGCTCGGCATTGCCTATTCGTGTTCGGTGGGGGGAGTGGCCACTCTTGTGGGAACACCCCCTAACCTTTCTTTCGCGCGGATTTTCGAGATTACCTTTCCAAAAGCCACACCAATCGCCTTTGGCACATGGTTTACCATGGCCCTACCGCTAAGCGTTGTCATGCTTGTGACCATCTGGCTGATCCTCACCAAACTGTTTTTCCGTGTTCCGGCTGATATCACGGTCGACGGGGCAATTGTGGATAAAGAATATGACGACTTGGGCCCGATGAGTTTTGAGGAAAAAGTCGTGCTGGTTGTCTTTTTACTGACGGCATTCCTATGGGTATTCAGAAAGACACTGAATCTTGGATTTGTGTCCATACCGGGATGGTCTCAACTGATTCCCTATCCCAAGCTGATCGACGATGGAACCGTGGCTTTGACCATGGCCATGATTTTGTTTTTGATCCCGACCCGCAGCAAAGCTGCCGAGACGGCTACCATTATGGGGCCTGATGTGATCAAAAATATCCCCTGGAATATTGTCATCCTTTTTGGCGGTGGTTTTGCAATGGCAAAGGGCTTTCAAGTGACCGGCCTTTCAACTCTAATCGGAAATCAATTTTCAGGGCTGGCCGGTATGTCTCCCATCCTTATGACCTCCATCATCTGCACCGGTCTGACGTTTTTAACGGAGCTGACATCCAATACCGCGACCACGGAAATGATTCTTCCGATTTTAGCGTCCGTGGCCTTTGCCATGAAGGCCAATCCGCTGTTGCTGATGATCCCGGCCACCCTCTCCGCATCCTGTGCCTTCATGATGCCGGTGGCAACGCCGCCCAATGCCATCGTCTTCGGCAGCGGGCGAATCAAAATCGCAGAGATGGCCAAAGTGGGAATCTTTATCAACCTCATCGGTGTCGTCATTATTACTGTCATATTTTTCATTCTTGGAACAGCAGTGTTCAATATCGACCCGGGTGTGTTCCCCGAATGGGCAGCGCAAATGGGAACGGGAGCGCATAATTGAGATTTTTCACCGGTCTGGATTTGTTGTAAATGACCCTTGACAAGTACAAGAACAGAAGGAAAATAAAGATGAAATACAAAATGTGTCAAATCATACTATTCGTTGCGGCGGTGGCTATGGCCTTACCCATATCTGTGGGAGTCGCCTCAGCGGAGTCAGTTACTATCGGTATTCCGCTTCCACTGAGCGGCAATTTGAAAGCGTTCGGCACAATGATGAAAAATTCATTTGAAATGGCGCAGGCGTCCATTAACGAAACCGGTGGAATCAATGGCCGTCCCGTAAACATCGTATTTGCCGATGACGAAGGGCAGGTTGCCTCCGTAAAACCGGCCTTCGATAAATTGGTCGCAGCCAAGCCGGTTATGTTGGTCGGCGGCTATGCCAGTGACCCGACCTACCAGATGGCGAGATTGGCGGAAAACAAGGATCTACCTTTTCTCATCAGCACGGCTTCGGCCGATAAAATCACTCAGAAAGGATGGAAGAACATCTACCGCATGAATCCGCCGATCAGCGAATATACAAAGGGTCTGGAGGACTTTTTGGTCAATCGTATTAAGCCCGAATCCATGGCGATTATATACGAAAACAGCATGTTCGGAACCAATGGGGCCATGAGCATGTTAGAATTCTGCCAAGATCAGGCCATCGAAATACGGGCCCAAATCGATTACGATGTAGAAAGGATCAGTTCCGCCTATTTCCGCTCCCTGCTGGCGCCCCTGACGGAAGAACCACCGGATGTGATCTATATGATTTCCTACCTTGAGGATGCGGTGATGTTGGTAGATCAGATCCAGGACTTAAAGCTTAAATCATTGCGTGTTGGAGGTGCAGGTGGATTCACGCTGGAAGCATTTGTCAAAAAGGCTGGAGAATCCGCAAATTATTTGCTGACAGTTTCATTATGGTCTGAGGATGCCCTTTATACCGGAGCCAAGGAGTATTACACACAGTATATAAACCGTTACGGCGAATCTCCAGATTATCACGGAGCCGAAGCGTATTCGGCGCTGCTCGTGGCCTCCGATGCTTTAAAGCGGGCAACGTCTTTCAGCCCGGAAAACATCAGAGAGGCATTAAATGAAACTTATCTCATAACCCCATTTGGCCCGGTAAAGTTTTACTCGTATGAAGATTTTGAACGGCAAAACACCATCAACACACTGGTATTACAAATCATAAACGGCAAATTCGAGACAATCTGGCCCCCGGCCTTTGCATCTGCTAAGTTTAAATTGCCCTAAATAAAATTTATGATGGAGGAAAAAATGAAAACGATTCAAAAAATTTTGGTTGGTTGCGACTTTTCTAAATACTCAAAAAATACCCTGGAATATGCGGCCGCCCTGGCCGAAAAATTTCAAGCCGATCTGATTATTGTCAATGTCGTTAACAAAAAGGATATCGATACCATTTTAAAGGTAGCTGAGGGACAGTTTGACCGAAACATTGAGAAATATGTGGAAAAAACTGCGCAGGAATATGAAACAAGGGTCAAGGCGGACCGTACTCGACAAATCGAGAAATTAATCGAAGAAATCGGCTGTGCTGATCTGAAAATAAAAAAGGTTTTTAAAGTTGGCGTACCCTTTCAGGAACTCATCAGTGCCATCGAGGATGAGGGAGCCGATCTGATGGTTATGGGCCAAAAAGGGCGCAGCGATTTAGCCGGGGTCATCTTCGGATCGAATGCCGAAAAAGTATTTCGTCGCTGTCCGATTCCTTTACTTAGTGTGCGGTCGAAAAAGCAATAAAATAATGAATCACTAACGGTAAATTATGAAGGGTCGGCAATAAAAAATGAACACGACCCGTCCGATATTTTTCTTAGATAGATCTTGCATGATTTACGTTAATCTTGTAAATAGAAAAAATAATCCATGTGAATCTGGCCTGGTATTGGGCTTTCATTCGATCAAAGGAGGAAAAACAATGGCTAAAAAAGCAAAACGCATGTGCAAGTGGAGTGAAAAAGATTTAGACGAAAAAATTGATAAATTTACAGCGATCGTCAGTAATCCGAAATTCGTATGTAAAAAGTGCCTAAGAGTAGCCGATAAGAAAAAGTGGTTGCACAAACCTGTGCCATTAAAATAGGATGACTTTAGTTCGATAAAGTAACTGTAGCTTCATGTTTTGTAAATGACATCAATTGTCAACCGCGTAAAGAAGCAAGGCTTTATTTTTCTCTGAAATCTCAAAATGTAGTGAATGGGAATTTTGTCAGAAAGGAGATTCCGATGGAAGAGGTAAAAAAAACTGAGGACAGTAGTCTCGACAAAAAAAAGAAAAAAGATGTAAAGGACGAAGATTTAAAAGCAGTAAAAACAAAAAACGAAAAGAAAAAAGAAAAGAAAAATAAAAAAAAGGATAAGAAAAAAAAGGAAAAAAAGAAAAAAGATAAGGAAAAAACAAAGGTAAAGGCCAAGAAGAAGGGCAAAAAGAAAAAAAAGAAAAAGGAGAAGAAATAGCAGAATTCATCATGCCAGGATGACTGTGATCGGCCGAAGGAAAGCTTGCGAGCGAACTGCTCAATGCATTCTGGCAGTTTCTATCTTCCCAGTATTTGACGATTATGATTCGCAAATGCATTCAACTATAAGTCTCGGATAAGCCATGAAAACGAATAAAAATGACCAGCAACAAGGTCCACAAAAAAAAGCCGGCGTTTTGAAAGAATCGTCTAAAGGAACTGTAGTAAAAACCGAACCAAAAACGAGTTCAGCCGGTCGTGATAAAAAAACTATAATAGAAAAGAGATCGGCTAAGCGGATAAAAGTTGCTACTGCGCATGGTAAAAGCGCTGTTGGCAAAGTCAAATCAATCAAAAAATCGACCAATGCTAAAAAAAAGATGCCGAACGTTTCGAAGCCGAGTGGAATGATAAAAAAAGATGAAATCATCAAGGAAGCAATAGAAAAACATTACTGTTCGGAGGAATTGAAGCCATATCAAGCGGAGCTCATCAAGCTACAACACCATCTGGAAATGACCGGCAAAAAAATGGTCATTCTTTTTGACGGACGGGATGCTTCCGGTAAAGGCGGGACGATTCGCCGTATTATCCGGTATATGAATACAAAAAGATATCGCGTCGTTGCTTTGGGAAAACCAAGCGAGCAGCAAAAAACCGAACTTCACATCAAGCGATATATAGAAAACTTTCCCCATGCCGGAGAGATCGTTTTATTTGACAGAAGTTGGTACAACCGGGCTTTGGTCGAACCGGTGATGGGTTTTTGCACCAAGGCTCAATATAAGCGATTCATGAAGAAGGTAATTAGTTACGAACAAAACTTTCTTGAAGATGCCGGCAAAACAATACTGATTAAGCTCTACTTTTCGGTCACCAAAGAAGAGCAGGCAAGGCGATTTAACCGGAGAAAAAATGACCCGCTTAGGCAATGGAAGCTTTCCGAAGTTGACCTGCAGGCCCAGGAATTATGGGATGAGTTCACCCAAAAGAAGTTCATGTTATTAAAAAATACCCACACGAAACAATCGCCATGGTGGGTGATACGATCCGACAACAAGCATCTGGCTCGTAGAGAAACCATGAAGCTGATTCTCAATTCAGTACGGTATAAAGGCAGAAGCCGAAAACTCGATTTTAATATGGATCCGACTATTGTTATTCCGGGAAACAAGGAATTAAAGGAAATGAAAAAGCAGCGTAAAAAATACGGCAGGTTAATGACATGATCTATAAATAAACATAAACTGAACGCAATTTTAGAATAAAGAGGATAACATGGAAAAAAATCCAGTAAAAAAGAAGAAAAAGAAAGACAAACCCGTCAAGTCTTCATCTGCGCTGAAAGTCGTTGAAAAAAAAATTGACACCGATAAGAAAGTCCTTGAGAAAGAGAAAAAAAATGAAAAAAAACTAATGAAAAGTTTATCCGAGCACACTAGCTTTAAAAACGTAAACAAGAAAAAAACGAAAAAAAGACAGGCGGTCTGGGTAAAAAAATTCACCCTCGAATACGAAGAAGAGTTGAATCATCTTCAGATCGAACTTTTGAAATGGCAAAAACATGTCATCGCCAAAGAAGAACGGGTCTTGCTGCTGTTTGAAGGACGGGATGCCGCCGGGAAAGGCGGCACGATCAAGAGGATCGTCGAACACTTGAATCCGCGTGGTGCAAGGGTTGTCGCACTTTTAAAGCCCAGTGACCGGGAACGAACCCAGTGGTATTTTCAAAGGTATGTTCAACACCTACCATCCGCCGGAGAGATTGTTCTGTTTGACCGTAGCTGGTACAACCGGGCTATGGTCGAACCGACAATGGATTTCTGCACTGATGAAGAGAATAAGCGCTTCTTGAAGGACGTACCCATGCTCGAGGCAATGCTGGTAAAAAACGGCATTCTCTTATTCAAGTTCTTTTTCTCTGTTTCAAAAGATGAACAAATGCGCCGGTTTAAAGCGAGAGAGACGAGCCCGTTGAAACAGTATAAGATTTCTCCGGTCGACAGAGAGGCACAGGAAAGATGGGATGATTACACTGTAAGAAAGTTCCAGATGCTGAATGAAACCAACCGAACCATTTCTCCGTGGACGATTATCCGCTCCGACAACAAGAAAAAAGCACGTCTTAACTGTATTAAACATATTCTGTCCAAAGTCGTGTACGAAAACAAGATACCCGAAGAACGGCTTCAGACCGATCCGGAAATTGTGGTATCGGGAATTGATGAAATCAGATTCATGGAAGATCATTTAATGACGGGCGACGAATTGCCCGGTTGATTGTCTTTATTAAATGCGGTTCGGTTTTGCACCGTTTGGAAATTTCGGTATAAAAAGGAGGGATAAATGAGCGTTCAAGTCATGATTAAGCGTAAGTGGAAGGTGGACAAGCCCCAAGACCTATTGCCGCTTCTAGAAAAGTTACACAGCCGCGCAATAAAACAACCAGGATACATTTCCGGCGAGACATTAAGAAGCATTGAAGATCCTGAAGATTTTTTAGTTATTAGCAAATGGGAAACAGCTGAAGATTGGAAGAAATGGCTAACCAGCAAAGAAAGAAGAGATATTCAAGGCAGAGTTGATTCTCTGATCGGAGAAAAGACATTTTACGAAGTCTATGAAACTATTACTCGATAGAGCGACATAATTGAGCACGACAACTACATGTTGAGCGTTCGGATTAATTTAGTTTCCTCCCCATGCGGTACATTTTTGCATAAATATCCGGAAGGCGATTTTGCTTGAGTCCAGTGATCACCTCTTCAAACGGATAGGGGATGCGAAAATGTTCTACGGATATTTCTTCTGAAGAAAGCTCAAGAATTGCGAAGGCCGTTCGTGGATCACCGTCGAACATTCGTCCGACACTGCCCGGATTGATAAAATGAATACCGTCGATCATTTTATAGTAGGGTGTATGCGAATGGCCCATTATATGAACCCGAAAGGGAGAGTCCTTTGCCAATTCGCGAAAGCGGCTTTCAGGGGTGTTTGGAAAAAGCGTTTCATCCTCATCGTCGCAGGTGCCGTGAAACACACCGATACGGGTATTGCCCACGGTTAGGTCGGTCTGACTGGGTAATGATTTCAAATACTCGACGTTTTCAGGAAGCAAGATACCCGCTGTCCAATAGTACATGACCCTTTTCTCTTCTTTTTTCGGTCTTTTCAGATTTTTACCGTTTAAGACTCTTAATATCCGTCGGTCAGTATTTCCCAATATGGAAATAGAATTTTTTCTTTTGAGGAACCATTGGATCGTTTCATTGGGGAAAGTACTGTATACGGTAAAATCACCTGTGTTAATAATACGGTCGAACCGGTACTCTCGGACATAGCTCCATATCGCTTGTAATGCCGGAAAATTTGCGTGAATATCACCCAATAAAAGCACTTTTTTCATGAATCGGAAAAGCCGTAAATGAAGATATGCCACCGGACCGAAATATTTGTGACTTGGTAAAAGTGTCAATAGTCAAAATTCAAAAAATATATCCTTTAGAAATTTTGAAAATGATTGAATTTCCAGAATTGTTACTTTGTATTTTTTCTTTTTTGGTTTTTTACCAACTTTTTTCAAATATAAAATAAGGGCATCGGCTTTATTGATAATATTTTTCTTGTCCTCATCGGGAAGGTCTTCCACAATACGACCGAGAGTTATGAGACGAGACCTCAGTTTGGTCAATCTCTTTTTAAAATCAACATACAAAACCAAATATTTTTTTTCCCACAAGGGCTTAAAATTTTCATTCACTCGATCTAGACTCTTACGAAGTTTTTTTACCTTTTTCTTTAAATCCCGGTTGATATCCCCGGCTTTTTTCTCTCCTGAAGATGTTGGCATTTTAGATAAATTGCTATTTCTCCCCCTATAGTAGTCAGAAACAGAAATTTTGATCAGCCTGGCATAATATTCACCGATAGTTTGAACTTCCGCCAGTTTTTCCAATGGAATTTCATGGAGCTGACTTATGGTTGTGATCCCGGAATCGTTGAGCAATTTCATGCGAGAGCTCCCGACATGTTTCAAACAGGTGAGATCATCCTGTTTCATAACCGGCTCCTTCCGTCTCCATATTTGTGCGAGGGAAATAGCTTAAAAACCAATTAAAAATGACGAAAATGACATCTGCAACGCATGTCAAAAAAACAAAAACATAGTCTTTTGTAACCGTTCACAGGGTGGCAAAGTTCGATGCGCTTCAAACCACCTAATTGTAAGCGTTTACAGGGTGCCGCAGATGCAAGGCGTCGGGCGCGCAGACGTACTTTTGTACTTCAAGTGCCCGACAACAAATCAGATGCGGTGCCCTTTGAACGCTTACCCGGTATTTAATATCACCACTTGGTGTAAGGGCGGTGAATGAGATTTGAATTGAAATACTTAGGATCCTTCGTTACCTCCTCGCCAATCCATTCGGGCTTAATAAATACTTGGTCCTCACTTTCAAGCTCTAACTCGGCAATGATCAAACCCTGATTTTCACCGAGAAACTCGTCGACCTCCCAAACAAAACCTTTAAATTCGATTTTAAATCTCACTTTTGTAATAAGGGGTTTTTCGCATAGGTTGTCCAACATGGCATCAGCTTCTGCTTTAGGGATTACATATTCGTACTCAACCCGGGTAGCGCCTTGAGAAATTCCCTTGACGGTTAAATATCCTCTGTCGCCTATAACGCGAACGCGTACGTTACGATTTATATCGCTATTTAAATAACCCTGACGATACATCGTCCCTTGCCCATTTCGCCAGTCATCTTCCTTAACCAAAAATTTTCGTTCTATTTCCAAGGCCATCGTTTCCTCACAGGTTCCACTTTAGGAACTTTGCCTGATTTTAAAAATTAAGATGAATCTTTTTCTGGATTTTTGACCACAGGTTTTCATATGCTCTTGAAGCCGGTGACCCCGGCGAAAAAACTGCGACCGGTTTGCGTTCAATTCCCATTCTTTCAATCTGAGACAGGAGTGGAATGAGGCTTGCTAAAGCGCCGTTAAACTGTTTTACCGCTGTCTCCATGAGTTCACGATGCATTTTTTTGCGTCTGTCGACCATCGAAAAAAAAGTGAAAATTCTACCGGCGTCAAATTTATTTTTTTTACAGAAAGTAAGCAATTGTCTGTGAGCAAGAACCGAGAGCGTTGTTGGAACAAGCGGAACGAATGTATAGTCAACAGCGTTGAATATGTTCTCGGCCAGCAGACTTATGGTAACCGGACAGTCAAGAATGATGATATCATATTCATCTTTAAGCGGTTTTAAAATATTACTCAACCGCTCCGTCGGGCGCTTCAATTTATAAAATGCGACATCTAAATGACGATGAGCGAAATCGGCCGGCAGCAGATCGAGGTTTTTATAATCAGTGCCCTTGATGCTTTTTATAAGTTTTTTACCCCCTTTGAAAAACCCCTTTGTGCCGACCTTCAATTTGGGTTTCACCCGATAGTAAAAGGTTGCTGAGCCTTGAGGGTCGAGATCGCAGATGAGAGTTTTGGCGCCAGTTTGCGCCGACAAGTAGGACAAGTTTACGGCTGCAGCGGTTTTACCCACTCCCCCTTTATTACTGTAAAGAGCCAGCGTTGTCATGAAACATCCTTTTACTATTTTGAGACGAAAAGTTCACGGAATAGCTGCTCGTTTAGGGGTGATGCAAAGTCTGTGAAGGTCTTAAACAAGGATTTCTTGACGACCCGCATTTTTCCATCGAGGGCGCCGATAAGGCTGCCGATTGAAACAAGAACCCTCTTATTTTTCTTGTGGGTCGCGGGTAATTCTTCGGATATGTTGAGCAGATATTCTTGTTGGATAAAAAGATCGTTTAAATTGCCCAACTTGTTCTGCAATTTTTTTAACTGTTCTATTAAAGTGTTCATTTTTTTTTGCGAAAATAGACTAAAGAAAAACTCCATCAAGTACCGTAATTTCTTGCATTCAATTCTCAGCGCATGTAATTTTTTATCATCGATGTTCTCTAATATCTGGTTTATTGAGTCGACTATTGACCGGTATTGCTTGTAGATTCTTTTTTGCGCCAGAGTCAATATGCTTAGATCGGCATTAGATGACGTGGGTGCATCTTTCTGCAGTTCATTTAAAAATTTTTCCCACTCCTGAAATATTTGGCTATATTTGTTGGACTCGAAACTTCTGACAACTTGCTTCAGCGCCTTTGATCTCTTATTGCTTAAGTAGTCAAACAGAGGATCAATATCGTCACGCAAAACAGAGGGGAGCAACGCTTTATAGGCATCCTTTTTGAGAAGATAGACGTCTAAATCTCGCAACTGGTTGGAGAGTTTTCCAACAAAGGAAAAATCCCTCTTAAATCGCAAGGTCGTCTCCTTAGGAAATACATTTTTAATCTGACCTAAGGCGGAACGGGTGCGCCTAACTGCGACGCGGTAATCGTGCAAAAATTCCGTATCCAAGTCATTCTCAATGTAGGCTTCATTGGTTTTCATTACTTGCAATAATGAGCGTAGAATGATTTTGGCCGCCTCGTCAGAGCGCATGTCAGGGTCGAGCTTTATGTTCAATCTTGAGGAATAACTACCCGGAAATTTATTCACTGAAGCAAGTAGTTTAAAATAAATGTCGTCTTTTATATCTGCTGATAATCCGGCCTTGTTTATACGCTTAGATAGGTTGCGAGAATACTTTGAATATCCCTTCACGGGGTGTAGCCACAAATAGGCGGCCAATACCGGTGATTCTTTATCGTGAGTCGAACGAATCTCTTCATACAACAATCTGGCCACGGTTTTATCATTCGGGTTCAAAATACGGTGAAACCTTGACCGGGAATATACTTCAACAAGCTTGAAGAGTGCCCGCATTTTGATGATCGGTTTCAAAAGTTTTTTTAATTCACCATTCGGAAGATCCTTTAAGAAAACAGGTGGATTTGAAATGTCAGCAACATGAATATTGTTGGTTTTAAACAGTTTGCGTAATAAGAGGCTTTTTCCGGATACAGTCAAAACAAGTGATTCGTCAAATAAGCGCCAATCAAATGTATCGTATATCGCCATACGCTTTAGTATTGATCGCTCAGTTTTGATCGCATAGGTATTTGACAACTCATCAATCAGCTGCTTACCATCATGCCCATCAGGTAAATTGTATTTTATTGGAATGTTCATGATCGAGGCCTCTAAAAAAAGCAGGTAAACAAGGGTTGGACGATTAATCTAACAAATTTCCCGAATGGATTTTTGATAAAAGGGGAGATTTTATGGTCGACTGTTTTTGCTTTTTTCTTGAACCCTAAACTGATTCATCCTTGTAACGCTTCGGAAAATCGAAAAAAACAATTTCGCCTTTACCTTCCTTGACTTTTTGCCATTGGTTGACATCGAACCTGATGCAGCATACGCCGGTAGTCGGAATGTTGTATACTGGATTTCTTTTAAGCAGCATATCGGCTAAATCATTGAAGCTGGGGTTATGGCCAAACAGCATGATGGTTTCATTCTCATCATCCAAACTTTTCAACAGTTCGAACAGGTACCGTGCACTGGCATGATACATTTTGTCAAAAAATATAATCTTCTTTTTAGGATAGTCGAGTGTCTTGGCAACAGCTATGGCCGTTTTTCTTGCCCTTTTTGCGGGACTTGACAGAACAAGATCGGGTAAAATTTTTCGTTCTTTTAGTTTTTTCCCCATAAATGGCGCATTCTTTTTACCTCTTTTGTTCAAAGGTCTGTCAAAGTCGTCCAGGCTGGGATCTTTCCAGCTTGATTTGGCGTGTCTGACCAGTATAATTGTTTTCATCTTGAACACATTCCCTTAAGCCAGTCGAATAGTCCGAAAAGGTCGATTTGACTTCATACCTTTTGAATATAAATGATCCTTACAGCTTTGTCCAAAATATTATTTGGTTTTTGTGATAAATTGTTCACATCAATCCTAACAAGCTTAATACCGGCTGGCAAATGGTGCAACGAAACATCGGCTGGACATCGAGCTTGGTACAGGATTTCCACCATTATTCAAATGACTGAGAACCTGAGTTTAAAACGTGTTTTCAAAATGAAATCGACAATGAAGGTTGAAAGACGCGCTGGCGGCCTGTCGGGGCAACATCGAGCAGGCCCTGCACCTCTCCGGTCTGTCGCAATCGCGGCTGTACACGCTGTTGAAAAAATACCATCTGACTCCCGCCAGGCAAAAAGACGTCGGTTCCAATTGGCAATACTTTTCCTGTTTGACAAGAAACCATTTCCTCCGGCACAGGAAACCGATCGCTGCGAGTTGCGGGCCCAATTTCATCTGCTTGATATTACATCGTATATTTTCCCCCTCTTGCTGGCATAAATCATGCTAATCGATGCTTGAACAGTGCCATACCTGATTGGAATTACCCGCTGTTTATCTGCTTCAATCGGAAACTTCGGGAGAGTGAAGATGAATTGGGTGATCCAAACCTTGCGGTCATCGATCGGCAAAAAGATGCTGATGGCCATCACGGGACTCAGCTTTTGTCTCTTCTTACTCACTCATTTGGCGGGCAACCTCACCAGACTGAAGAAAGCGCAAGCGCTTATACAGGAGCTGCGGGCTGAGTTCTGGGAAAATATTACGGTTCCCGGGACCGGCGGCGAATTTAACCAGAGCCTTGAACGCGCTGGCCGCGTTGTGGATTTCCTCGAGTTCGCGGAAATGATGGTCGTCGATGCCCTGGACCGTCAGGAGTCCTGCGGCGGCCATTTCAACGAGGACTACCAGACCCAGGAAAACGAGGCCCTACGAGACGACGAGAATTTCTGCCACGTGGCCGCATGGGAATTCGCGGGTGCGGACAAAGAGCCGGTCTTTCGCAAGGAGATTTCCATTACCAACATCGCCCGGATGAACCGGGAGTTCCTAAAGGCCGGATTCTTTTTCGCGCACGATATGACATAAATTAACCTTTATGCGGTCGGGCGACCGTTCAAACGGATCGACGGCAAATCCTTAAAAGGATACGCAAATGATAGACCAAATTGCAAATTCAAAGATAGCGCTCTTGGGAGGAGGCCGAAGATGCAAGGCGTTCCTCCAAACCATATTCAGCGAAGACTTCAAGGAAAAAAGGCCCGAAATTCTTGGCGTAGCCGATAAAAACGACCGAGCCGTTGGCTTAGAATTCGCCAAAAAAAAAGGAATATTTGCGACAGACGACTTCAAAGAGCTTTTTTCGATAAAAGACCTCAATCTTATTTTACAGCTGACCCGGGACGACAATCTCAAAACGATGGTTCAAGATACCAAACCGCCTTGGATTCTGCTTGTGGACCACCATGAGGCGCAGTCAATAGTGGACCATTATCTGGTAAAGGGGAAAAAGTATGAAATTCTAGCTCAGTTGCGAAACACCAGAGACGATAGCCATACAACTGAAAATCTTCTCGAAGAATTTTGCGGCTTCGTGCTGGACTTAAACGTCGAAAAAAACAGCTATTTCCAAAAGGTACGCAAGGATCTCGCTGCAAACGAATGGGCCATGTCCCAGATAATTCACGGCAGCACGATTCCGACGTTTGTCATCGACAAGGAGCATACGGTCACCCACTGGAACCGGGCCTGTGAAATGCTGACGGGGTTTTCGGCTAAAGAGATCGTCGGGACCAATGATCAATGGAAGCCATTCAGGTCTGAAAAACGGCCAACGATGGCCGACCTGATACTGGATGGGGTAACAGAAGAGGATCTTTGGCGCCAGTACACGACCCGGTGGAAAAATTCCGATTTAATTGAAGGCGCCTATGAGGCAGAGGAGTTTTTCCCGCAATTGGGACGGGACGGCAAATGGGTTTTTTTCACTGCGGCTCCCATCAAGGCGCCGGATGGTTTGACTGCCGGTGCCATTGAGACGCTTTGGGATAAAACCAAAGAAAAACTCGTCGAACAGGAGCGTGAACGCCAGAACAAAGAATTGGCTCAAAAAGTGCGGGAACTGACAGCCAATGAAAAAGCCATGTCGCAGATCATCCTGGGCAGCACGATTCCAACATTTGTGATCGACAAGAATCATACGGTTACCCATTGGAACCGTGCGATGGAGAAACTCACAGGCTATTCGACCCGGGACATCGTCGGGACCCAAAACCAGTGGGCTCCTTTTTACGAGAAAGAACGCCCCTCAATGGCGGATGTCATTGTCGACCAAATTGACGAGCTGGAAATCAGGAAATTATACGGAACAAAATGGCGCAAATCGCTTCTTATCGATGGGGCTTATGAAGCCGAAGTGTTTTTTCCAAATCTGGGTGAGGATGGAAAATGGTGTTGGTTCACAGCCGCACCGATAAAAACCCCCGAAGGAGAGGTGGTCGGCGCGATTGAAACCATTTGGGATAAAACCGAAGATAGAAAACTTGAAAAAGAACGGGAGCGGCACACCAGAGAACTTGCCACTTATTGTTCAATTTATGCAACGCTCAGCGGTCCATTGAGCCTCGAAGGCCGAATTAAGGCGGCCATTCAGGAGGTTGCCAATATATTTCTGATTGACGGCATTTGTATATACATATTGGATAAAGATGGAAAGTTCTACCTGCAATACAACTATGGCCACTCCGAAAATTTATGCTACTGCACGAGAGTCGCAGACGAAGAGAGCATGATAACGCGTGTGGCTGTGGGCGGTAAAATCACCGTATTCAAGGAGTTGCCGGATTCCAGTGAAGATGAAATGAATCTTCTGAGGCAGGATGGACTTAAATCGCTGGTCTATATTCCCATTCTCGACAAAGCGAAAAGGGCCTTCGGCGTCATCAGGGCGGCAACCAAAAGCACCGGACATTTCGGACCCGACGAAACCCGCTCCTTGGAATTGATTGGAAACCGTATCGGGGTTGCCATTGAAAACGCCAGGCTTCAGGAAGAAGTTAGGAGGAAAGCCGATTTTCAGGGCAAGCTGATTGGGAGCTCAAACGATGGCGTCGTGGCCACGGATGACAAATGGAATATCGTTATTTTCAATCCGGCAGCTGAAAAGATATTCGGGTATTCCGCTTCCGATGTCATCGGAAAGATGAACATCAGGGAGATTTATCCTCCCGCAATAATACAGAATCTCGATGAGCTTCTGGCCGCCGACGGCAATGAATGGAATCTGCCCTGGCACGAGACGTCGATTGCCGCCAAAGACGGGGACGTTATTCCGGTGAGGTTTTCCGGAACAATTTTGCATGCCAGAAACCGGATGATGGGCGTTGTCGCCTTTTTTAACGATCTCAGAGAGATCAAACGCTTGGAAAAGGAACTGGTCGGTGCGGAAAGATTGGCGGCCATCGGACAAACAGTGGCCGGAATGGCCCACTGCATAAAAAATATTTTGCACGGGCTCAAGGGCGGAAGCTACCTCGTCAATATTGGTATCAATAAAGATAACTCTGACAAGCTCAAAACCGGATGGCAAATGGTGCAGCGAAACATCGGACGGACATCGGACCTGGTGCAGGATTTACTCTCTTATTCAAAGGAGAGAGAACCCGAGTTTAAACCTTGCCGTCCAAATGAAATCGCCGACGACGTTTGCGAGCTGATGAAAGAAGTCGCTGGTGAGAATGATGTCGCGATTGTAAAAAAATTCTCCGAATCGATCGGTGAGGTGGTCATGGATTCGCGCACCATTCATCGCTGTCTATTGAATCTGGTGTCAAATGCCATCGATGCCTGTCGATATGACGACAGCGTCACTAAAACGCATTGTGTCACTGTATCCACCACCCTTGAAAGTGACAATTTCATCCGATTCGACGTCAGTGACAACGGCTCCGGAATGACCGAGGAGGTGAAGGAGAAGATTTTTGGTTCTTTTTTCAGCACGAAGGGGTCGCAGGGTACCGGCCTGGGATTGCTGGTCAGCAGGAAACTGATCGAAGAACACGGTGGAACGATCGACGTTACCTCTCAGTTGGGAGAAGGAACCACTTTCACCGTTCGATTGCCAATTAAACCCGAAGTCTGAGAACGACTGCCTCGTTATCCAAATGGATTCAACTTTACCGAAAAGCATTTATCCAAGGCAATTCAGCAGCGTTCAATTTTTACGAATTGTCCGACGGGTGCTTCAGGGCGGGGAGGTCCCGAGCCAATTATGAAGGATCCCTGATATGGCCAGAGTTCTGATCATAGACGACGACCCGGATTTTTGCCACGGGCTTTCGCGGATCGTCGGCCGCATGGGCCATGAAGCTATAGCCTGCGGGGCGTTGGCCGAAGGTGTCGCGGCGGCGCAGACCCGGGTGGTGGACGCGATCTTTTTGGATGTGGGTCTGCCGGACGGCAGCGGGCTTTCCCTGCTCTCCCAAGTCGATCAACTGCCTTCACGGCCGGTGGTGGTCATCATCACCGGCGCCGGCGACCCGGACGGTGCGCAACTGGCCATCACCAGCGGTGCCTGGGATTATATCGAAAAGGGCACCTCGTCCAAACACATTGCCCTGGCCCTCAAACGCGCCCTCGACTACCGCCGGCACCATCAACCCACCGACGGGCCGCCGGCCAAGGTGTCCCTGCGCCGGAGCGCGATTATCGGCAACAGCCCGCGGATCAACGCATGTTTGGATACGGTGGCCCACTGTGCCGCAATCGATATCAACGTGTTGATCACCGGGGAGACCGGCACCGGCAAGGAGCTGTTTGCCCGGGCGATCCACGCGAACAGCGCCCGGGCGGAGGGACCGTTTGTGGTCGTCGATTGCACGGCCCTTCCGGAAACGCTGGTTGAGAGCCTTTTGTTCGGTTACAGCCGGGGCGCCTTCACCGGGGCCGAAGAGGATAAACAGGGTCTTGTGATTCAGGCCGATCAGGGCACCTTGTTGCTGGATGAAGTGGGCGAGCTGCCCCCGGCGCTTCAGAAGGCCTTTCTGCGGGTGCTGGAAGAGCGGCGGGTCCGGCCCCTTGGCGGCCGGCAGGAGGTTGCCAGCGATTTCAGGCTGTTGGCGGCCACCCACCGCAACCTGGAGCAGATGGTGGCGCGGGGGGCTTTCCGCAGCGATCTTTTCTTTCGCATACAAAGTGTCGGCATTACGCTACCGGCCTTGCGGGAACGGACCGCGGATATTCGCTCGATCGCCACGCACCATCTCCAGGAGCTTTGCCGGCGGTTGCAGCTGGAGCAAAAAGGAATTTCAGAGGCTTTTTTCGAAACCCTCGAGGCCTATCGGTGGCCGGGCAACGTGCGCGAGTTGGTGAACGCCTTGGAGCAGGCCGTGCTGATGGCCCGCCACGATCCCACCCTTTACCCGGTGCACCTGCCGGGCAAGATCCGCGTTGAGGTCGCCCAGGCGGCGCTGTTCACGCCTTGCGCACATTCCGCAGAGACGGGTGTATTTCAACCGAACGCGTCTCGAGGGCACACGCTGCAGGAATTCAGAGAAATGGCCTGCGCGCATGCCGAAGAGCAGTATCTGAAAGATGTGCTGGCGGCCTGTCGGGGCAACGTCAAGCAGGCCCTGCACATCTCCGGACTGTCGCAATCGCGGCTGTACGCGCTGTTGAAAAAATACCATCTGACCCCTGCCAGGTAAAAGGGCGTCATTTACTAATAGCCGCAATTTTCCTGCCTGGCAGGAAACCGGTTCCTCCGGCACAGGAAATCGATCGCCTATGGTTACGGGCTTAATTTCATCTACTTGATTTTACTTCTTATATTCTTCCTCTATTGCTGGCATAAATCATGCTTGATGAGGATTTAAGTCAATGGGGTGCTGATCTATCGGTAGCAAATGGCCGCATACCATCGTCATGTGAAGAGCGGAAAAAACCTATTAAAAAAGAAAGGGAGACATATGGCGGTAAAAATTATTATCAAACGGCGGGTACCTGAAAGCATGGCCACGCAATTAAGACCGTTGCTTATTAAGTTGCGCAACCTTGCCATGAACCAACCCGGATACATTACCGGCGAAACGTTGAAAAGAGTCGATCGTCCCGGCCAGAATCTGGTCATCAGTACCTGGAATTCAATGGAAGAGTGGCGACAGTGGGCCGTCAACTCCGAAAGAGAATCCGTCCAGGCTCAGATCGATGCTTTACTCGGTCAGCCGACCGAATACGAGGTTTATTCATCTGAATAGCCGCCACATTAACACGAAAATAGAATGGAATACGGAAAAAAGGTGGGCACCTCCGCCCGGATGTACGATTTCGAGTCGCGGCTGAAACTCGCCGCCAACGGGCTCTAAGGGTCACGGTAAGAAATAATTCCACACGATTGCGCCGGATTATGGTTTGTCTACAAGGCACATCCACCTGCGCATATCGGGATACGTGTGGGTGGATGTAACGCAGTAGACGGGCCATAAGACAAGCAAAAGGTGGAATTATTTTTTGCCGGGGCCCTAAGCCCGGACCGGTCCCGTCTTCAAATAATGAGTTCGGATACAGCTTGAATATCATGCCATCCAAACGGTATCGGCATAGGGTCCGGTCTAAGACCCCGTAAGCGACTCAGACAGTCAGCCGCTTTTCGCAACCGCTCATCCAGGCTCCGGCGCGTCATTTTCATGCACTGTGGTGATCCGAAGGGCCATGAGTATTTAATATGAACATATCAGCTTATCAAAACGAAACCGGCGTTGTCCAAAAAGTTCAAACATTTCTAGCGTTGTTGACGCTTGAAGATGCTGTTTTTAGCTGTTATTAAGCCGTTAGATGGATGTAACAGACCGGTTGGCTCATGCCGGACCCAAAACATACGGATTCGGAGCAGACGAAAGGAAAGCAAGCATGGGTGTGGTTGAAGATAAACTAAAGGATCTCAAGGAGCGGGAAACAAAGGTCCTTGAGATGGGCGGCCAGAAGGCGGTCGCCCGGCACAAGGAAAAGGGCAAACTG
>Ga0272441_10000434_pt1 | contig 95891 bp, 94 predicted proteins | sample SSMProp6N_FD_193582 | JGI IMG/M metagenome (GOLD analysis project Ga0272441, IMG submission 193582) | Marine sediment archaeal communities from Little Sippewissett salt marsh, Falmouth, MA, United States - SSM-Prop-6N | ecosystem: Environmental > Aquatic > Marine > Wetlands > Sediment ... | reverse complement strand
TGGCGCTGGAGAGCCCGGGGAGCGGCTGGGCGGCCGCGGGGTTCGATCCGGTGAACGGCATGGACGGCGCCGACTTCATCCTCGTCGCTGTCACGTCGGACGGGGTGATCGTGGAAGACCACATCGGCACCAGTCGGGTGAGGCACAGTCTGGACGCGCGACAGGACGTCCTTGCGGCGTGGGGCATCGAGGAGGGCGAACGGACGGTGGTCGAGTTCACGATTGCTCTCATGAGCGGCGATCCACAGGACGCCACCCTTACCGCCGAAGGCGAGCACGTGTTGCTGCTGGCCTTCCAGCGGAGCTCGGACGATCTGGGATCCCGCCACACCGAGCGCAGCGCCACGAAGATCCGGCTCGACTGACGGGGCCCGGTCCGCCCGCTTCCGGCGGTGTCGGCTTCGCCCAGGCAGCGAATGTGGTACAGTCGATCATCGGCGTGATGGATGCGCAAACGGGCGGCTTGGAGGTGGCGGTCGATGGACGGACGCCGTGACCCGGGAGACGAAGAGGTGCTGCGCCCTCGGGTTGTGTTCAGTCGGTGTCTTGGGTTCGAGAGCTGCCGGTACAACGGCAACATCATCCAGGAACCCGTCGTCGAGTCGATCAAGCCGTTCGTTGAGCCGGTGACGGTGTGCCCCGAGGTGGAGGTCGGGCTCGGTGTTCCGCGCGAGCCGATCCGCCTTGTGCGCCAGGGCGACGGGTCGCTCCGTCTCGTCCAACCAGAGACGGGCGACGATGTGACCGAGGCGATGCAGTCGTTCTGCGACGAGCGCCTCGGGGAGATCGGATCGGTCGACGGCTTCGTGCTCAAGGCGGCGTCTCCGACCTGCGGGCTGCGGGACGTGCGCGCTTACTCGAGCACAAAGCGCGGCGCGTCGTTCGAGAAGACGCGCGGCGTCTTTGGCGGCGCGGTGCGCGACCGCTTCTCCCACTCGGCGATCGAGGACGAGGGGCGCCTGCGCAACTTCGACATTCGACAGCACTTCCTCACTCGGCTGTTCACGATGGCCCGCTTTCGCAGGGCCGCCGCCGCCGGGAAGCGGCGCGACTTGGTGGCGTTCCACACGCGGCACAAGCTGCTGCTCATGGCCTACAACCAGACGGAGCTTCGCGAGCTCGGGCGGATCGTGGCCGGCGCCGACGGCCCGCCGGGCGATCGCGGTGTTCCTTGGGATGCCTACGCCGAGCGCTTGGACGCGGCGCTGTCGCGGCTGCCCCGGCGCGGCTCGGCGATCAACGTCTTGATGCACGCGTTGGGCTACGTGTCGGACGAGCTCACGGCGCGGGAGAAGGCGTTCTTCCTCGATGCGCTGGAGCAGTACCGGGAGCGTCACGTGCCGCTCTCTGTGCCGACGAGCCTGATGCGCTCGTGGATCGTCCGCTTTGAGCAGCCGTATCTGGACGGGCAGGCGTACTTCCAGCCGTATCCGCAAGGACTCGTGGACGTGCTGGATTCCGGCAAGGGCCGCGAGCTCTAGCCTGCGGCTGTCGGCGGAAAGACGCGGACGACGCACCTGTGGGTGCATCGCCCGCGTCTTTGTTGTCGCTTCAAAGAAGGCGACGTGTCTAGATGACGACGACGTCTTCGGCTTGAGGACCCTTCGGGCCCTGTGTCACCGTGAACTCCACCTTCTCACCGTCCGAGAGCGACTTGAAGCCGTCGCCACGGATGGCGCGGAAGTGGACAAACACGTCCTCCCCCTGCTCGCGCTCGATGAAGCCGTAGCCTTTGCTGGAGTTGAACCACTTGACCGTACCGGTTTCCCGATCTGCCATGACCGACCTACCCCCTTAGCGTTGGAAGACTCGCCTCAGCAGAACGTTAGAAGCCGGTGGAGAACGAGTCCCGTACTCCAACCTGGAAACGACTGCAAGAGTACCAACAGCATGGGTATTCTAGCGACGTAGAAGCGATCCGACAAGCAACCCGGGATCTCTCGCCGATCCGAGCGAGAGACCCCGGCGGGACGCGCAGCGTCAAACGGCGCTCCGCCTTCGCGCTGTGGATCCGTGTCCGACGTTGCTCCATCGGGGAGAAGCCTCTACTGCAGGCGGACGCGCGGGTCGAACGTCGCGTACAGGATGTCGGCTACGAGGTTGGTGAGCACCAGCAGCACCCCGTTGAACAGGCAAAACCCGAGGATGCTCGGAACGTCCAGCTGCACCGCCGCCGTGGCGGCGAACGCCCCCAGCCCGCGGAAGTTGAAGATGGTCTCGGTGACGACCACGCCGTTCATCAGGTTGGCCACCATCAGACAGGCGACGGTGGTTACAGGCAGGAGTGCGTTTCGCTGCGCGTGCTTGCTCACTACCACACGCTCGCTCAGTCCCTTCGATCGGGCGGTGACCACGTAGTCTTGGTGGAGCTCCTCGAGCATGCTCGAGCGCATCAGGCGCAGGATCATCGCCCAGCTCACGTAGGACAGCGTGACCACGGGCAGCACCAGATGGCGCAGCGCATCACCCAACACGCGGAAGTCACCGTTCAGCAGCGCATCGACCGTGTACATCCCGGTGTAGGAGGTGAACCCCTCCGAGAAGACGATCCTTGACGCCCACAGGGACAGCCGGCCGGGGGGGAACCACCGCTGCATGCTGTAGAACAGAAGAAGCATCAGGATGCCGAACACGAACGTCGGGAACGACCAGCCGACGATGGCGGTCACCCGGGTAACGTGGTCGATGGTGTCGTTCTGGTGCACCGCCGCTTTCTTCCCGAGCCAGATCCCAATGAGCACAACGGGGAACGCGGCGAACAGGGTGAGCTCCGCGGTTGCCGGAAGGAGGTGGACGATCGCGTCGATCACCGGCTGGCGCGCCGACTCCGACCATCCGAAGTTCCCGTGGATCACCTCGTTCATCCAGCGCCCGTACTGGACCCACACCGGGTCGTCCAGTCCGAGATCCGTGACCATCTGGGCAAGCTCCTCGGGTCCCTGCTTCAGGGCGTCGGGGTCTTTGATGTAGAGCGCGAGCCGCGAGAACGGGCTCATCATCATGACCAGCGAGAACACGAGGATGGATACCCCCGCGATCACCAGCGGCAGGAACAGCAGTCGTCGAACGATGTAGGCGGTCAGGTTGCTCCCCCCCGAAACGAGACGGCCAGTCGATGCTGTCGCATCACCACGGCACAATGCGGCCGCGCACGAAGACGACGTCGCCTATCTTGTGCCGCGCATCCTCGGATCGAGGATGTCACGAAGCGCATCGCCGACCAGGTTCCACGCCAACACAAACAGGACGATCGGCACCCCTGGGCACACCACGGTGAACCAGTAGGCGGACGCGTCGCCGGCGCTGCCGAGCATCCAGTTCCTGGCCAGGCTGATCATCTGTCCCCAGTCCGCGTAGCCGAGCTCGGCGCCCAGCCCAAGGAAGCTCAGCGTTGACACGGCGATGACCATGGAGCCGATGTTCATCGACACCATGACGAACACCGGGTACAGGGAGTTGGGGATGATGTGCCGCAGCAGGATACGAAAGCTGCCGGCGCCAACGGCGCGCGCGGCGTGCGTGTAGTCGATCTCCTTGATCCGCAGAATCTCGGAGCGGATGACGCGGGCGTAGCCCATCCACGTGAAGCAGATGAGCGCGATCATCGAGTTCTCCAAGCTCCTGCCGAGAACAACGGCGAGCACCATCGCGGCGACGAGGAACGGCAACGTGTAGAAGATATCGGCGATGCGCATCAGAAGCTCATCGACGATACCTCCGTAGTACGCGGCAACCGACCCGATCAGCACGCCGATTGCGCAGGCCGAGAGGGTGACCACGAGGCCTACGCGGAACGCCGTGCGTGTACCCCACACGACCCCGTAGAAGATGTCGTACTGGCCTTCGGCCGTGCCCATAAGGTGCTCGGCGCTCGGCGCCTTCGGCTCGGCCCAGTAGCCGTCACGGGGGATGCGATAGGGCTGGTTGGGGTACTGCGGCGGCGCGATCCATGGGGCGGCGACTGCGACGACAATGAAGCAGAACAGCAGAGCGAATCCGGCGACGGAAAGCGGTCGCGTGGCGAGCTTCTTCAGTATCCACATGGCTGTCTCACTACTCCAGACGCACGCGCGGGTCGAAGTATGCGTAGAGGATGTCGACCGTGAGGTTCACCAGCACGAAGATCACACCGTTTAGCAGTGCGAACCCCAGGACGGAAGGGATGTCCAACTGCGTGGCCGCGTTTGCGGCGAACCGTCCCAGGCCCGGGCGGTTGAACACCGTCTCGGTGATGACTACGCCCCCCATGAGGCCTGCGAACATGGTTCCACCGATCGTTGTTACTGGAAGAAGGGCGTTCCTGCGGGCGTGCTTGTTGACGACCACGCGCTCCCGCAGTCCCTTGGCTCGTGCCGTGGTGACGTAGTCCTGTCGCATCGCCTCGATCATCCCCGAGCGCATCACGCGCATGATCAGCGCCCAGCTCAAGATGGCGAGCGAGCACACCGGCATGATCAAGTGACGAAACGCGTCGGCGAGCACGGTGCCGTTCCAGTTGAGGACGGCGTCGATCGTATGAAGACCTGTGTAGCTGGTGAACGCGTCGGAGTAGACGATACGCGTGGCGGCGATGCTGAGACGTCCTGGAGGGAACCATCGTAAGATGCCATAGAAGAGGAACAGCGCCATGAGTCCGAAGACAAAGGTTGGGAACGACCAGCCGACGATGGCGGCAACGCGACCGACGTGATCGAGAGGCTTGTCCTGGTGCACGGCAGTCAGCTTCCCGAGCCATATCCCGCCGAAGATGACCGGAACAACGGCGTACAGCGCCAACTCGAGCGTTGCGGGAATGCGGCTTTTGATGGCGCCGACAACCGATTGTCTGGCAGACTCCGACCACCCGAGATCGCCGTGGAGCACCTCGTTCAGCCAGCGCCCGTATTGCATCCAGATCGGATCGTTTAGCCCCAGCGCTTCCACCATCTCAGCGAGCTCTTCGGGGCCTTGCTTCAGCTGGTTGGGATCGTTGACGTACATCGCAAGGCGCGAGAAGGGGCTGAGCAGCTGGAGCAGTCCGAAGATCAGAAGCGTCACCCCCACCAATACCAGCGGAAGCATGAGCAATCTACGCAGGACGAATGTAACCATGGCGCCTGTCTCTCCTTAGACGCGACATCGTCTTGTGGCTCCTGCTTCGCACGCCGGATTAGGATGCTGAGGAGGAGACGTTAATCTCCTCCCCAGCGTTTCGCGTCGTGTACCTAGTCCTTGGCACGGATCAGGTAACCGTGTCCGTGGTGCCTACCACTCCTCCATGAGCATGTTCGGGAACAGGACGAGATCAACGATGAATCCCGGCCCCGTTTCGGCCTTCCACACCTCGTAGGCCTTGAAGTTGCCCGAGCTTGCGCCCATTGCGTGGAACGAGCGCCCATGCACCCACGTGCGCTCCCAAACCCGGCCGGTCGGATCGACCATCGGGATGGTGTAGGCGCCTTCCAGCGCCCAGAGCTGCACCTCGTGGCACAGGCGGTTCAGCTCCGCAGTGTCGGTCGCCAGCGCGATCTCGCCGATCTTGGTGTCGATCGCCGGGTCACCGAACCCCTGGACGCGCATGAAGTTGCCCTGCGAGTGGTAGTAGGGCTGGATGAAGTTGTAGGGGTGGATGTAGTCCGCTCCCCAACCGCTTCGGTAGACCATCATCTGACCGGACTGATACGCCGGCAGATGGCTCGCCCAGTCCAGGCCGACCACGTCGAGATCGAACAACGGGTTCAGCGACTCGATCGTCGACTCGAGGATCTCCATCGAGACACGTCGCATGTCGTTGCCTTCGTTGTACTCGAGCGTCAGCTTGAAACCGATGTCCCACAGCTGGCCATCGTAGGCGGCGCGGAAGTGCTGCTCCGCCTTCGCCAGGTCGAGACCGTACATGTAGGTCTGGTAGACCGCGTCACCGAAGACGATCGGCAGCTGGCTGTAGGAGGGGATGGCCTCGCCGAGGTAGATCTGCTCGGCGTACATCATCGCGTCGAAGCAGTAGTGGAACGCCTTGCGGACGTCGATGTCGTCCATGAAGTCCGGCGGCACACCCTGTCCGTCGAGCTGTCCGCTATGGATGAACGGGCTCTCCGGATTGACGTCGGTGATCAGCATGATGCCGCTGTTCCCGGCGGTTGCGTAGTTGTAGACCGTACGCAAACCGGCGGTGCCGACCATCTGCTCCATGTACTGGCGCGGGACGTAGTTGATGTCCAGGTCGCCGTTCTCGAACATGGTGCGGCGGGTGCTCCACTCGGGGATCTGGAAGGTGATCACGTAGTCGACGTGATTGCCGTCCCACCCGTGGCGGTAGTCATCGTACTTCACCAAGCGGACTTCCTGTCCCTGGATCCACTCTTCGAGCTGGTAGGGACCGGTGCCGTTGGGCTTGTCGTAGAGCGGCGACGCCGAGCCGTCGGGGCCCATCTTGTAGCCGCCCTCTTCGCGGGCAAGGCCAAGGTCTGGGCCGTAGTCCACGGGCCAGCCGCCGTTGGCGATGCTGTAGTCCTTGTCGACGATGTAGCCCCAGTAGGTACGATCGTTGGCGATGCTCTTGTAGAACAGGCCGAGCGGGCCGTAGAGCTTGAAGATCGCGTTGTTGCCATCGACCTCGACGGCTTCCTGGATCTTCTGCTTGGCACCCTCTTGTCCGAAGGCGTCTACGACGTCGCCGATTCCGTTGAAGTCAACGCCGAAGAACACGTTGTAGACCATCCACTGCGGGCCACCGGTCGGATCCGCAACCATGCCGCGCTCGAACGTGTACTCCACGTCGTAGGGATCCAGCAGATTGCCGTTGTGGAACTTGACGCCCTCGCGGATCGGGAACGAGACCAAAGCGTAGTCGCCGTCGTCGTCCGATCCGAAGGTGATGCGTCCATTCGCCTCGCTCGGGACTTCCGTCGCGAGCATCGGTTCAAAGTCGGTGATCGACGAAGGCGCGTACTTCAGAAGGCCTTCGTACATCTGGAGGAGCTGCTGGCCGCTGGAGGTATCGTAGGCGTTTACGGGGTCGAGTGTGACGGCCTCCGAGATCGCCCCGATACGAAGGGTCTCCGGATAGGGGACCTCTGCGACGGCGCAAAGAGCAACTCCAACCAGGAGCATTGAGAGGACAAGCAGTGCTTTCCGCACGATTACACCTCCGACGTGCATCGGACCTGCGTAGTTCTGCGGAGCGCGAGGAGAGCCACAACGGCTTGGGTGATGTGCAACGCCCCTACCGTGCGCCATCCCGACCCCACACCCAACTGCCTGTAGTAGCCTGCTCTAGTGGAGAGCAACGGGATTCTACCGCAAAGCATTCGACGTGGCAACATCCATCGATTCGCGGCAGCGCGCCGCAGCTCGCCTATGCGTACGGGCGGTCGAAGCGTTCGTCGAACGCTCCGTTCTCCCGCAGTTGCTTGTCCCAGAAGAAGTTTGCCACGCGGCTACGAGCGAACAACCGTACGATCGGCGAGAGCCACAAGGGGAAGCGCTCCGGCGAGGCGAGCAGCCGCAGTACGCCCGGGTCCAGGGCACCGCGCCCGGCAACGCCGCGCCCGAGCTCGCGCAGTCGCGCGAACAGCTCGGCGTTCCTCTCCGGGGGGCGGTAGCGAGTCGCCTCACCACCGCCTTTCACGATCGTGCCGAGGTACTCGCTTCGGAGTCGCGCTGCCAGGCGCTGGAGATACGCCTCCACCGCCCGCGAGTGGATCGCCTCGGGGAACCCCGACTGTACCAGGAACAACAGACGCGGGTTCGAGGGGCGCTCGGTGAGGGGGCGTAACGCGTCGATGAACCGCTTGGTGACGCCTGGCATGGCGTCGGTGTACAGAGGGAAGCCAAGGATCGCCGTCTCGGCGCCGGCAAACACGCCAAGGAGCGCCTCGTCCGGCTCTGTTGCGGCGAGCTGGTGGATCTCCGGGGTCTCGTGCGTGATCTCAGCGATCCCCTCGAGGAGGGCGTTGAGCATCAACTGGGTGTTCCCGGACGCCGCACGGGGGGAGCCGTTAAACGCGACGACGCGTCCTATCGACGACATCGAGCACCTCCTCTGGGGGATCGCCAGCCAGGTGGACGAACGCCAGGCGACTGTGGAAGTTGATGGCCGTGCGCTCAAACATCCTGCGAGTGAGCCGGACGTCCTCGTCGCTTCCGCCGGGCTCCCGTTCCAGGAGAAGCCCGAGCCGCGGGTAGCGCGTGTAGCGGCGACGATGGTGGATCTCGGCGCCGATCACCGCGGTGTACGGATGGATCAGCGGGATGAGCTTGTCCATCGCCCGTTTCAGCGTTGCCGACACGTAGCCCATGACCAGCGGGGAGGCGAACACCGTGAGGTCGGAGGAGATCACCTCGCGGCACACCCGCGCCGAGTCGTCTGCGAAGACACAGCGACCGGGGGTCTTCACCCAACACCCGAAGCAGCCGACGCAGTACTGGATCTCGAGCTCCTGCAGCCGCAGGACGGACGCCTGGTGACCGCGCGCCGCCAGCGCGGCTGCGAGTTGCGCCAGTGCCTCCGACAGAGGCGTGTCCCCTTCTCGTGGGTCCCCGTCAAGGATGCAGATCCTCAAAGCTCGTCTCAACCTCCCCACGCTGTGCCTGCTCCCGTCCGCATGCTACCGCCGCGCCCGCAGCCGGGCAATGCGATGCGGACCGCCGGCGCGGCTCACCGCACCGCTTGCACGGATCGGACGTCGCAGAGGACACTGGCCGCGAGATCGAACAGAGGTTCACGTCTCATGGATCGGGGAAAGGGGGCAGGTCAATGAAACAGACGATCGCGTGGTACGAGCGGACATCATGGCTCCACCAAGCGTTGACCCAGGGCGGGGCGTTGCTCGTTGCGCACGACAGCGAGGGACGACCGAATCCGATGACCATCGGGTGGGGGCAGGTGGGCATCGTCTGGAGCGTGCCGGTGTTCACGGTACTTGTGCGCAAGAGCCGCTACACCCACGAGTGTGTCAACGCGTGCGCGGCGTTCACCGTGAACGTCCCGCGCCCCGGGGAGCTCAAGGAGGCGCTCGCGCTGTGTGGGACGCGCTCGGGACGCGACCTCGACAAGGCGGCCGCGGCGGGGCTGACCATGGTGCCGGCGACCGCCGTCGACGGGTCGGTCATCGACGGGTGTGCGATCCAGTATGAGTGCGAGATCGTCGCTCGAACACAGCAGGAGCGGGGGCAGTTCTCCGCCCACGAGATCCTCACCACCTACTACAAGGCGGGAGACCACCATCTCGTTGTGTTTGGCCGGATCGTCGCCGCACGTGCCGACACGGAGTGATCGAAGGCGGCCGACGGTGTAGAGGCCGCAGATCAGGGGGGGTTGAACGATGAACGTGACGACGGTTCTGGGCAGTCCGCGGACAGCAGGAAACACGGCCACGGTGCTCGGGTGGCTCGAAGCGTAGCTCCGCGGCGCAGGACACTCGGTGAGACGCTTCGACCTTGGGGGATGCACCGTCGGCGGATGCACCGGCTGTCTTGCCTGCGTCGGCGTGCGAGGCGAGCCGGGCTGTGTCATCGATGATGACGCCCCGGCGATCCTCGAGGCCATGCGGAACGCCGAGGCGATCGTCCTTGCCTCGCCGGTCTACACGTGGGGAGTGACGGGTCAGCTGAAGGCGCTTCTCGATCGCGGCTTCTGCTTGTGAAGGACTACATGGATCCCACCCACACGTCGCTCATCGCCGGCCGGCGGGTGGCGATGATCCTCACCTGCCTTGGGCCGGTAGAAAGCAACACGGAGTCCGCGTGCGGCCAGCTCGATCACTGGGCAGGCTACACGAAGCTCGAGCCGCGGGTGCCGTGGGTAGTCCCCGGCTGTTCCGAGCTCGCGGCACTCGACGAGTGGATCCGGCGTGACGCGGAGCAGCTCGCTTCGCGCCTCACCGCCTAGACGCCGGCGGGGCGCTGCGCGGTTGCGCGATCGAGGTCGTGACGGCCGGCACTTGCGGCGACGGATTGACATCGCGCAGTGAATGAGTACACTAGTGCACCATGTCTATGTCGCTTGGGTGGATCCTCGACATGGGGGCCGGTCCGATCTACTTGCAGATCGGCCACAACGTGCGGCGCTTCGTTGCCCGCGGAGAGCTTGCGCCGGGCAGCCGCCTGCCGTCGGCGCGATCGCTCGCCGAGACCCTGGAGGTGAACCCCAACACGGTGATCCATGCGTATCAGGATCTCGAGCGCTCAGGCGTCATCGAGACACGGCGCGGGCGCGGGACGTTCGTCTGCGCGCAAGCGCCTGTCGAGGAGATGAAGCGGCAGATGGTGCAGCAGGCCGCGTCAGTCTTCGTGCGCGAGGTGAGAGGGCTCGGTGTGGCTCGGCGAGAGTCGCTTCGAGCAGTGGAGGAGGTGTGGGATGCTGGCGGCGCTTGATCGCGTGACGAAGCGGTACGTGCGATCGGAGGGCGTACAAGAGCTGACCCTTTCGTTCCCCGCAGGAGAGGTCGTGGGTGTCCTCGGCTTGAACGGCGGTGGGAAGTCGACGTTGCTGAAGCTCCTTGCGGGGCTTCTGTTCCCCACCGCGGGGCGGGTGCGCGTCTTCGACGGCGCCCCGCGAGCGAATCGGGCGCAGATCGTCTACCTTGGGGAATCCGACGCGCTGTGGCCGTGGATGCGGCCGACCGACGCCGCGCGGTTCATGCGCGGCTTGCACAAGGACTTCGACAGCGCGCGTTTCGCTGAGCTGGCGGGGGCGCTGCAGGTGCCCAACCGGAAGACGCGGGCGATGTCGAAGGGAGAGCGTGGACGTCTGCGGCTGGCGATGGCCCTCGCGCGAAGCGCCCGCCTGTACCTTCTGGACGAGCCGCTCGCGGGGATCGACCTCATCTCCCGAGAGAAGATCCTCGGCTCGATCGTTCACGAGTGGCACACCGATGAGACGATTCTGCTCTCCACACACGAGGTCGCCGAGGCGGAGGGGCTGTTCGATCGGGTGATCTACCTGCGGGAGGGCCGGTTGGCGCTGGACGCTCGGGCTGAGGCGCTGCGCGAGGCGGGCAAGAGCGTGGTGGACGTGTTTCGCGAGGTGCTGACATGAGGCCGCTGCGGACGCTTCTGTGGCTCGAGTGGCGTCGGAGCGGAGTGTGGGCCGTTGTCCTTTTGTCCTCGCTTCTGTTCTGGGCGTGGGGGTTGCATCAGGTTCGCTTCGTCGACGTCGGACGGCAGGTTGCGGTACGTGCGGGGCTGCTCACGGTCGCAGCGGTGGTCGGCGCGCTCGTCCTCTGCTTGATGGTCGGGCGGATCCGCTCCGAGACGCGACACGGCCAGTATCAGGTGCTTCTTCTGACGCCGCCCTCGGGGTACGCCCACGTTCTCGCGCGCTTCGGCTTCGCCGCGGCGACTGCCGTGGTCTACTACGTGATCATCGGGGGACTCTTCTGGTGGACGTTCGCACGCGCCGGCGTTGGGTTCGACGCGGAGGCGGCGGTGGAGCTGCTGCTTGCCTGCCCGCTTTATGGGGTCGGCCTCACGGTGTTGCCGGCGCTGGCCTGGACGCTGCTGCTGATGGTGTTCATCAGCGCCTACAGGGTGTCGGGCCCCGGGTGGATCCCGGGCACGGTGATGATCCTTGGCACGCCGTTTGCGCTTCGATGGATCGTCGACGGCCTTGTTGACGTCTCGTACCGCCTGCCGCCGTGGCGGCTCCTCGACAGCGTTGGCGTCGCGGTCGAGACGATGCCCCAGGACGCCGACGCGCAGATCGAGCTGCTGCGGGCATCGCTTCTCGGCGTGCCGCAGGAGCCGTTCTGGGCGATGCTGGCGCTTGCCGCCGTGATGCTTCTGGTCGCCGGCCGTTTGTGGCAGGAGGTGGAAGGATGACGTTTGCGTTTCTCACCGCCGTCCGAGTCCTTCTGGTGTGCCTGGTCGGATACTGGGCGTACCGCTTGTGGACGGGCACAACGAGCTGGACCTCCCGTGCTGTCGGGATGCTGTTCTCAGCCGTCCTGGTCTGGCAGATCACCGGGGGGACGCTCTAGGATGCGGGGCAAGACCGTCGGTGCGCTGCCGTCGGCCGTGTCACCCGAGGCAAGGAGGCGGCTATTGAGTATCGACAAGAGACGAGGGGTGCTTCTCGTGCTGGCGACGGTCGCGCTGTTCGCCGCGGCCGCGGGGTGCGACGAGGACGCAGGGCGTTGGGGCAACCCGCAGGTCGCAGCGGAGGCTCAGGACGTCTGGCGCTTTGACGCCGTCCCCGATCTCGTCCTGGACATCGAAACGGCGAACGGTGCGGTGACGATCCTCGGCAGCGACGCGACGACCGAGGTCGGGGTGAGGGCAACGCGGTCGGCGCGAGGGAGAACCGAGGAGGAGGCACAAGATCGCCTCGCCCGTATCGATTACTCGGCGCAGGCACTCGAGGGTCGAGTTGTGCTGCGGTATCACGCCACGGGCCAAGAGGAGGACGTCCGGCGGTTCGCGGGGGTTGCCTTTGATGTGACGCTCCCGCGCGGCGCGCGGATCCTGGTGCGAACGTCGAACGGGGCCGTGTCTGTGGAGGCGATCCGCGGGAACGCCACGGTCACCACCGCCAACGGCGCGGTGGATCTGTACGACATCGAGGGATCGGTGATCGCAGAGACGAGCAACGGCCGCGTAGAGGCGGTGAGGGTCGCTGGGGACGTGCACGCGCGCACGAGCAACGGCGACCTGTGGATGGAGGAGATCATCGGCGTGGTCGACGGCGAGACGAGCAACGGGAGCGTTCGCTACGTTGGCGCGCCGTCCGGAGAGGCGAACCGGCTGTGGACCAGCAATGGAAGCATCACCGTTCGCGTCCCGGCGACCGCGAGCGTGCGGTTCCGAGCCACCACTTCGCAGGGCAGCCTGCGCAGTCAGCTGCCGCTCGTCGGCGATACCGACGGGGACGACTGGAACGCGGAGCTCAATCCGCCGGCCACGGCGACGATCTCTCTGCGCACCTCGAACGGCAGTATCCGCATCGACGGGGGGCTTTAGCGCTACGAGGTCCGTTTGCGTAAGGTTGAGGTGATCGCACCCCTCCGCCTACACTTGGATCTCACTCCCCTGCGGACGGCCTCGCCCGCGGGAAACGACCGTGCGACGGGAGGAAGGATGAAGCTGCGCTGGGTTGCGGCGTTGGGATTGGCGGGCGCTGCCCTGGCCCTGCTTGTCGGGTGCGGCGGTGGAATCGCCACGGACGAACGGCACGCCAGCTTCCCTGTGGATGGACGGCCCAGCATCGCTGCCGATGTCCCCAAGGGGAACATCAGCCTCACCGCGAGCGTCGAGGCCAAGGAGATCGCCGTGACAGCGACGATCACTGTCCGCGGCCGTAGCGCCTCCGAGGCGGCGCAGGAGCTGGATCGGCTGCCGTTGACGCTCACCGGCGAGCTAGGTGAGATCGTCGTTCGCCTGGACGCCGAGGCAGGTCCGATCCCCGAGGACGTCACCGTCGATCTGGAGATCACCTCGCCGGTCGACGTCGACGTCGCGCTCCGGACAGGCCGCGGTGACCTCTACGCCTCGGGCATAAGCGGCACGGTGATCGCGCATTCGCAGCGTGGCGACGTGGAGCTTCGGAGGATGAACGCGCGGGTGGAGGCGACCTCGGCGCGCGGCACGGTGGTGTTCCGTGGGCGGCCGGCCGATGGAGAAAGCATGCTGCGATCCAGCGGCGGCCGGGTGGAGGTGTGGTTTCCCAACGACGCGTGCCTTCGCATCGTCGCCGAGACCACCGACGGCAAGATCGTGGGGGACAATGTCGTTATCCAGGGAAGCCGCACGGACACGAAGTGGGACGCACGGACGTACTGCTCCTCCTCGGGGGGCGGATTTGCGGTCGAGAGCGAGCCTCCGGCCACCGTGCGCGCCACCGCGGACCCTGGCAACGTCTACCTCGTGTCGTGGTTCAACGAGGAGGACACGTAGGCGGCGCGGGCGCGTGCGATGGCGCTTACGGTGCCCCGTCGGCGTACGCGAAGGAGAGCCCATGCGATCGATCGATCCACGCGTCGGTGCCCGCGAAGCCGCTCCGCCGCCGGGGCGACGCGTCAACGTGGTCGGCACCTGCGGTTCGGGCAAGACGACCGTAGGGCGCCTGCTCGCCGCGCGCCTGGGGGTGCCGTTCGTGGAGATGGACGCGCTGTCGTGGCAACCGAACTGGACATTGGCACCGGACGAGGAGATCCGTGCCCTTGTCGACGAGGCGACCCGCGGCGATGGCTGGGTGATCGACGGGAACTACAGTCGGTTCCGGGACATCGTGTGGGCGCGCGCGGACACGGTCGTGTGGCTGGACTACCGCTTTCCGGTGGCGTTTCTGCAGCTTGTTGGCCGCACGCTGCGGCGGGTGCTGACCGGTGAGCAGTTGTGGAACGAAAACCGCGAGCGGCTGCGGACGGCGTTTCTCTCCCGAGACTCGATCCTCCTCTGGGCGATCAAGACGCACCGCCGCCGGCAGCGGGAGTACCCGGCGCTTCTCGAGCGATCGGTGCACCGCCGCCTGAGGTTCGTGCGGCTTCGCTCGCGCCGCGAGACGGAGGCGTGGCTCGCGCGCCTCCAGGGTGACGGCGGAGCACTCGGTGTGTGGAGGTCACGGACACGGATCGACCGCTGACGCGGTGAGCGGTACAAGGGAGGTGGCGGAAGTGCGTCGGAGCATACGGTGGGCGTGGATTGCGTGCATGTGTTTGGCCGCGGTAGCGGCCGTGGTGGTGCTGTGGCCGGCGCCCGATCCCCTGGCGGGTGCGGAGACGGTGTACGTTCAGTGGGGCGAGCCGGCGGACGCCCCGTACCCAAGCGATCGGCGTGACGTCCTTCAGACAGGGCTCGCCGTGGTTCTCGACGATCGGCTCCTGACGTTGGTGTCCGAGCGCGAGGCAGCCGACGTCGCCCTCGAGTTTCGTGACGTGACGGTCGATTTCGGTGACGTGGAGATCTCGCTTAGGAACGGGTCGTGGAGCGGCCGGGTCTCCGCCGAGTGTCGCATCGTCGATCTTGACACGGACCGCGAGCATACCATGGACCTCACCATCCGAATCGACGGGGAGCGCGTCCGCGCTTCGCTTCGTGGGCGAAGGTTCTGGGAGTTCTGGAAGTAGACGACCAGCACGTCGCGTCGTCTTGCACGCTCGGCATCGCTCAGTCGGCGAGCAGGGGACGCGGCGACCACACGAAGCCGCCACCGGGGGTTTCGATCTGGCCGAGGCCGGGGAACGGGAAGTGCGACGCCGCGACCAGCGCCCCCCTGGTGGCGGCCCGCTGAAGCAGCGCCCGGCGTGTCGCGGCGGCGAGCCCGGGATCGTCCTCCCCGGGAATCCGGCGGTCCGCAAGGCGGACAAACGCCGGATGAAGCAGCGCGTCGCCGACGTGGAGGAACGGCGCCCCATCGGTGGCGATCTCCACGGCGAGGTGTCCGAGACGGTGGCCGGGTGCGTCCACGACGCAGATCCCATGGGCGGGACATCTCCCTCCGTGGACACAGCGGATCCGTGGGCTAAGCGCGGCAACGAAGCGTTCTTTGGGCACGCGAGGAAGCTCCCGCCCGTCGACCCATGCCGCCCAGAGGTCCTCGTGGATGACGTGCCAGGCGTTCGGAAACGTGACTTCTCCCGACGCCCGGATCAGACCGCGCACGTGATCCTGGTCGCCGTGCGTGACGACTACGAGATCCACATGGTCGGGGTCGAGCCCCTCCGCGGCGAGTCCTCGGGACACCAGATCCGCGTCGAGCCCGGCGTCGATCATCACCCGTTCGTTCGGGGTCTGCACGAAGCAGCAGCTTCCCGACATCCGGATGGCTCGTCCCGCCTCGGACGCGGGGAGTGGCCCTTCGATCAGCTCTCCCAGGATGTGATGCTCGTCGTCGAGCACCCGCAGCACGAGACCGGTGAGCCCCCGCCACTCGAAGCGGTGCACCTGTGGCATCCGCCCTCCCTCCACCTCCACGCTCCGACGGCGTCTCTCGCCCTGATCACAGGTCCCCTGCGGGCGTTGGATCCGCAGGCTCGATACAGAACACCACCGGATGGTACGGGCTTGCACAGCGGATCATCTGCCGAGCGTTGACCTTCCTTCTCTGGGAAGGGGCTTTCTGTACGGCGATCACCGCGTCACGAATGTCCGCCCACGCCCACTGGCAGAACCCCTTCGGGCGCGTGCATCCGGTGACGAACTGCTGCCCGTCACGGAAGAGCCCGCACGGGCGCCCGGCCAGCAACCGAAGGTCGGTTCGGGAGACGTCGTGCGGTCCCCCTTGCTGGATCAGCCTTTCGATGACCGTGATCCTTGCCGTCGTGGCGCCACCCCGCTTTCCGGTCCGATGCGTCGGACCGCTCGAAGCCGTGCCTTGTCGACGCCCACCCCGAGAGTCGACCGTTCATGGCCGTGTAAGACGGACTACGGGCTTTGTGCGTTGGATGACGTGACACCTCCGTTGCTTCGAGGAGGTCAGAAGGATCGTACCCCTGTCGGGCGGGGCCCGCAAGGCCGGCTCGACGTACCCCGCGATCGCCTGTTGTCTTGCGAGTCCGCGCACCGATCCGGCCCCCGAAGGCCTCGCAAGCGCCACCGCCGGCGGGCGGCCGGCGGCATCCGCACTAGATTTCGACTCCGGGGAAGGTCGTCCGCAGGAACTCCACGATGTTCCCCATGGGGCCGGTCAGGTTCTCCAGGGCGTCGATCCGCTGGAGCTGCCCCGAGATGCGCGCGTTCTGGTCGACAACCTGGGTGGACACGGCGCCGAGGTCTCCCCGCACCGTCTCAAGATCGGATCGGACCTGGTCCAGCTCGGCCTGCAGAGCCGTCACGTCGCCTTGCAGCTTGAGGTTCACCACCAGGGCGTAGACCGCGATAGCCAGCACAACGATCGCTACCGCGATCAGTGCTCGTTTCAGGTGTGCACCACTCGTCTCCATTGCCGCCCTCCTTGCCGGTTCCCGGCGAGCCCGCTGCGGGCAGAGTGCACGGTAAGCGACAATGCGGCCCACGGCAACCGAGGCGCGGTGCGGCGGCTCGAGGCCAGACGGGACGCCTCGTCCGTCCGGGTTGCGCCGCGGCGGGCTACTGTGGACCGGGATCCGCCGCCGGGTGGCCGACCGACACCCACCGGGCCCCGTGAGGTGCCGGCACAAGCCGGCCGGTCGCAGGAAGGCGGAAGTGCGATCCCACGACAAGCGCCCGCTCGGCTATCGCCCTTTTCACCAGGCACGCCCTTGTCTCCGCTGCGACCGCGGGGTTCGTGTCGCGGTCGTTGGCGAGTGACGGGCGCTCGAGGAAGATCGGATCGAACGCTGCATCTCCGATGTGAAAAAGCGTCTCGCCACCGGAGACGATGCGGAACCCCGTGTGACCGACGCGATGTCCGGGGAGCGGCAGCGCATGGATCTCCGGCAGGACTTCCTGCTCCTCTTCGAAGCAGTCGACTCGTCCCTGGAGGAGATCCGTGAGGCCATCTGGAGGATTGGAGCCGGGGCGAGCGTTTGCCCGTTGCCCGGTCGGGCGCTGCCACGACCGCCACAGCGCGCGGTGCATCGTGAGCCTTGCGTTCGGATACGACAGACGTCCGTTGGAAGTCAGTAGGCCACCGACATGATCGAGATCTCCGTGGGTGATGAGGACACGGTCGACCGATTCCGGCGCAACCCCGAGGCGGCCCAGTACCGTCGATGCGACGTGCGTGCGTCCTCTCTTCCACGGCGGGTTCCCGGCGTCGATGAGGATGCGCCGATCCGGAGTGTCGATGACGGTGAGCCCACCGAGCATATAGACCGTCTGACGCGCGAGTTCTGCCGGGATTGAGACAACGAAGGCGTGAAGCGGTGTTCTGCCTTCGATTCCGTCCTTCACAACGAGTATGTCGAACCGGCCGAGCGAGAACCGATGCGCTGCGCCAAACATCGCTCACCTCCCTTGTTCCGTGAGTCGGATCACTCGGCGGCGGCAGGCGCCGGCTCGATCAGGAAGGTGACCGGTCGCAGCGCGTCGGTGCAGCACCGCACCCAGCTGTCCGGCGGCACACCGCCCTCGAGCTTCCCTTCGAACGCGACGATGCGCACGAACGGCTCGATGTCCCGCCAAGCCCAAGGGCAGAGGCCCTCCGGGCAGCGCACGGTGTCGCCGATGAGGTACGATTGCCCCACTTCCTGATCGCAGGCGGCGAACCGGCCGCGAAGCTCCTCCGTCAGATACCGCTCGACGAGCTCCTTGTCGAACCGTCTCTTGATCACTGTGATGCGTACCTCTTGCATTGGTCTCTCCTGTCGTTCCTGCGGAGCGCGGCGGAGACATCCATATCACCGACCGCGAACAGCCTCGGCGTCTCAGCGTGTGGCCCGAGCGCTTCCGGCGACCCGACCTTGGAATTGCCTTCGGCGGTGGTAGTATCCTCGAAACGCGCCGTGAGGCGGCCCGCCGAGTGGCGGATCCAGATGGCCGCGGGAGACGTGTTGCTGGTGATCGACGTGCAGCGGGTGTACATGTAGCCGGAGCCCATGGTGACCTCCGACGGGAACGACCTGGTGCCGAAATGCCGCGCTCATCGACCGGGCACGGGCCGCGAGCGTCCCGGTTGTGTACGTCCGACACGTGAGCGACGACGCACCCGAGGATCCCGAGCTCGCGGACATCCATCCCGCGCTGGCGCCGGCCTCGGGCGAACCGATCATCGACAAGCGGTTCGGCAGTGCGTTCTTGCACACAGGCTTGGAGGCGGCGCTTGCGGCGCTGGGGGTGAAGACGCTGTACGTTTGCGGGTTGGCCACGTTCGGCCGCGTCAACGCCACGGTGATGTGTGCCGTGTGCAAGGGCTACGAGACGATGGTCGTAAACGACGCGCACGGCACACAGGGGTTTCCGGACGCGACGCCGTCGCAGGTCATCGAGCGGTTCAACGCCGTTCGGGAATGCGCCGGGGAGACGCTCCGGGGATCACGCGACGCCCGATTCTAGCGCGCTGAGTGCGGCGCGACCAGGACACACGCGCCGTCCGCTTCCCCCCTGGGACCGTTTGCCGGTGGCGTCCTGATCCACTCGGCTCCGGTCGGTCGAGCGAGCGGCAGGCGTGGCCCAGGATGGGATGATCTTCACTGGGTGCTGTTGTAGGCTGCGCGCAACAGTGGAAGAGGAGGTGCTGTGACCCGCGTACTGTCGGTGGTTCTTGTGCTTCTGCTCATTGGCTGCTGGCCGGCGGTCGCCGGACCGGCGGACTACGGGTTCGATGCCTACCGCACCCCGGGGTTCGTGCTCTTCGTCCCGCAAGGAGAGGCGATCGATGGCCTCGGGCCGCATGTCGAGGCCCTGTACGCGTCCGTCAGTGACATCTGGCTACCCGACCTCGCCGTCTGCGGCGACATCGCTTCCTGCGACCAATCGGCGGTTCTGCTTCCCGAGCTCGATGGCGACGTGCGGTACACATTCACAGAGTGGAACCCCGAGCTCGCCCTGCGGATGCCCGGCAGCTGCGTTCCCGTTCCGTGCACCGTGATCGCCTACCGGACGGCAACGGATCTCGCCTGGGACTACTGTGCGTTTGACAGAGCCGGCTGCTACTACGACGAGACCGACATCATGCTCTACGGGGAGCTCGAGGCTGCGATGCAACGCGTCGTGGCGCGACTCGCGCACCCGGTGGATCTCCCCCACACGCGCTCGTTTGTCTGCGTTTCGGGCTACACCGCCGGGCGCTGGGAGTCGGCTCTGGCGCACGAGTTCACCCACCTTCTCCAGTACACAACCGGGCTGATGTGGCGCGACGAGGAATCGGTGTCGGTCCGGCTCCTGTTCGAGGGCATGGCGACGCTGACCGAGTTCCGCCTCGGGCTTCGCGAGCGCTTCGTGGAGACCATCCTTTGGCCTGCGGCTCACTGGATCCAGCTCGGGGGGCAGCCCGCCGACGTGCCCTACTACATCCTCTATGAGTTGGGAACGGCGCTCGTGCACGATGTCTGCGACCGCTTCGGCGAGGCGACGTTCTGGAGGATCTTCTCGCCGCTCGGATTCGGTGTCGATCTCGGCTGCTACGAGCTGGACCTGACCGACGAGGAGGTCGCCGCAGTCGAGGCGGGGTTCGAGGAGGCCGTTGGCGGTGACGTGGAGGCGTATGAGGACATGCCGTTCGCTGACCGATTTCGTCTCAACACCGGAGAGGAATGGTTCTCGTTTCTCGACCACTGGATCGCTGAGATGAACGCCGTTCGAGTGACCGAGGCGGGCGTTGCGGTGTTCGAGTGGCTGCGCCGCAGTGTCTCACTGCGCCGCGCGTTGCTCCGGCCTGTTCTCGACGCCGACACGCTCGACCGCCTCGGCGAGTTGGCGGAGCTTCTCTCTTGCGGGGGCGGCCGCCTCGCTGACGTCGACGAAGCCGAGCGTCTCCTCAATACCGCGCCCTCGGACATCGACCGGGACACGGTGGACGAGCTGTCCTGGCGCGTGCCGACGCTGACCCGTGCGATCCGCCGGATCGGCGGCGCGACTGATCTTGTCTACGGATTGTCGAACCTGTTGATCCACGCCGATGACGACCCGGAAGCCTACGTCCGCGCGTACGTCGACATCGTGAACCGCCATACAACCTGGCCGCTCCCGGCGGCACCGCCTCTCGACGGCTAGCTCGCGTGTGTGCGGATCTGGTCCGGCGTGCCGCGCTACCTGTGGACCTGCCGCAGGAACGCCTCGATCTCGGGCGTGCCGCCCTGGAAGATGAGGTAGCCGTCGTGGCGCTCGCGCTCGGTGATCTCGCCGCACACCGGGGTGAGCATGATGTCGCGCACCCGCTCCGGGTCGTCGGACTGTCCGAGCGCCCATCCGAGCTTCACGTAGGCGACCTCGGGCAGCATGTTCTCGGCAGGAATGACCCCTTTGGCCATCAGATCGCGCCCGGTGTCGTAGACGAACATGTGGACGTAGCCCCACAGCGTCTGCACCGTCATGTACACGACCACACCGGCGGCCACGGCGCGTTCGATTGCCGGGTAAACCGGCTTGTTGACGTGTCCGAGTCCGGTGCCGGCGATGACGATTCCCCTGTATCCGTTGCCGACAAGTCCGTCGATGACATCGGGGTGCATGTTGGGGTAGTAGTACACCAGCGCGACCCGTTCTTCGAAGCTCGGCACGATCCTCGCACGCTGGCTCGCCCCGCGACGGTGGTAGTCGTCGCGCAGCGGCGTCACACCGCTGCGGGTGACGGTTGCCAGCGGCACGTCGCCGACCGTGCGGAACGTCGAGCGGTACGACGAGTGCATCTTCCGCACCCGGGTCCCGCGATGGAGAAGCCCGTACTCGTCGGACGTCGGGCCGAACATGCACACCATCACCTCGGCGATGTCCGACGTCGCGGCGGCGGTGGCGGCGTGGATCAGGTTGAGCGCCGCGTCCGATGACGGGCGATCGGACGAGCGCTGCGACCCCACAAGCACGATCGGCACCGGCGAGGCTTGTACCATGAACGCCAGTGCGCCTGCCGTGTGGTGCATCGTGTCGGTGCCGTGCCCGATCACCAGTCCGTCGACCCCGCGCTCGATCTCCTTGCCGATGGCTACGGCCAGCGCCTTGTACTGCTCCGGTCCCATGTTCTCCGAGAACACGGCGAACAGCTTCTCGGTGGAGAGGTTGCAGATGTCGGCGAGTTCGGGGACGGCGCCGTAGAGCTCTCCGGGGGAGAACGCGGGGATCACCGCACCGGTGCGATAGTCGAGCCGCGACGCGATCGTCCCGCCGGTTCCAAGGAGCTTGACGTTCGGCTTGTCGGGGGACACGGGAAACGCCCGCTCGGGGATCTTGTAGTGGGCCTCCCTACGTCCCAGCTCGTCGATCGCGGTGATGGAGCGTACGTCGACGCCGATGTTGTAGCCGGATTGGATCTTGAGCACGAGATGAAGGGAGTCGTCGAACACCGACCGCGGGAGGATGATGCCGCGGTACCCGCCCCGCGCTGTCTCGATGGAGACCTCGCTCCACACGCCAACGTGATGCTTCTCCAGGACGGCGAGGGCCTCGCCGCGGTACCCGTGCGTTGTGTCGCTCACGGAAGCTCCTCTTCCACTCGCCGCGCGAGCCACGCCAGCGGAACGCTGCCCAGCGCCAGCGGTCGCAGCGTCCCCACGGTCCAGTTGACCAGATCGCGTCGCGTCGCGCCGTGCCGTGGGGAGAACGCTGTCACCGTCTCGTGGATGCGCCCGCAGAGCGCCTCCCGCGGCAGCGCCGCGGAGGCGACGCGTTTCACGCTCTCCTCGGGGGACTCTGCGGGATGTCGGCACAATCGCTCGAGTGCCGCCTTCACCGCGTCGCGCCCCAGGCCGCGTCGGCCGGCGAGGGCGAACAGCGCCGAGACGGCGTCGCCCGTGGGGACTCCGCCGCGGCGGTGAGCGTGCCGCAGGACATGACCGAGAAGCGCCCCGACCGTGCCGGGCGCCAGTCCCGAGCCGGCCGCGAGCGGCTCGATCCACTCCACCCACCCGCCGCGCAGCAGGAACGCGTGGGTGTCCTTCGGCACGCCCCACGACCTCAGGCGCGCGAGCGTGGTGGCCACCGCCTCTGGAAGGCCACTCGATATCGTGCGGATCAGCTCCTCGGGCACGGGGATCGGCGCCGCGTCGGTGTCGGGATACATCCGATCCGGGCCAGGGAGCACCCGCTCGAAGCATGTCGTGCCATGGGGTTCGGCTCTCCGGGTTTCGCCGGGCACGCCGTGGAAGGCGAGGCGACACCGCTCCTCTACGGTCTCCAGCGCTGTCTTCATGTCGTCCGCCGGTCCCCACACCAGGATCTGCGCGTCGTCCGGTCCGGCGTCAAGGAGCCGGCGCACGGCGACCCAGTCGACCGTGGGCGCCTCCGCGCGCAGCTCCTCGGAGTGGGTCATGTTCGGGCGCGCCAAGCAGGCGACGACGTGCAATCGATCCTCGATCTCGTCGGCGAAGCAGCGCCCCGGCTGGGTATACGCCGACAGCGTCCCGGCGAGCCCCGGCAGGTTCACCACAAGGATCTCGCCTTGGGGCCGGGGTGTGACGATTCGCCGATCAGCGGCCACCTCCCGGGTCAGAGGCGCGCTTGCAACCGACCACCGCTCGGGCTCCGGGATACGCCGGGAGATCTCCTCGGCGAGTCGCAGCAGCGCCCGCTGCCGGTACGCCTCCACGTGTACCAGCTGCGGAATCGCGCGGATGCGCTGCACCCCCTTGATCTCGACTCGGGTGCCGCCTGCGACGCTGACGTTGACGTCCTGGCGCGCAGCGCCGATCCCGGTCCGCACCTTGCCCGTGCTGCGGGCGATCAGCCGGATGAGCTCGGCGGCGCGGGCGGCTTCGTCGGGCGTCGTGAGTTCGGGCTTGGTGACCGTCTCAATAAGTGGGGTTCCGAGGCGGTCGGTTGTGAACACGCGAACATGCCCCTTATCGGAGACCTCGCGGCAGGAGTCCTCCTCGATCGACAGCTGCTGTACTCCGATGGACCGCTCGCCGAGCGTCAGCTGCCCCTCGATGCCGACGATGGCCGTTCTCTGGAACCCTGTGGGGATGCTGCCGTCGAGGTACTGCTTGCGGGTGATGTGGATCTCGCCGACGATTGTGGTCTCCAGCAGCAAAGCGATCTCGATGGCGATCCGCAGCGCGTCGCGGTTCAGCGGGAAAGGCGGCGTGTCGTCGATGTCGTAGGTGCAGGCGGACTCGCCACGGATGCGGTATACGATGTTCTTCCGTGTCTTGAACTCCATGAGGGCGGTCCCGTCGTACTCACCCAGCTCGCTCAGCGTCGGTCGCATGTGGCGAACCAGCTGGGCGTCGAACTCCTCGGGCCGCTGATACCGCCTCGCGGGACAGCGGCAGAAGAGCTTCTTTGCGGTCGCAAGCTGCTGGTGGACCTCGAGCCCGCAGCGGAATCCCAAATCGGCGTAGGTCGCTGCCGTGGCCTCGGCTCGCGGGATGTAGCCGACGATCGACCGCGTGCGAACGTAGTTGTCTGTGGGTCGGCTCGGGTCGAAGGCGGCTTGATGATCCATGGTTGTGGCGCCGTCCAGGCGTCGAAGCGCCGGAAGCATAGGGGGTCTTCCGTCTGTCCGCAAGGACGGTTCGCCTCGGGATGGGGCGGTGACCGGCGAGCGCCGATCGCATAGTATTCGGGGATGACGCTCTACGAATTGGAGCAAGGAGGTCTGCGCGTGACAGGCGCCCGCCGCAACGGCCCGATGGAGAGGCAACACCCTGCGGAGAGACTCGAGCAGCGGCTCGCAGACTCTGCCGCGCTCGTCGACGAGCTGATCGATCGGTACGGGCTGCCGCTGCACCTGGTGTTCCTTGAGGAGCTCGCGGAGAGCGTCCGGTCGTTCCGTGAGGTCCTCGCGCGTGTCTACCCGCGGAGCTTCGTGGCGCTCGCCGTCAAGTGCAACCCGTGCCGCGGCGCTGTCCGCGCTGCCGGGGCGCTCGGCCTCGGCGTGGATGTCGTCTCCGAACATGAGCTTCGCGCCGCCCTCGAAGAGGGGATCGACTCGTCGCGGATCGTCTGCAACGGCAACGCCAAGTCGGACGTCTACCTCCTGGAAGCGGCCTCGGCTGGGGCCACGGTCGCGGTGGACGGCGAAGAGGAGCTCGCCCATCTCGACCGGCTCGGGCGGCGCGCCGCACATCCCGTACCCGCGCTGCTTCGGATCAGCGGCCTTTCGGTGAAGGGGTTCACCTCGGCGTCTCAGACCACCGCGGACCGCTGGTCGAAGTTCGGCTTTGCCGCGAGCGAGCTTCCGCGGATCCTCGAGCGGCTCGCCGAGTGCCGCGGGGTGCGGTTCCGCGGGTTCTCGGCGCACATCGGAACCCAGCTCTGCCGACCAGAGGCGTACTTCGTGCTGCTGGAGCGCATGTTGCAGTTGGCGGCGCAGGCGCGCGCGCTGGGTCTGGATCTGGAGATGCTCGATCTTGGCGGGGGATGGCCCGTCAACTTCGTGACGCGGGCCGAGTGGCGGCGGCTACTCGATCGGCTTCGCGCCCAGGTTGCCGGTACGCTTGGCCACGCCGAGTCCGTCACGTGGAACAATCATCCCATGGGATTCGCCCACCTGGTCGGCGCTCCCGTGTCCGCGGCGGACCGCTGGATCGGGAAGGCGTACTGGTCCGCGCATCCTGGGGCCTCCATGCTGGAGCACGTGTTGACCTCGGAAGCGGAGCCCGGGGTCTCCATGGGGGAACGGCTGCGCGCACTGGGGGAGCCGACGCTCGTTGTCGAGCCGGGGCGGTCGCTGATGGCGGGCACCGGGGTAACGATCACCCGCGCGCTCACCACGAAGTCCGTGCTCGGTCATCTGGTCGTCGCCGTGGACATGGGCATCAACAACCACGGGACGAACCTGCTGGCGCCCGACATCTTCCCCGCTGCAGTGCTGCCGCACCGCGCCGACGACCGCCCGGTGGAGGCGTTTCTTGCCGGGCGGCTCTGTTTCGGGGGCGACATCTTGACCACGGCAAAGGTCTTGCTCAATCGTTGTCCGCGCAGGGGGGAGAGGCTGGGGCTGTTCCTCACCGGCGCCTACGGCGCCGATCACTTCGCGTCGCACAGCTGCGGGTTCCCGCGGCCGGCCAAGGTGGCGATCGCCGCGAACGGCACCGCGCAGCTGTGGCGCCCGCCGGAGGGTCACGAGGCCGTGTTCCCGCCGCTCGATCGCTCGGCCGGCGCCTAGGGTCTCGGCTGTCGAGAGAACGTCAGCAGGCTCGCGAGGCGGAACCACACGGTTGCCATGACCACGTGCCAGCCGATGCGAAAGCCCGCGTCGGCCGGCATCGCCACATCGTCGATCGACGTCGCGTCGTCCGGCCCCGCAGCGGCGCAGTCGAGTCCGCGGACGACAAGCGCCGGGGTAAGCTCCGTCTTCTGTCCCATGATCAGCCCCGAGAACGCGGCCACGGAGTCGATCACGATGTTCGCGCCGCCCGAACGCGGCAGCCCAAACAGATCCACATCGAACAGGCGGTGGGCGACAGGCGCGATGCCTGCGTACCCGAGGGCGATGTCCTGTGACCCGAAGCGGCCGAAGGGGGTGATCGTGTCGGTGATGACAACGGCGACCGTTCGGCCCGTTTGATCCCGAACCTCCCGTCGGATGTCGCGCGCGGTGGCGCACAGGTCCGGCGGGAGGATCCCGACATATCCCGGGGACACGTTGGCGAAGTCGATGCCTCCCTCGTCGAGGAACGCTCCGTGTTTCCAGATCATGAGGGTGCTGCGGTTGGTGGTGTCGTAGCCGCGCCGTGCGTCTGTGGGACGCGGCGCGAGACGCGATGCGCGGCCCCAGACGCTGGGGATGCGGGAGATGCGGTCCATCGGCACCACGAAGCGGACCTTTCCCTCGCGAAGGACGAGCTCCAGCTTGCGGGGGTCCCGCCGCAGCAACCTGCCGAGGCGCCGCGCCTTGCGCGACGGCACGACGTCATCCAGCCGCACTGCGTAGCCCTCGAGCAGGCCGACGATCTTCGAGGTCAAGACAACGAGGTCTCCGTCGGAGAGCTTCTGATCCGCGGCGTCGAGCATCGCGAGCAACGCCGGCACGGTGCCGCCGCGCGTGGCTCGCGGCTCAAACGGAGCCGGTGCAGCGAGCGGGATCACGCGGATCTCCTGCTGTGTTGTCACCCTTTGCCCCTTCCGATCCGTGCGGTGTTGCCGTTCCGGAGTATGCTCCGCCCCTCCGGGTGCAGCCACCGTGCCGCAAGCGAAAACGGACCGCGCGCGCGGTCCGCTGGTGGGCGAAGCAGGGCTCGAACCTGCGGCCTTTCGGATGTGACCCGAACGCTCTCCCAGCTGAGCTATTCGCCCGAGCGCGAGACCCGAAGCATACACCAAGACGGGCTCGCCCGGCCGCGGCCTTGCGACCGGATGCACGATCATTCTAGTGGCCCTAAGAGGGCGATTCAAGCGTCGAACGCTGCGTTCTCCAGCATCTCGGCGAGGCTCTCGCCACGTCGCTTCCGTGTGATCTCCACCAGCCCGAGGCCGGTGATGTCGACGAAGTCTGCGGGGACACGGTCTCGTTGCAGCTCCGCTTTGATGCAATCGATGAGTTTCTGCTGGTCCCCGGTGCTCGCCATGTCGACGAAGTCGATGACGATGATCCCGGCAACCTTGCGAAGCCGGAGCTGGCGTGCGATGACGCTCGCCGCCTCGAGGTTCGTGTTGAGGATGGCCGCTTCCTGGTTGCGGTGCTGTACGTTGGAGCCGGTGTTGACATCGATCGCCACCAGCGCCTCGGTCTCGTCGATGACGATGAAGCCGCCGCCGGGCAGCTCCACGCGGCGGGCAAGGGATTGCTTGATCCTCTGCTCCACGGAGTGTTGCGCGAACAGCGGCTTTGGGCCGGAGTGCACTCTGATGCGGTCGCGGTAGCTCTCCATGCCCATGTACTCGAGGAACGCGAGGATCTTCTCGTGGAGGAACTCCGAGTCCACAACGACTTCCTGTACGTCGGGCAACAGCCGATCGCGGAGGATCGCTTGAACGAGCCCCATCGTCTTGTGCAAGAGGCGCGGCGCCGAGGCGGAGCGGGCGGCGCGTTCGATGCTTGCCCATGTCTTTGACAGCAGTTGGTAGTCGTTCTCCAGGTCCTCTTGGCTCGCTCCCTCGGCCGCGGTGCGGGCGATGAGTCCGTGCCCATCCTTGCGGATCTCTCGTGCGATGCGCCGAAGACGGCGCTGGCTGCGCACGCCGGAGAGCCTTCGCGAGGCGGCGAGGCGATCCTCGTTGGGCAGAAGAATCCAGAAGCGTCCGGGAAGGCTGATCTTGGTCGTTCCTTGCGGGTTCTTCGAGCCGATCCCCTCGCGGCGGACCTGCAGCGTCAGCGTCTGCCCTGCCTTGAGCACCTTCTGGATCGGTGCCGTCCCGTGCCACGGCTTGAGGCCGCGCTCCAGGAGGAGGGCGTCGTTCAGCTCGCCCTGCGAGAGAAACAGGCTCTGACGCTCGCCGACATCGACGAACGCTGAGCCAAGCCCGGGGAGCACGTCCTCCACGCGGCCTTTATAGATGTTGCCAACGATTCTTTCCCTTGAGGGGTGTCCGTAGTGGATCTCCGTGAGCTCGCCGTTTTCGAGGATCGCGACACGCGTGCGTCGCTCGTCCTTCGATCCGTTGTCCACGGAGATCAGGATGCGTGTGCCCTGAATGGTGTCACCTTCTTCCCATCGAGTCCTTCAAGGTCTTCGATCAGGCGATGGCCGTCTCTTGGGTCGACAATGTCCGGGGCGATCTCGATCAACGGGGTCAGCATGAACCGACGCTCGAGAAGCCGGGGGTGCGGTATCCGGAGAGCCGGTTCGTCGACGATCCTGCCCTCGATGAGCAGGATGTCGATGTCGAGCGCGCGTGGGCCGAAGCGGATGCCGCACCGCGGCCCCACCGTGCGCTCGATGTCCTGGATCAGCGCGAGGAGATCCGCGGGCGCAAGCTCGGTCTCGACCGCAAGGACCTGGTTCAGGAACCACGGCTGGTCCTCGAGATCGGTGGGCTCCGTCTCGTAGATCGACGACCGGCGTAGGATCTCGACGCCGGCCCGGTCGAGGGCGCTCACCCCAAACGCGAGATGAAACAAGCGGTCGCCGAGGTTGGAGCCGAGACAGAGATGGACGCGCGGGCGGCTCACGACCTCTCCCGTATGAGCTTGACGCACGGCATCACGCCGTCTCCCATTCCTGGAGCGCCGTTCTTGCACACACGAACGAGCACCGAGGTCAACCGCGAATCGACCGCCAGAAGCGCAGAGGCGACGGCGTTCGCAAAGGACTCGATGAGGGTGTACTGCGCGTCGCGATTGACGGTGCGCACGATCTGCTCGATCTTGCGGTAGTCGAGGGTGGCTTCCAGTCGGTCGTGTCCGATGCCTTCGGCGAACCGCCCACGGACGCAGACCTCGACCGAAAGGCGCACTCCGGACGTGCGCTCGATCTCGGTGGCGCCATGATGGCCGACGAGATCCAGTCCGGTGACCGAGATCTCGATCTCCGGTACGTTCCGACGACGACTTGCGTTCGAAGGCGTGCTCTGCATGCGAGACCAGCAGGAACGGCTCGCAACGACGGCCTCCTCACCCCGGACGATTCGTGCCCGACGGGGGCTCGGGCGCCTCATCGGGCGCGGAGAAGGCCAGGCCGTCGACGGACCGACCCGCTGCTACTCCTTGACCGCCGCGTCTTCGGCGATCTTCGCCAGGTGGGCGAACGTCCCCGCGTCGCGCACAGCGATGTCCGCGAGCATCTTGCGGTTGATCCCTACCTGTCGCCGCTCGAGACCGCCGATGAACGCGGAGTACGACAGGCCATGCTGTTTGGCAGCGGCGCCGATCCGTGTGATCCAAAGCCGACGGAAGTCGCGCTTTCGACGACGCCGATCGATGTAGCTGTTCCGCAAGGCCTTCATCACCGCCTGTTTGGCGATCCGATGCGACGTTCCCCGTTTCCCCTTGTAGCCTTTCGCGTGAGCCATGATCTTCTTGCGGCTCTGCGGTCGTTTGTTGCCTCCACGTGCTCGTGGCATCTTTAGCTTCCTCCCGTGACAGGCGATCGAGCCGCCTCTTCTTACGATCTCCCCAGCATCTTGAGGATGCGGCGAGCCTGTCCCCCGCTGAGTTCCTTGTCCTGCTTGGCCTGGCGAACGTACTTCGTGCGCTTCTTGCCGTTCTTGTGGTGGTAGTTCGCCATGTGATGGAACAGCTTCCCGCTCTTGGACCGGCGGAAACGCTTCTCCGCTGCCTTGTGGGTCTTCTGTTTGGGCATTCTCAGTCTCCTACTGCTTCGGCTGGGCGTTGGGAACGATCAGCATCTGCAGCATCCGTCCCCGCGCGCGTGGCTGCTCGTCCACCCGGGCGATGTCGCTCAGTTCCGTGGCCACCCGCTTGAGGAGCTCCCGCCCCCGTCCGGCGTGGACCACCTCGCGCCCGCGGAAGAACACACTCACCCGGACGGTGTCTCCCTTGGAAAGGAACTCGCGAACGCGACGCAGCTTCGTCTGGAAGTCGTGCTCGCCGATCTTGATGGTGAACTTCATCTCCTTGAGCTTCGGGCGGTGGCGCTGCTTGCGCTGCCTCTTGGCCTGTTGGTAGTGGTACTTCCCGTAGTCGACGATTTTACACACCTTGGGGGTGGCATTCGATGATACCTCCACCAGATCGAGACCGCGTTCCTTGGCCAGGTCGATCGCGGCCTTGGTCTCCATCACCCCAAGGTTCTCGCCCTTGTTGTCGATGACGCGGACTTCCCGTTCCCGGATCCGCTCGTTGACGCGCATGTTTCTTCTGCTTTGGATATCAACCTCCTGCTACGGATGAACGGTGGTCGGCTGATGACGATACAAACGGTGTGCCTCGATGTACGCGGCCACCGCAGGGGGAACCGCGTCCTTGTAGCTTGCGCCCTGTGCGATGCGCTGCCGCAGCCATGTTGACGACAGGTCGACCTCTTCCATATCGAGGAAGTGAATCTCGGCCCGATCGAACGGGGCCGCGGCGAACGCTTCGAGCGATCTGCCGTGCCGCGGTGCCAGCACGAACGGCACGCACGTGAGCAACGCCTCGGGCTCCTTCCACGTAGTGATATCGAGCAGCCGATCCGCACCGACGATGAAGCAGAGTCCTTCCTTCCGCTGGGCGCCCATCTGGCGAAGGGTATCGATCGTGTAGGACGGCCCGTCGCGGTCGATCTCGATGCGCGAAACCGCGAAGCCGCGCTGCCCGGCCAAGGCCCGGCGCACCATCTCGTATCGATCCCCCGATGTCGCGCCTCCTTCCATGCTCTTGTGCGGGGGGATCCCGCTTGGAACGAACACTACCTCCGACAGCCCGAACTGCGCAAGCGCGCACTCGGCAACTCGAACGTGCGCTCGATGCAGCGGGTCGAACGTCCCCCCGAACACCCCGACTCTACCCGTCAAACTCAAGTTCCACCCCGCTGATGACGACCGTCTGCCCGGCCGCCAGGCCGCGACGGCGCAGCTCGCCCAGGACGCCCATCCGTTGGAGGCGGTCAGCGAGATACTCTTGGGCGTCCCGACTGTCGAGAACGAGCTTCCTCACCAACTTCTCCACCTCGACGCCTCGCACCGTGAAGACATCGTCGGCGCACTCGATGCGAAACCCGTCCTCGCCAACGTGTCGGTAGACCCGTCGCTTCACTGGGGCCGGGACGTTGTCGCGGCGGGTGCTCTGCCGCTCGTACGCCCGTTCCACCACCTCATCGACTCCGTCTCCTGTTGTGGCCGAAACGGCGAAAAGCTCGATGCCGTCTTCCGCGAACGCTGCCCGCGCGTCGGCGATACGCTGCGGCGTCACCAGATCGATCTTGTTGCCCACCACGACCTCCGGACGCTCCGCGAGCTTCGGGTTGAACGCCCGTAGCTCCTCGCGCGTCTTGCGGTACGCCGCCATCGGGTCTTCCTCGGCAGCCAGGTCGATCATGTGGACCAGGACGCGGGTGCGCTCGATATGCTTCAGGAAGCGGTCCCCGAGGCCGCGCCCTGTGTGCGCGCCTTCGACCAACCCGGGGATGTCCACGGCGACGAAGCGGCGCACGCCGTCCAGATCGACCACGCCGAGGTTGGGCGACACGGTGGTGAACGGATAGTCCGCGACCTTCGCTCGCGTGCCGGCGATCCGTGAGATCAACGAAGACTTGCCGGCATTGGGCGCGCCGATGATCCCCACGTCGGCGATGAGCTTGAGCTCCAGGCGCAGCCGACGCGCCTCGCCCGGGAGCCCTCGTTCGCAGATCCGCGGTGCCTGTCGAGTCGAGTTGGTGAAACTGCGGTTGCCGCGTCCGCCCTCGCCGCCGGATGCCACAAGAATCCGATCGCCGGCTGCCGCCAGGTCGCCGACCGCCGCCCCGTCCTGCGGATCGATGACTACGGTGCCGAGAGGAACGAACACGATGCGGTCCTGGCCGCGTGCTCCCTGACGCTTGTTGCCCGACCCGCTCTCGCCGTTGCCGGCGCGGATGTCGGGTTGGTTGCGGAACGGAAGCAACGTGGACACGCTCTCGGATGCCTCGAGATACACCGAACCCCCGTCACCGCCGTTGCCGCCGTCCGGCCCTCCCTTGCGGTCCACGAAGCTCGGAGCGAAGCTGATCACACCGTTGCCGCCTCGCCCGCCGCGAACCCGAATCGTCGCCTCGTCAATCAGCATCGACGGTTGTCCGGGCGGTGGCCGTAGGGGTCAATCGACCGCGGCGGGAACGATGTTCACTCGCTTCTGCTCGCGCCCCTTGAACTCAACGTATCCCGGCGCCTTGGCATACAGAGTGTGATCCCGTCCCACGCCCACGTTGTCCCCGGGCCTGAACTTCGTCCCACGCTGTCTCACGATGATGGTTCCCGCGTTGACCCACTCGCCGCCAAAGCGCTTGACGCCCAGGCGTTTGCCTGCGCTGTCGTGGATGTTCGATGTGGATCCGGTACTTGCTTTGTGAGCCATGTCTTCTCCTACTTCAGACCTTAACGCCGATGCCTGACTCGCGGACCACAAGCTCCGCGGGCAGCTCCTCGGCGAGCATGTGCAGGCCGATGATCAGCGTTTCGAGGATGGCGTCGATCTCACGGGAGAGGTTGGAATCCGTGCGGTCGACCCGCAGCCGGAGCCCGCCGGCCAGCGACACTTCCGCGGGCACGTGAAGGTAGTCGCCCATCGACGCTGCCACGGCGCGCACCAGGCGCTCCGCTGTCCGCGTTGCCTCACTGCCCTCGGTCATGTCGCCCGCTGTCAGGCCGACGATGCGGTTGTTGTCGTCTCGTTGTATCAGGATCTCGCCCAATGGCGCTCCCTCACCCATCGATGGAAGTGATCCTCGTCGACATCACCGGCTGGCGGTGTCCCTGCTTTCGCCGGTATCCCTTCTTGCTCTTGTACTTGTAGACGACGATCTTCTTCGCCTTGCCGTCTTCCAGCAGCTCCCCCTTGACGCTTGCACCCTCGACATAGGGTGTGCCCACGCGAACGTTGTCCCCGTCGACGATGAGAAGCACCTTGTCGAACTGAACGCTTTCGCCCACGGCGATCCCGTCCAGGCGCTCGTGCTCGAAGAGCTTGCCGGTCTCTACCCGATACTGCTTTCCACCCGTCTCAATCACTGCATACATGAAGGTTACCTCATCGGTTGGCGATTGTAGCCGTCCCCTCAATGGGGCGCAATGGTTCTAGCCGATCCGTGTCCCTGGAGGCACATCGCGATCCGCGGACAGGAGGGCGAGGCCGTCGTTGTCTGATGCCGCGAGCAGCATGCACTCGGAGAGGATCCCCCGAATCTTTGCCGGTTCGAGGTTCACCACAACGGCCACCTGGCGCCCCACCAGCCCATCGATGGCGTATCCGCTCCGGATCCCTGCGACGCAGGTGCGCGTCTCCTTTCCAATGTCTACGGCGAGCTTCAACAGCCGGTCCGTGCCTTCGACGGCTTCGGCGGAGACGATGGTTCCGACCCGCAGGTCGAGGCTGGCGAACGTGTCCATTGAGACGCGCTCTGTCTTCGGTGTCGATGCCTCCTTCTTCTCCACGCGTGCCTGGAGCGCTTCGACATCGATCCGTTCGAGGAGGACGCGGTCGCTGGTGAGACCAGCGCCGGCCACCGGTGCTTCGATCTCGTCCCAAGACGGCTCCGAGATCCCCATCACCGCGAGCACCGAGCCGGCGAACCCAGGCACGAACGGCGACAACAACAAGGCGAGCGCTCGCACGACGTAGAAGGCGCTGGCCACGGCGGTCGCGTCTCCCGACGCCCATGGCGCCTTCCGCTGGAAGTACTCGTTGCCGGACACCGCCAGATCGCACACCGATCGGAGCGCTTTTCCCAACGCGCCGTCGTCGATCGCACGCTCCACGTCGGACAGGGCGGCGCCGACCCGTTCGACGGCTTCTGGGTCGAGCTCGACGTCGGGGATCGTTCCGTCGTATCGGTCCTGCACAAACGAGATGACGCGGTTGATCAGGTTGGCGACGTTGGAGATCAGAACGCCGTTGATCGCCTTCTCAAGTTCGCCCCAGGAGAAGTCGACGTCACGTCCTTCCGGGCGGTTGAGCAGCAAATAGAACCGCCACAGGTCACCGTTGAGAAGCTCCAGGGCGTCGTCGCAGTAGAGCCCGACCCCACGGCTCTTCGAGAAGCTCTGGCCGCTGATCCAGTTGAGGTACTCGGTGGCCGCGATCTGATCCGGCAGATGGTAGCCCTGTCCCGAGGCGATCAGCTGCCCGGGGAAGATCACGGTGTGAAACGGGATGTTGTCCTTCCCCAGGGTGTAGATCTGGTGCACCTCGTCTCCGAACCAGAACCGCCTCCAATCCTCCGCCCCGTTGAAGTGCTCGATGACGGCGGACACGTATCCGAGGGCCGCCTCGCCCCAGACGTAGATCACCTTGTCTTCCGCTCCGTCGAACGGCGCCGGGATGCCCCAGGAGATGTCGCGCGTCATAGCGCGGGGCCGTAGACCGCCGGTGATCATCTGCGAGGTGAACCGCAGCACGTTCCCCTGGAACGGGCGGCTTCTCACGTACTCCTCGAGGGGCTCGGTGAGCTTCGGCAGGTCGAGAAACCAGTGCCGCGTCGCGCGGAACTCGATCTCGCGCTTGCCGCACAGGCTGCAGGTCGGCGCCACGAGCTCCTCCGGTTCGAGGATCGATCCGCAGGCGTCGCACTGGTTGCCCATCGCTCCTTCGGCGCCGCACTTGGGGCAGGTCCCGGTAATGAACCGATCGGCGAGGAACAGCGCGCAACGGCGACAGAAGGCGCGGTCCTCCGCCTTGGCGAAGATGTAGCCGCCTGCCTCCATCTGCAGGAAGATGTCGTGCACAAACCGGTGGTGGGTCGCCGACTCGGTTGTCGTGTAGTTGTCGAACCGCACATCGAACCCGTCCAGGATCTCTACGATGCGACGGTGGTTCCTCTCGGCGAGTTCCGCCGGCGGGATGCCCAGCTGACGCGCCTCGAACATGATGCGGGTGCCGTGGGCGTCTGTTCCCGAGACGTAGAGGACGGCGTGACCGCGCATCCGGTAGTAGCGGGCGAACACGTCCCCCGAGAGAAGCGACGAGACGAGGTTCCCGAGGTGAGGCACGCCTGACGCGTACGGCCAGGCGCTGCACACCAGCACGTTGGGCTTATCCATCTGTGTCACCTCGTTCGCCGGCAACGGGTGGGATCGCCCGGCCAGTGGAACGGGATTATAGCGAACGCCGAAGGGGTGGCCAACGGCGCGGGCGCTTCGACGCCCCGTTGCGCGGCCTTGAGGCATCGCCGTACCATCCCGTCCGAAGGGATGCCATGCAGGTGACTGTGAAGTTCTTCGCCGGGTGGGGGGCGTCAACGCAGCGCGCGACGTGGGACGTTACGCTGCCGGACGGCGCCACGTTTGCCGCCCTCAAAGCAGAGGTCGCGCGTCGCGACCCCGAGCTTCACCGTCGCCTCGAAGAGGCGCTCGCCGCCGGCTACGTGCACGCGCTCCTCGATGGCCGCAACGTGCGCCTTCTGAACGGCGACCGAACCGTCCTTGCCGGAGGCGTCACCGTGGCGTTCCTCCCGCCGGTCTCCGGAGGCTGACCGGGCGCCTGGCCCTCTGTTCTAGAAGCTCACGCGGACGGTGAGCGACAGCAGCAGTCCGTGGTCGAGCCGATCGAGGTACGGCTTCCGGGTCAGGATGTAGTCCGCGGTGAACGATCCACCCCACTGCTCGTTCAGCTGCAGGTCGACCCCGGCGCTCGCGTTCACATCGGCGCCCCAGCCGTCCTCGTCCCACGACACGTTCCCGTCGATCACGGAGACCAAGCTGAGCGCTGTGAGCCAATGGCCCGCCTTGTCGGAGTCGACGACGACAAGTGCGTCCATAGGGCCGACGAGGTCGTTGTGCAGGTTCACCGAACCTTGCGGACGGCGGGTGTCCGCCAGGGTGACCCGCACCGTGGCCGAGAGGTCGTCGCTCGCGCCGCGTTCGGACGCCCACGAGAGTCGCGCGGTCACCGAGTGCGACACCGTGCGGCGCTGCGCCGCGCCGTAGATGACATCCTGCAGGCGGGAGGACAAGGTCAGCGTCGGCGTCCACGTTGCCAGGTCCGTGTGGCGCGCCGTGAGATCTGCCTGGACCATGCGCTCCTGTCGCGCCGCTCCGATGCCGCTCCACTGCAGTCTGAGCTTCGGCTGGATCGACAGCCCGCCGGTCTGCACCGGAGAGCTGAGCGTGGTGGTCAATACGAGGGCTTGCGGGGTTCCGTCGACTGCAATGTCCAAACGCGGCGACACGCTCCACGTGAGCAGCGACAGGTCGGTTAAGCGCGCCGTGGCATCGCCGGTTGCAGTGATGCCCCACGCGTTCGCGCCCGCCCTTCGATCGAGCTGAACCGACCCGCTGGCGTCGATGTCCAGGGGCGACGAGAACGTGGGACGCCAGCTGGTGAGCGCCAGGAGCGATTCCCTTGCCGCGGCGCCTGAGATTGTACGGCGGTAGCGACCAGAGACGGTGAGCGCTCGCGTAGCGGTGAGATCGGCGGTGAGCGCCAGGGTGTTCGTGGCTACCGCGGCGCCGTCCGTTCCTCCGAGCAGCCCTTGTTGCCATTGGATCGCGAGTGCGAGCCCGCGCGGGTCTCCCGGATCCTCGGGCACGAACAGCCGATCGGATAGCTCCGCGGCGAGCGAGATCGACCGCTCCTCACTGCCACGGCTCCACAAAGAGGCGTCCACGTGCTGCTCGACGAAGGTGAGCGAAAGCTGGGGGCCGGTTCGTGCCAGTCCCTCTGCTGCAGGGGGATCCCAGAGAGCCGCGAGCACAGCGCCAAGCCGCACGCGTGCGCCGAGCTCGTTGTCGACCACCGTGTGCGGTTGCCCTCCTCGGTCGCGCTGCTCAAAGGCGTGGGACCAGAACGCCTCGCCGTTCTCCGCGAGCTCGAGGCGTGCCGTCAGGCCCCAGCCGAGGGTGTCGCGTCGGTCGGTGCGGCCAATCGACGTGAACTGCGGCGACACCGACTCCACGCGCCCCGTGAGGTGAAGCGGCCCGAGGTCTCGCGCAAACGACGCCCGCCCGGTCCATCCGCTGTCCGTGTGCTCTGCTGCGGGGAGGTCGCTTCGCTGCTGCGGGTCGGTGCCGACGATCCCGGTCTTGCGCCTTGGGAACGGCGTCACACCCTCGTCGATCTGCCAGACCATGATCTCGTAGTCGGCGTCGGCGAAGCTCGCCGCCCACAGCGTTCCGCTTTCGTCTGCTCCCACGGCGGCGATTCTCGATGCGGTGAGCAGCTGCCCACCGTCGAGTCCGCGGATCCCGGTGTCGGTTGCGTACCAGAGGACGCCGCGCGCTTGAGCGACGTCGTGAACGACCTGGCCGCGGACGAGCCACTCGACGACGCGTGCACCCTCGACCCGGGCGAGGCCGGCGCTTGTGCAGGCGAGCGCTCCGCCCTCGGCGGCGCGAACGACCGTCACCGCGTGCCCTTCGAGTCCATCTACCACGAAGTAGCCTCCCGTGTCGGCGTCGCGACGCAGCAAGCCGTCGTTGGTCGCAACCAGCAGGTCCTCGCCGGCTACGGCGAGATCGTTGATGTGTGGCGCCGCGCCGAGTGCCGCGTCATCGTGGACCGTCCACTGGCCACCGAGCGTCAGGTCGTCGACGCGGATCGACGACAGCGCGTCGCCGCCCACCCAAACGGTGGTCGGCGATACGGTGACCGTCCTCACATCGCCCGCGGGCAACTGCACCCCGGCGAGCCATCGTCTCCAGTTCGTAACGCGTGCCAGAGGGGCGTCCCCGTCGAGTGCCACCCGTGCGAGACCGGCTGCTGAGGCGAAGTACACGGCGCTCTCATCGGCAGCGACGTCGAGCACGCGGCTTGAGCTTAGGCCCTGTGCCGCGGTGTACAGCGTGAACCGCCCGTCCTCATAGACGCTCACCCCGTGGAGGTGCGTCACGTATGTTCGCTCCTCGGTGGCGAGGATCGCGGTGGCCGATCCCGGAAGGCTCGGGCGCAGGTTGTCGTCGAACGGGAAACGGTTCTGGTTGTAGCCCACGGCGAAGCTCGAAGAGAACGCTTCGTCTCGCAGCGTGCCCACCACCCCGATCACCGTATGGCGGTTGGGCATGGTGTAGGTCTCCGCGTCGCTATCGAGCGGCGTGTCGGCATCCGCTGCTTCCAAGGCGCTGAACTCGATCTCGCCCCGCTCACCGAGCGGCAGAGCCGCCGACAGGCCGTAGAACGCGCGGGCGTACTCCACCGGGGCGCCGAGGCCGCCGCGGAACCGCTCGTAGTCGATGCGGAGGACGTCTTCCGCGGAGACCTCGACGAAGAGAAGCACGGTCGTGATCTCGTCGTAGGTGACCGCGTAGTCAGCGGTTGGGTCGAGCGGTTCGCCGTTGCGGTAGACCTTGACGCTGCCGGGGACCACCGACAGCTCGAGGATGAGCACCTCTGCCGAGCGGGCGTACTGGAAGCTCACGTTGGCCGCCCGCTCCGGATCTTGATGGAAGCTCTCGGGAAACTCCAACGAAACGAGTCCCGTTGAAGCGAAGAGCTCTGCGCGGTAGTCCGGCCGATCGGGCGGGCCGATCGGCACGAACGGACCGCCGCCGACGCTGACCTCGACGCTAAGCGTTGCCGAATCGATGTCTTCTTGCCCGAGGGAGTAGTAGCGTCGGTTCTGTCGCTCGTTTAGGAGCGGGCCGTCACCGTCAACGAGCAGACGGACATGGCCTTCCAGTGCATCGAGGAACGCCTTCTCGACGGCGGCTCCCTCGATAAACGGGTAGCGCTCTCGCGGCGAGCCGGCGGGCGATGCCGCGTTGTACGCCAAGATCAGATCACGGACAAGAGTGCGCAGGATGCCGACCGGGTCCCGGCGGAAGACGAGTACCTCGCTGACCGGCTCGGGGGGAATGGCGGCGCCGTCGGGAAGCGGCCAGGGGGCGGTCTCCCCGACGGTTTCCTTGAGGTAGCCGAGATCGTACTCCTCGAGGAGGGTGCCGAGGCCTGTGGGATCGACGAGCACCAGCGACGCCTCTGACAACCCGTCGACAAACGGGGAAGCGAGGGTGAAGTGCGTCAGCCCGTCGATGTGGCGAAGGTAGGTCTCTGTCTCCCACGGGCGATCGACGGGGGTGGTGCGGAAGCTGACCTCCGCCTTGGCGCTCTCGCCGACGAACGTTCGCGATTCGGAGATCCCCTCGATCTGCGAGAGGATGCCGGTGAGGCTGGGGCGCTCGTCGCCGCCCTCGTCGCCGAACAGCACGTCCAGCCTCAGCCCTTTGAGCTTCTTGTTGTACACGGTGAAGTCGCCCTTTCCCGAGACCGAGAAGTCGCCGAGAACGCCTTTGACGTTCTCCGTGTCGAGGGTGACGGTGAGCCGCTGGTCCTGCAGCGGCAGCTGGTCGTTGAAGTGGGCCTCAACGAACAGAGCCGAGAGCGCCTCTCCGCGCAGGTCCACGGTGAGCGTTTGCTCGATCTGCAGCTCGTAGGGGGTCCTTCCCGTTGTCCCGAGGCCGTAGAGAAGCGTCCAAGTCTTGAGACCGCTGACCTCGTAAGCGAAGCGCATCGTCACCGTTACCGTTGCCGTGGCGACGTTGCCGTCCACATCCTCGATGGTGTAGGTGAACGTCTCTTTGCCTTCGAACTCCCCCACGGGCCAGTAGTGGAGCGAGGAGCCATCGGCAGCGATGTCGAGCTTGGCACCGCGGCTCGTAGGGCCAACGGACACGATCGTGAGCTCGGCTCCTTCGGGATCGCGGTCGTTGCCGAGGACCTCGAGCACGTGCTGCTCCGGCTCCCAGGCGATCAGGAACAGGTCGTCCTCGGCGATCGGCGGGGCTCCGGCGCCGCGCTGTCCGCGGCCACCCACGACGGCGACGCAAAGGAGACCGAGAACGGCGAGCGCGAGCAGCGACGCTTTGGTCCCTCGGGTCATCGTGCGTTTCGGGGCTGTCGGCATGGGCACTCCCATCTTTGTCTTCATAAGAGCGGCTCCTCGCCGCTAGAAGCGGAACGTCACCGACGCGCGGTGGCTTCCGCCTAGGTCGGGGTGATCGGCGTAGGCCCAGTCGAGGGTGTAGCTCGAAAACGCGACGCCGAGTCCAAAGGTGAAACCGTGACCGTTGTAGCCGCCGCGCAGCGACATCGGCCCGAGGACCAGCTCGAGGCCGCCCCGCAGGACCGGCGAGGGGCCGAAAAGGCCGCGGCCTTCGAGCAGCGCGGTGAAACGCGCGTCCTCAAACGGTTCCACGGAGGCTGCGACGCCAACGGTCACCGACCGTGTCCACACCTCGAGGTGGCCGTCGGCGAAGCGCACCGCTCTTGTCGCAGCGTTCTCCAGGATGAGTCCCAACTGCACGATTTCGGTTACCACGAGCAACGCCGGGTCGATCGCCCAGCCGTCTGCCTCTGCTGGCATCGACAAAAGATACAGCTTCCCGCGAACCCCGAGCGCCACGGGGCCTAGCCGCGCAGCGATGCCGGCGAGAAGCGCCCGAGAAACGTAGCGCAGCGTCCCCGCCTGGGTGGGAATGTCGCCGGAGTCGAGTTGAAGGACCGAGAAGCCCACGTGTGGTAGGGCGATGGTGATCGCCCCGTAGGAGATGATGCCGAAGTCACGGGCAACGAGCGACGAGACGACCACCTCCTGACCCCACGCCAATCCAGCGGGGTTGTGGCCGACCGCGGTGGCGCTGTCGTCGTGGGCGGCGAACGCCCCTCCGACGCCGAGGGACCGTGACGTGCTTCCGAGCGTCAGGATGCCGGCGACCTGCGATGCGAACGCACTGCAGGAGAGGACCGCGAGCAGCAGGCCGATCGCGGCGAGTCGCCGTGTGTGCATCATCGCAGCACCACCAATCGGGCGACCTCGGAAGTCCCGACGTCGGTCACCAGAACGACCAGGTACAGGCCGGTTCCCACGGGCTCGCCGCGCGGGGTGACCAGGCCCCAGTCCGCCCGACCCAGGGCGGGGTCGAGCCCCGCCTCGTAGACGAGCCCTCCGGACACCGAGTAGACGCGCAGTATCGCCCGGCTGGTTCCCTCGGGAACGTGGTAGGCGAACGTCGCCAGCTCGTGCGCCGGTTGGGTGACCACCTCGAGAGACAGGTGATCGGGATCCCCGTCGTCGCCGTTCGGGGGCGGCTCCACGGCGTCAAGCGCGGCGGCGGCGTCGAGCTTCCCGTAGCCCCAGCGATCGTCGGGATGGATCGCTGTGTACGCGTCGCGCTTCGCCGAGTCGGTCAGGATGTCGCGGAGCTCGGTGCACGAAAGCGAGGCGTCGATCGACAGCATCAGCGCGGCAACGCCCGATACGTGGGGCGCGGCGAAGCTTGTCCCGAGGCTCGCTTCGTGGAATCCGTCCGGATGCACGAGGAAGTTCTGCACCCACGCAGAGCCGGATCGCGACGACAGCACCCAGGCTCCCGGGGCGGCGATCTCCGGCTTCAGTCGGCCGTCCATCGTTGGCCCTTGGCTGGAGAACGAGGTCAACGGACCGATCGGATAGGTGGATGAGAAGTCCTGTGTACCGGCGAGTGACGGCCAAGTGGAGCGCGAGTTGTAGGAGCCCACGGTGATGACCCGGCGTGCGTTTCCCGGCTCGGCGATCGTGTGCGTCGTGTCGCCCCCCACGAACCGACCCTCCCCGGAGGTGATCCAACCGTGGAAACGCCCCCCGCCCACCCGATCGATGACGGTCAGTTCCCACCGTTCGCCGCCCGTTGCGCCGCTCAGCCGTAGGGTTGCCTCGTTCTGACCGTTGCCCGGATTGGGGCCGGCGGCCGCGTTGTCGACGTACAGATCGCCGCCTGCCACACTCGCTGCCCCGGAGTCGCCCCAGGGGACGGTGATCTCCCCGCCTCCGGGGAGGGCGACGGACAGGTCGAACCGTGCCCCGCCGGGGTACCAAAGGGACACCTCGATCGTCCCTCCGGCCGGCACCAGAGAGAACGTGGTGGACCCCGCATAGAGAACCCTTGATACGTGGATCTCCTCGTCGCCTTCGTTGCCGGCGGAGACGACGATCACCCGCCCTGGGCGGTCAAGCATCTCGTCCAGGCCCTGCTCGAACAGGCTGGTTCCGTCGTGGGGACCGGCGTGGCCTCCGAGGCTGAGGTTCACCACCGCAGGCATCCCACGCGCGTCCGCTTGCTCGAAGATGTACTCCACGCCCGCGAGGATGTCCGAGGTGTAGAACGGCGTCTTCACGACAACGAGCTCGACGCCCGGCGCGACACCGGAGAACCCTTCGCCGGAAGACGAGCCGTCGGATGCGGCGATTCCGGCGACGCGCGTCCCGTGCCCCTCGGTGTCGCCCTGGCGCACCGATCCGTCGAGCGGGCCGAGCCCGAGGGCGATGTCCGCCTCTATGTCGGCGCGGCGGTAGCGCGTGCCGAACAGCCCCGCGGTCTGATCCCAGATCGCGAGGATCCGCGATGACTCCTCGAACCCGTCTCCGTCGCTGTCGTAGCGGAAGTCGGGGTGGAGGTAGTCGATCCCCGTGTCAACGAAACCCACGATGACACCGCTTCCGTCGAGGTCGGGAAACGAGGACCGGACGTAGGCCATCCCGATCGCCGACATGCTGACGTCGAGCTTCGGCTCCGTTCGCCAGGACGGCTCAACGTAGACCACCTCGTCGTTGCCTGCGAGCAGCAGGAGCTCGTCGAGGGTGACGGTCAGACCAACGATCGACCCAGTGCTCACCGTGACGGGGATCTCGGCGAACTGTGCCCCGCACATCCCGCTGCGGAGCTTGACGAGGACGTCGATCCCGTTGCCCCCGCCGAGGATCGCATCCAGGAGCGACGCCACGGGGACGGAGACGACAGCGGAGAGCTCGCGGGCAGGGAGCGTCAGATCCATGGGAAGCGAGGGGGCATCTGCCTGCGACAGCTCCGCGAGCAGACGCAGCTTCGGGTGGAGTCGCTCCGGGCCGGCCCACGCCACCGGGGACGCAACGGCAAGGGCAACGAGAACGGCAGCCCCGAACGACAGCCGCTCGGACCAACGTGACATGCAACCCCCCCCTCACAACTGGGGGTGATTCTACCACGCCCCCACGGCGCCACAAAAGCGTGGCCAGACGGGGCTTCGACGCCGGTACGGCGGTGGACCGCGCCCAACCGGCGCCGCCGCACGCCCGCCGCGTTGCCCCAAAGCGCCTTCACGACGATGCCGCGGCTATGCTATGATCGGCGCATCGGTGGCCCGGTGAGTGGAAGGGGTCGAAGTGGGGAAGACCATGGCATCGCTCGACATGTTGGACGAAGGGACGATGCTTGCGCGGTACAAGCAGGCCGTTGAGCAGGCGATTACGCGTGTGCCGGTGAAAAACGGCGTGGTAGATATCGATTCGATCTGGATCGAGGCATCGATCCCGTTCGATCTGCTGCGGCGCATCCTCGCCCTATCCGACCTCTCGCTTCCCGAGAACGTGGAACGGATCAACAGCAAGACACGGGTCCGTGAAGGAGAACCAAGTGCTGCAGGAGGTCGACGCAAATCCAAGCGTCACCGACGTCGTAAGGTTCGGAACTGACGGCTGGCGCGGCAGGATCGCGCGGGAGTTCACATTCGACAACGTGGCCCGCGTGGCCGAAGCCACGGCGAGGTTCCTCCTCTCCGAGGAGCGGAAGGAGCTCGCGATCTACACCGACTGGCGTGCCGAGTATCGTTCGCCGGCCAACGGGGTCGTCCTTGGCTACGACACCCGATTCCTCTCCTTCGAGTTCGCGATGCACTTCGCGCGAGTGATGACCGACTGCGGAATCCCGGTGGAGATGAGCGACGCGGCGTTGCCGACTCCGGCGCTGTCCTACGCCGTTGTCGACCGGCGCGCCGTGGCGGGAATCATGTTCACCGCGAGCCACAACCCACCGACCGACAACGGCATCAAGTACAAGGCGGAGTACGGGGGCTCGGCCACCGCGGAGGTCACCTCCGGCGTAGAAGCGCGCCTGCCGGCGCGGGCGAGGACGCCGACGGCTGCCGCCGCGTCTGTGGCGCGCATCGACTTCCGTACCCCGTTTCTCGATCGGGTGCGGACGTTCATCGACTGCGATCGCTTGCGGGCGGCTCCTGTCTTTGTGGTTGTCGACTCCATGTACGGGTCCGCCCGCGGCTACGTCGCCGAGCTGCTCGCAGAGAACGGGGTCTCCTACGTGCAGATCCGCGGCACGCGCGATGTCCTGTTCGGCGGCAAGAAGCCTGAGCCGCTGGAGGAGAACCTGGTTCCGCTGCGCGCGGTCATCGCCTCCCGCGCCAAGAAACATCCGCGGATGGTCGGTGTAGTCACCGATGGTGATGGTGATCGGGTGTCCGGGATGGACGAGCGCGGCGGGTTCATCGATGCCCATCGGACGTTTGCCCTCATCCTTCGGTACCTTCTCGAGGTCCGAGGCTGGCGCGGCGCTGTGGTCAAGTCGTTCAACCTGACCGACATGGCGACCGCCATCTGCCGCGAGTACGACCTTCCGATGATCGAAGTGCCGATCGGCTTCAAGCACGCCGTGGAGCACATCCTCAAAAGCAACGTGTTGGTCGCCGCCGAGGAAAGCGGAAGCATCGCGATTCAGGGGCACATCCCCGAGCGCGACGGTGTGCTGAACTCGATGCTGCTCGCCGAACTCGCCGCGTCTTGCAAGGGCACGTTGAGCGAGGAGATCGATCGACTGAGCTCGGACCTTGGCCCCCACGTGTACCACCGGAAGGACATCACCGTCCCCGGAAGACTCGAGGTCGTCGCACGTCTGATGGCCGATCCACCGGATCGGTTCGGCGGGCGCCCCGTCAAGGCCGTTGAAACGATGGACGGCCTGAAGCTAAGATTCTCCAAGGGTTGGCTTCTGTTTCGTGCATCGGGAACGGAGCCAATCCTTCGCCTCTACTGCGAGATGCCCGCGGAAAGGGACGTGTGGGCGGTGTTGGACGAGGCGGAGAAGCTGGCACGGGGAGACCTCACGCTATGGTAGCAGACGAGCAGCGCGAGCGGTACGACTTCGCGGCGATCGAGCGACGCTGGGTGGACTTCTGGGATCAGGGAGGCCACTTCCACGTCGACACCTCCGCGCACGACCACACGTTCTACTACCTCAACATGTATCCCTACCCTTCCGGCTACCTGCACGTGGGGCACGGGAGGAACTACATCATCGGGGACGTCGTCACTCGCGTGAAGATCATGCGCGGCTTGAGGGTGCTAAACCCGATGGGCTGGGACGCGTTCGGCCTACCGGCTGAGAACGCCGCGATCGAGAACGAGACCCACCCGTGGACCTACACCAGGGCGAACATCGATCGCATGAAGGAGCAGTTCCGCGCGTGGGGTGTACAGTTCGATTGGGATCGAGAGATCACGACGTGCCTCCCCGACTACTACCGCTGGACACAGTGGTTGTTCCTCAAGCTCTACGAGCACGGCCTGGCCTACAAGAAGCGCGCGACCGTCAACCACTGCCCGACCTGCGACACGGTCCTCGCCAACGAGCAGATCGTTGGCGGTGTGTGCGAGCGCTGTGGTTCCGCACCGGAGCGACGGGCGCTCGAACAATGGTTCTTCAAGATCACCGACTACGCTGACCGCCTGCTTGACGACCTCGGGAAGCTCGCGCACTGGCCGGAGAACGTCGTCAAGATGCAGGAGAACTGGATCGGACGCAGCGAAGGAGCCGAGGTCGTCTTCCAGACGGAGGACGGCGATCCGATCACTGTGTTCACGACCCGCCCGGACACGCTCTGGGGGGCGACGTTCATGGTTCTCGCCCCGGAGCACCCGCTTGTCGACCGCCTGACGTCGGAAGAACAGCGCGCGGTGGTGAACGCCTATCGCGCGCAGGCGGAGCGCGAGACAGAGATCGACCGGATGTCCACCGAGCGGGAGAAGACCGGCGTGGCCACCGGGGGGTTCGCCGTCAACCCCGTGAACGGAGAGCGGGTCCCTGTGTGGATCGCTGACTACGTGCTGATGACCTACGGGACGGGTGCGATCATGGCGGTTCCGGCACACGACGAGCGCGACTTCGAGTTCGCGATCAAGTTCGGCCTGCCGATCATCCCGGTGCTCGCGCGTCTCGACGGCATCAGCAAGAGCATCGTGCATCCGGGGTCGGTGCCCGACGATTTCCGCCGCAAGCTCGAGCTGCTTGGCATCGCACATGTTGCGGCGGACGAAGCGCTCCACGTGACATTAGCCGATCCTGCCCAGTCTGAGCGCTTCCGCACGCTGATCCGGGATGAGCTTCTGCCGGAACACTGGAACGCGGTGGTGGGGACCCGGTGGGAGTTCACGTTCGAAGACGGCCGCATCCCCCTCAACTCACCGGCCGCCGACGCCGAGATCCTGAAGCGACTGGCGAAGCTGGGGGCGCAGGTGGCGGGCGTTCGCTCGACGATGGAGATGCTGGCAAGATCCGAGTTCTACGCCGATGTCCTGTTCCACGCGGACCACGGCGACATGATCTCGTCCGCTGGGTTCAGCGGCACGCCCGGCGATCGCGCGCAGGCCGAGGTCACCGCGTGGCTGGAGAAGCAGGGCATGGGGCGAGCGTCGGTCAACTACCGCCTCCACGACTGGCTGATCTCTCGGCAACGGTACTGGGGGGCGCCGATCCCGATCGTTCACTGCGACGTCTGTGGAGAGGTTCCCGTGCCTTTCGACCAGCTGCCGGTGATGCTGCCGAAAACGGAGTTCATTGGCACGATGGGGCTTGCCGACATCCCGGGGTTTGCCGACACCACCTGTCCTCGCTGTGGGGGCGCGGCACGGCGCGACACCGACACGATGGACACGTTCGTGGACTCCTCGTGGTACTTCCTCCGCTTCATCAGTCCCCACGACGACACCAAGGCGTTCGACGCGGAAGACGTTGGTCGCTGGCTCCCGGTCGACCAGTACGTCGGCGGCGTCGAGCACGCGATCCTGCATCTGCTCTACTCGCGGTTCGTCGTCAAGGCGCTCCATGACATGGGGCATCTCGGATTCGAGGAGCCGTTCGCCCGTCTGTTTACCCAGGGGATGGTCTGCCACAACGCCTACCACTGCCCCGAGCACGGCTGGCTCACCCCCGACGAGGTCGCCGGCGCGGAGGCGTGCCCGAGGTGCGGGAAGCCTCTTGAGATCTCGAGCTTCAAGATGTCGAAGTCGAAGAAGAACGTCGTCGATCCGTCGGAGATCATCGCCACCTACGGCGCCGATACCGAGCGGCTCTACACCATGTTCATGGGCCCTCCCGACCGCGACATCGACTGGTCCGAAGAGGGCATCCGCGGCGCGTCCCGGTTCCTCCACCGCGTCTGGGGGTTTGTGCTTGATGCGATCCCGCGGATGGCGGCGGCCGGTGCCGCCCTCGACGCAGCGGCGCTCGGCGAGGCGGATCGGGCACTCCTGCGTCGCTTCCATGCGACGGTCAAGAAGGTCACCGAGGACGTCGAGGAGCGGTTCGCGTTCAACACCGCGGTGGCGGCGATCATGGAGCTGGTGAACGAGCTTCAGAGATCCTCGGAGCGTGAGATCGACGCGGTGCTCCTGCGGCAGACGGTCGACGGGCTGATTCTTCTGCTTTCGCCGTTCACTCCGTTCATCTGCGAGGAGCTGTGGCGCCGTGTCGGTCACGAGGGAGCCGTGCTTTGCGAGCGGTGGCCGACCTACGACGAGGCGGCGCTCGTTGTCGAGACGGTGGAGATCCCCGTGCAGATCAACGGCAAGCTGCGGGCGCGCGTCTCCGTGCCGCGTGAGGTGGCAGGCGACGCGGACAAGCTCAGCGCCGCGGCCCTGGCGGATGATGCGGTCGCCCGGCGCGTTGGCGCAGGCGAGTTGGTGAAGGTCATCGCCGTACCCAACAAGATGGTCAGCGTGGTGGTCCGCTAGTCCGATGCCACGCCCTGCGGTGTTCCTCGATCGAGACGGTGTGATCAACAACCACGGCGACTACGTCAATTCCGCCGCCGACATGCGGCTCATCGACGGGGTGGCGCCGGCGATCCGGCGACTGAACGACGCCGGGCTTCCGGTGATCGTTGCCACCAATCAGGGCGGGATCGCCTTTGGCTACATCACCGAGGACGATCTTCACGAGATCCACGATCGCATGCATCGGCTTCTCGCCGCCGAGGGGGCTCACGTCGACGCGATCTACTCCTGTCCGTACCACCCCAGGGGCAAGGTCTCCCCGTACGACCGCGAGTCGCCGCTGCGGAAACCCTCGCCGGGGATGCTCGAGGCGGGGCGCGACGAGCACGACATCGACCTTGCCGCATCGTACTTCGTGGGCGACATGACCGGCGATGTCCTCGCGGGCAAGCGCGCCGGCTGCCGCACGGTGCTCGTTGCCACCGGCTTCGGCGGAACTGACAAAGAGTACGATGTCTCCCCTGATCTGCGCGCCGCCGACCTCGCCGAAGCGGTAGAGATCATCCTTCGCGAGATGGGGAGAAGCGTCTGACGGTTGACGAGCGAGAGGCGGGTGGGTAGCCGCCCCGCCTTCGGGTGCGGTTCGAGGGAGTGGCGTGACATTCCACCAACGACGATGCCGTGGCGAAGAGGATATCGAGCGGGTGCGCGCGTTCCTCCGCCGCGCGGGTGCGGCCGGGGGGCCTCCGGGCGAACGCTGGCGCGTGGCCGACTTCGATTACTGGCGGTTCCACTGGCTGCGAAACGTGGTCGAGCGGGGTCTTGACGATCTGTTCTGTTGGGAGACGGGCGACGGCGAACTCGTGTCCGTCCTCCTTCGCGGAGACCCTGGTGTGTGTCATCTTCACGTGGCGCCGGAGGCGCGCAGCGCGGCGCTCGAGGAGGAGATGATCGACACCGCGGAGGCGGCACTCGCGATCGCCAAGGACGACGGTCGGATGCTCTGGGTGTGGGCCGACGAGGACGACGCACTGCGAAGCGGGCTTCTTGCGCGCCGCGGCTACGAGACGTATATGAGCGACCACGCGAAGCAACACAACCGCAGGCACCCGCTTGGCGACCCGCTGCCCGAGATCCGGGTCCCCGAAGGATATGCCGTCCGTGCGATGCGACCGGGCGATCGTCCCGCGAGAAGCCTCGCGTCGTGGCGGGCGTTTCACCCCGGGGAGCCGGACGCGGGATCCGATGCGAGCGGTGCGTGGTATCGGAATGTGCAGTCGGCGCCCACGTATCGCTCGGATCTCGACTGCGTCGTCACGGCGCGAAACGCCGAGATCGTTTCGTTTGCCACCTGCTACTTCGACGAGGGGTCGCGCGAGGGCGTCTTCGTTCTCGTCGGCACCGCCGCCGCACATCAACGTGAGGGCCTGGCGACCGCCGCGGCCGCAGCGGTGCTTCGCGGTCTGAAGCGGCTGGGCGCACGCGCCGCCTACGTTGCCTCGGTGGAGCCTGCGGCGCACGCGTTCTACGCGTCGGTTGGCTTCGTCGAGTGTCGGCGCGCCCAGGCCTGGCGCAAGCGCCTGGCGTGAAGCCGCGCTTCGCCGCGGCGACGCCGGCCGGTGCATCGCTCATGTGGTATCGTCTTTGGCGGCCGGGATCCACAGGAGATGCGCGCTCACGCCAACGCCGACCGCGGCGAGGATCGCTCGCATCCAACCCGTGGCCGCCAGCCGCCACGCGGTGATCGCCAGGCCGACCCAGAGCAGCAGGAGCGTCACCACCTTGTGGCGGCGCGTCATGCTTCGTTGCTCGACGTAGCGGCGGAGGTACGCTCCGATCCATCGCCGCCCCAAGAGGAACCGGTGGAAACGGGGCGAGCCTCTCGCGGCGAGCAGCGCGGCGAGCAGGAGGAACGGCGTGGTCGGCAGTAGCGGCACAAAGACGCCGACGATCGCGATTCCCACCGCGAGCGTCGCTCCCGCGACAAGGGCCCACCTCGTGGCCCGCGACACCGCCGCCCTCCGCGCTCCGTGTGCCGGGATCAGGCGAGGCCCAGCCCCGCGGACACGCCGTCGCCGTAGGCGGGATCGGCGCGCCGGAAGTGCTCGACCATCTTCCGCTGGATCGGCTCCGGCGCGTTGCGAAGCGAGCGAACGATGTTGTCGACCAGGCGTTTCTTCTCGTCCTCGGGCAACAGGCGGTAGAGGTTCCCCGGCTGGACGTAATCGTCGTCGACCCCGCGCCGCTGCTCGTAGCGGTCGGCGTTGCCCGTGATCTTGAGCGGCGGCTCCCTGAACGCCGGGTCCGCTACCGGACCGCCGAAGCTGTTCGGTTCGTAGTTCGGTGCCCCCCCCGCGTTGTCGTCGAAGCGCATCTTGCCGTCGCGCTGGTAGTTGGCGGCGCGCGTGCCGCGCGGCGCGTTCACCGGCAGCCGCTCGAAGTTCACGCCGAGGCGGTAGCGATGGGCGTCGGCGTAGGCGAACAGCCGAGCCTGGAGCATCTTGCAGGGCGAGAACGAGATCCCCGGGGGGACGTTCGCCGGCGAGAACGCCGCCTGTTCGATGTCGGCGAAGTAGTTCGCCGGGTTGCGGTCAAGCTCGAGGACGCCCACTTGGATCAGCGGGTAGTCGCCGTGCGGCCACACCTTCGTCAGATCGAACGGGTTGAAGCGGTAGGTCTCGGCCTCCGTCTCGGGCATCACCTGCACGTAGAGCGTCCACTTCGGGAACTCCCCGCGCGCGATCATCTCGAACAGCTGGCGGGTGTGGTAGTCGGGATCGGATCCGGCGAGCCGATCGGCCTCCTCCGGCATCAGGTTGCGGATCCCCTGCTCGGTCTTGAAGTGGAACTTCACCCAGAACCGCTCGCCTGCAGCGGAGAGGAAGCTATAGGTGTGGCTGCCGTAGCCGTTCATGTAGGGGATGCCCGCCGGGATCCCGCGATCGGAGAACAGGATCGTCACCTGGTGAAGCGACTCGGGGACCTGGGACCAGAAGTCCCACTGTGGGGTGTCGTCCTTGTAGTTGGTCTGCGGGTCGCGCTTCTGGGTGTGGATGAAGTCGGGAAACTTGATCGCGTCGCGGATGAAGAACGTCGGCGTGTTGTTGCCGACCATGTCCCAGTTGCCTTCTTCGGTGTAGAACTTGAGTGCAAAGCCGCGGACGTCGCGCACCGTGTCGGCCGAGCCCTTCTCGCCGGCGACGGTCGAGAACCGCCCGAGGACCTCGGTCTCTCTGCCGATTCCGGAGAAGACCTTGGCCTTGGTGTAGCGCGTGATGTCGTGGGTTACCGTGAACGTGCCGAACGCGCCGGCAGCCTTCGCGTGCACTACCCGTTCCGGGATCCGCTCGCGGTTGAAATGCGCCAGCTTCTCCAGCAGGTGGTGGTCCTGGAGCAGCGTCGGGCCGCGCTCCCCCGCCGTGAGAGAGGTCTGGTTGTCGACCACCGGGATCCCCGCCGCCGTTGTCAGGCGCTCCTTCTCCTCCGTCATCGCCCGCCTCCCTTCGTCTCCATGGTCCAGACTCCCGGATCAGCAGATGCGAAGCACTATAGCGTTGCCGCTGCAACGCGGCAACTCCGCGCCGTGGGAGGGCGGCTCGGGCGCCGCTAAGGCTTCTCAAGGGAGGAATAGGTGGCTCCCGAAGGTGCGCAAGATCCGCCACGCTTCGACCGATGTGACGGGGCGGCGGCATGCGACAGGGTCCGACTCGCCCGCGTGGAGCACGCCCCCCCCACATGCCGATCGAGGAGCCGCTTGAGGTGGATCGGGTCGCTGCAGCGTTCCCCCGTGCAGGGCCGCGGCATCCGGCTCATCCGGCGTGCTGTCTCGGACTCCCGAATCACGGTTGCGGGATCGGCCGCTTCCTCTCCCGCGTGATGCTTCCGGCGGAGCTTCGTTATCGCGCCGGCGCCCGAGTCGCGTCGTGTGTTCGCGCGGACATCCGCTGCAAGAGGTTCAGGGCAGCGTCGTCCGGATGCCGATGATGTACTCGGCGAGAGCCCGCACATCGTCCATGTCCACGTCCTCGTCCCTGTCGATGTCGGCGGCCAGGCGCTGCTCCGGCGCCCCGGGGATGACCCCAAGCGCAATCTGACAGCAGAGGCGGACGTCGATCACGTCGACATCCCCGTCTCCATTCACGTCTCCGGGCGGCGGTCCATCCGCCTGTACGCTGATCTTTGCCACGAACGCGTCGACGTCGCCATTGTGGGTCAGGTCCGGCCCGGAGATCACCGGGAAGCTTGACTGGTCGGAGCGGGTCTCGCCGACAACATAGATGTTCTTCCAACGATCCACCGCGATGCCGTACGCGAGGCTCCCTGCGACGCTGCCTCCGATGACGTACTCGAAGCCGAGATCCGTGCCGGATGGGTTCACCTGTGCTATGAACGCATCGTACCCACGCTTCCCGGCGATATAGGCGTTTCCGCTGCCGTCGACCGCGATGGCCCAGCCGCGGTCGTCACCGCCGGTCCCGACGTAGCCGCAGTATTCGAGCGCTGCGCCGGACGCGTCGACCCTGGTCACGAACAGATCGTTGCCTCCGCTGTGCACGAGATTCGGTCCGCCCGTTGCGGGGAACGTCGACTCGCTTGAGTCCGTGTAGCCCCCAACGTAGGCGCGCCCTGTCGCATCCACCGCGATACCGTATCCGCGATCGTCGGCATCACCGCCGATATATCCACAGTAGGCGAGTCCGGTGCCATCCACATCTACTTTGGCGACGAAGACATCGTTCCTGCCGTTGTGGCTTGGATCCAGTTCGCCGGTGACCGGGAAGCTGGTCTCGTCGGAACGCGTTTGTCCTGTGACGTAGGCGTTCCCCATCCTGTCCACCGCGATGGCCATGCCGTAGTCGAAGTGCGCTCCACCGATGTAGCCACAGTAGACGAGCCCGGTGCCGCCGGGGGACACCTTGGCCACGAAGGCATCGTTGTAGCCGTTGAACGTCAGATCCGGCCCCACGATCTCCGGGAAACTCCCCTCAGGGGAGTAGGTCAGGCCGGCGACATATGCATTCCCCGCTGCGTCCACCGCGATACCGTAGCCTATGTCATCCTCGTAGCCGCCGATGTAGCCGCAATAGGCGAGTTGCGTTCCGGACGGGCTGACCTTGGCGACGAAGGCATCCTCCCGCGTCCCGTTCCGCGTCAGATCCGGCCCAACAGTCACGGGGAAGCTTGCCTCGCTTGAGCGTGTGACGCCCGTCACAAAGGCACTTCCGCTGCTGTCTACTGCGATCCCCTTGCCCGCGTCGTTCTCGTCGCCACCGATGTAGCCGCAGTAGACCAGCCCGGTGCCCGCCACGTTCACCTTGGCGACAAAGGCATCCGAACCGCCGCTGTGCGTCTCATCCGGTCCCACAGCAGTTGGGAAGCCCACGTGGCTGGAGTAGGCGTTACCGGTAACGTAGGCGTTGCCGCTCGCATCCACTGCGACGGCACGGCCTCCGTCACAGCCGGTTCCCCCGATGTAGCCGCAGTACACGAGGACCGCCGGGTCGATCACCAGGGGGAGCGTGGGGTCATAGGCCGCGAGGTCGAACCCGTAGGGCTGCTCCCCGACTCCCGCGGGGCCGACTGCATAGCGGGCATCCACATCCACCCGCTCGCCGTCGATGTCTTGATAGGCGTACGGCACATCGTCGTGAAACCCGCCGAACGGCGTGGAGATTTCGAGTTGGCCATCCCGGTTGACCGCCACGGCGGTCGCGCCCGAGTACGCCAGTCGGATCAACCCCGGGTCGGCCCCGGGGCGCACGAGGAACTGGTACTTGAGTTGGCTCACCGTCCCGGAGAGCTCGAGATCGATCCCCGGCCAGAGATCGGGATAGATGATGCGGGCGTACGTGCGGATCCCTGTCCGCCATTCCTCGGGTCGCCCCCTGAAGTAGCTGATCACCGCCGGGGTCTCGTCAAGCCCCACCGGCCGCGCGTCGGGGGTGGCCCCGAGAAACGCGAGCTTGACGATCCAGCGCTGGGGCGCTCGATCGGATGGTGCTGGCAAATCGATCGCGCATCCCGGCCCTTCCCATGGCTCGGTCAAGGCAAACGTGATGCCGTCGCTTGTGAAGTACAGGGTCTTGTCGCGGCCTTGGATGGAGTAGGCGACGCAGGGGTCGAGCTGTCCCTGGTTGCGGGCGAAGTAGAGCGGCAACTGCCCGTAGGCTTCACTCTGCCGCACCGCCGGACGGATCCCCCGATCGCTAGGCGCAAGGCAGGGAACTGCGACCATCAGAAGACACGCTGCCATCAGGGCGGGTGTCACCCGCTGCATACGCTTCATACTGCCCCCTGTGAACACGTTGGCCGGAAGACGAGAGCAGGCTCGATGCGCCAGCACACGGGAACGGGAGTAGCCGCTCGCTCTCGCCTCGGTCGATACGCAGCTACCTGCCTTGTCCATGGCAGTCACCGTCCGGGCTGCGCGTTCGGTACTCGCTGCACTGTTCACCTTCCAGCTGCATGACGCTGCCAGGCAGAGATGACCCGTTCGCTGCCGTCTTCCGGGCAGCGAACGCATCATCCGTCCTTCCCGTCGCTGGGGATAGGACGCAGGTCCCCTGACGGGATGTATCTTGTTTCATCAGGTCCACTGGTGAGGCACTCGCGTATGCCCCACGGATAGCACCGGTATGCCGTCGTTCCGCTGACGGGTCAGGGAGGCGTATCACGTCCTGCGATACGGTTGACTTCAAGGGGCACACGGTCGCAGAACCCGTGAGCATTGGGGGTGACACAGTGCCTTGCCGTCCTCCGACAAGAGCCTTGGAACGCGTTCGGTGCCCTCGTCGTGTTGCTCTTGCAGGTTGCGCGAAACCGACCCCGGGAATCCGGAAGCCGCGACGCGGGCAACAGGGCGGAGCGTCGGGCTCGCCGAGCATCACGGCATGCGGGGCGCCCACAGTCCCGTGTTCACTGCCTCGGGCCAATGGACACGATCGACGCAGCGGGGGCCCGGTCTAGGCAGCTCGTCCCACCGATTACGAAGCGGAGGTCGATCCGAGCACGGGCTCGGCGGTGCCGCTTCCGCCGCACGCGTTCCTCGCTTCGAGCCGGTACCAGAACGTCACCTCCGGCGGGAGATCCAGGTCGAAGAAGACGGTGTCCTCGGTCCGTCCCACCTGGGTGTAGGGGCCGTCGGCCGACGTCGAGCGGAGGATGGTCGTCCACTCGGCGCGCTCGCCGGAGGTCCACTCGATGCGGATCCGGTCGCAGTAGGCGTTCTGGGAGACGGTGATGTCCTGCGCCTTGCTCGGCTTGCTGCCGCACACGCCGTGCGCCACGGCGGAGAGGGGGCCCGCCTCACCGTCTTCCACCGTCTGGATCCGATACCAGTAGTCCTGACAGTAGACCGCGGAGTCGTCGCTCCACGTCGTCGCGGCGGTCGCGTGCGCCAGCTCGTAAGGCCCTTGATACGCCGTCGCGCGGAGGACACGGTACTCCGTGGCGCCGGGCACCGCCCACCATGCGAGCTCAATGCGATCGTCCGGATCCACCAGGGTAGCAGCCACCGAGGCGGGGGGCTGTGGCCGCCCCTCCGGCGGCTCGACGTACATCGCGAAGCCGCGGTCCGAGGCGTTGGCCACCGCCGATCTCCCGCAGCCGTTGCCCGGCAGCGCGGTGTACTGGTAGACCGCTCCGGGGACCACGTCGAGGTCAACGAACATCGTGTCGGGGCCGAGATAGACGCGATACACCTTGGAGTTGCGCTGGGACGGGGCGTTCACCGGTTCACTGCGGTAGAGGACGTAGTCCACGGCTCCGACGACGGGCGACCACTCGATGACGATCCCGGGGGTCGTCGGCGATCCGTCGCTTGCGTGGAGCCACTCCGTGGTTTCGGGGACACGCCCGATGTAGCCGACAGCGCCCACCGAGGCGCGCTCCGCCGCAGTCCCCGCGAGCCCACGAACCCGGTAGGTGTACCTTGCGCAGAGCTCCACGTCGGTGTCCACGAACCTTCCCTCTGTGCCGACGCCGATCGAGCGGTGCAGCGGGTCACCGGGCGCAGCGCGCAGCAGCTCGAACGTTCCCGTCAACTCCGCCTCCGCGAGGTTGACGACGACGAGATCGGGGTGGGCCCCCTGCGTGGCGCTCATCTCGACAAGGGGGAGAGCGCCGCCCGTGGCGGCCGTGCCCCAGAACAGCGCCAGGTCGCCGCCTTCCCCGGGGCTTGCATCGTGGGTGACGGTGATGGCCGAGGCGCCTACGGCAAGCGCCTCGTCGACGAGCTGCAGCAGCAGCGCGCGCTCAACCGATGTTGGGGATTCCCCGAGGTCGTTGGCTGTGAGCCCGTACGGCCACGCGGTCTCCTCGCCGATATCGTGGATCGGGACTGTCAGCGCTGCTACTGCCGTGAGGGCAACGCCGTCCGCCGGCGTCGTCGGAGGCTCAGCTGCGAGGGTCGCGGCTTGCGGATCGAGGCAGAGCGCGTGGATCGCCTCCGCTGCAATGAGCAGCCAGCCCTGTGCGATGGATCGATCGAGAAGCTCGGCGAGGGGCACCGGGCCGTCGCTCCACCCCGCGAGCGTCGCCGGCTCCGGCAGCGGTTCGCCCGACGCGGGCGGCTCCCACCGGGAGACGGCGACCGGGGTCTCGCCGTCCAGCACCGCGTTGACGAACGGCAGCCGGACGAGCTTCTCCAGGTCTGCGGCGCGGCAGCAAAGGATGAGCGCGTGGGCGAATGCGATATAGGGAAGCGGCTCCTCCCAGAAGCCCTCGGTGGTTCGCTGCAGGCTCCAGCCCGGCGCCGCATGAGTCCAAGGAGCGAGCGCCGCGCGGTAGTCGGACATCGTGTCACTGTGCCAGGTCGTACGCGATGTCAGGGCGTAGGCGTCGGCGAGCGCTGCCGGGTCTGGGGACGCTTCCCCCTCCAGACAGACGACGACGGTTCGCAGCGCGTCGGGACTCGAGGTGCCGAGGGCGGCGAGTCCTTGCGGCAGAGGGGACTCGGCGTCGGAGCTCGCCGACGTCGTGAGGGCGAGGACCACGGCCGCCGCCAGCAGCTGCGTCGCCCGCTTCAAGGAGGGGATGGATGGCATAGGGCTCCTCCTGATCGGCACCGGTCCTCGAGGCGCAGGCCGGCCGCTGAGATTCACGTGGATTGCCAGGATACAACTGGCCACGGATGGAAGCAACCGCCCAAGGATATAGGCGTAGGGAGGACCCGTCTCTCGGACCTCGGAGGCGGGACGGAACGGACGGACCGTCGACGGCGGCGAGAAGGTTCCGGTCCTAAAGGAGCGTCGCCGCGGTCTCCGGGTCGAAGACGTGCAGGGTCGCGAGGTTGACGCCGAGTCGGACGTCCTGATCGACCTGGACGGCCGCGTGCGGGTCAAGGCTGGCGACCACCAGCGCCCCCTCGACGTAGCCGTAGACAAGAAGGGAGTGTCCCAGCTGCTCCTTTACGGTGACGGTGAACGACACCGTGTTTGCCTCGTCGGTCGTCGGGCCGCTCAGGTCCTCGGGCCGCACGCCCATGACGACACGCTCGGGCAGCACCGCGTCGTGAGACCGCTCGGACGGCACGTCAATCCGGAATCCTTCGCCGGAGAGCGTCAGCCGGCCGTCTTCCTGCGACGCGGAGGCGGGGAAGAAGTTCATCGCCGGACTTCCGATGAACCCGGCGACGAACTGGTTTGACGGGTTGTCGTAGGTCTCCTGGGGGGATGCGTACTGCTGGATGATCCCGTCGCGCATCACGGCGATCTTGTCCCCGAGGGTCATCGCCTCGACCTGATCGTGGGTGACATAGACGGTCGTTGTCTGCAGCTTGTGATGCAGCTCCTCAAGCTCGGTGCGCATCTGCACCCGGAGCTTGGCGTCGAGGTTGGAGAGCGGCTCGTCGAACAGGAAGACCATGGGGTTGCGCACAATGGCCCTTCCCACGGCGACGCGCTGTCGCTGACCGCCGGAGAGCTCTCGCGGCTTGGCTTTCAGCTTGTCGGTGATCCCGAGAAGCTCCGCCGCCTCACCGACGCGCTCTCGGATCTCCTTCTTGGGCGTTCGGCGGAGCTTCAGGCCGAACGCCATGTTGTTGAACACGTCCATGTGCGGGTAGAGGGCGTAGTTCTGGAAGACCATCGCGATGTCGCGGTCCTTGGGGGGAACACGGTTGACCACGCGCTCGCCGATCTTGATCTGGCCGGCGGTGATCTCCTCAAGGCCGGCGATCATCCGAAGCGTCGTCGTCTTCCCACAGCCGGATGGCCCGACCAAGACGGTGAACTTGCCGTCCTCGATCTGCATGGACACATCATCGACGGCGACGAACTCCCCGAACCGCTTGGTCACGCTCTGTAGTTCGACTCCTGCCACGAAAGGATCCCTCCTTGCCCGCTTCCCCTTGATCTCCTGCTCTAGGGAGCCTACATTCTGCAGGATCCGTATGACAAGAGCAACGCGCCGACACCGATCCCGGCCCTGTCGTCGATCCTCCTCCACCGTGCGGCGGCGGGCGGTAGCCGTCGGCCTTGCGCTGCTCGCCGTTGCCCCGCTTTCCGGCGCCGCGGCTGTCCCGGGATTCGGCCACGGGCCGTACGCCGGGGCCCCGAGTGTCGACGAAGTGACCATCTCTTGGCTCGTTTCTCCCCCGCTGCCGGCGCGGGTCGAGTACGGCGTTGAGGAAGACTACCGCGTCACCGGCGTGTTCGGCTTCGCCCTCGAGGTGCCGGCCATCGAGCAAGACGCGTTTCACAAGACAACGCACGCCACGATCGGCGGTCTCAAGCCCGCCACCGACTACGTTTACCGCGTCGTTCTTCGGGGCGAAGGGGAGGAAGCGGCGAGCCCCGTCGGCCGGTTCCGAACAGCGCCGCTCGCCGGGACGCCGGTGTCGTTTGTCGTGCTCGCCGACACCCAGAAACAGGTTGAGGGAGCGAGCCGTCTGGCGCTCGTCGGCGACGCGATCGCGACCGACGAGCTTTCCTACGACTTCATACTTCACGCCGGAGATGTGGTCGAGAGTCCTGTAGACACCTACTGGGACGACTGGTTCGTGTCGTTTGACCACATGCTCAGGAGGGCGCCGTTTCTCCCGGTCCTCGGCAACCACGAGAGGAACCACCGATCCTACTACGACGCGTTCGCCCTGCCCCCGGGCGGAGGCAAGGACGGCAAGCAGTGGTGGGCGCTTCATTGGGGAGACGTCGTGGTCTGTGGCCTTGACACCAATGTGTCCCGTGTGGCCGATTACTACGCGCAGCAGGACTGGGCGCGGACGCATCTCGCCGGCCCCGAGGAGCACAAGTTCGTCATCTTCCACCACCCCGTCTTCTCGTCGGATGCCTACCACGGGAGCGGCTACAGCTACGATGTGATCTACCATCCGATCTTCGTGGAGCACGGGGTGGACATCGTGTTCAACGGCCACGCACACAACTACGAGCGCATCGAACGCGACGGGATCACCTACCTTGTGGTCGGCGGCGGCGGCGCGACGCCGCGGGAGTTCGCCCCAGAGCATGTGGACGGCTCGGTCGTCGCCACGGAAGGGCACTACTTCTACGTCCGAGTGTCGACATCGCCGGGGCGGATCGCCGTGGAGGTGCCGTCGGTTGCGGTGGAGCAGGGCGAGCCCCCGACGATGACCCCCGGTCTCCTTCTCGACGCGCTCGAGCTGCCGGCCGCTCGCGGGCGGCTTCCGCTCGGCCTGGTGGCGCTGCTCGTTGCCGGGGGCGCCGTGCTCGCGGCGCTACTGCTCGGGCTGCTGCGGCGATAAGCCGTCGAGGCGCGCGACGGCTCTTCGGAAGAAGGTCCACGGAAAGGACGTTCGCCTGAGAGGTGCCCATGGCTGCCGGGGCGTTGCCGCGCCGCGGGGGGCTTCGGTATACTCAGCTCTCGTAGATGTGGGAGACCTCATAAGGAGGCAGATGTTGGAGGCGGCTTCTCCCGGACGGAAGTACGTCGTCCGCCAACGGGCTTACCGGCTGGCTCTGTATGTCCTGATGCTGGTCGCCTGTGCCATCATGCTGCTCCCGTTCTTCTGGATGGTCACCACATCCTTCAAAGACTCCTCCGAGGTGCTGCGGATGCCGCCGCAGTGGATACCAAGCAAGTGGCTGTGGTCCAACTACGCCAAGGCATGGGCCGTGGCGCCGTTCGGGCGCTACTTCTTCAACAGCTTCTTCATGGCGATCACCACGACGGTCGGCGAGGTGTTCACAACGATCCTCGCCGCCTACGCGTTCGCCAAGATGCGGTTCGCCGGCAAGGGGCCGCTGTTCGCAATCCTTCTCGGGACGCTGATGATCCCCGGGCAGATGCTCTTGATCCCCAACTACGTCACCATCACCCGGCTGGGATGGCACGATCAGTACCAGGCGCTCATCATCCCGTGGCTCGCCTCGGTGTTCGGGATCTTCCTTCTCCGGCAGTTCTTCCGCTCGATCCCCGACGAGCTTCACGATGCGGCGAAGATCGACGGCTGTTCGCGGTTCCGTTTCCTTTGGCGGATCGTGGTGCCGTTGTCCAGGCCGGCGATCATGACGGTGGCGCTTCTCAAGTTCCTCGGGAGCTGGAACTCGTTCCAGTGGGTGTTGATCATGACCAACCGGGAGGTCATGAGGACCGTTCCTGTAGGGCTCATGAGCTTCCGCTCGGAGGTCGGGACGGCCTACGAGCAGCTGATGGCTGCTTCGGTTCTGGCGATCATCCCGGTGCTCATCCTGTTCTTCTTCACTCAGAAGCAGTTCATCCAAGGCGTGGCGAGGACGGGCATCAAATGATGTGCAGGAGGAAGGCGACCGCGAAGCCCGAGGCTGGGGTCTCCGCGCGGTCGAGGCAAAGCATCACGTGTCAAGGAGGCAACATGCTGCGGAAGGCACTACTGATCGGGCTTGCCGGCGCCATGCTGGTCGGCCTGGTGGCCGTGGCTCAGGAGCCGGTAACGATCCAGTTCTGGCACTCGATGAGCTCGGGACACCAGCCGCATCTCGTGGCGTTGGTCGACCAGTTCATGGCGGAGTACCCGTACATCACCGTGGAGCTCACCTACCAGGGAGGCTACGGGGACACCGAGGACAAAGTGAACGCGTCTGTGGTCGCAGGCACACCGCCGACGATCGTCCAGCTCTACGAGAACGTCATCACGCCGCTCGTCGAGGTGCTCTACCCGATCGGTCCCCACATGACCGCCGCGGAGCGCTCGGACATCCTCACCGGCCTGGTGGCGAACAACACCTTCGACGGTGTCCTGGTCTCGGTCCCGTGGAACAAGTCGATCATGGTCCTCTACTACCGCTCGGACCTCATCGACACCCCGCCGACGACCTGGGAGGAGTTTGCCCAGATGGCGGCGGACCTGACGGTGGATCTCGACGGTGACGGGGTCATCGACCAGTACGGAACCGGTCTTCGGCCGTACAACCCCGAGATGTACCTGAACTACGTGGTGCAGAACGGCGGATCGATCCTGAACGACGACTGGACCGAGGTCACCATCGGTGAGGAAGAGGGCCTCGAGGCGATGCAGTACGCCGAGAGCCTTGTCCCTTACTCGTTCATCAGCTCCGGCTACCTGAGCGACGCGCTCGGCGCCGGGCAGGTGGCGATGTTCGTCGACACCTCGGCCGGCTACTACTACAACAACAAGGCCGCGGTGGAGAACGGCTACACGATGGATGTCGCGCGCGTGCCGTTCGGTCCGGTGAACCGCCGGTCGGCGATCCAGGGCACGAACCTCGTGGTCTTCGACATGGGGCAGACCCAGGCGCAGAAGGACGCCGCAGTGCTTCTAGCGCGGTTCCTCATCCGTCCGGAGAACACCGTCTATTGGTCGACGCGCGGCGGGTACCTCCCGGTCGTGAAGTCGGCGTACTCGGATCCGGCGTGGCTCGACTACCTTGCGGACCATCCGGAAGCGGTCGTGATGTCCGAGGCGATGGTCGACGGCTTCGCGCAGATCCTTCATCCGAACTACGGTCAGATGCGCTCCGTGCTCGGCTCGGCGTTCGAGTCGGTGCTGCTCGCTGCGGCCACGGCGGAGGAAGCGGTGGCGGACCTGGTCATCGAGCTCGAAGCGTTGCTCGAGTACTAGATCCTCAATCGGAGGCCCGGGCCGACAGGGCTCGGGCCTCCTTCCTATACGTTCTGAAGGGAAGGTGAGCGGCGGACGATGCGGCGCCCGAGTCTGAGACTTCCCTACAACTGGCGGTCGCGGTCGTTCTGGATCGAGTCCGCCGAAGCGTACCTGTACCTGCTGCCGGCGCTTGCGATCCTCGGGGTGTTCACCTTCTATCCGTTCTTCTCGGCGTTCCGCCTGAGTCTTTTCCGGTGGAGCGTCGTGCATCCGCCTGGCACCTACGTGGGTCTTGCCAACTACTCGCGGATCTTCGCCGACAAGTGGTTCTGGAACGCCGTTGGCAACACGTTCTACTACGTCGGTGTCAGCGTACCGGTGACGCTGTTCCTGGCGCTTCTCGTGGCGAACCTGCTGAACAAACCGCTCAGGTTCAGGGCGTTCGCGCGGACGTCGTTCTTCCTTGCCTACATCACGCCGCTTGTTGCGGTGGCGATGGTGTGGAGCTGGATGTACAACTGGCATTTCGGCCTGTTCAACTACATCCTGGGCTTGTTCGGTGGGAGTCTTGTCAACTGGCTGATGGACCCGAAGCTGTCGATGCTCACGGTGATCATCCTGAGCGTGTGGAGGTTCGTCGGCTACCAGGCGATCATCCTTCTCGCGGGCCTCCAGAACATCGACAAGATGTACTACGATGCGGCCAAGGTCGACGGCGCCACCGGGATGCGCACCTGGTGGCATGTGACACTCCCGCTGCTTACGCCGCAGATCTTCTTCGTGTTCATCATCTCGATGATCGGCTCGTTCAAGGTGTTCACCGAGGTCTACGTCCTGTTCACCGGGACACCGGGTCCGCTTCGAAGCGCAGAGACGCTCGTTTTCTACATCCTGCGCAAGGGACGGTTCGACGGGACGCAGCTGGGGATCGCCGCGGCGGCGTCGGTGTTCCTGTTTGCAGTGATCTTTGGATTCACCATCGTCCAGCTTCTAGTGACCCAGCGGAAGGTGCACTACCAGTAGCCATGTCCCGACGTCTCGTGTCGATCCTCGTCTTCCTCGGCGTTCTTGGCGCGGCGCTTTCCGCTGCCGCCGTGGAGAGCCCCGATGTCGCGTTCGCCACGATCGAGGATCACGTGACCCGAGTTGTCGACGGCGACACGCTCGAGCTTAGAAGCGGCGAGACGGTGAGGCTTCTCGGGATCGATACCCCGGAGACCAATGAGCCGCTCTACCTTGACGCCAAACTGCTCCTGTTCCGGCTCGTCTGCCACAAGACGGTGCGTCTGGAACTCGATCAGGTGCACTACGACGTCTACTACCGGCTGCTGGCGCACGTGTACGTGGAGACTGAGGACGGCTGGATCCTCGCCAACGCCGAGATGGTCCGCGCCGGGCTTGCCGATCTCCTGTTCATCCCGCCGAACGGCCGCTACAAGGAGTACTTCGAGATCACCCTCTACGAAGCGATGCTCGCGCGGCGAGGGCTGTGGGGGACGGTCCCTGGGACGCTCTCGGTGGCGGAACTCGAGGCGGACCTGATGACCTGCATCACCGAGGTCGTCGCCGTGGCGTTTCACATCGGCCGCGTGGAGGAGACCCGCAACGAACTCGTGCTCTACGCCGCGGAGGGCGCGTTCGGCTTCAACGTCCGCATCCCGCTCGAGGAGACCGACGCGTTCACGCTCGGAGACCTCGACGCGCTGATTGGCGTGCGGGCGACGGCGGTCGGCGTGCTGGGATGCGAGCTGCGCCTCGGACCCTACATCGCTGTCGACAGCCCCGGCCAGCTCGTGCTCCACGTGGAGTGATCGAGCCAAAGCCACGCGGGCTCCCGCAACGTCTTGCGTGGCCGGGACTCCCGATCCTTACCCTGTCCCCAGCGTCCCGCTTCTGCCGCGGCTAGCGGACGGTCTCTGTGTAGGGCGCCGGGCCGAACGTGTCGAGGACACACGGCAGGGTGAAGCTGTCGAGCGGTGCGCCGTAGGAGGTGTCGTCAACGGTGCAGCGCAGCGCCGTGCCGTCAAGCTCAACGAGCCCCATCGCCGGATGACCGGCGGCGGCGGCGATCCATGGCCACAGGTCGCACGAGGTGCCGCGGACGATGGCGTTGGTCGGTCCACCCCAGATCCCGGCGGTGATGTAGGTGATCCCGTTCTCGGAGTCGTTCTGCAGGCTGAAGCGGAGGCCGAGAGGACCGCACGTTGCGTCGACATCCACGGTGACCGGGAAGCTCCGGGTGTAGTTGTGGGTGTGGCCCATGAACACCATGTCCGCTCCGCCGTCCTGGAGCGCGCCCGACCACGCCTTGGTGTAGACGTCGCTCGGGTAGCCGGTGCACGCGCAGTAGCAGCCAAGGTAGTTGTAGTGGAACGCCACGAGGCGCCAGCGGGCGTCCGGCGCGGCCGCGAGGTCGTCTTCGAGCCAGTCGAGCTGCGCGTTCGCTTCGGCGGTGGCCGCGGCCCACGTGCCGCTCGTGTGGCCGGCGGTGGCCGCGAGCACGACCAGGTGGAGCTCCGGGAAGTCGAGGGCGTAGCACGGGAGCCCTGGGATCGGCTGGGGCATCGCGAACTGACCGAGAAGCCACTCGTAGGAGGAGTCGATGTTCGGGTAGCCGCCGAGGTCGTGGTTCCCGACAACGGTGACGATCGGGATCATCCGCCCGTCGGGGCTGACGGCGTTTGCCTGCCACGCGTCGAGCCAGTTCTCCCAGTGCTCGGGGTTGTTCCCCCGCGCGACAAGATCCCCAAGGGCGAGGAAGAAGTCGGGCGATTCGCCGGCCGCCTTCTGCGTGAGGAAGTCGCGCATGAACGGCCAGTTGGCCGGGGCGGTGGGGTTCCCGAGAAGCTGCCCTCCCGGTCCCTCGGGCGTCTCGTACGGACGCTGCGAGTCGCCGGCGAACGCGAACCGTATGGCTTGGTCGAGGGCGATCGTGCGCAGCGTCCACTCCCGGGTCGCGGTCCCGGACGCATCGACGACGCGGAAGAAGTAGGTGGTGCCGGGCTCGAGGCCAACGAGCTCGACACGGTAGCTGTAGCCGGGAAGCGCGGTGGTGGAGATCGTCTGGCCGTTGGTGCCGGTCGTCGGCCGGACGACCGCTCCGCTGCCGAGAGCCTTCCACTCGTAGTCGGAGACGTCTTCCTCCGACTGCAGGTCGTAGACCACGTACTGGTCCTCGAGCACCGGCGCGTGCCACACGACCGTCATCGTCGTGTAGACGTCATTCCGCGACCAGCCGAGGTGGACTCGAGAGACCTGGCCGCTCGCGAGAACCGCCACCCCGAGGCACAGCATCGCCATCGCCAACCCGACCCCAAATCGCTTCATACCGACCTCCCCGCGCGGCCGCGCGGCCGCCGTTTGTCGTTTGGATCCCCTGCCGTGGGTTGTCGGGCCAACGATCAGCGATCGACGGGACGATGTCAACCGACCGCTCCAACGAGCTTCTCAAGCCCCGTCCACGAAACGTCCACAGGGCGCCGCAGGCGCAGTTGACCGCGCCACGGCCACCGGCGACAATCACGATGAAAGCGGGGCCTTAGCTCAGCTGGGAGAGCGCTTGCATGGCATGCAAGAGGTCAGGGGTTCGAATCCCCTAGGCTCCAGAGCAATCTGCCAAGCACTGATGGCATCAGCTTCTGCCGCTCTTCATAGATTCCGTGGTCGAACTGCCCATTCTCGTATCGATAGACAGCGCCCGCCTTTTCGAGTTCGAACCCCCTTGGGTCGCGTGATGTGCATTACACTCGCCCGACTCCAATTGACCTATCCCACGGATGCAAACCTACTGAGAAGCCATTCACGAGGCTATAAGCAGGGGCTTTCACTTCGGGCGATCACCAGAGAGCTGGGCATCTCCCGAAGCACAGTCGCGAAGAGCGTCAAGGTGAGTAGACCCCCTGTCTACGGCGAGGGCTCACTCGAGGAGGACGAAGAGCAACGACTGACAGAATCGCTCGTCAGTTCACCCTGACGGATTCCCTCAACGTCGACAGAAGGTCATAGATGTTTGCCGCCGAGTTGAGAGTACGCTCACGAGCACAGCACGGATTCAGCAATGAGCCGCTGCCCTCCTGTTCCCGAATCCCTGATTAGACGAGCCGATGGTAGCTCTGAGTTGCACCGGACACCTGAGCCTAGATCTCGATGGTCTCCTGCCACGCAGCAGTATGCGATTCAAGGGACAGGTCCTGCCTGATCCGATCTGCGAATGCCCGGAGTGTCTCCTGCTCGCCGTGGACGAGGATCAGGTGTTTTGGCTCGGCTTGGCGGATCCAATCGAGGAGAATCGGTTGGTCGGCGTGCGAGGAGAAGCCGTTGACGGTCCAGACCTTGGCGGCCACGGCGACTTCCTCACCGTAGATGCGCACTTGTTGCGCTCCGTCGACGATCTGACGTCCGAGCGTGCCGACGGCCTGGTACCCGACGAACAGGACGCCGGAGTCCTTGTGCCACAAGTTGTGGCGAAGATGGTGAATGATCCGCCCGCCGGTGCACATCCCGCTTCCGGCGATGATGATGTTCCCCCTCGATGTCTTGTTGATCTCCTTCGATTCGTCGGTTGTTTGAGTGTAGCGAAGTGGGGTGAAGTCGAACGGGTTCGGGCTTCCGGCGAAGATGCTCTGCCCCTCGGCGTCGAAGTAGTCGGGGTAGCGTGCGAACACGCGCGTTGTCGAAATGGCCAGCGGGCTGTCGAGGAAGATGCGGCAGCGGGGCAGCTCGCCGTCCTTCCATAGGAGGAACAGCTCGTAGAGGACTTCCTGCGCGCGCTCCAATGCAAACGACGGAATCAACAGGTTCCCGTTGTTGGGGATAACGGTCTTGATCGCGGTCTTGAATTCGGCCACCGTGTCATCCATCGATCGATGCGCTCGATCACCGTACGTCGATTCGACCAGCAAGACGTCGACGGTCGGGGGCGGGGCGGGGTCCCTGACGATCGGTTGGTGCCGATTCCCGAGGTCCCCGCTGAAGAGCAGGCTCCCGTTCGACGTTCGAAGCTCGATCGCCGCCGATCCGAGGATGTGGCCTGCGTCGTGGAACACGCACGACACGCGGTCGTTGAGCTTTGTCAGCTGATCGTAGCCTGCCACGGGGCGGAACAGCTCCGCGCAACGGAGGACGTCCGCCATGTCGTACAACGGCGGTGGGGCTTCTTTCCCTCGCCGCCGTGCCTTCCGGGCGCGATAGGAGGCTTCTTCGACTTGCAGATGCGCGGAATCGGCCAGCATGAGCTTCACGATCTCTGCGGTCGGCGACGTGCACAGGATCTTGCCCGAGAATCCTTGGCGAACCAGTAGGGGCAGCCGTCCTGAGTGATCGAGGTGGGCGTGGGACAGGAGGACGACATCGATGCTCTTCGGATCGAACGGGAACGGATCTCGATTGCGGTCCTTCGCGTGATGTCCTCCCTGGAAAAGACCGCAGTCGAGCAGAAGCCGCATCCCGTCGACTTCGATCAGATGACATGAGCCCGTAACGGTCTCCGCCGCACCGCAAAACGTGATCTTCATACTCTCTCCTTGCTAGTCCTTGACGGCCCATTGTAGCTAGAATGACTCTAGAAGTGGACCGGTCGTAGGGGGCAGGTCACTTGCCAAAGGACTGAATATGATCAGAGAAAACAATATGAATCCCGTATCCATCGGGGTGGTGGCTTCGGTGCGGGGCAGTGTCGTAGATATACGGTTCGATATCCATTTGCCGCCCATCTACTCGTTGCTGCGCGCGAAGGAGGGAGAAATTGCCATCGAGGTTTTGGCTCAACTCGACGCGCATCACGTGCGTGGCATCGCGCTGACCCCCACCCAAGGCCTCGCCCGCGGCATCGCGGTGGAAGACACGGGAGGACCGTTGAAGGCGCCGGTCGGCAAGGGCATTCTTTCTCGCATGTTCGATGTGTTCGGCAATGCCATCGACCGGGAAGGGGAAGTTTCGAGCGTACTGTGGCGCACTGTTCATCGAGCCCCGCCGCCGCTGGCACGACGTTCCACCAAGTCTGAGATCTTCGAGACGGGGATCAAGGTCATCGATGTGCTCATGCCGCTGGAGCGCGGCGGCAAGGCGGGACTTTTCGGCGGCGCGGGTGTAGGCAAGACGGTCTTGCTCACCGAAATGATCCACAACATGATCGGGCAGCAAGAGGGCGTAAGCATTTTCTGCGGCATCGGCGAACGTTGTCGGGAAGGCGAGGAGCTTTACCGCGAAATGAAGGAAGCCGGCGTGTTGCCGAACATGGTGATGATTTTCGGTCAGATGAACGAGCCGCCGGGCAGCCGGTTCCGTGTGGGCCACGCCGCGCTGACGATGGCCGAGTATTTCAGGGACGACGAGCACCGCGACGTGCTGCTGCTGATCGACAATATCTTCCGGTTCATCCAGGCCGGCTCGGAAGTGTCCGGCTTGATGGGGCAGATGCCGTCGCGTCTGGGTTATCAGCCCACGATGGGCACCGAGTTATCTGGGTTGGAGGAGCGCATCGCCAACACCGATACCGGGGCCATCACGTCCATCCAAGCTGTGTATGTGCCGGCGGACGACTTCACCGATCCGGCGGCGGTGCACACCTTCTCGCATCTCTCCGCGTCGATCGTCCTCTCGCGCAAGCGGGCCAGCGAAGGTCTTTTCCCGGCCATCGACCCATTGCAATCCAGTTCCCAAATGGCCACGCCAGGCATCGTCGGTGATCGGCATTATCGCGTCGCGCAGGGAATCCGGCAGACGCTCGCGCAATACGCGGAACTCAAGGACGTCATTGCCATGCTCGGCCTGGAGCAGCTTTCGCCGGAGAACCGCAACGTGGTTGCCCGCGCCCGCCGGTTGGAGCGTTTTCTCACCCAGCCCTTCTTCACGACCGAGCAGTTCACCGGCCTTAAGGGAAAGCGCGTTAGCCTCAAGGATGCGCTGGACGGCTGTGAGCGAATCCTGCGCGATGAATTTACAGACTACCCGGAGAGGGCGCTATACATGATCGGGACGGTTGGCGAAGCGAAGAAAAAGGCGAAACCCGGCCAGTCCGCAGCAGCAGCCGAACCTGAATTCAAAACCAACCCCAAGGCCGCCCAGAAGCCGGCCTCAGCGTCCAGGGCCAAGAGTGAGTCCAAACCGCAGCTAAAGCCCGAACCGAAACCTGAACCGGAGGCCGAACATGCAGCCGACATTCATGAATCTTAAAGTTCTCCTACCGTTCCGGATCTTCGCCGAGAACACTGGCGTGGTGCGCATCGTTGCGGAGACCCGCGAGGGTTCGTTTGGACTCTTGCCACACCGACGCGACTGTGTCGCGGCTCTCGCGCCCGGGATTCTGATCTACGAAAACGAGGCTGAGGGCGAGGTTTACGTGGCCGTCGATGAAGGGGTGCTGATCAAGACCGGCGCAGACGTGATCGTCTCCGTGCGCAACGCCATAGCAGGAACGGACCTCGGCCAATTGCACGATTCGGTGGAGCGGGAGTTTCTGAACCTGAACGAACGGGAGCAGAGCGTTCGCTCGGTGCTGGCGAGAATGGAAAGCGGTTTCATCCGCCGCCTCGCGGAATTTCATCATGACTGACGAACCCAGTAGAAAACCATCAAAGCCGAAGCCGCTGCTCAGTCAGGAGGTCGGTGCCAAGGCGGCGCGCAAACTCCGCGCGCGACGCCATGGCACGCGAACCGTCTGGTTTGGCTTGGGCATGATGGGACTGATCGGCTGGTCGGTGGTGGTTCCGACGCTGCTCGGCGCGGCGCTCGGTATCTGGCTGGACAATCGCCATCCAGGGAGCCATTTCTGGACGCTGCTGCTGCTGCTCATCGGCCTGGTCATCGGCTGTTTGAATGCCTGGCATTGGGTGGCCAAGGAAGACAAGGAAATGCGAGAGGAACAGGAGGATAATGATGAATGAAACTCTGAGTCTGGTGCCGACCTTGGTGACGGGTATTTTGCTCGGCGCGATGTTCTTCGGCGGCCTTTGGTGGACGGTTCAGAAGGGGGTTCCGTCGAAACGGCCGGCGCTTTGGTTCTTCGGCAGCCTGTTGCTGCGAACGAGCATTGCCCTGGCTGGTTTCTATCTTATCGGGCGCGGTCATTGGGAGAGGCTGCTGGTGTGCCTCCTTGGATTTTTCATTGCGCGCCTCATCGTGACCCGGCTCACCCGAACAGCGGAAAAGCCAACTTGCTTGGCACAGGATGCCAACCATGCGCCTTAGTCCCGACGAGATTGTCTTTTGGCAACACGGGTTCGTCAAACTCAACGCCACCATTGTGTTCACGTGGGGGCTGATGCTCGTGCTGGCCGTCGGTTCAAAACTCATAACGCGCAGACTTTCCACGGGTCTGAAACGTTCCCGCTGGCAGAATCTTCTCGAGATCGTCGTCACCGGCATTGAGAAACAGATTGAAGAGGTAGGCCTGAGTCAGCCGCAGAAGCATCTCGGCTTTCTGGGAACGCTCTTCCTGTTTGTCGCCGCGGCCAGCCTCTGCACCGTCATTCCCGGCTACGAGCCGCCGACGGGCTCGCTCTCGACCACGGCTGCACTCGCCCTGTGCGTGTTTGTGGCTGTGCCGTTCTTCGGCATCGAGGAGCAAGGGATGGGCGGCTACCTTAAGTCCTATATGAAACCGACGTTCATCATGCTGCCGTTTAACATCATCAGCGAACTTTCGCGTACGATGGCCCTGGCCGTCCGTCTGTTCGGCAACATGATGAGCGGGGCGATGATCATCGGTATCCTACTCACGATTACGCCCTTTATCTTCCCGATCATCATGACGGCGCTCGGTCTGCTCACCGGCATGGTGCAGGCTTACATCTTTTTTATCCTGGCGACGGTTTACATCGCGGCAGCCACGCGCGTCCGTAAGCCCAAGCCTGACCCGATGCAAACATTGAAGCATGAACATCAACAACAAAAGGAGGACTTATGGATAGCATGACTGTTATCGCGGTGGCATCAATTGTAACCGCCGGCATCGCCACCGGTTTCGGCACCATGGCTCCGGCGCTGGGCGAGGGGAAGGCGGTCGCGACCGCGCTGAGTTCACTGGCACAGCAGCCCGACGCCTCCGCCACCATCACCCGGACGCTGTTCGTGGGCCTGGCGATGATCGAGTCCACGGCCATCTACTGCTTCGTGGTCTCGATGATTCTCATCTTCGCCAACCCATTCTGGAACCACGTCATCGCCTAAGCCACAGGACAGTGCCGCTATGTTATTCGATTGGTTTACGGTCGGAGCACAGGCGCTCAATTTTCTCATCCTCGTGTGGTTGATGAAGCACTTCCTTTACAGACCGATCCTCCACGCCATCGATGAGCGGGAGAAGCGGATCGCGAGAGAACTCGCGGACGCTGACGCGAAGAAGGCCGAAGCCCAAAAGGAGCGCGACGAGTTCAAGCACAAAAACGAAACGCTCGACCAGCAACGCGCCGCCCTCTTGAGCAAAGCGACGGAAGAGGCGCAGGTCGAACGTCAGCGGCTCCTTGACGAAGCGCGCAACGCCGCCGATGCCTTGAGTGCCAAAAGGATGGAAACGTTGAGAAACGACGCGGGCAACTTACGTCAGGCCATCAGCCGGCGCACCCAGCAGGAAGTATTTGCCGTCGCACGAAAGGCGCTCACGGATCTCGCTACGACAAGCTTAGAAGAACGCCTGGGCGAGGTGTTCACTCGCCGCTTGCGAGAGATGGACGACCCGGCGAAAGCAGGCCTCGCCGAGGCCCTTAAGACAGCGTCTGACCCAGCGCTCGTGCGCAGTGCGTTTGACCTGCCTGCGGAACAGCGCTCGGCAATACAAAATGCGCTCAACGAAACCTTCTCGGCTGAAATCCATGTCCGGTTCGAGACCGCGCCGGACCTGATCAGCGGCATTGAACTCAGCACCAATGGACAAAAAGTGGCGTGGAGCATCGCTGATTATCTGGCATCACTGGAAAGAGGGGTTGACGAACTTTTGAAGGAGAAGGACGAAGCTGAGATCAAAGCCGAGCCTTAGCCTGAAGCCTCGGCTGAACCTAAGCCTGGCGTAAGAACCGAGCCTGAGCCCGAAACAGAAAGCCAATGAATATGGAATCTGAGAGCCTCACAGACGTATTTGACAGCGCGTTTGCCGAAATATGCCAAGTTCGGGAAGCCTTCACGCCGCAACTGACGCCACGGGAGGTGGGCACGATCACTAGTGTCGCCACCGGCATCGCCAAGGTGTCGGGACTGCCCGGCGTAGGCTTTGATGAATTGGTGACGTTTCCCGGCGATGTACTCGGCATTGCGTTCAACCTGGACGCGGACGAAATTGGTGTTGTTCTGCTCGGCGAATACTGGCATCTGCACGCGGGAGATGAAGTCCGGCGTACGGGCCGGGTCATGGACGTGGCCGTGGGCGATGGATTGTTGGGACGGGTCATCGATCCGCTCGGTCGGCCACTCGATGGCGACGGGCCGGTGTCCTCCGGCAAGCGCCTGCCCATCGAACGCCCTGCAACGCCCATCATGGACCGTGCGCCCGTCACGGTGCCTCTCCAGACCGGCATCAAAGTTATCGATGCGCTCATTCCCGTTGGGCGCGGCCAGCGTGAGTTGATTCTCGGCGACCGCCACACGGGCAAGACCGCCATTGCGATCGACACCGTCCTGAATCAGCGCGGCAAGGATGTCCTGTGCGTTTATTGCGCCATCGGTCAGCGCGCGTCCGCCGTCGCCAAGACCGTGGCAACCTTGCGGGAAAAGGGGGCGATGGATTACACCGTCCTCGTCGTAACCGAGGGCAACGACCCACCGGGTCTCGCTTACATCGCGCCCTATGTTGCGACCAGCATCGCGGAGTCTTTCATGGAATCGGGCCGAGATGTGCTGATCGTTTACGACGACCTCACCCATCACGCGCGCGCCTACCGCGAACTGTCTCTCTTGCTGCGCCGCCCGCCCGGTCGCGAAGCGTTTCCCGGCGACATCTTTTATGTCCACTCACGACTGCTCGAACGTGCGACGCATTTGCGCAAGGAACACGGGGGGGGGTCGCTCACCGCCCTTCCCATCATCGAGACCGAGGCACAGAACATTTCCGCCTATATTCCGACCAACCTGATTTCCATCACGGACGGACAGATCTACCTCTCACCAGCGCTGTTCGAATTGGGCGTGCTGCCTGCGGTCGATGTCGGTAAATCCGTTTCGCGTGTCGGCGGCAAGGCGCAGCGCGCGGCCTACCGCGCGGTGGCCGGCGACCTCAAGCTCGGCTACGCCCAGTTTGAAGAACTCGAAACCTTCTCCCGGTTCGGAGCCCGCCTGGATGAAGACACCCGCACAATCATCGAGCACGGACGGCGAATTCGCGCCTGCCTAAAACAGCCGGAATTCGCCCCGGTACCCGTGCCCGCGCAAATCGCCGTGCTGCTGGCGTTGATCGCAGAACTTCTCGACCATGTGCCGCTTGACCAGATGACGGAGGCCGAGCACGCCCTGCGCGAAGCGGCGGCGGATATCCCGGCGGAGGTTCGCGAGCGATTGGATACCGCCGAAGAATTGAGCGAAGAGGATCGTGAAACGATTATCCAAATCGCCCGCAAATCGCTTGCTCGCTTCCAGCCCAAGCCTGAACCCGAGTCCGGGCCGGAAGTCCAAACAGAGGGCGAGCCCAAGCCTACGCCTGAACCCGAGGTGAAGTCATGAGCGTAACCACGGCGAGTCTGCGCCGAAAGATCGGAGGCGCCGGGGATCTCCAATCCGTTGTCCGCACGATGAAGGCCGTGGCCGCCTCGAGCATCGGACAATACGAGAAATCGGTGCACGCGCTGGCCGACTACTATCGCACGGTGGAGCTGGGATTGGGCGCATGTCTGCGGGAAAGCGGGCCGGTGCCCTTGATGGCGAAACGGAAAAGACAGACCGTTGCCAGTGCGATTGGCGCGGTCGTGTTCGGTTCAGACCAGGGACTGGTGGGCCAGTTTAATGATGTGGTGGCCGATTATGCGGTCAAGACGCTGGCGGCTCTGCCAGCCAAACCCGAGGTCTGGGCCGTCGGTGAGCGCGTTCATGCGCGCCTGGCGGACGCGGGCCTGCCGCTGTTGGGATGCTTTGCCGTGCCGAACGCCGTCAAGGCCATCACCCCGCTCGTGGGGCAGATTCTCATGGAGAGCGAGACGCGCCGCAGCCAGGGTGAAGTCGCCGAACTTTACCTCTTCTACAACCGCCCCACATCCGGGCCAGTTTATGCACCCGTCAGTCAGCGACTGCTGCCGCTGGACGCAAGCTGGCGACACAAGCTGGCCGAATCTCCCTGGCCGACGGGAAACTTGCCCGAGGTCATGGGTGGCGGCACCGCGACCTTGCGGGCGCTTATCCGCGAATATCTATTCGTCTCGCTCTTTAGGGCGTGCGCCGAATCCCTCGCGAGCGAGAACGCGAGCCGCCTGGCGGCGATGCAACGCGCCGACAAGAACATCGATGAATTGTTGGAGGACCTCAATAGGACATTCCATCGTTTGCGTCAGAGTGGCATTGACGAGGAACTGTTTGACGTCATCTCCGGTTTCGAAGCACTGACCACGGAGGAGAAACAATGACGCATACAGACGACCGGAAACACCGCTCGATCCTGCAAGGAATTGCCCATCGGGCGATGCTTAATAGAGAACCGAGGATATCTACATGATTTATTCGAAACAGCTTCCGGGGAGAGGATCATTTTCGCCGCGACCTTGCGGAAGCGCAGACCATCGTCATCGATGCTTCGGGCGCGGCTAGAACAACCCAGTAGGAGCAAGCTGCGGGATGCCAATGAGAATCAGGTGCGTCATTGGTCTCACGCCGGAGCACAGTTCATGGAACGTGTAGCTGAATTCCTGCCCGAAGATCAGGCGCCCTGACCCGGCCCCCTGAAACCGGTCCAGAAGCAGAGCTAGTATCTGGATCGATGGAAGGAGGCAGGAAATGGCAAGACGACATTACCGATCCGAGGAGATCATCGCGAAGTTACGAGAGGCGGAAGTGCTGTTAGGTAGGGGCAAGAAGGTCGCGGAGGTCGTCAGGGAACTCGGCATTCACGAGGTGACCTACTACCGCTGGCGGAAGGAGTACGGCGGGATGCGGGTCGACCAGATGAAACGGCTCAAGCAGCTCGAGCAGGAGAACGTACGACTTCGTAAAGCCGTCTCCGATCTGACGTTGGACAAGCTGATCCTCCAGGAAGCAGCGAAGGGAAACTTCTGAGCCCCGAACGACGTCGTCGGTGCATTGAGGCACTACGGCAGCGTCTCGGGGTGTCAGAACGGAGGGCATGTGGGGTGCTCAGCCAGCATCGATCGGTACAGCGGCATGTCCCGAAACGCAGAGAGGATGAAGACTTGGTCACAACGGTGATCATTCAGCTGGCAACCCAGTTTGGCCGCTACGGCTACCACAAGATCACGGGGCTACTTCACAATGCCGGCTGGTGTATCAACCACAAGCGGGTGGAACGGATCTGGCGAGAAGAAGGTCTGCAGGTGCCACAGAAGCAGCCGAAGAAGGGACGACTGTGGCTCAACGATGGCTCGTGTGTACGGCTACGACCGCGGCACCCAAACCACGTCTGGGCGTACGACTTCGTCATGGATCGAACCCGCGATGGGCGAGCGTTCCGGAGTTTGGCGAGCAGACCACCGGGCGAATCGTCCATGTGCCGAACGGGAAGGTGTTCGTTGATCCGCTCACTAACGTTACGCAAGGGTTCAACTACGTGTGGAATGAGATCCCCATCACGATCACCTTCGAATCCGACTGGCGTCGGGCGAAGCAGATCCTTGAGGGAATACTGAAGGAGCGGGTGGTGTCCGTCAGCGAGGAAGCATCTCGATTCATTCGTGATGCATCTCGGAAGTTCTTGATTCGATCGGCGAACGTTCACCCCGTTGTGTACACGCGCATCGTTGAGGAAGGGGTTGAGCTGGGTCTTCGCTACGTGTGCGAGGCAAGATCACGGCGGAAGAGCACGGAGTCCGTCTGCGAGGCAGTCCTCGAGGCATTCGGTGCCGAGCCTCGCATCGACTTCGCCTACAAGACGACGAGAATCTTCCGGCAGACCGAGGAAGGAAAGGTGACCCTTCGTGCAGAGTCGTCGATTGAGGAGGAAGAGGAGTAGATCATGAAAATGCGAGTGCGGACCGTGGTGATTCTGGTGCTTGCTCTCTTGTCGCTTGTGGTCATCGTCCAGAACACGGAGGTTGTCTCTGTCCGCATTCTGTTCTGGGATCTCGTGATGTCCCGCATCATCCTGCTGGCACTGAGCATCGCAGTCGGAGTGATCATCGGCTTTCTACTCGGCAGGCCCTGGCGCAAACGCGACCACCAGTACGCGCAACCCAAGCGAGCTGGCGACGACGGCCAGTAGGTTCCCGCACCAACGCGCGAACGAAGATGTGCATGAAAGGACGTTCAGTAGGCGATTAGCAGCCACGCCGATTGCCGCGGATTGGCCGCGCGTCACCACGAAACAGCTAACGAACGCGTTCTACATTCGTACCCCAGGCTCCAAACCGCCGTTCCTATCTAGACTCTCTGGTTATTGGATCGGTCGCCTAGGATCTCTTGTCCGAGACTTCCTCGCTATGGAGGCCCGTTCCCTGTAGCGGGCCGGGCTCCTTCTGCTGACTGCGCATTGAATGAGCTGGCTTGCAGTCGATGCCTCAAGGACGGCGTGCCAGGGCTCTCCACATTCCTGACCGGCCTCCTGCACAGGGAAGAGGTAGAACTGCTGCCGTCGCCCCGCACTCCAGAATGCTGAACCATAGAGAACAAGCTCTAGGCCTGCTGGCAGGCTATGCGCGCCGCTGGAAGCGTCTGCGATGAGCTCCGTGATCGCCTCGCGCATCTCCAGTTCTTCAAGGTCGCCGTCGTCATTCCAGATTGCGATGATCCCCGCTCCACTCAGTAACTGCCCGAACTTCCCCTGAATCTTGTCGCGAGCCTTCCGTATGTCACGCAGCGGGTCTCCGTAGACTGGGAGTATCTCCGGCAAATCGCCAGTAGAGGCTGCCAGAGGACCCTCGTGGACGGTGCGGAAGCGCGTGACCTCGACCAAGGTGATCTCCCCATCTCGGCTGATGCTGAGGTCCGGACCCTCCCTGCCGTGCGGCTCAATCGAGACCTCGAATCCAAGTCCGGCGAATATCAGGGCGTACTGAGCCTCAGCTAGATAGTCACGCAGGTCTTCGAGTCCGGCGGCAGACGCGATGCGCCTGAAGAGACCTCTGGCACCGGGCATCACGGCAATTCTGGCGAAGAGCGCCCTGAGGCTATGAGATGCCCCAGGACCAAGTAGGTCAGTCACTCGCTGAAGGGCGTTATCCGTATAGTCAACCATCCCAATGCCTGCTCGCGACGGGGCGGCACGTGCATCTCCTGATTCAAGCTACAGCCTGACCTCGTATCAAACAAGCGCGCTTGAAGATGGTGGTGTCGCTCGGATTGCCCTCGGCAAGCAACACCCCGCAGACGCGATCTTCCTTCTCGGGCACCGCCCTCAAAGCCCGTTCCGGATTGCATTCGATCGACGAATCACCAGAGGGCGATGCACGAACGCGTTCTACATTCAGTCCCCAGGCTCCACCACTTACCTGGTTTCCCCGTGCCTGTCTGCGCTTCAGCGTTTGACCTGAAAGCAACAGGCCTCAAGGAGGCGCGGTAACCCAATTCGTAAATGCCTTTTCGGGTTCGAATCCCTTAGGGTCTCGGAATGCACTCCGACTCCGTAGTGGACAGCTCGAATGCGCTCTGGTCTCGCCCCGGTTCTCCTACTGGCTGTGCTCTGCCTCGGCGTGACTCGCCGAAGTCACTACTTCCCCGTCCCTGGCATCGACCTCGACAGTCTCTCCCGGCAGGAAGTCTCCCGCAAGGATTCTGCGTGCCAGCGGATTCTCAAGCCGCTGCTGTATGACTCGCTTGAGGGGGCGCGCACCGTAGACCGGGTCATATCCGGCTTCCGCCAACATATCCAGCGCTGCATCCGAGACGGAAAGAGACAAGTCGCTCTCCTCCAGGCGAACGCGCAGGCGGTCGATCTGGATCCCCGCAATCGCCCGGATCTGCTCTCTTCCTAGCGGGTGGAACACCACGATCTCGTCGAGACGGTTGATGAACTCCGGCCGAAAGTGCTCCTTGACGACCTCCATCACCCGCTCTTTGATCTGGACATACCGCTCCTCACCTTCGATCTCACGAATGAGCTGGCTACCGAGGTTCGATGTCATGACGATGACCGTATTGCGGAAATCGACCGTGCGTCCCTGCCCGTCGGTCAGCCGCCCATCATCGAGCACCTGGAGCAGGACGTTGAAGACGTCGGAGTGGGCCTTCTCAATCTCATCCAGCAGGATCACCGAGTAGGGTTTGCGCCGGACCACCTCGGTCAGGTGCCCTCCCTCCTCGTATCCCACATAACCAGGAGGTGCACCGATGAGTCTGGCAACGGAATGGCGCTCCATGTACTCCGACATGTCGACGCGAACCATTGCCTCCTCGGTGTCGAAGAGGAACTCCGCCAACGCCTTGCATAGCTCCGTCTTGCCAACGCCGGTAGGTCCGAGGAAGAGAAAGGAGCCGTTTGGGCGGTGAGGGTCGGCGATCCCGGCACGCGAACGACGGATGGCATCGGAGATGACAGCGATCGCCTCATCTTGGCCGACGACACGCTGGTGGATGCTGCTCTCCATGCGCAGTAGCTTCTCGCGCTCTCCTTCGAGCATCTTGGACACTGGGATCCCGGTCCATCGGGATACGACCTCGGCGATCTCCTCCTCGGTCACCCTGTTTCGAAGGAGCTGCAATTCCTTTGACTCGGCCTCGACCGCCCGCGCCAGCTGCTTCTCCAAGTCGGGGATGATCCCATACTGCAGCTCCGACATGCGCTCAAGATCACTGGCGCGACGGGCGGCGTCCATCTCTATTCGAGCACGCTCTAGCTCCTCCTTGAGGTGAGTGTTCCCCTGGAGAACAGCCTTCTCAGACTTCCAGACCTCTTCGAGATCGGAGAACTCGCGGCTCAGCGTCTCGATCTCCTCCTCAAGATCGGCAAGTCGCTGGCGGGATGCCTGATCCGTCTCTTTCTTGAGCGCCTCGCGCTCGATCTTCAGTTGGATAAGACGACGATCCAACCGATCCATCTCCTCGGGCAGCGAGTCGATTTCCATTCTCAGGCGTGACGCGGCTTCATCGATCAAATCAACGGCCTTGTCTGGAAGTTGGCGGTCTGTGATGTAGCGATGAGAGAGCGTAGCGGCAGCAACAATTGCTGGATCGGTGATCTCAACGCCGTGATGCACCTCGTACCTCTCCTTGAGCCCCCGCAAGATGGCAATGCTGTCCTCGACGCTCGGCTCGCGAACGATCACCTTCTGGAACCGCCGCTCCAGCGCCGCATCTTTCTCGATGTACTGCCGATACTCATTGAGCGTGGTCGCGCCAATGCAGTGAAGCTCTCCTCGCGCCAACGCTGGCTTGAGCATGTTGCTAGCATCCATTGAGCCTTCCGCCCGGCCTGCGCCGACCATGGTGTGCAGCTCATCGATGAACAGGACAATCTGGCCTTCCTGCTGAGCCAAGTCATGGAGCACGGCCTTCAGCCGCTCCTCGAACTCGCCTCGGAACTTCGCCCCCGCGACCAAAGCACCCAGGTCAATGCTCAGAAGACGCTTTCCCTTGAGCCCCTCGGGCACTTCACCATTCACGATTCGCTGAGCCAATCCTTCGACGATGGCCGTCTTGCCGACACCCGGCTCTCCAATGAGTGCAGGGTTGTTCTTCGTGCGCCGCTGAAGGACCTGGATGATGCGGCGGATCTCATCGTCCCGACCGATCACCGGATCAAGCTTGCCCTGCTCAGCACGTGCGGTCACGTCGATGGTGTACTTCTCCAGCGCTTGGCGCTGGTCTTCGGCGTTGGGATCATCCACCGTCGCGCCACCACGGACCTGCTCGATGGCGTGCCCGAGCACTTCTTCGCCCGCTCTTGCCTCACGCAGGCATTCACTGAGTCGCCCTCTGCTTTCGGCCGCCGCCATCAGGAACCATTCGCTTGAGATGTACTGATCCTTGTGCTGCTGCGCGAGTTTGTCAGCAGCGTTTAGCAGCCGGGTAAGGGCGTTGGAGATGTGAACGTCGCCGTCTGCGCCATGAACCCGGGGCAGACCATCCAAAGCCCCCAGCAAGCAGGAGCGTAGCAGGTTGATGTTTGCACCGGCCTGAGTCAGAAGTGGGCGGACTGTCCCGCCCTGCTGATCGAGCAGAGCAAGCAGTACGTGCTCAGGTTCGATGTACTGGTGATCCCTTCCGACTGCGAGGCTTTGGGCGTCGGATAGCGCCAACTGGAAGTTGCTTGTCAGTCTATCCATTCTCATGGGAGTCACTCCTATGGTCCATCTCCTGCATCAAGAACCCGACGGGCGTTCACCGAGCAAGACAGGGACGATCAACTCGCTGGTGTCTCGGATGACCTTGAGCTCCACCAGGTCACCAGGCCTCTTCTCAAGCTCCAAGTAGATCGTCAGGTCGTCGAGGTCTTCAACAGAGACTCCGTCAACTCCCACGATGATGTCGCCGCCAAGCGCGATGAGATATCGCCCAATCCGAACCTGTCTATTTCCTCCCTGTAGGTCAGAGTCCCATGCGGGGGAATCGGGGGATATGCCGACTACGAGAACTCCCCTCTCAACAGGCAACTCCATACCGGCATCTCGAATGATCTCTGCCATGCGGGAGTTGAGACTCACAGACTCGATCCCCAGCCAAGGGTGGCGATACCTTCCGTTCGTGATGAGGTCGGGCACGACTCGCGCAACCGTGTTCGAGGAGATCGCGAACCCGATGCCTGCGTAGCTACCGCTTGTGCTAAGAATCTGCGAGTTGACACCGATCACCTTGCCATCAAGATTCAACAGCGGCCCGCCGGAGTTCCCCGGGTTGATCGCAGCATCGGTCTGGATTACCTCGCCAATGAACCTGTTGGCCTCAGGGCTTTCGATCACTCGCCCAACTGCACTGACGACACCGGTTGTCAGAGTCTGATCAAGACCAAAGGGGGCACCGATGGCGACCACGAACTGACCGACGAGCAACTCGTCCGAGTCTGCCAGCTCTAGTGGGGAAGGCAGCGAGACCTCGGAGGTCTCCAACTCAAGAACAGCAAGATCGTTTGATGGGTCAGTTCCCACAATCACCGCCGGGAAGCGCTCCCCGGTGCTGAGCGTGACGACTAGCTCCTGCGCGTTCTGGACGACGTGGTAGTTCGTCACGATATGGCCTTGAGAGTCATAGATGAATCCCGATCCGCTCCCCTCCTGAGGTATCGCGCCGAAGAAGAAGTCGTAGACGTAGCCAAGACTTGTGATGTTCACGACCGATGACCCGGCCTGGTCGTAGACCGAGATCACGCGGTCCTCGATGCACTGGCAGTCGGTCACCTCAGCAGCTGTATCTCCAATCGCGAACAGAGCCACTCCGAACGCCACCGCAAGAATGGCTATCCCGATTGCTCTTGATGCATTTCTCATCTCAGCCTCCAAGATGGCTCTGCGGGGCGGGTAGGCGGGATCTGCCATGCCCGCCCCTAGACGGGTGAACAAGACGCCAATTGGCGTTTGCGGAGAGTCCTGCTTGCTCTCTTCAGTCTCGCACGCTCGCTAGCATTCCCCTCGCGACACCAGAGATGGAGAGAAACGGGGCCTGACCGAGAGGAGTTCACGTGCACGCTGGGTCCTCACTCGCGCGGCTCCAGCGAATGCGATCTCCGCCTGGCACGCGTCGCAGACACCCTCGTTACTTGTGTCGTGCGTTTCGGCGTAGGAAAAACCTCCGCCACAGACAAGGCAGATGCTCTCAGACATGTGTACTTCCTTGGTTGCTCAGAAGCCAGACGGGCGGGCACCCTAGAGTGAGCGCCCGCCGAGTTTCTGCTAGTCAACTTTGATCTGCAGGGGCTTCTTCTTCTCCACGATCGACTCCTTCAGTGGAATCGAAACGCGCAGAATCCCGTCTTCGAACTGTGCCTTGACCTTGGATGTCTCGAGGTTCTGGGTCGGCACGGGGAAAGCTCTCTGGAAGCGGCCGTATCGCCGGCCCATTCGGAAGTAGTTCTCCCGATCGATGGACTCGTCGCGCTTGACTTCGCCGCTGATGATCAGCTTGTCCTCGTGGATCGTGACTTCTAGCTCATCCTTCTTCATCCCCGGAAGCTCGGCTGCATACACCAGTGCTCCGTCCTTCTCGTAGACGTCAGCGCGACCGAAGCCGGAGAAGCTTTCGAGACCGATCCGATCGAAGTCACGGAAGAAGTGATCGATCAGATTAGGGATACCGAGGTTCGAGAACCCTGAGTCGTCCTGCACGCGTGGTAGTCGGCTAACCATAACCAACTCCTCCTTCCATATTGCCGGATTAGCAGTCTGCCTATCGGACTGCTACTTGGCAGTATAGCGACAATGCCCGACCTTGTCAAGACCCCGGCTGGCAGGTTGATGCAGAGGTTTTCCACAGGCGTGTTGAGAAATCCGCTAGCGCGCCATCTGTGATGCACATTACTGTCAAGCGAATCTGGTTCGGGACTTCGGTCACCAGGCAACAGCCAACAGACGCGTTCTACATTCGGCGTTTATCGGGCTAAGTCATCAACCTGCTCCGCCGTGTCATTCCTTGCGCACACCCAGTCAGAGGAAACTGCTCATGCTGCGGATTGCTGGAGAAACTCACCCATGATCACAGCTTGATGCGCGGCTATCCGGGTACAGAACAGCGGATTCGTTCCAGGCGCGATGAGTGACGCCGACAAACGCCTACATTCACTCCCCCAGGGTGTTGTAATGCGCATTACATTCGCCCGCTCCGTTGATCCGGCTACTAGCTCTGCTTCTGGACCGGTTTCAGGGGGCCATCTCTGCAGCAGAGGGCGTACAGCAGGTCCCTGAGCCCAATCTTGGGCATTCCCCTGATCCAATGCTTGATCCGCTCCGCATTGGAGAGCGAAGCGGATGAATCCTGTGTCGTTACCGGCTAGGATTGTACGCAAGGCAGCTCCTAGCAAGGAGGCGTTAGGAATGGGAAACATTGGCTACATCGTCATCGCAGTGGCGGCGCTCTTGTTGGTCTGGGTATTCTTCTACTTCGTTCCGGTAGGGTTGTGGATTTCCGCACTCGCCGCCGGTGTGTCTGTTGGCCCGATGACATTCATCGGGATGCGCCTGAGGAAAGTCAACCCACACAAGGTGATCTTCCCGATGGTCGCTGCGTGGAAGGCGGGGATCGAGCTGTCGGTTTCCGATCTTGAGGCACACTATCTTGCGGGTGGAAACGTTGAACGAGTCGCCCGTGCGCTCATCTCGGCAGACAAGGCGTCGATCCCTCTCGACTTCCAGCGGGCTGCCGCCATTGATCTGGCCGGGCGCGACGTTCTTGACGCGGTGACGATGTCCGTCAACCCTCGCGTCATCGAGACGCCGAGGGTCGGTGCTGTGGCCTCCAACGGGATTCAGCTGTTCGCCATCGCCAAAGTGACAGTCCGCGCGGAACTCGACCGCCTTGTCGGTGGAGCGACCGAAGAGACTGTAATCGCCCGCGTCGGTGAGGGAATCGTCTCGGCGATCGGTTCGGCGAATTCGCACACGGAAGTGCTGGAGAACCCAGACAAGATCTCCACGCTCGTCCTGGACAAGGGACTCGACGCAGGGACCGCATTTGAGATCCTTTCGATCGACATCGCCGATGTCGATGTGGGGAAGAACATTGGCGCGCAACTGCAAACAGACCAAGCTGAGGCCGACCTAAAGGTCGCCCGAGCAAAGGCTGAAGAGCGCCGAGCCATGGCCGTCGCCCGCGAGCAGGAGATGACGGCTCTTGTGCAGGAGCGGCGGGCCGCCGTTGTCGAGGCGGAGGCGGAGATACCGCGCGCCATGGCTGAGGCATTTCGCGAAGGGCACTTGGGGATCATGGACTACTACCGGATGAAGAACGTGCAGGCCGACACGAAAATGCGCGACAGCTTCGCGGGCAACGATCGGGCCGGCTCGACTACACCGCTAGAAGGGGCGTAGCTAACATGGCCGACCCTCTCCAGAAGCTCCGCGAGCTGTTGGGCGACGATCCGCGAACGGCAGTGCTTCTTACCGAACTCCTCGGCCCGCCGATTGGAATGAGACCGCAGAGCAATCCTGACACTCCCGCCTGAAACCGGCTCAAGCGCGGAGTGCGGATTCCGGCAGTTGAGCCGGGCAGCAACTGTATTACGACAGGGCTGCGGGCCCGCCTGTAGCAAATGAGACTGACCAGCCCCCATGGCCGGTCCACTCCTAGAGTTGGTCCAATCCATGTCCGCTTGCCGTGGCGGGAACCAGCATCCAAGCAAGCTCGATCAACGGAGAGTCTCTGTGCTGCCCCGCTTGCGCCAAGAGACGTCGGAGATAGGGCCGAACCGGGAGTTCTCTTGCCCATAGGACACCAGCGTCCCTCGAATCTCACTTCTGTATCAGTTCGCTTGGGGCAGCCGACTTGTCGCCTACCGAACGAGAGCCGATATGGATGCCGTCTCCGTAGCTCACCCCCACTTGAAACTAACCGCAGGTTCAGTTCCCTCGGGGAGTCGCGCAACGAGATACGTCACTTCGCTCCGCAGAAAGACTGAGTGGCACTCCGGACACTCGAAGCGCTCGGGAAGCTTCACAAGCTTGTTGGAATCGGGGCCGTGGCGTTCGGATGGACGCACAAGGCGCTCTCGGTACGTGAAGGCTTCTTCAACATCAGAGAAGGACAACGGCTCTTCCCCCTCCAGAGCGATGAAGAAGTCCTTCCCACAGCCAGGGTTGGTACAAATGATCCGGATACCGTATTCGTCTGCCATGGCATCCCTCCTTCTTCCACAGGATAGTCGGGAATCAGCGGAAGGCGCAAGAACGGAGACCAACTCGACTCGATAAGCGCGACAACCTCGAGAACCTCCGCATCCGGAAGGCCAATCGAATGGCACGAGTCATGCGCATGCCAATCACCTGGTTGATGGGTTGATCACCCTATCAGCCTATCGCACCTGAACCAACCTCGGCGAGTGGTGTACCGAAGTGCTCAGTGGATGACGGATCCCGCTTCGAGCCACCTACTCTACCATGCAGCTGAAACGACTCGAGTTCTACAATCAGTCCCCCAGGCTCCAAACCGCTGTTGCCATTTACATCTCACGCCTACACTTCAACGCGTTGATCCCCTTCTGCTATTCTCTCCTGAAAGGATGTGCCGTGAAACACCTGCCACAGACGCTAGCGTTGTTGATCATCTTCGCCGTTTCAGCTCTAGCTGGAACCCAGTACCGCGGAGTGAACGTCTCTCTCGCGGGAGTGGGCGAAGACGAGATTGAGATGCTCGCGACTGAGTGGAAGGGCAATCTGGTTCGCATTCGACTTGGAACACACGATCAATGCGACTACTCGATTGTGGAGATACATGATCCTGCAAACAGCAATCACCCAACGCTGCTGGCACTGGACCGACTCATCAAGGCGTGCGACAGATACGACGTTCGTGTCGTCATCGACATCCATCAGTTCCCCGGCTACTCCCACTACGACGAAAGCCCAAAGGACTACCGGCTTTGGGATGATGTGGCCCTACAGGAGAGGTTCGTTCGTTATTGGCGTGGAATTGCAGAGCGATACTCGGACTGGGGAGATGTGATCTATGGCTACGATCTTCTGAACGAGCCGTCCGAGATGGCGATCCAAGTCTGGCTCGATCTGGCTGCGAGAACCGCACGCGCGATTCGCCAAGTTGACACTGACCACGCAATCGTCATCGAGCCCAGAGGCGGCATGTCGAGGATGTTCGCGGAGTTCTCGCCAATCGATGTCCCGAACGTCATCTACAGTGCACATCTGTGGGAGCCACATGAGGTTTCCCTTCAGGGCGTCCTCGGCAACCCTTCCGGAGTCGAGTACCCATCAGCGGATTGGAACAAGCGCTACCTGCGGGATGTTCTGCGTCCGACTATCGAATTCCAGGAGCGATATGATGTGCCAATCCTCATCGGAGAGTTCGGCGCAACGACGTATGTGCCTCCTGATTCACGCGCGGCCTATCTGGAAGACGTGCTGGCGCTGTTCGAGGAGTATGGGTTCGACTATGCATTCTCGCAGTACAGGGAGTTCAGTGCGTTCAGCCCTGAGCATGTCGCGTACAGGGCGTCGTGGGGCGAGATCGCCAAGTATGTCGGTGTGAGCGATGCTCTTGCAGTACTAAAGGCCTACTTCAGTCGCAACGTTCAGACCATTCAAGCGGCCGAAAGCACCAAACCGACCTGCCTGTTTGACCAATCTCACTGGGAGAACGGCCTCGATACGAACGTGCTCAGTCTGGACTACGCGTGGCGACTCGCAGCCGTGGCCGATGTCGTTTTCCATGTGTCGGGAGAGATAACGCCTGACGTACTGGCGGGCGTGGACCTACTGGTAACCGGCAACAGCCAAGGAACTCCCTACCGCCCAAGCGAGATCTCTGCGATGGCAAGTTTCGTGGAATCAGGAGGGTCTCTGCTCTGCTATCAGGGAGTAGTATATGAGCCCTCTATCAACGCGTTCCTCGGCCATTTTGGGATTCGCCATGATCCGGCAGTCGTCTTCTCTGAGACGCCTGCATGGGAAGGCGATGAGGGAGATAGCTACTGGGTGGAGACGTTCAATTCCGGGCACCCCGTGGCATGCAGCAGCTGCTCGTTCCACATCGCCTGGGGAGGCAGTCTGTCTATCTCCCCGCCCGCTGTGGCGTTCGCGGCGTCCGAACCCGAGACGTGGAAAGACGCCAACCGCAACGGCCACCACGATGCTGGAGAGGAGCAGGGGCCTTTCACGGTCATCGCGACATCGGAATTCGGGGAGGGCCGCGTCGTTGTCGTTGCTGATGAGACCTTGCTGCAAGTCTGCAATTGGTCCGTCCTCAGGCAGTTGGTCAACTGGCTGCTCTCCGGACAAACGCAATGACTGGCCCTGAGAGGAGGCTTCGGCCCAAGCGCTAGAGGGGCGACTGCGCGGATGTATGACACTGATCACCATGCAGTGGCAAACGAACGCGTTCTACATTCAGTCCCCCAGGCTCCACAGGATTCTCGGATCCGGCCTTCCTATCTCGCTTATCGCGGATTCATTCGCAAGCCGCCTTTCACCCCGACTTCTGATGTCCTGTCCAGGACAGGCCTCTCGAGTTCGAATCCCCTAGGGTCGACGCTTCCAGATTCGCACTTATCTAGATGCGGTTTGCCGCGGATCAGCGAGTCTCTGTAGACTGGACCTGGACTTCGATGCGAACGGCATAGGCGGCGGTCACCATAGCTAGCACGTGACGCGCGCCGAAGTGCTCGCTGGTCTGCATGACATCAGCAAGGAGGGAAGAATGCCCTGCAACTTCGCGACAAGAGGAGCGGCAGTCCTTCTTGCGTTGACCGTGGCGCTACTCGGCGCCTCGGTCTCATCGACGGCCCAATGGATGTGGGACGAGTTCGTGTTTATGAGCGATCGTGTGCCGCCATGGTCGCACATCTACTCCATGAAGGGCGGCGCAGTGACCCAAGTCACGGACTCCTTTGGCAACGACTGGGGGCCGAGGGCAGCGCCAGGAGGAGGCCGAGTAGCGTTTGTCTCCGATCGGGACGGAAACGAGGAGATTTACGTCGTGGATTTCGATGGCGCGAATGAGCGGCGTGTGACGACCAACAACGCCGAGGACTGGTATCCCTCTTGGTCACCCAGTGGTACGCGACTTGTGTTCAGCACTGCACGCGACGGCGACCATGAGATCTGGATCATGTCGCTTGATGGCAGTTACAGCACGCAACTCACCTACAACGGCTGCTACGATGGGGAGCCGGCCTATTCCCCCGATGGCCGGAAGATCGTGTTCAGCTCGGACCGAGGACCGAAGTACGACATCTGGGTGATGCGGATCGACGGGACCGGGGCGGAGTGCCTGACCACTCGAGTGGTTGGAGACTGCTACTTCCCCTCCTGGTCCCCTGACGGCAAGATGATCGCGTTCACCAACAGGTTCGGCGGACAGCAAGACGTGTACACCGTGCCAGCTGAGGGAGGCGTTGCCGGACCTCTGGCAGGGGCGGCGAACCCCGCTTGCGATGAATGGGCCCCTAGCTGGTCGCCTGATGGCAATTGGATCAGCTTCTCGGCCGATTGCCCTGGGTCTACTGACGTCTTTATCGTCCCCGCTGCCGGCAGGGTAGCGGTGAACATCTCCGCCAGCCCCCTATCCGTCGATAAGTACCCCGATTTCTTCTGGCCACGCATCGTGAACGCACCGCCTGCCCAACGGTCATGGGAACAGGCCAACGATTGGATGCCGAGCGGGGTGCCTAGGCAGTGGGATCGCGTGTGGATCCCCAACGGGCGATCGGTGGACGTCGCTTCCGACACAAAGGACATCGCGCAGCTGCTGGTAGATGGGGCAGTGAATGGTCGATGCGATGCACGTTTTCATGCATCGCGGGGCATCTTCGTGGGCGCGATGGGGATCATCTCCGGCGGCGTTAACAGCATGTACGGTGAAGGCTGCAACGTGTCCTTGTCTGCCTGGCCGAGCGGCGCAATCACGATCGACGGAACCGTGAGCGGTGGGAGCAAGGCTGTCAGCTCGACGTGGACCGAGCACGGAGGGTCGGTTGACTTGCTGGCTCACAGCGTGACGGTGAACTTGGGTGGTTCAGTGCTGGGAGGTGATGGCGGTCCACTGAATGGTGGTGGGCTCTACCATCTCAGTACCTTCCTGGCCGGCAACGGGGGGAACGTGAACATCGCCGGCGAAGAGATCACGATCGGTGGTGCCGTGATCGGTGGCAAGGGTGGGGACACTAACTCGCTGTGGGAAGATGAGGCTCCGCGCTGCACCTACCCCCAAGACGGCGGCAACGGCGGATCGGTGTTCCTTGGCAGCGGTGCCACAGCCGACCTTGGAGGTACGCGGAACCTGACGGTGTCTGGCCGCGTGGAAGGCGGCAAGGGTGGAGACGTCGTCGGGCCCCACAAGGGCGAGGGCGGCGACGGTGGCGACGTCGACATCGAAGTTCAGTGGGGACTCCACGGAACTGTCTCAGTAGGCGCAGGAGCGCTGCTGGCTGGCGGCAATGGCGGAGGCAGATCAATGCTACTGGGCTTCCCCGTTTGGGGCGGCAACGGGGGCGATGTCGTCTATCCGTCTGCGCTGTCAGGAACCTTGGCCCCCGGAGCGCGACTCGTTCGAGGAACTGGTGGCGTGGGCGAGGCATTCACCCGGTCTGAGTGCCCGTGTGGCAACATCGAGCTATGCGGAGCTGATGGTTTCGACGGGCAGGTGGAAGCGGAGTGACAGCAGTAACTCAGGACAGGGTCGTGCGCCCTGCTGCGCCTGACGGGGCAAGATTGGGGTGAAGTGGCCTTATGGAGCCACTTATCCGGGGATCCGGGTCGAACCCGGGCATCGAATCGTCAGCTATTCGCCGCTGAAGGCAAGAGGCCGCTAGTCGAGAAAACGCAGATCACAATTGCTCCTCAATGGATGTACCCGGATAGCTGCAGACATTGATCACCAAGATGCTATGCACGAACGCGTTCTACATTCAGTCCCCCAGGCTCCAAACCGCTTCTCCTGTCCAAGTATCGGCAAGGATCGGTCTGAGCACGCGGCTGCCTCTGTCAAATGCCAGCCCATCTTGGCTCCGAAGTCAGCCTCGGACCGGTTTGCTGGGCGAAGGTTCAGTTACTCTGACCTGCAATCATGCTTGGTCTTCCTCGAGGATCTCGAGTTGCGCCGCCGTTGGCGGTGCGATGATGGACACGGGGCATCCCGCCAGCATCACTAGCGAGACAATTGCGGCCAGGACTCTCATCCTTCCCGACGTGGTGGTCTCGCTCTTCTTCTCCCTTCCTTCCTCAGTTCCCTCAACCCCTCCTCTCTCGGGCCTGTCAGCGCGCGAGAGGAGGAGGGCAGGACTGTCGACCTGCGCGGCGCGGAGGTTGTCGTACGTCCTACCAATCGAAACTGAGTGCCGCGGAGATGGAGACATCGAGCGACCAGTCTGAAGCCCCGGCCGACTTGGAGAGAGACGCTTGCAGTCCCATGTCGGCGTGTCCGAGCGTGAATCCGAGAAACGCAGCGACGGTCTGGCTCGTACTCGCAGGCTGTCCCAGAGGTTGTACCCGCAGGAGGGTGTAGGTTGCCCGAAGCGAGCTCGTCGCGGACAGGATGTAGTCGTAGGACCCTCGTACCTTGATCGTGTTCTGATCCATGAAGTTGATGGGCCCCGAGAGACCGGCATGGAACAGGAGCTGCCCGTCCGGGTTCGGCACGAATGCTCCGTCGGCGGAGGCCGTGACAAGGAAACCGTGTGACTGGTTGTAGGGATCGATCAACTGGTACCCCGCCCCTGCCTGAACCGACCAACCACAGTATCGGCTGTCATCCGTGGCGAGGATCATGTCCTCCATCTTGAGAACCTGGCGAGGTGTGAGGGTTACGCCCGACGCCGTTTGGATCTGATTCACCACGTCGGCGATCTGATCCTCCGGCGAGGCGTACTCCTTGCTCCCGATTGCCATCGCGATCGCCATCAACACATCATCTGAGAGCGGCATGCGAATCGCGCCCGCTTTGAGCAGTTCCATCTCGATCTTGAACGCCTTGGCAAGCGGCGTCACATCGTTGAACCGCCCGTATCCGAGCCCGGCGCTGACATGTACCGCCGGTTGCGGTTGCCCCGTCGAAATGGACGCTTCAACGCCGCCGAACCCGAAGGTTGGCATGTCCTCCACAAGGAAGTAGCGGATGGTTCCCGCCGCGTCCGCCTGGGCGCTTGTCGGGAAGAGATCCGCCAGAAGGAGTTCCGCATTTCCGCTCAACGTGTACCCGAAACTCGGCGAATCATAGAGCAGGCTATAGTCTAGGCCGACTCGCCCTCCGCTCGAATCCACTCCGGGCGTCGCCCAGTCGTCGAAGTAGCGGTAACTCATTGCGAGTCCCAACGACTCCAGAGATGTTACTGGCGATACGTAGCTGCAGATAGTAAGGGGGGCAGGCGACGCCCCGAAGCTCAACACAACACCGATGATCCCAAGCAACAGCACTGTCCGTTTCATTTCAGATGCCTCCTTGTTGCTTCATACTGCTTTCCGCCTTGGGGAGAAGTCGCGCCCTTGTTGTCTCTTGCAGCGCGTGCTTCTTTGGCTCCTTTGAGTGGAGTGCTATGACTCTGCGGGCCATCCCGAAGTCCTAGACTCCCACACTCTTCTGTGGAGAGGCTGCCTTGCGTCCGATGAATCCAAGAGCTCTCTTGAAGCTCCAAAAAGCTGGCGGGACCTCGGGGTAGATCAGTAGAACATTCGTAGTGGTCCCCTATCGAACGAGTCTCGCTTCGTGCCCAGGGTTTGGGCCGCGACGCCAATCCAGGTTTGGCAGTCAGCCGCGCTTCAAGGCCTCTGTGACATACTGCTTCAAGGCTGTGCGGATGATCTCGGACTCCGAGACCCCCTGCTTCTCTGATAGCTCCTGCAACTGGGCTAGGAGCTTGGCGGGCGCCATGAAGTTCTTCATCACCAGAGGGTTGCTGGGGTCGCGCTTCCTTGGCGTCATGTTCGATAACTATACAACTAATGAACTAGCTAGTCAATCCCCTTTGTGAGCCGGCATCACTCCGCGGAGTTTCGCGTGAGTGAATCTCACGACAGCGTCCCCGATGTCTCTGGCCGGGGACAGAGAGATTCCCCGCTGAGCAAGGCTGACAACTCCATCCTGCACGCTGGTCTTCACCCGTGAATGCGGTCCGAGCGTGATGTCAGATTCGTGAGTTGTGGACATCACGAGGAGCGGGATTACCCACAGATCCCTAGGTGCATTTCGTCTGTAGGGGTCTTCCTGGGTGGGACATCCATCACCAGGAAGCTCGGAATGTCCTGATTGGCGGTAGCGCACTTCTTGACATCGGCCTCCATCCGTGGTGGACTTCTGTCATACCACACGGTAGGAGGGTTCGATGAACACCGTGGAAGTCTTCAAGAGGTTCCCGACCCAAGAGGACTGCGTTTCCTACCTCGAACAGGTGCGGTGGGGTGACGCGCCGAAGTGCCCATACTGCGGATCGGACAACTCAACACCGCTTCCGAATGAGAAGCGCCATCACTGCAACAACTGCAACACGTCCTACTCGGTCACGGTAGGAACGATCTTCCATCGCACGCATCTTCCCCTTCAGAAGTGGTTCCTTGCCATCAGCCTCATCCTGAACGCCAGGAAGGGCATCAGCGCAAGGCAGCTCGCCCGGGACATCGAAGTCCACCGCAACACCGCCTGGCGCATCTCGATGAAGATCCGCGAGGCGATGTCACAGCGCCATCAGCGGGAACTCCTAACCGGGCTGGTTGAGATGGACGAAACCTACATCGGTCCGCGCAAGCCCCGGAAGGAGCACCCAGGGCAGCACTTCCAGGGGCGGCCGAGGCACGGCGAAGCAGCCCGTAGTGGGCATGGTGGAGCGTAGGGGCATGGTATCCAAGCAGGGCCTGCGAGCGAAGAAGCTGAACACCCTGATTCGAGACACCGTAGACATCGATAGCACGATCCTGATCACGGACCAGTACCGGGGCTACTGCCACGTCTCCGAGTTCATGGAGCACCGCACGGTGAACCACAGCGTGTGGTACGTCGCAGCCGACGGCAGCCACACCAACAACATCGAGTCGTTCTGGGCACTTCTGAAGCGGGGCATCGTGGGCCAGTTCCACAAGGTGAGTCGGTGCTACCTGCCGGCCTGCATCGACGAATTCGCGTATCGGTTCAACAACCGCCAGACGACGGACCTGTTCAGCTTGACCGTGGCGAGAGGATTGGGGGTGGCATGACAGCAAAGAAGAAGACTCCAGAAGCGCAGTATGAGGGCATCCTCCACATCGGAGACGCGGAGATCCCGTGCGCTGTCCTTGATGATGGAACGCGAGTGTTGACGCAAACCGAGATACTAAAGGCACTTGGTCGATCTCAACGCCCGAAGAGCAAGGGAAGCCGGGCAGTCGACGAACTGCCACCTTTCCTGGCGACGAAGAGCCTGCAACCCTTTATTGATGAGGACTTGCGCGAGTCGACGAAGCCAGTCGAATTCCGTCCGCTAAGAGGCGATGAGGACAGCAGGAAGACAGGCTATCGGGCCCATGCGCTTCCCAAGATCTGCGAGGCCATGCTCCAAGCTCGGGATGCAGGCGCATTGCACTCTACTCAGATTCCTCTAGCGAGGCAGGCAGAGATCCTAATGCGCGGCCTCGCCCACGTTGGCATCGTCGCACTTGTCGACGAAGCAACCGGCTACCAGGAAGTCCGTGATCGGATCGCCCTCCAGGAGATCCTCGACAAGTACCTGACTGACGAGTGGGCACAGTGGACCAAGACTTTCCCTGACGAGTTCTACATCCATCTGTTCCGGCTAAAGGGCATTCCGTACCCTCCACCCGGCAAGCACAAGAACTGGCGCCCTAGCTTCGTCGGGCACTGGACCAACGATGTCGTCTACTCACGCCTAGCCCCGGGCGTTCTCAAGAAGCTGAAGGAGCTGAACCCTCGGACCGAGAAGGGACGACGCAAGCGAACTCATCACCAGCACCTAACGCGGGACTACGGACACCCTGCACTACGCGAGCACCTGGGCAATGTTATCTTCCTGATGCGGGGTTGTCGTAACTGGGATGACTTCAAGCGAAGGCTTGAATCCGCTGCGCCGAAGCATGGAGATACGATACCGTTGCCACTGGACAGCTAGGGATCTCTATAGATATCGTGGGAATTGGCGACTGCGCGCAACACAACCTGATCCGCTTCCCAGTTAAACGTAATCCGGATTGATCTAGACGCGCGCATTGACCAGATATTCCTCTTGGTGTCTATCTTCTTCGCCCTTAGGGAGTTGCTGCGCGGATTTGATGCGAAACGTCGGAGCGCCTCCTTCACATGCTCCTTGTCATCTGGGTGAAGGCTCCGATAGCACCTATCAAACCGCCGCGTTGACTCAAACTGGACCGAAGGCACAACACCTACTCGGCCCCCTCCCGTTCCAACTTGTCTAGCCGCGACAGAAGCTGGTCAATGCCCAGCGCCGGGGAGAGATGGCCGCTGGCAATGTCACGATCTGCTTCAGCCTCCATTGCCTGCCATCTATCGCTCCAGAACCACATTGGCGACACCTGTGCGTAATCGTACGTGATCGGCCCTTTCGCGGGGCTTGTCACTTCCTCAAACCAATGGGTGCAGAGATAGAGGGCTTGCGCCACATACTGAATCTCATCACTGCCAGTGCCGCCAGTGATCTGCGCCGCCGTGCTATTCATTGTTTCCCCGCTTCCGCTTCAAGTCATCTGGCACAACTGCCATGACAACAGTCTGTGCCTTTGTTACATACAGCGGATCCCCATCCTCGTTCCACTTGTTCTTCGCCCTGTATGCAGCCCCAAGTACGAACTTGATTCGGATGGTGGTCCCGTCAGCAAGCACGTACTCTGACCAAGGCTCTGACGACTCTACAATCTCGACAAGATCCGCCTCAACAGGCCTCCCTGCCTGGTCTTTGATCTGCATCGCACGCGCTCCTTTCACGAGGATTATACTCCACCTTCCGAATCCGTCAGCCTGCTCATCCCCTGCAACTGTCGAATCCACGATCGCCCCTACCTCAAACTGGGGCATTCCGACGGGGCTACACACGAACGCGTTCTATATTCAGCCCCCCACAATCCAGACTGCCCTGCTCTTGCGATTTCCTGGAGAGGCTCTTCGTCTGCTCTCCGTTGAGAACAGAATCGCACGCCGCATGGCGCAATCCTGTGTCCTCCTGGATGGACGGCCATGAGCCCTCCACAGGACACACCTCTGGTGCTTCTTCGACGTGCTGATCGGATGTTGCCTTTGAGTCTCTCCGGGATCTAGAGTGCTTCAGGAGGTGGCAGAATGGGAACATCTGTGGCTGTCTACTTCAGCTCATCATCTGAATCGGGAAACACGGCCAAGCTGCTCACGGCGTTCATGAGGGGATTGGAACGAGGCGGCGACGACACCGCAATCCTCGACGTCAAGGAGATCGAGCCTTCGCCATGCACGGGTGAACTGCACTGTTGGTTCAAGGATCCGGGCAACTGCTACATCGAGGATGGTATGCAGGATCTCTATCCCGTCTTGCGGCAAGCTGATACGCTCGTCCTGGGAACGCCAGTGTACGTACCTTTGCCTGGCGAGATGCAGAATCTGCTGAACCGGCTTTGCCCGATAGTCGATCCAGAGCTAGAAACCCGAGACGGACGCATTCGTGGCAGAATGAGGGAGGGCGTAGCCATCCAACGGATCGCGTTAGTCGCCACAAGCGGTTGGTGGGAGATCGAGAACATGGATACCGTCGTTCGCATAGCACGCGAGCTTGCCGAAGACGCATCCGTTCCTCTTGCAGGCCCCCTTCTCAGGCCACACGCAGCAATGGCTCTCAGCCCGCAGGGGAAGCCTTCCGAGATCCTTGGGGCGGCAGAGCAAGCCGGATTCGAGCTCGCGTCGTCCGGGAAGATCAAGGCTGAGACACTCTCCGCAGTCTCGCAACCTCTGATAGGGCAAGAGGAGTACAGGCAGTACATGAACCAGATGCGGGCAGGCGCAAGCAAGTAACAGGTTGCTCGCTGGCTGCAGTCCCTCTCTGACACCGACAGTGTCAATCTCGATGAGATCAACTCGGAAACCACTGCGTACCTCTTGCCTGACTACGAGGACGGCGACGAACGGCAGCATCTCCTCGCCCAGTACTACGACCTGATCTTCGAGGACCAGCTGGCCGGCTGGTGGACTGAGGAAGGCGACTGGCCAGAGAAACGTGATCTCATGACGTTTACACGATCGTTCAGTGTTGACTTCCACTCAATAGCCATCGACCTCGTGGACGATCTTCTCCGGGGCGAAGACTACGATGCAGCGGCTCGGTAGTGCCAGCCGTCACCACGCAGCAACACACTAACTCGTTCTACATGAAGTCCCCCAGGCTCCAAACCGCCGTTCCCATCTAGACATCGGAGACCCCTTCTGTTCGCATTCGCGCCTTCCCGCAGAATTTGCCGGTTCATGTCGATTCCGACATCATGTTTGGACCGGATCCCGGGGTGAAGGTCAGT
>Ga0272441_10000433_pt1 | contig 96109 bp, 81 predicted proteins | sample SSMProp6N_FD_193582 | JGI IMG/M metagenome (GOLD analysis project Ga0272441, IMG submission 193582) | Marine sediment archaeal communities from Little Sippewissett salt marsh, Falmouth, MA, United States - SSM-Prop-6N | ecosystem: Environmental > Aquatic > Marine > Wetlands > Sediment ... | reverse complement strand
GGAGGTCCAAAATGTTATTAAAGTTTCTCACGATAAAAAAGTTATTCACCGCTTGGAAAAACTCCTCGCGGCATAAAATCGGTCACTTTGAGTTAATTATCTGTTTAATCAGCCTTCCGGCTCAGGCCAGATACAGCGGCGGTACAGGTGGGCCAAATGATCCTTACCAGATCGCCACGGCTCAGGATTTAATCAATTTAGGAAATAATCCTAATTATTACGACAAACATTTCATCCTGACTGACGATATCGATCTTGATCCCAACCTGCCCGGCGGAATGGTTTTCGACAAAGCCGTCATCGCCCCGGATACAAACGATGTTAGACGTGCTTTTCAAGGCCCTGAATTTGCCGGTATCTTTGACGGCAATGGTCATGTGATAAGCAATCTCCATATAAAGGGTAATGAATATCTTGGCCTGTTCGGGCGTTTAGATTCCACAGCGAAGATTTTTAATCTGGGTCTGGAAGCGGTGAATATTAGCGGAACCGGTTCCGATATTGGCAGTCTGACTGGAGTAAATTCCGGGAATGTTTCTAATTGCTACAGCACCGGTGCGGTCAGTGGAAATCACGGGGTCGGCGGTCTTATTGGCGATAATTGGGGTAACATCAATATGTGCTACAGTAATGCTAATGTTAGCGGTATTACATCTGTCAGCGGCCTGGTTGGATTTCATGACAACCGTGGTGCAAGTATTTCATCGAGTTTTAGCACAGGCACAGTGACAGGAGATCAATATGTTGGCGGATTAGTGGGTTTTAACGCCGGACCTGTGATAAATTGTTACAGTAACAGTACGGTTAACGGCCGGTCAACTGCCGGCGGATTAGTGGGCTTAAACTACATTGATGGAGATATCCACAAGTGTTATTCAACAGGAAAAGTTTTGGGGACTTCCTATATCGGCGGTCTGTTTGGATATACAGAGGGTAAAGTCGCAAACAGCGTTTGGGATATAGAAGTCTCCGGCCAGGCTGAAAGTTATGGATGTGTCGGTCTGACTACGGCCGAGATGATGGATCCTGATATGTTTGGTCTGAACGGATTTGCCAACGATCCGAACTGGGTAATGAATCCCGGCCTCGATTATCCGCGATTAGCATGGGAAGATACTCCCGGACAAATAATCCCTGAGCCTGAAATTGACTGGCTCGAAGGAGATGGTACAACAGAACAACCCTATAGAATTATTTCTGCCAGTCAGCTTATCCTGCTTGGCAAAGCAAGCATCCTATGGGACAAGAGCTTTGTTCTTGATGCGGACATCGACCTGGATCCGAACCTACCCGGTCGACAAGTCTTCGAACGGGCAGTAATTCCTAAATTCAGAGGGATATTCGATGGCAATGATCACGTCATTTCCAATCTCACAATTACAGGTAAAACCTATTTAGGATTATTCAGCCAGTTAGACTTCACGACTGAGGTCAAAAACCTGGGAATCGAAGATGCAAATATTACGGGTACAGATTGTTTAGGTTCATTGGCCGCAATAAATAAGGGCAGCATCAATACATGTCACAGCACTGTTGAGGTCAACGGAAATAACGGTGTCGGTGGACTCGTGTGCGATAATGAAGGCTACATTACAATGTGCTACAGCAACGGTACAGTTACTGGAAATCGGTCTGTAGGTGGACTCGCCGGTAGTAACGCGAACAATAACATTTCCGAAGGCATTACTGCAAGCTATAGCACTGTAAAAGTAAGCGGAACATACCTTGTCGGAGGTCTTGTGGGAGGTAACGGGGGCAATTTGGGAGGTAATATCACAACGTGTTATAGCACCGGTGAGGTTAACGGGGATTGGGCTGTGGGTGGTCTAGTGGGGGAAAATTCTGCCGGAGGAGATGGGGGTGACATCACGAACTGCTATAGCACCGGAGTAGTGACAGGAAATGAAGATGGCGGTGGTCTCGTGGGGATAAACAGCTCACTCGGCAGAATCACCTCGTGTATCTGGGATATGGAAACCAGCGGTCTGCTCAATATATGTGGAATTAATTATGGTGATACAACATGTTGTGACGATTCTTTTGGTAAGACTACTGCCGAAATGCAGGATCCCAATACGTTCATGGCGGCAGGTTGGGATTTTGTCGGCAAGCCGGACGGTCCCCACGATATCTGGATTGAGTCCGAGAGTGGTGGATACCCCATCCTTTGGTGGCAATCTCCATCGGGGTTTGTGCAACCTGTTTTCGCCGGTGGTGATGGAGAACCAAATGACCCATATCTTATCTCGACGGCGGAGCAATTGAATTCTATCGGTTATAATCCCAGGCTGATGGAGTCGCACTTCAAGATTATTGATAATATTGACGCTGCGAATTTGCGTTTCTACCCAATCGGTAATGGCAACATCCCGTATCGAGGTGTATTTGACGGTAACGGTCATACGGTTTCGAATCTAACAATCGAAGGTCAAAGCTACCTTGGTTTGTTCGGTGCTCTCGAACAAGGAGCCGAAGTTAAAAATGTGGGAGTAGCAGATGTCAACGTAATCGGCTCAGGTGACTATATCGGAGGTTTAGCAGGACTAAATGGCGGGGATATTTCTAATTGCTTCAGTACCGGCACAGTCATCGGAGAAAGCAGGTACATCGGCGGTCTCGTTGGAAGCAATTACAAGGGTACTATTATCAATAACTATAGCAACTGCTCGGTCACCGGGGATTCGTATATAGGGGGCCTTGTCGGCTATAATGATGAAGGCGAAATCTTCATGTGTTACAGCTCTGGTGCAGTTAATATAGACAGTGATGTTTGTGGTTTAGTGGGCCGGAACAGCTGGAATGGCATTATTGCTTTTAGCTTCTGGGATATTGATACCAGTGGTCAAAATGGAAGCTATGGTGGATTGGGCAGAAATACTATCGAGATGCAAACGAAAAGCAATTTTACAAATGCCGGATGGGACTTTGTGGACGAAACGGCCAACGGCACGGATGATATCTGGTGGATTGATGAAGGGAAGGATTATCCGAGACTCTGGTGGGAGCCAATACTAGAATAATTCACTGAGCCGACACAAAACTGATAAAACCATGCATTCTCATAAAAATCCAAAATTTCATTGAGAAGTACATGGATGATACAAATCCCCCCTTTTTCACACTTCAGCACGTGTAATTCCTCGATTAGCCGATTTAACGCAAACAAATACATTTTCAACGCGTACAAAATTATTACTGGCAGAAATTCGATGCCGTGATATAATCTTATAACTGAAAAACAAACTCCAACTGTTAAAAGGAGATTCTTATGTGTGAACAATGCGGTTGCGGCGAAGCAAACACCGAACAAACAATCGAAGATAAAGTCAAAGAGATAATCGAGTCCATTCGGGTCAGCCTTCAAAGCCACGGCGGCGATGTCGAGCTGGTCGGCATAGACGAGGAAAATACCGTTAGCGTCCGCCTGCAGGGTGCCTGCCAGGGCTGCCCCGGCGCTACAATGACGATGAAAATGGGAATCGAAAGGATATTAAAGGAACAAATTCCCGAAATCAAGCAAGTCGTCGCCGTTAATTAATAATATCCTGTTTAATTCTCGAGCGTCTCCGGCACAACAACAGGCGCACGCGGTGCAAGGCGGAAGATATTGACATATCCACGTTCCCAGCCGACCTGTGTAACGAACTGATAGGGTGGGATGCTTTTCAGATTTCTCAACTGGGCGATATTTTTATCCAAACCAAGTCTGCGATAACGAACACTGTCATTTCTCAATCCCTCCCGTGTTGCCCAGACAACATAAGTAAGACCCTGTTCATAACAGGCTTCGATAAACTTCTCGGGACTTTCGGCCTGCGGCAGAGCAACGATATCATCAGCGTATTTTTGTGCATATATCCCTACCACCTGATGCATATAGATTCCCATCTTTTCGCCGGCCTTGGCATTGTCAATATACCAGTCAGCCAACTGCTTGAATTCCTTGTCCCTTTGTCCGTCACCTACGAGGCGAACGAGGGAAAACTGGTTCGATACGATAACTAAGCAAAAAACCGCGAATATACAAATCTGCCGCATCCATTGCTTCGGCTTATAGACATAAATTTGTCCGGCAAAAATCAGAGCAGCCAGTACCATCGCTATCCAGGGCAGATATGTGGATGCGGGACTAATCACAGACGCCTTAGACATTTCCGGGACGAGCCAGATAAGCCAAATCACCGACAGAATCGCCAAAACAGCCTGCAAAAAAACCACAATAATTTTCGGTACTCGTCCTTCGCCGTTGATTAGATTCCAGATGCCCTGCAATCCGAACAGGCATATCAACAGGGCTATCCAGAAAATGGTCGTGTGAAATCTCTGGAGCGGATAAGGATAGCGGGCATGCAACAAAAAGTACGGCACTAAAAATATCAGCAAGGCAAGTATTTTCCACTGCCGTTTCCAGAAGCCGTAAAATACGCCGAAAGCAAAACCGATTCCGGCGATAATTTTACTAAATCCGAAAAGTATCCGTATCGCCTCGGCACCTTTTGCGATAAACAACGAACGAAAGCCGACCTCCCAGAGCAGCCGCATGTGCATTATAATTCCGGTCCTGTCCTCGACAGATTCGGTAAACGCCGTCGCGTAATCCTTCGTGAATACAGAGAAGTAACTGCCCTTTTCCGGATCCAATCTCAAGACCGCACCAAGCATCCAGAGGGCCAGCGGAACACTCGCCAAAGCCGAATACGCAAACGCCCGTATCCGCTGACGTCTGTCCTTGCGGTATATCATGTCCATTACGAAAGCGGCCAAAATCAGTGCCGCTCCTTCGTAACGAACCATCGCGGCCACAGAGGCGGCAACGTAACAGAAATTCGAACGTTTGAAAATCAAATAGAACGTTAGCAGAATAAAAAACATCAGGGACGTTTCTATGATCGGCTCGGTGAGCATGTATATCACCCAATAATTGAGTATGGCGATTATCGCAAACCATATAGCCGCCCTGCCGACGATTTCCCTGCCGACAAGGTAAAGCAAAATAAGATTAAAAGGATGAAGAATCGCATTCAGCAGCCAACCTGCGGTCAGGTCCGGATGTTGGCCACCCACCACATAAGATAACGAAGCCTGTAATAATCCCACCACCGGAGTCTGCATGAATCGGCTCGGGAGCTTAAACGACAATAGCTCATGTCCGATCCTGACAATATCCGGGAAATCCGATATGGGGACAATCTTGTGACCGAAATATATGACTGACTGATATATCCCGAAAGCAAGAAGTGCCGCAATCAGGGCTATATCAAAATATTTTTCCCGCTTTTTTATTTGCTCGAGCTCCTCCGGGCTTAATTCGGAAAAGGTGTCCGGTACTTTTTTATCAGGTCTTCGCCTGGGTTTATGAATCTTACGTTTGCTCATTTTATATCAGCCGACTTTTTGCAATACTATTGTTTGAAACATTCCCAACAGATTATTAAAAGGAGTTAATAAATATTCAAGACATTTTATCGGCGTATAGGTAAAAGACGGCACCAACTGCCTCAGTGTCAGGCCGCCGCTTAGTAAATACCGAATCGGCGTATGATTGCGCACCTTTACAATCTTCAAAGAGGGGAATTCTTTTTCGAATACTTTTCTGTCCCGTGTAAAAATTATCCACGGCATTGCACCGTTGGCCTGCGAAAGCCTGCCGGCCCCCTCAAGCTCCCAGTTTGCCCGCTCGTCGAAAGGCTCGTGATGGAATTTTTTATAAATATATCTCGACCATAAAGTATTGGCCGGTTCAACCATGACAATCTTACCGTCTTCTTTCAGGCAGCGAATCGCCTCGGCAAAAAACTTCCTCGGCTCGGTTATATGATGCATAACATCGAACATAAAAAAGGCATCGACGCTACCCTCTTCGAACGGCATATCAAGGGCGGAGAAAATCTTATCTACACCGGGAATCTCGACAACCTCGGATGTGATGACATTTCCGATGACATCTTTAATAAAACCGCCGCCGCTGCCAAGCTCGACGAGGACATTACTCTCGGGTTCCGGCACAACATCCGCAAACTGCCTGTAAAAATCGATATAGATTCTCTTAAGAAAGGATTTTTTCCGGATGATTTCGGCGTGTAAAAGCGTCACACCGGGAACATCGAGATTATCGATGTCACGAATTTCGGGAAGTTTCAGCTTCTCTAATAATTTCATCATTCGCTTTTTATCATATGTCCGACTTCATAAACCGCCCCGAATACGGAAGGGACACTTTTCATTTGAACAACTTGCACTTTTTCCAAAACAGACTCCGCCGCATCGAGCACATCTTTTTCCGTGGAAAAATGATGCTCGCGGATATTATAGCCCAACAGCCGGAACATAAATACCATAAATGGCCGCTCTATCGGGACGCCATAGACAACCTGTCCGCCCGGTTTTAGCACGCGGCGAATTTCCTCGAATGCCCGGACTAACTCGGACGGCTTGAGATGCTCCAGGATGCTGATTAATAAGACGGTATCAAAAAAATTATCCTCATACGGCATCGACAGGACACTGCCGTTTTGCAATTGGGTCCGAATCCGCTTTGTTTCGAATAATCCCGAGACCTGTTCGACGGACGCATTCAGGTCCAGTCCGTGAATTTCCCCGTACATCCGGCTCAAGTTTAGAAATGTCACTCCCGATCCGAAACCCACCTCCAGGATACACCGTCCGCCTTTACACTGTGCAAGACAAAGTTCGATTCTCCGCCGATACATTGTTCCCAGAACAGGCCAGAAATAAAACCGCAAGGGATCGTCCCGGTCCACACCGGCATATTCACGATGCGGCAGTAATTCCAGCTCGACTGAAGAGGTCTCTGACGGAGTATTCATGATTCTAACGAACTCTTCCCAGCCACTTGATTTTCTTAAATGCTATCCAGCTCATTTTAAGCAGCAGCCAGCCGTGCCTGAAACGACTGATATTTGTTTCGCCGTAAGCTCTCGCACGATAGGTGACAGGTACCTCCACAACTTTCAGATTTTGTTTCACAGCTCCGAATATGAGATCGAAATCGCCGAAGGGGTCGAAATCACCGAAGTACGAACGATTGGCCACTATCAGCTCGTAATCCTTTTTCCGAATCATTTTTGTGCCGCATAAAGTGTCTTTGAATCTTTGTCCCAACAACCAGCTGAATAATGCCCCGAAAAATTTATTCCCCAACAGGTTCAGAAACCGCATTGCTTCCTTTTCCATAGGATAAACAAGCCGGGAGCCGTTGATGAACTCTCCTCTGCCGTCACGAAGTGCCCGGTAGAATTTCGGCAAATCCTCGGGAGGAGCCGTTAAATCCGCATCCTGGATAACCAGCACATTCCCCTCGGCGGCGGCAAAACCCTTACGCACTGCATCTCCTTTTCCGACACCGTCACCCTGATGGATCAAACGTATTTTACTTTGTGGATTTTTCTCTATCTGGCGTTCGATTTCTTCGGCCGTACCGTCGGTGCTGTTGCCGTCAACGAAAATAATTTCCGTTTCACGACCCATCTTTGGAATTCGCGTCACCGCCTCTTCGATATTGCCTCGCTCGTTTCTGCACGGCACAACAACCGAAACGGATAAATCCTCGTCGGGTACGGCTGCGGCGGCCGGACGTGCTATCACGAGATAAACCAGATTGAAAAAGCGAAATATCGGCAGCAGCGACAGAAAATAATTACATATAGTCGTCAACGGAGGGATACGTTTCGGCATCATCAGATAAGATGTGGTCCGAATGACGTCGAAGCCGCTTATCTGGAGGAGATTCGCAATATCATCCGGCGCGAGCCAGTTCTGATACTTATAGGGCCGGCGAATACCGAGAAGCGAGCCCAAGTTTAAAATAAATTCCCAGAGATAATTGTAATAGGTTATTACAATCCGGGTATTGTCGTTTGTAAGCGGGCGAATTTGTTCCAGCACCTGCTGAATATCATGCCAGCGACCGAGCGAATTACAGATTAGAATATAATCGAACGTTTCGTCGAGATGCAGGTCATGCGGGTCCATTACCCTGAAATCGAGGTGGGCAAAACGCTTTTTTGCCAGCTCAATCATTTCCGAATTATTGTCGATACCGAGGCCATAACTCGGTTTAACCGCCGCAAGAAGATCGCCGCACTCGCAGCCGATATGAAGCACCCTGCTGTTCGGACGTACGACAAATTTGTAAATCCTGTCCAGCCAGTTATAGTAATAAGAATTGCGTTTTCGCCACGACGGCAATAATTTTTTGGCCGAATCCGGTCCGCCGTTTTCGTAAGACTCAGTATTTTGGGATAATTCTTCTGTCATTGTGTGTTCATGCCGTCACTGAGAAACTTGAGAATTTTTTCGCCGTTCGGCTTTTCAATTACGCATTTATCGGTAATGATTGCTGTGATATCACGCGCATCCGTGACATCGAAAGCGGGATTACAAACATCAACGTCCTGCGGGGCAATGCGCCTCTGCGCGAAATTTGTAACCTCTTCGGAGGCCCTTTGCTCGATGGGAATCTCCGAGCCGCTTTTTATGCTCAAATCGAAAGTGCTCGACGGTGCTGCGATATAAAACGGCACTTTATGCTCCCTTGCGAGAATGCTCAAACCGTACGTACCGATTTTGTTCGCCGTGTCACCATTTGCAGCTATTCGGTCCGCCCCCGTTATTACGGCATTTATTTCGCCCTGCTTCATCATCCAGCCGGCCATATTATCACATATCACCGTCACGTCAATACCGGCCTGCTTTAATTCCCACGCGGTCAGGCGTGCGCCCTGCAACAACGGCCGGGTTTCATCGGCAAAAACTTTGAACTTTTTACCGTTTTTATGCGCCTCGAATAATACAGATAAAGCCGTCCCCTGTCCCGCGGTTGCAAGTGCTCCGGCGTTGCAGTGCGTCAAAATACCGGCACCATCTTTAATAAACTTTTGGCCGTTTTGGCCGATACGCAGACACATATCCACATCTTCCCGATAAATTGCCTTCGCTTCGGCCAATATTATTTTTCGAAAATCCTGGAGTTCCGCTTCGGGATGTTCGGCGGCAAACTGCCCCGCCTTTTCCTGAACTCTCTGAAGCGCCCAGAATAAATTTACCGCCGTCGGACGGGACGTTGCTAAGTACTCTACCGATTGCTCCAGGATTCTTAATCCCTTTTCAACATCATTGCTGCCGGCCGCTTTTTGCATAGCAAGCACAAGACCGTAAGCGGCACCGACACCAATAGCCGGCGCTCCGCGTATGGCAAGGGTCTTTATCGCTTCAAAAAGAGTCTCGACGTTCCGGCACTGCAATTTAACAAAGCCACCGGGCAGCTCCCGCTGATCTATAATCTCAAGGAAACCGTCAATATCGCCAATCCATTCGAGGGCTTTTACAATCATTATCTATACTTCGTCACTTAAGAGTAAATTTTCCCTTGCCTGTAATCCTGCCAGGCCGGCTCGAACGCTTTTCTATCGGTCGGAGCCGGGCGTAATTCGATTTTGCTGCTTCGGAACAGGTCCGGCGAATTTTCATCGTATTCGATCTGAAGGATGGAACTTCTTAACGATTCATTCTCAGGTTTGAATTTCAAAGGTTTGCCGGTCGCTTTATCGATAACATCGGGATGTATTTCGATACCGTCTTCGATCAAAACAAGATGAGAGCCGCGCGAGCCGCTGCCGCGTTTGAGCAATTCCACAACGGCCTTAAGAAATCCGGCACTTGCCAGAGCGAGATGTCCCGCCTGTATTGCCGCAATCAAAGTCTTTTTATCATGAGCGTTGAAACCTTTTTGCTTTATGACCCTGCAAAGCTCGACCGCTTCGGTTAAGGCTTTTTGTGCATTATTCAATTCCCGGATATGTCCCCCTGAGGCGGTCATACGGCTTCGGATATCTTCCAGAGTTTTTTTCGGGTCCAATCCCGCCGGGTCTGCGCACATCTTGAAATCAGCAATAAAATCACCGAGCTGCTTTTCAATCTCGGATTGGTTATTCGAATAATCCGGTAAATCGCAACCGTATGCATTGACGATATATTCGGCCGCCCGCAGCCCGCCGGTCTGGCCGGCATTGAGGGCCGAACCGCCGGGACGTTTTACGCCGTGAGTTCCCGCCATCTCGCCGATGATAAACGTATGGTCGATATTGGATTGCCACCATTTGTCCACGGCGAAACCGCCGTTGTTATGCTGCGCACAGACGGCAATCTCAAGCGGCTCGGAATACAAATCTATCCCGTGCTCTTCGTATATCTCGATCGCCGGGGTATTCATGTGTGCTAATCGCTCGATGGGAGTTTTTTGCAGCGCGCCGGCCTTCTGCAGATATTCCTTTGCTTCAGGTTCGAGAGCGTCAATGTCAAAAGCTTCCATAGAATCGTTGCCGATTGGATTTTTCAGAAAGTCCATAAAGACTCGCCGGCCTTTCTGAGTTTCGTTGAATACCAGGATATCGATCAACGATGATTGCAGATTTTCGATACGCTGCGGATCAAACGGCCACTGATAGCCCTTGAGAAAAATGTTCGTCGCCATTTTGCTCATTGTAGGGAAAAAAACCGTTAAGAATTCTTTCTCGTCTTTACCCTTAGCATTGGTACTGAAAATACGCGGCACGGCCTGCATATAAGTGCCGGAGACATTCCACCGGAACTTTATACTTGCTAAGCCGAATTGTGATTCGGTCAGGTTGGCGCCTACCAAACCGGCCTTTAACGCGAGGCCGTGAATTCCAAGCTGGCCTTTGGGATAAACGGAAGTTTTGAAAAGCTCGCCCGGGCCACCTGCGGCAAAAACAATATTTTCTCCCAAGAAGACATTGACGGCATAATTCGCGGTACTGAGCTTTTTCTTATCCACAGTGACAATACCGGCGATTCGCTTCGACTCGCCTGAGCCGATTGTGATAAGGTGCGCCGCTTCCTGTTTGTCGTGAATTTTTATGCCGTACTTTTTGAGCTGCTTCTGCAGGCACTCGCTCATGAACTTGCTTGTCCTGGGACCTGCCGAAGTAGCACGTTCATAAGGATCGTGGTCGGTCTTGTAGCCGATGAATGTGCCGGACGAATCCGTCGGAAAAGGGACACCGGCCTGAACCAGATGGTAGAATTCCCGAAGCGATCCTATCGCCTCGATAAGGGCGGAATCTCCGTGACAACAACCGGCGGCCGTCAGAGATTCGGCAAATTCCCCGGCGCTATCGGCAACGTCCGGGCTGGTGCCTATTTTATAATACGTTTGCTTGTCGGAGCCGCTCATTCGCGAAGCCCCCAACTCCAGGCCCGCAGTGATAACAGCAATTCTCTCTTTGGGATTCTTTACGCCCCTTTGTTCCATAAAATCACAAAGATGTACGGCACAGTTCATTCCCGCCGCACCGGCACCGACAATGACCGTATTATAACGATGAAAAAGAACTGTCTGATTACCTATTTGTTTTGTTTCCATTACCGATATACTCAGGTTATCCGGATGATAACATGCTATTACAGATTAAAGTTCCTGCCGGTTGTTTGACTTATCTCTTTGAGCGTCGCTCTTGTAAAATCTATGTCCGGATATTTCTCTTTTCGCAGCCTGTCAATCATCTGCTTAACTGCCGCAAGCTCTTTCGCCAGAAGCTCATAATCCTGCTCGTCGATGATCTTTTTCATCGTCGCCTTTTCAATCATACTGAACGAGCCGCCCAAAACAAGAACACCCGCATCGATATAATCCGGGATGTTTTCGGCGTTCGTCCCGCCTGTCGGCACAAGGCTGATGGTTTTATGGATGGCCGGATCGATTGCTTTTACAAACGCCGGGCCGCCGAGCTGCTTTGCCGGAAATATCTTGCAGAGATTCGCTCCCCTGGAATATTGACTGACCACTTCGGTGGCAGTGCCGCATCCGGGAATAATGGGAATCTTACCGGCATATTTTTCGAAGCTCGCATCACTGAAATTAACCGCGGAGACAAGATAACTCGCACCTGCATCCACAACCTGGTCCACCGAAGGAAGCTTATCCTGCGGATTTGCCTTGTTATAAATATCGAGCATTTCAGGGAAATCAATTAAGCTCGCCGTACCCGCGGCAAAATCCGGTAATTCCTTCCGCAAACGCGAGAGCTTCTCCAAAGGTTTATTTATCCTGCAGGTGACTTCCATATTGTTAACACCCGCCTTGATAAGGGCTTGGGCGGTCTTGACAATATCGAGTTTGTTCTGATTGAAAACAAGAATAAAACCGTCTCGTAAAAGTGTGGTAATTGTTTCTTTAATATCCATAATCTTGCTTCTCCAAAATTACTAAATCCTAATTTCTAAATCCTAAACAAATATAAAAATCCAATGTTCAAAATCTCAAAACCTGTTTTTAAATTTGAATTTTGGTCATTTTATTTTGTTTAGAACTTAGAATTTAGAGTTTAGGATTTACTTTTATAGTCTTCTAAAATGAAAACCACCGTCAACATTTATAACCTGCCCGGTCGAAAAATCAAGCCTGCCTTCGGCGATGGCACCGACGGCCCTGCCAATATCTTCAGGCCGGCCCCAGCGTTTCATCGGCGTCAGGCCTTCCGAAATCAGCCTGTCATATTTATCCTTTACCACGCTGGTCATATCGGTCGCTATGATGCCGGGTCGTATCTCGAAAACTCCGATACCAAATTCGGCTAATCTATCCGCATACAACATTGTCATCATACTCATACCGGCTTTGCTTATGCAATACTCCCCACGCCCGGGCGAGCTTGTATAAGCAGATATGGAGCTCGTATTGACTATCCGAAACGCCCTCTCGGGATGTTTTTTCTTTTGCTCGATCATCCAGTTGGCCACCTTTTGTGTCAAAAAGTACGGCCCTTTGAGATTAATCCGCAATACCCTGTCGAAACTCTCCTCGGTCGCATCGAGAATATCCAGCCTTTCCAGCGGAGCGACACCGGCGTTATTTACCAGCATGTCACATCTTCCGAATTTGCTTTTGGTCAAGTCTATGAGACTATCCCTGCCGGCGGCACTGCCGATGTCACCCGGCTTGATTTCACATTCGACTCCGAGCTCCCTTATTTGATTTTGTGTTTGCTCGGCTCTGGAATTACTGAAATTATTAGGCTTGCCGTCCGCGGTAAAACCAAAATAACTCACTACCAAATCGTATCCAAGCGAAGCCAGTTCCATCGCAATGCCTTTTCCGATACCGCGGCTTGCTCCCGTTACTATTGCTACGGGCCGTTCTTTCATTTTTTAATCCTCTTTTTATAAGAACCAAAAAGTTTACTGTTTCAAATAATCGTCGATTTCTTTTGCCGCCCTCATACCATCGGCCACAGCCGCTACGACGGTCGCCGCACCTTTGACAAGGTCGCCACCGGCAAAAATTCCAGGCCGCGATGTTTGCAATGTCCCCCGCTTCGTTTTGATAAGCCCCTTTTCCAATTCCACGCCCGGAAGAATCTGAGCAAGCTGTTCCGGGGATTTCTGACCGATTGCCTCGACCACGATATCCATATCGAGCTCATAAGCACTCGATTCGAGATTCTGAGGTCTTCGCCTGCCCGAGGCATCCGGCTCGCCGAGCCTTGTCGGGCAAACAGTAATCGATGTGAGCTTGCCGTTCGAGCGGTTGAATTTCAGCGGCTGGGTCAATATCAGAAAATGAACGCCCTCACTGATTGCCGTATCGCGTTCGGCGCCCCACGCCGGCATTTCTTCGAATGAACGGCGATATATAAGGTAAACATCCCTTGCCCCTAAACGCTTGGACGTCACTGCCACATCCATCGCAGTATTACCACCACCTATTGCGGCTACGGATTTGCCGCTCAGGTTAAGCTTACCCGGCCCTTTGGCTGCCGAAAGAAAATCCATCGCGTTCCAAAGACCGTCGATAGCTTCGCCTTCGCCGCTGATACCGACGGCTTTCGGAAGGCCCAATCCGATAAATACAGCATCGAATCCCTCTTCCCTTACGGAATCCAAATTGAAATTTTCGTTCAATTCCGTTCCTAAACGCAAGACCATTCTTTCGGCAGGAACATCGGCAAAAACCGCCGTGATTTCGTTCTTCAGCGCGGAGCTTTGCCTTTCCGGCGGGATTACCGACTCTATCATTCCTCCCAATTCAGAACACTTATCGAAGACTGTCACGGCATGCCCCGCCTCGAGCAATTTTGCCGCACATCCCAGTCCCGCAGGTCCTGCTCCCACAACGGCAACTTTTTTCCCCGTCGCTTTTTTCGGAATCCGCAGCTTCGACCAGCCGTTCTTGTTGGCCTTCTCCGAAAGAAATCTCTGTATATCGGCAATCGGCAACGGACCGTCACCGATAAATCTCTGGAGGCAATTACCCTCGCACTGATGTTCGACCGGACAAAGCCATGCGCAAACTTCCGGGAAGACGTTCGATTCCCTAATTACTTCATAAGCCCCCTTGTCGTCTCCGTCCAGGAACAGCTCGATAAATCTCGGTATTTTTATACCCGCCGGACATGCCAATCGGCACGTTGGCTCCTGGCACTTGCGGCAGTCCGACGCAAGCCGGACAAGGTTGTCCCTGTCACTCATCCTGCCGTGCTCGAATATCGGCCCATAGACTTTATTATCCCGTACAACACAACCGGTCATTCCGGCATCGCGCATTATCTGTGTACATGCGCTGCAACCGATACAGACTTTATCCGGGAACATTCTGCCTTCGGTGATAATATCTTTCGGGAAATCCGGATACGCAAACGACATTCTTCCGCCGCCGATAAGACTGACGAGTCCCTTTGCTTTGTTCGCCGCCCCCACATTAGCCATCAAGGTCCGCAGCCAACTGTAACCTGTCCCCACGAAAGCGATATCGGGAAACTGCTTTTGTATTTCGCCGGTTATATTGACCAATCTGGCGACACCCGCCAGCGGATGTTCCGGCTCGTCATATCCCCCGACAATCGTCTCATTAAACGGCCTTCCCACATGCGGATTGTAATATGGATTCGCAATTGTAATATTAATCAGCTTTACGCCGTGCTCTTGTAAAAGAGCGATGAGTTTCTTTGGTTCTGTCAAATCCGGCCTGGTGTAGTCATCTTTATCTACACTCCATCCGTAGGGATACGGTATAGCATCATAGAGGCCGAGCCTGGTAACGACATTTTTATCTTCGCCAAGCTCATTATGAATTTTGTCTACGACTTCCAATAGAAACCTTGTCCGATTCTCGAACGAACCGCCGTATTTGCCTTCTCTTTCGTAGCAGGATAAAAGCTCGTTAATCAGGTATCCATGACAGGCTTTGACATCCACCGCATCGAAACCGACATCGAACGCAATCCTTGCCGCTTCGACATAAATATCCTGCAATTCATCGAGGTAATCGTCCGTCACAAGAGGCCAGTTGTCCGGGATTTTGCTCTTCCTGTCGGGATCGGGTTTTTGCTGCGGGACGAGAGGATCCCGATAGGGATCACGGCGGGGAATAATCGGCTTTGCGATTCCGTCCGGCTTGCTGTACCGGCCCGAGTGAGTAAGCTGGAGCACTACTACCGGTTTATGCTCGGGCCCCATACTTTCGGCAGCTTTTTGCCGGATTATTTTAACCATTGCTGCGAAACTATCTTTATTGTTTTTATTTATCCACAATTGCCGGGGATTGGCCCTGCCTTCCGGGACAACCGCCGTTGCTTCACCCCAAAGCAAGCCGGCTCCTCCTGCGGCGAATCTTTCATATCTGCGAAGAGTTAGTTTTCCCGGCCTGCCCTGCGAATCTCCGTCGCATCCTTCCATCGGCTGGACCGTCAGCGAATTCGGTATAACAATCCTGCCCGCCCTGACTGGCTCAGCTAAGACTGAAATATCCTCCTGTGCCTCAATTGAGACGCCGAGCCGATTGCTTAAGCTGTTCAAATCTTCGACACTTCCCAGCTTAAATTCCCACACTTTCTTTATCCTTAGATTACAGGCAAATGATTACGATTAATTCTTCTTGAGTTTTCCTCTAAGAAACTTCGCAGTATAGCTCTTCTTATTTTTTACAATATCCTCGGGCGAACCGGTCACAACGACCCTGCCGCCGGCTTCGCCACCTTCCGGACCAAGGTCTATTATATAGTCTGCCATCTTGATAACGTCAAGATTATGCTCGATTACTACCACGGTATTGCCGCAATCGGTCAGTCTCTGCAGGACGTTTAACAGGTTGTGAATATCTGCGAAATGCAAACCGGTTGTCGGTTCATCGAGCAGATATAAGGTGTGCCCGGTTGCGGCTTTACCTAATTCTGCCGAGAGTTTAACTCTCTGAGCTTCACCGCCGGAAAGCGTCGTAGAGGGCTGGCCTAACTGTATATAATCCAACCCGACATCGGCCAATGTCCGCAATATACGTACAATTGTCGGAAAGTTTACAAAAAAGCCGAGGGCTTCTTCGATTCGCATATCGAGCACATCGGCAATATTTTTGCCTTTATATGTAATTTCGAGCGTCTCTGGATTGTATCTTGTGCCTTTGCAATTCTGGCATGTCACATACACATCCGGCAAAAAGTGCATTTCAATTCTCTTTGTTCCCTGTCCCTTGCAATATTCGCAGCGCCCCCCCTTGACATTGAAACTGAATCTGCCGGGCTTATAACCTCTAATCTTTGCCTCTCGTGTCATGCTGAATAATTTTCTAATGAGATCGAACACACCGGTATAGGTTGCCGGATTACTCCGGGGAGTTTTGCCGATAGGAGACTGGTCAATCTCAATAACCTTATCGATATTTGACGTACCAAGGACGGTCTTATGTTTGCCCGGCTTCTCTCGCGAACGGTAAAGCCTGCGTTTTAAGGCTTTGAGCAAAATCTCGTTGACCAGCGTGCTTTTGCCGGAACCGGAAACTCCCGTGACGCAAATAAACACACCAAGAGGGAATTTAACATCGATTTTTTTAAGATTATTCTGGGCTGCTGCTTTTATCTCGATACATTTCGAAAGCTTATACTTTCTGCGTTTGACCGGCAAAGCTATACTTTTCCTGCCGCTGAGATAATCCCCGGTAAGCGATTTTTCGCATTTTGTTATATCAGCGAGCATGCCCTGAGCAACAACTTTGCCTCCCTGTGCCCCGGCGGCCGGCCCGATATCTATGATATAATCTGCGTCTCGTATAATATCCTCATCATGCTCGACGACTATAACCGTGTTGCCTAATTTAGTCAATCGCTGCAAAATGCCCGACAATCGATCGTTATCGCGTTTATGCAGACCTATTGTCGGTTCGTCAAGCACGTAGCAGACTCCAACCAGGCCGCTGCCTACCTGGGTGGCCAGGCGAATCCGCTGAGCTTCACCGCCGGCAAGGGTGCTGCTGGTTCTATCCAGCGTCAAATAGCCGAGTCCCACATCCATCATAAATTTCAGCCGGGCTTTTATCTCCTTCAGGATGGCGGCGGCGATGACGGTTCTTTCGGTATCCAATTTCAGGCTATTAAAGAATTTTTGGGCTTTTTCGATGCTAAGCTCGGTCAACTCATTTATGCTCTTTCCTCCGATGTGGACGGCAATCGCTTCCGGCCGAAGCCGGGCACCATTACAGCTTCGGCACGGCTGCTCGGATAAATAGCTGTGCAATCTTGCTTTTACATATTCACTCGTAGTATTTTGCCATCGCTTGGTAAGATTCGGTATAATTCCCTCGAACCACAGTCCGTATTTTTTCTCGTCGGCGTCCGTGGTCCCGTACATCAGGATTCTTTTATATTCGTCAGAGATTTGTGCGAAAGGCACAGATTTACTGGTGCCGATTTTGCGGCAGAAACGTTTAACCAGCCTGTTATAAAATATATTCATTCTCTTGCCGCCTTTGCGCCAGGCATCGATAGCACCGTTTTCGAGCGAAACAGTCTTGTCCGGCACAATCAGGTCAGGGTCGAACTCCAGAATCGTACCAAGGCCGTCACAGCTTTGACAGGCGCCGTACGGGCTGTTGAAACTGAACAGCCGGGGCGAAAGCTCCGCGAGAGAGGCCTGTGGATGCTCGGGACAGGCGAATTTTTCACTAAAAATGACTTTCTCCCACGAGCTATCTCCGCCGTTTTGCTTATCCGCCTGAGGTTTCTGCATTAAAACTAAAAGTATTCCATCAGCCAGCTTCAGCGCTGTTTCGACCGAATCGGCCAATCGGACACGGATAGAATCCTTGATTATCAATCTATCGACAATCGCCGAAATATCATGCTTTTTATTCTTATCGAGCTCCGGGACGTTTCGCACGTCGTAAACTGCATCATCCACACGAACGCGGACAAAACCTTCTCGTTGTATTGCGGTAATAACATCTTTATGCTCTCCTTTTTTTCCGCGAACCAGAGGCGCGCAAATCTGGATTTTCGTATCCTGAGGCCAGGAAAGAATCGATCCGACTATCTGTGTCGGATGCTGGCTGGTAATTTCTTTGCCGCATACCCAGCAATGAGGCTGTCCAGCCCGGGCAAACAGCAACCTGAAATAATCGTAAACCTCAGTCGTAGTAGCCACCGTCGAGCGAGGATTACTGCTGGCGCTTCTTTGCTCGATAGCGATAGTAGGCGGCAAACCTGTAATCTCGGAAACCGCCGGTTTCTGCATTTGTTCGAGAAACTGCCGGGCATAAGTACTGAGCGATTCTACATATTTTCGCCGGCCTTCGGCGTAAATGGTATCGAATGCCAGCGAGCTTTTGCCCGAGCCGCTTATGCCGGTAATTACAACCATTTTATCGCGGGGGATGTTCAGGCTGATATTTTTAAGATTATGTTCGGCGGCGCCGGTTATCCTGATTGCTTTTTCTGCTGTTTTAGCCATACTACAATCGAATGAAGGAATAAACTATATAAAAACCTCAATAAAATCAAACGTGCGATTGTAACATAAGAGACAAAGAAGGTAAAATGTTTTCCCGGACGATACGGATATAAATCGTACTAATTATTCCTATGCAGATAAAAAACCTACATAACTGGAATCTGTCTTATTCGCAGGCGATTGAACTGCAAAAACGCCTCTCACGTCAGGTAAAACACACCAAACTTAAAAAGCAGCCTGAAACTATTGCCGGGCTGGATTGTGCCTTCAGCAAAAACGGTGAAAAAATTATTGCCGCCGTGCTAGTATTAAAATTACCCGGATTCGAACTTATTGAAACTGTCCATGCAACAAGAAAAGTAACATTTCCCTATATCCCCGGCCTGCTTTCATTTCGTGAAGCTCCCGTTTGTATTGCAGCGGCGAAAAAGCTGCGAAACCGGCCGGATATTTTTATGATCGACGGCCAGGGCATCGCACATCCACGAAGATTAGGTCTGGCGGCACATTTAGGCTTGTTTTTCGATAAGCCGACTATCGGTTGTGCAAAAAGCAGATTAACGGGACAATTCGACGAGCCGCATTTGGAAAAAGGCACGTACACACCTTTAAAAGGCAGTGACGAAGTTATTGGTGCTGTAGTAAGAACACGAACCAATGTCAAGCCTGTATTTGTCTCGGTCGGCCATAAATGCCCGCTCAGAGACGCGATAAAAATTACGCTTGCCTGTACGACCAAATATCGCCTGCCGGAACCTACACGTCTTGCACATCAGTTCGTCAGCGGGTTGAAATTGAAAACATAAATTTATTTAATTTCAACCTTAATTTATTTCAAGACAAGCTTTGCGGATTTAATTACGACCGGCTCGACCGGGACATTTTGCATACCCATTTTTATCGTTGTTTGAACCAATGCAATCTTATCCGCAACGTCCATACCCTCGATGACTTTGCCGAAAACGGTGAAACCGCCGTTTTGATTGTCCAGGTTCCCGCTGTTATCCACAAGGTTGATAAAGAACTGGCACGTGGCCGAATCAGGATCACCGCCTAACTTGGCCATTGCGATAGTGCCTCGATCGTTGCTTACCTTAAATTCGTTTTTAATCGGCGCACCCGGCTGTTTTCTGACCATTTCGGCAGTAAAACCGCCGCCTTGTATCATAAAACCGCGCATAACTCTGTGAAAAATCGTCCCGTCGTAGAAACCTGATTCCACGTAACCGAGGAAATTTTCCACCGCGCCGGGAGCCGCTTCCTCGTTCATCTCGATAACAATATTCCCCATAGTTGTTTCCAGCTTCACCAATTTTTGCTTTGCTTCCACTACTTCCCTTTCTGTTTGTGTTGTTTGCTGTTCCACCGGTTCCGGCTGTTCTATCTGCTCTACCTGCTCCATTGACTGAGGCTGTTCTGATTCTGCCGGTGCTTCCGGCGTCTCTTTCTTGCAACCCAAAAACAACACGGCCACTATCAACAATCCGTAAAACAAGGATTTATTATTCATAATCTACTCCTTTCAAAGCAAACATTTCCACCTATACACTGTTTATGTTTTAGTAAAAAAACCACAGACTAAACGTTCGCGATTATTTTCTCATCCCACTTATTTTTTTTGACCGATGCAAGAATCTTCTGAGCACACTGCAGCGCAGCAAGACCTTCCTCGGCACTGACTTCCGGCATAAACCTGCGGTCCACAACAGCCTTCAGAAACGCTTCCTGCTGCAAACGCACCGGCTCCTTATCGTCAATCTGTAACTGCTCGATATGCAGTAAATCCGGCCAGTTAACCGAGAGCATATTGAAGTCCCCCAATGCTCTGCGTTCGTTTATCCACTTGACTATATTAATATTCGGATCGGCCTTTATGAGCATCCCGGTCTTTTTGAGATAATCCACGCTAAGATATGCCTGTCGGCTGAAAACCCTGACTCTCCTCTCGGTTTTAAGAGCGAGCCTCGATGCCGTGACGTTGGCGATACAGCCGTTCTCAAAAACAATCCGGGCGTTACAGATATCCTCCTTATCTTCGACGACACTGACTCCGACCGCATCCACTTTTTTGACTTTGCTTGCCGCCAAAGACAGAATAATATCGATATCGTGTATCATCACATCCAGAACAACCCCGACGTCCGTAGAACGAAACGGATACGGGCTGATACGGTTGGCTTCGATAAATTTCGGTTCGATATCGAGCCTTTTCATCGCCTGTGCGACCGGGTTACACCGCTCGGAATGCCCCACCGCAACAACGCTGTTGTGCTCATGCGCCAATGCGACAATCTTTTTGCCCTGGGCGACATTTGCGGCGAGAGGCTTTTCTATAAGAACTGCGATATTCTTTTTTATAAACATTTTAGCCAATTGAAGATGAGTCACTGTGGGCGTGGCAATTGTTATCGCATCGACCTTATCGATAATTTCCCTGCAATCCGAACAGGCGAGACAGTTATATCGTTCAGCCAAAGATTTTGCCTTATCGGCATCGACGTCAACCACGGCAACAAGCTCGCTTTGGGGCAACTGAGAGTAAACCTTCGCGTGTATCGAACCCATCTTGCCGGCGCCGATTACAGCAGTTCGAACTTTCTTATCCTGCATTTTATTTCCTTAATATTATCCCATCCCCCACCACCATTTTTTTAAATTATACCCCGGCTTTTAGCGCCTTCGATGTTTCTCAAGGTATCTCCCGAACCGGTGCTCGCTGCTTTTGGTAATGACATCGAGCATGGCCCGGACATTTTCATCGAGACCGTCTTCGGCGGCCAACGCTTTTGCATTTTCAAGCAAAACGCTTCCCTCTCGATACAATTTCTTGTACGCCCGGCATATATTTTCCTTCTCCTGCTCGCTCATACCGGCCCGATTCAGTCCCCGTTCATTAACACCTCTTACTCTTTGAGGATAGTGCCCGCTTATCATAAGAAAAGGCGGAATATCACGATTAATCCCGGCCAGACCGGCTACATAACACCATTTGCCGATAGTTACAAACTGATGCGAGGCGGCCAGACCGCTCATCCAGGAGCCCGTCTCTATCTTACAATGCCCACCTATCTGGACATAGTTGCTCAAGACAATCTTATCTTCGAGTATGCAGTCGTGCCCGATGTGCACGCCGACCATAAGGAAATTTTCATTTCCGACCTTTGTAAATTCACCCGGATAAATACTCGGATGGATTGTAACCTGTTCGTGGAAGATATTACCGTCACCGATAACAAGACCGCCGATTTCGGTCTCCGGACTCAATCGCAGCAACTGCGGACGGCTTCCGATCACACAATTGGCAAAAAACTGATTTTTTTCACCGATACTTACATTACTGCCAATCACGACATTCGCATCGAGTCTCGAACCGGCACCGATTGAAACTCCATCGGCAATAACACAGTTAGGACCGATGCTAACATCATCGGCAACGTCGGCTTTTCGGTCTATTACTGCACTTGGATGTATCTGATTCATATTCTTAACTCACAATTTCCCTAAACTGTCTCATCATCTATGAGCATAAATCTTATATCAGCTTCGGCAACAATCGCATCGCCGACCATCGCCCTGCAGCGGCACTGTGCCGTCCTTTTTCTCAGCCTCAGTGTTTCGGCAATAAGTATTAGCTGGTCACCGGGAACAACCCTTTTACGCAGTTTCACATTATTCATACTCAAGAGCATTGCCAGCTTGCCGGTATGCTCCAGTCTCTGCGCGAACAGCAATCCGGAAAGCTGCGCCATTGCCTCGACAATCAAAACGCCGGGCATAATCGGTGTTCCGGGGAAATGCCCCTGGAAGAACTGCTCGTTGTAACTGACATTCTTAATGCCTTTTATGCGGGCGTCACCCTCAATCTCAATTACCTTGTCCACCAACAGGAACGGATACCTGTGCGGCAGAATCTTGGAGATTTGCCGAATATCCAAAAGCGCGTCTGTCCCGAATCTCTGCATGCGCTCCTGCTGCCGGGCTGCTTCAAAAAGCTTCTTTGCGAGCTGCTGATTCAAGGCATGGCCGCTCTTATAGGCCACTATCCTGCCTTTGACCGGCCGGCCCACAAGGGCAATATCACCGATTAAATCGACAATTTTATGCCTTACGCACTCGTTCGGAAACCTGTAGCTGTTTTTAACCGGACCGTCTGAGTTTATTACCAAAAGATCGCGGGGACCGATATGTGTCCCCATGCCCCGGGCATGAAACTGTCTGGCCTCGGATTCGAGTAAAAATGTCCGGGCCGGCGCCAGATGTTTTTCAAAAACCTCGGGAGTAAGTTTACAACTGTAAATCTGCCTTCCTATCCCGGTATGCCCACCGTAATCCAGATCGTATGTGAGGCTCAATCCGTCATCGGCATACGGCAGAGCGTAGATGCAAGCGTCACCGGCGGCAATATTGACAGGTTTGTCGATAATATATTCTTTCCTGCCGACGTCTTGCTCGATGACACCGGCACGTTTGAGAACTTTAAGATACTCGGCACTGCTGCAGTCCGGGGCGGGAAGCTCCGGGCCGTCAACTTCCACAACCATATTGTTGATCTCGAGAGCGTTAACCGCGGCCATACAGTGCTCGACAGTTTCTATGCTGACAGAACCTTTTTTTATCGTTGTGCGGCGACTGCGCTCGGCAAGATTCGATGCAACGGCACTAATCCGTACCGGTTCGGGGACATCAGTCCGAACAAAGGTGATACCGGAATCCACAGGAGCGGGACGAAAAATAACTTTCGCCTCCTTGCCTCCGAACAAACCCCGACCACGCATTTTGGCTTCACGTTTTATTGTCTTCTGCAGCTTCAAGTTCTTCCAGCCTCTTGTTTATTTCCTTCAACTGCTCGGCCATCTTCGGCAAACGCCTCATCAAGGCCATCGCTCGCATAGCATTATTCCATTCAATCGCAGGCGTCCACGCCAATTTTTGCCCTGCGGGAACATCGTTTATAACGCCCGCCTGGGCACCGACCATCGTACCGGCTCCGATTTCAATATTGTCCGCCAGACCAGACTGTCCTGCCAATACGACACCGTCACCGAGTTTGCAACTTCCCGATATCCCGACCAATGCAGCTATCAGGCAGCATTTTCCAATTACCACGTTATGAGCAATTTGCACAAGATTGTCTATTTTCGTTCCGGCACCGATAATAGTATTGCCGAATTTAGCTCTGTCAACACAACTATTGGCACCTATCTCGACGAAATCTTCTATTATTACACCGCCGTTATGCGGAATAAGCCTGTGCGCATTATCAATATACGAATATCCGAAACCGGTCGAGCCGATTGTGCTGTTTGCCTGGATGATAACATTATTACCAACATGGCAGTTATGATATACGACCACATTACTATCGAGACGGCAGTTTTCGCCGATCTTTGAATTCTGACCTATATGACATCCGCTGCCAATCACACTGTTTGCGCCTATTTCGACGCCGTCTTCGATTATTACATTAGCACCGACGGATACCCCATCGGCAATTCTAACATCCTGCCCGAGTTTGGCCGTCGGTTCGACACCCTCAGCCGGAGGTTTTAACTTCGGTGCAAATATTTTCAGCGCTTCAATCAAAGCAAGATTGACATTTTTAACAATTAACTGCGGCTTGCGGATATTTTCGAGACGCTTCGAGACAATGACCGCGCCCGCGCTTGAGTCGCCGAGCGAGGCTTTATGCTTTTGGCCTGTGACGAATGTCACCTCATTCTCACCGGCTGCTTTGATCGGTCCTACGGCTTTTATCAACCGATTAAAATCGGCGGCGTCACCGGCCAATTCTGCGCCGAGACGTTTAGCTAATTGTTCGACTGTAATTTCCATTACAAATTTTATACCTGTTATACTAAAAAAACACTACATGTGTACGTAATTCAAAAAACTTAATTTTCAGATTCGGATTCTTCCGCATCCATCCTGGCGATTACATCATCCGTGATATCGGGACATCCGCCGCTGTAAAGCACCTTGTGAGTGCCAATTACCAATCCGAAATCACTTTGGACGGGGAATTCCGGCTCACTTCTTTCCAGCACTAAAATCAACCCCTTTTCCGCGCCCACATCCTTGGCCGCCTGCAGTATTTTTTGATAAATCTCCTGTGTCCACAACTGCTGCTGGAGCATTTGCTGATTCGGAATATACTCTTTTCGAGCATCCAGCTCGGCCTGCTTTTGGGCCAGCTCCCAATGCTGCTTGAAATAGTCACTGCTGCCGATTTTCAGAGTTCCAAGCTGGAGTCCGGCTTTGAGGGCCTGGATTTCTTTCGAAAGCACCTCCATCTCTGCCGCCATTCTTTCGCCTTCGGCCTTCATCTGCTCCCTATATTTGGTTGTAGCTTTACAATCCCGCAGAACTCGTTCCACACTCATGACTCCGATCTTCGAAGCCGGTTCGCCGGGTTGAGCCGAAGTATATTCATAGCCGGAAAATAAAAGAACACAAAAAATTATACATCCCAATAATACCATTTTGGTCTTCATAAAAAATCCTTTCAAGATTGATGCCTTCTTTGACATCTCAAATAATCAACTCAGAACAACCTGCCCATAAAGAAACTGAAAGATTGCGTTTCGTCATCGTCATCTTTATTCAATGGAGACGCAAGGGAGAATCTCATCGGTACCGGCCCGAAAACCTGCGGTATCATGACCTGGATTCCGCCGCCTACCGCGGCACGGTACGGACCGGTATCGATTGTGCCGCTGTCCAGGAAAAATATCGCGGAAACGTTTTCGCCTATAAGAGGAACGGTTAATTCCGTATTGGCCAGCAACACCCAGTCACTGCCTATGGGGTCTTTCCGCTGCGGATTGAGAACATTAGTCTGGAGCCCCCTGGTGCTGATACCGCGATATTCGAATCCCCTGATGCCGTAATACCCTATGCCGCCGGTATAAAACCTTTCAAAGGGAGGAGCGTTGGAAAAAGTGGTTGCGGCGAGTATCTTCGTCGCAAGGATGGTTTTCCGATTTTGAAAATCCTCGTGGAGAGTATTATACCATACGGTCGAGCCCTCCAGGATACCGAAATCGTAATCACCGGTAACCTGCTCGTAATTAATATCGAATTTATAACCGCTGCCCGGCAGAAAACCATAGTCCGTCGTGTCTTTGCCGATACCGAATTTTGTCCCGATAAGAAGGTTGTTGCCCTTTATATCGTAAATTTCCTGGGGCGCATCCAAATCGATATCGTCTATATCGACATTTTCGACTCTAAGGCCGAAGCTGCTGAACCAGCGGCTTTTATAACGCTTTGAAAAACCAACGTATCCCTTTGTGGTTTTTTCGGTGTGACTTTCCCTCCACCATTCACGGCTTGAACCGGCCACGGTAAGCGATGTGGGTTTATCCCTAAAATAGGGCTCCACGAATTCGACCGAATAGTAGCTAACCTCGGTTCCCGGCTGCAATGCGATACTCAAACTCTGGCCGGCCCCTTTGAAAGACTGCATAGTTATGAATTCCCCGAAGCTTTCCGGCCAATCCGTGACATCGAAGTTGCGCTGAGACCAAAGTAACTGTCCGATTACACCCGTATCGCTGCCGAAAGAAACCCCCGGATTCCACATCCCGGTCAGACCTTCCTTCATACTCACCGACAGGTCCCTGCTGCTCTCGGCGTCTTCGGCAGGGACAACAGGCCTGACAATGACCTCCTCGGACATAGTTCTTCTTTGCAGAATTGTTTCCAAATCACCGCCGCCCTGCACAGGGGCCATGTGAGCGTTATAAAGCTTGCCGGGTGTAAAGTCATACTCATCCAAAACCCGCCGGATAACTTTATCCTGAGTTTGCTCGTTGCCGGTTATATCGACATGTCCAATCCTGAACTGGCTGCCTTCGGCGATATTAAATTTGACATTGACCACATTGATACCGGTCTGGGCAAAATCATGAAGCTGCTCGAGCTGGACGTTAATAAATCCGTTCTCGTTATAAAGCCTGAGGATTCGCCGGGCATGCTCTTTGGCCTTTTGCGGATAATAGATTTCCCCGGTTTCCAGTTCAAGCCCGTCCAGCAGCTTTTCATTATCGAAGTATTTGTTACCTTCGACGATAGTTTCCCCGACTATATAACGCGGTCCCTCTTCGATTATAAAAACAATTTCACTGCGTCCCTCGCATTTGACGTCATAATTAAGAAATCCCCTGTCAAAGTAAAAATTTCTGAGCTTTCGAAGGTCCGCGGCGATTTTTTCCTCGTCGTAGTAAACCGGCCGAATCAACCAGCTTCTTGTGCGGATCTTTATGACATTTTTCAAATCGGAGGTCTTAAAAAACTCATTTCCTTTGAACTTTATCGATCTTATCCGAAATTTCTGCCCTTCATTTATTATATATACGACCCGGCCGGACGCCAGCTCGTCGCTATCGAGGGTCACCCGAACGTCGGCAAAACCTTTCTTGCGATAATGTTCGGCAATGGTAATCCTGCCTGCTCCGGCTAAAACGGAATCAAGATAGTCCCCCGCTTTGAAGTCCAGTTTCTTTCGTAGTTTTTTGTCCTTTATCGAATCGTTGCCAACAAAATCTATCGATTTGACGATGCCCCTGCTGATACTGCTTATAGAAGGTTTCTCAATTTCATTTTTATCAGCCTTCTCCCGAGCCGATGCGCAATCCACAGGCAAAGCCAGAGAACAGGTCAATATAAATAAAAAAATAAATGCAGATCGCATCATGTAATTTGCCTCTCGTTGATTATGCATCGAAATATCAGGTTTGTATCATTTGTCTTCATATCAAAACGGCACATCTGCGCCGGCAGGCTCCTGCACACGGGATGCATTCTCAAACCGTGTAATTTTTTCCCTGAATGTCAGTTTCACGGTGCCGGTCGGTCCGTTTCGCTGCTTGGCAATTATTAATTCTGCGGTATTATCCTGCTGGTAATTTTCTTCGTTACGACGGTAGTAATCTTCACGGTGTAAAAGCATAATAACATCCGCATCCTGCTCGATACTGCCGCTCTCGCGCAGGTCACTCATCCTCGGCCTGTGTCCTTCTCTGCCTTCCGGAGAGCGGTTCAACTGGCTTAAAACGATAACCGGGACACTCAACTCCCTGGCCAAAGCTTTCATATATCTGGAAATTGCGGTGATTTCCTGCTGCCGGGATTCGATGCGGCCGGTACCGAGGTGCATTAACTGTAAATAATCCACAACTATGCAACGGATATCATATCTGCTCTTAAGACGCCTGGCCTTTGCGCGAAGTTCGAGCGGCGATAGTGTCGAAGTATCGTCGATAAAAATCGGGGTCTCGGATAGTTCCGCACATGCATCGGCCAGTTTCTTGTAATCCTCGTCGCTCAGCAGTCCCCTTCTGACCTTTTGACTGTCGATTTGACTGATGCTGCACAGGAATCTTTCCGCCAGCTGCTGCCGGCCCATTTCCAGCGAAAATACGGCGACCGGAATTTTCTCCATTAGCCCGATATGCTCTGCGATATTCAATGCCAGGGAAGTTTTTCCCATACTCGGCCGACCGGCAACAATTATCATCTCGCCGTTCTGCAGGCCGCAGGTCCACTCGTCAAGCTCGTAAAAACCCGTCGGCAATCCCGTAACATGAATGCCTTGGCGCTTCTCGATAAGCTCGAACGAGCGTACAACCAGGTCTTTCAGTGAGGCGGCACTTCTGCTGATGTTTTGGTCGGCAATAGCGAATATTTTGCGCTCGACTTCGTCCAGAGCTTTTCTGACCTCACCGGTCGCGCCATAAGCACTTTCGAGAATCTCACCGGCAACGGTGATGAGGTCCCGCAGTAGTTTTTTATCCCTGACAATACCCGCATAGTAGCTAACGTTGGCCGAAGAAGGCACAGAGTCCAGAATCTTCGAGATGTAATCCACGCCGCCTACTTCATCGAGACAATTTTGCTTCTTAAGCTCATCGCGAAGCAGCACAGCATCTATTCCAATCCCCTTATTTTTTTCGTAAAGCGAAATAAGGGCTTCAAAGATATGACGATGCTCAATCCGATAAAAGGCATCGCTCTTGACAATTTCTATAACCTCTCCGATGCATTCCGGATCGAGCAGCATAGAGCCTAAAACCGCCGCCTCGGCCTCCAAGGATTCGGGAACACTGCGCACCACAGTCGAGGCGGTATTAACACTCGCTTTGGTGTTAATAGACCCTGAAGCATTAGCTATTCGGCCTTTTTCTTTATCTGCCATACTATATTCGCTGTTTTAGCAAATCCATTTTTCCTGTAACCCGGACATTGTACCGGCCGGACGACTAATAGTCAAACAGCTTGTTAATATGTTCCGAGCAGGCTGCCGGAACCGGCCGTCGGTTTTAGAAACAGGTAATAAAGCCGTCCTTCCTGATAAGTTTGTCCCGCCATTTGACCGGCAATATCGCCCTCGCCCATATAAACATCACATCGGCCGGGGGCACGAATCGCCCCGCCCGTATCCTGATCCAGAGCAAAGCCGCTATAAGCTCTTTTTACAACATTCCCGCCGGTTCTTTGCGGTAAGATTGTGGTAATAAAAGTCAGGGCCGCCCGGGGAAAAATCGACTTGTCGGTGGCAATACTTCGCATAGCAATGACAGGCTCGTTGAGGCTCCCGCGAGGCGGGCCTTCCTCGATCCTGAAAAATACGAACCTCGGATTTCTGCGGACATAAATATTTACCTGCTCCGGATGCATCTTAAAATAGTCAATCATCGCCGAAAGACTAATCTTATCTCCGGATATTTTGCCGTCATTGATCAGTTCCTGGTTTACGCTGCGATATTCATAGCCGTTATTGGCATCGTAGCCTACGGTAATCATCTTGCCATCCGGCAATCGCAGCTTTGCAGATCCCTGGACATGAGCAATATAAGCCTCGAACGGGTCGCTAAGCCACACTAACTCTTTTCCTTTGAGCATTTTCGAATCTTCGATTTCCGTTCGAGAAGGATACGGCCGAATTCTCCCGTCCGGCAGTCGCCGACCGTGTATTACACCATCCTGACCTTTAACCAAATCATCGGGGGTTTTATATAAAGGATACTGAAATCGCCTCGTTCTTTTCAGCGAAGCTTCGAAAATGGGGGTATAGTAGCCGGTAAAAAGCACGGTCCCCCTGTCATCGCAGCCCACCGAAATATATACGTCAAATTTCTGCCGAATCGCCTCATTCAATTGTGCGCCCGTTAAGCCGGAGTCCAGTAACTCGATAAATGCTTCCAGGCTCTCGGTCGTTTGAGTATGACTAATTTGCCCACACGGGAAAAATTTCCGGCTCGATGGCTTTTGCAGGTAGTTAAGGCTGTTTGCTATGGTGGTGCGAAGGTTCTCCGTATCGAGGCAGGCTATTGTAAAATCGGGAATTTCATAAGGATTCGTGATTTTACGCAGTGCATAGCTGCCTAACGGCAAAGGCCTGTCATACCGGGTTTTAATCTCCTGCCTCATCCGGCTTTTACAACCGCCGATTACGAATACAACCAATAAGACACACGGCAACATCCTGTTTTTCATCTTTGGCTCCGGCATTTACATATTTATGCTTATTGACGCCAACGGCAATCCTTTTAAGTTAATATCCTTATGTTATACGCATTGCAGCCAATTAATCAATGAAATTTAATTCCCAGATTTAACATTCCGGCTATTTCACTGTACTAAAAGAATTCACGAATATAAATACGTACTTTCGAACCGTCAAAGGAAGATTTTCGTAATATTAATCTTTATAAAGGGATAAACCAAAATGTAAAAGATGAGGTTGTAATAAATACATTCCTGTTGTAGAATTCGGCCGTGGATTTGTTTTTTTATTATCAGACTATAAAAAAGAGACTCTACATCTGAGATACGGGGATTACAGGTATGGATCTGAAACAAAGAATTACGGAGTATTCTCTCGGACACTACAAGTCAATTACCATCGTTATGGTTGTTATCACTTTAGTGCTCGGAGCTTTGATATCTTTTATCAAGGTCGATACGGACCCGGAAAATATGCTCTCGGAGGACGAACCCGTTCGCGTATTCCACGACCGGACCAAGGAAAGATTCGCATTAAGTGACATCGTCGTGGTCGGAGTCGTCAATAATAAAGACCCTAACGGCGTATATAATCCCTCCTCGTTAGCCAGGATATACGAGCTGGCCGAATTCGCCAAAAAACTTCGCTGGGAAGACGAAAATGACCCCAACAAACAAATCGGCGTCATCGAAGTTGACCTGCTCGCACCCTCTACAGTAGATCATATCGGTCAGGGCGGCCCCGGGACCGTCACTTTCGAATGGCTCATGGACAAACCGCCGGCAACCCAGGCCGAAGCACTCGAGATAAAAGAAAAGGCAATGTCAAATCCCATGCTCAAAGGGACACTTTTTGCCGAAAGCGGAAAGGCGATATGCCTTTACCTGCCGCTCACGAGCAAGGACCTGAGTCACAGGGTTTACAAGGCACTCAACGCAGAGATAGCCAAATTCAGCGGCGATGAAGAATATCACATCACCGGCCTGCCCGTGGCGGAAGACACGTTCGGCGTAGAGATGTTTATCCAGATGGCCATTTCGGCGCCGCTGGCGATGTTAGTAATATTTATCCTGATGCTGCTGTTTTTCCGCAAGCTCGTGCTTGTCATATCGCCGATGATTGTCGCGATGGTCTCCGTGATTTCAACGATGGGGCTGTTAATCGGTCTCGGTTATCCCGTGCATATCATGAGCTCGATGATACCGATTTTTTTAATGCCGATAGCGGTCGTGGACTCGGTGCATATACTATCCGAATTTTTCGACCTTTATACGAAGGAAAAAGGCAGAAAAAAAACTACGATACAAGTCATGGGCGATTTGTTTATGCCTATGCTCTACACATCGCTGACATCGGCGGCGGGTTTCGCTTCTCTGGCTCTTACTCCGATTCCACCGGTTCAGGTTTTCGGAATTTTCGTGGCAATCGGCATTATGATAGCATGGATTTGCACGATAACTTTTGTACCTGCCTATATCATGATGATAAAAGAAAGCTCGCTGGAGAATTTCGGCTCGGCAAATGTTAAGATGAAAAAACAAAGCTTTCTTGAAAAATTTCTTCACGCCGGCGGACGACTTACCTATTCGGCGGCAAAACCTGTTTTAGTGATAATGCTGATAATTACGGCAATAGCCATATACGGTATCACGCGAATCCGGATAAATGATAATCCGGTCAAGTGGTTTTCCACAAGCCACCCGATTCGCCGGGCCGACATCGAGCTGAACAAGCATTTCGGCGGGACTTATATGGCTTATCTGGTCCTCGAACCGGCCGAGCCGAACACTATCGGGCCGAAATTTATCAGTGACCTGAGAAAACACCTCTCTCAAAAGTCCCTGGAACTGAGAAAAGAATTCCCCGGAATCATAAAGATTATCCCCGAACTGGAAGAAACATTATTGGAGCAGGCGTCATCTGCAAAAACCAGGGAAGATTTGCTCGGGCAAATAAGCACTTTTATCAATAACAAACTCGACACCGCCGATTCGAATGATATCGATATGTGGTATGAATTGTCGGACTTTTTCGAGCTGGAAAAAGAAAACCTGAAAATATTCAAGCGACCTGAGATTCTGCGATATATTTCGGGACTTCAGGAACATCTTGTCAAATCCGATCTCGTCGGTAAAAGCAGCTCCGTTTCGGATGTGGTCAAAAAGGTGCATCAGGAACTAATCGACGGCAATCCGGAAAATTATAAAATCCCCGACTCGTCCGCCGCCGTGGCCCAGTGCCTGCTGCAGTTCCAGAGCAGTCATAATCCCGACGACCTGTGGCACATGGTTACCACGGACTATATGTATGCAAATATCTGGATGCAGTTGCCCAGCGGCGACAATAAAGACATGCAGAAAGTGGTCAAAGAAGTAAAGAAATATTTCGAAGACAATCCGCCTCCGGTAAAACTGAAATATAACTGGGCCGGACTGACCTACATCAACGTCGTCTGGCAGGACAAAATGGTCTCGGGAATGCTCCAGTCGTTCTTAGGCAGTTTCATTATCGTCTTTATAATGATGTCGATACTTTTCCGCTCGCCGTTGTGGGGAATTGTATGTATGGTGCCCCTGTTAATAACCATCGTCGTTATCTACGGCATAATCGGACTAATCGGTAAGGACTATGATATGCCGGTAGCGGTGCTCAGCGCATTGACACTCGGCATGGCGGTCGATTTCGCAATCCACTTCCTCGAACGAGCGCGATCGAGCTATTCTGCAACCTGCTCGTGGAAGAAAAGTGCCGCAGAGATGTTCGGCGAACCGGCAAGAGCTATAACGAGAAACGTCCTTGTAATCGCAATCGGATTTTTGCCGTTGCTGGCGGCCCCGCTGATTCCTTATAAAACAGTGGGAATATTTTTATGTGCGATCATGGCTTTATCCGGAGCAGTAACACTGCTGGCGCTTCCTTCAATCATAAAACTCGCGGAAAAACTTTTATTCAAACCGATACACGAGCCGAAATCGGTAACCTGCAACTGCGCCTTCTGCATTATTATATCTATCGCATCGGTGGCTTTAATCGCCATGAACATACATCAGTACGGCAAATTCGGAACGAGCAAACTGATTATCCTCAGTGTTATCATCATAACGGCAATGGCTCTTGCCTGCGGAACCATATCGCGCAGACGGGCCTGCAAACTGGCTCAGGCACAGGAAAAAGAAAACAAACAAAACTGATTCCCAGGGGGTAAATTATGACCATTGAAAGATTATTAAGAGGTATTGCAGGCATTTTTATACTTGTCACTGTCTTATTGGCGCATTATCATTCGCTATACTGGCTGTTTTTTACCGCGTTAGTGGGCCTGAGCCTTCTGCAGTCGGCCGTAACAAACTGGTGCCCGATGATGTGGATACTCGAAAAACTCGGCGTTAAAAACTGATAATAAGACCGGACAAAACAAAAAAGGAGAAATGATGGCAAATCGGCGAAACAGATTGTTCCTGAAGATTACCTCTGTCTTAATAGCAACGTTTTTGTTGGGATGCGGCTCCCTGAACGAATATTTGGATGAAAAGGCAAAGGTTTTTCAACCTCTTACACCAAAATCCAAACAGGGCATGAAAAAAATTGCCGTCGTTTCCGATATGGGCAATATCTTCAAAGGGGAATTTGCCGGTACCGCCGGATTAGGAAAAAAATCATTTACATACGATTTTTCCCAATATGACATCGACACAAAGATTGAAGAGAAAATCGTAGATCGTCTTACGAAAAACTCCGGTTTAAATGCTTCCGCCAGGGCCGATTTGAGATTTTCGATTAACGTAAATCCGAGGGATATGAGCCATAAAAACCTGTTGAAACAATTATCCCCTATGCTGCAAAAGCTAAAAAGTGAAAATGTCGATACTGCCGTAGTTGTTACTCCGTGGATAGCGGGTAACCAGGGATTCAAGATGGTATCAGGTTACGGTTACGGGCAAGGTTTCGACCTCAATGGCGATTACACAAAAGATCCTCCGCAGGTGTTCTTCTATTCACGCATTAATGTTGTGGATGTGACCAAAAACAAGTTAATTCTCGATAGTCACTTCAATAGAATGTACCCGATTAACATCGAGAAATGGCACTCTACATTCGAAGACTATTCTCCCGAAGAACAACAACAAATGAAAGACCTCATATTAAAAACGGCGGACGAAGAGCTTGCCGGTTATCTCGAAAAAATGAATTTCTAACACCATGATGAGACAAAAAAACTCAATGGGATTAAAATTCGAAAAAACACAGCGTTAAAAAATCATTATAAATAAAGAGCTGAAAGCGAGGTGTGAAATGAAAATTCTATCAGCTACAGTGTTGGTTTTGAGCATTTCTTTGCCGATTTTCGCTGCGAAAACAACAGACCCGAATGAAAAAATCGCCGATGTCGAAACGATGGCCGTTCAGGCAATCGTCGAAAAGGCCAACATCGTCGCGTATTATCAGGGCAACGACGGCAAAGCCACCGTCAAAATGGTAATCACGAACAAACAGGGCCAGGAACGCCAGCGCCAGTTCAATATTCTGCGAAAAGACGTCAAGGACGGGGGTGACCAGAAATATTTCGTTTATTTTCAAAGACCCGCCGACGTTCGCAGCATGACTTATCTGGTCCTCAAACATACTGATCCTAAAAAAGACGACGACCGCTGGCTGTACCTGCCCGCTCTTTCTCTGGTCAAGCGAATCGCCGCCGGTGACAAGCGGACCAGCTTTGTCGGCTCGGACTTTTTGTACGAGGATGTTTCCGGCCGAAGCCTCGACGAGGATACACACGAGCTAATAAAAACAACGGATAAATATTTTGTGGTCAAAAACGTCCCTAAGCAGCCGGATACAGTCGAGTTCAGCTACTACAACGTCTCGATCGACCGCAAAAATTTCGTGCCGATGAAGATGGAATTTTTCGACAAGGAAGGCAAACCTTATCGTACGATCGAATCCGTCGAGGTCGAGACTATTCAGGATTTCCCCACCGTGGTCAAATCCGTCGTCACGAATCTCCAGACCGGCAGTAAAACGGAAATGGAATTCACTAACGTCAAATACAATATAAACCTGGGAGACATTTTCACAGAACGATACCTGCAGAGACCGCCCCGGGAGGCAATGAGATAAAGAATTAGCGATGCCGAGACAAGTTGACTTTTACCCTAACATGGTTTATTTTATAATGACAGGTGTTGAGTTAAACTGTGAAACCTTAACGGGCGGGTCAAAAAGGCAGATAAAATATATGAGCTCGCTGACAAAAAGCCTTTTTAGTTGTTTTTCTTATGCTTGATATAGAAAACATAAAACCGGAGATAATAGAAGTTTGCCGGCATATGCCCGTCAAGCGTTTGGGACTGTTTGGTTCTGCTTTAAGTGACAATTTCTCCCCAAAAAGTGACATTGACGTTTTGGTGATTTTTGATTCCGGGGAAAAAATCGATCTCTTCGACAAGTACTTTGAATTAAAAGAGCAGCTTGAAAAAATATTCAAACGAGACGTGGACCTGGTAGTCGATAAACAATTCAAAAATCCCGTCCTGAGAGAGTCTATTGACAGGACAAGGATGGTTATTTATGAAAGATGAAACGAGAAAAAATCTTGTTGACATCCTTCAGGCGGCAGAGGAAATACAGGATTTTGTTTGCGGAATGGATTTAGAGGCATACCAAAACAATCCTGTTACCAAAAGAGCCGTCGAAAGAGACTTCGAAATCATCGGGGAAGCTCTAAACAGAATTAAAAATACAGATAGTGAGTTACTGGAAAGTATTTCCGAGCATCACCGCATTATAGGTTTCAGAAACATTTTAATCCATGGTTATGATATCGTTGACGAGCTTATAGTCTGGCAAGCCGTAACGAACCACCTGCCGATTTTACTGACAGAAGTAAAAGAGATATTGAAATCCTGATAGAATAATAATGGAATTTATGTAGTACGTTTTTAGTAATAAGGCAAATAAAAGCAGCTAAACAAAATCGATATGAATTTCAACAACATCCATAACCGCATTGAGTTGGAAAATGTATTTACGAAACGATATCTGCAAAGACCTCCGCGGGAGGCAATGAGATAAAAACACTTATAAGGATTATCCAAAATGATAAGTCAATCTCCTGATACTACCCCCGAAGCGGAAAAAGTACAGATCGAATTGATCCGCAAATCAAGTACTTCCAGGAGAATGGCGATGGTCCGGTCTCTTTCTCGAACCGTCATCTACCTTTCACGAAGGGCCATTAAACGTGCAAAACCATCTCTGAGCGAACGAGAATTGGATATAGCCTTCGTGGCAAATCACTATGGAGAAGATCTTGCAGAACGTCTTCGTTCTTATCTGGAACGCAAGCAGCTATGAAAAAAGCGGATATAATCGCTGCATTGGATATGGTAATTGATTCCTTTGAGAAACTTGGAATAGATTACTGCATAGCAGGTTCCTTAGCAAGTTCTGTTTACGGTATAGCACGTGCGACAATGGATATTGATTTGGTCGCCGACATCGATATACATCACGTTAATAATTTAGTAAATATTCTCGAAAAAAATTACTATATCGACGCCGATATGATAACAAACGCAATTCACGAAAAAACCTCATACAATTTGATTCATCTGGAGACAATGTTAAAAATTGACGTCTTCGTTTTAAAGAATCAGCCGTATGATTCCCAGGCATTTGCTAAACGTCTGCATGACATTTTAGACGAAGAAAATCCCCGCAAGTTCTACATATCTTCGCCGGAGGACGTTATAATTAAAAAGCTGCAATGGTATCATGCTGGTGGCAGAATATCGGAGCAACAGTGGAAAGACGTACTTGGGATTTTGAAAGTTCAGGGTAAAAGACTGGATTTGGAATATCTCAATCACTGGGCATTAAGACTTAATATATCTGATTTATTGAATCGTTCATTTAACGATGCCGGCTTGACTGGAATTAAATAAGGAGAAAGCTTTTCGTCATTAATTGAGACAGTAGAAATTTGTAATTAATAAAGAGTATAATACGATGATTTCCAAAATTCTCCGGACTATTGTAACTATAATAATTATTTTTTCCTTTTCTGCAAAAGCCGCAAACGAAGCGGAAGAACCTGAACGTTCGTTTTTTGCCGACCTTTCGGAGGTCACGGAAATTCACGGCTTTTATGAAATGCGGGGAGGTTACAGACTGCAAAATGATAAACACGAAAAAGATATGTCGATTATGGAAAATCGCCTGCAGCTCGATATGTTTTCGTATCTCGACTGGGGCGATATTAAAGTCAAAGGCGATTTCTTCGGCGACCTTGTGACCGAACAGGGAGATTTCGACCTGCGTGAAGCGAACATCTTCGCCCGGCCGACTGCATATATGGACATCAAGGTGGGACGGCAGATACTTACCTGGGGCACGGGCGACCTTGTCTTTATCAATGACCTGTTCCCGAAAGACTGGCAGTCTTTCTTTATAGGTAGAGATACCGAATATCTAAAAGCCCCATCCGATGCCGTCAAAATCAGCCTGTTCAACGACGCCGCGAATCTGGATATCATATACACGCCTCAATTCGACCCGGATCGTTTTATAAACGGCTCACGAATTTCATACTGGAACTCGAACCTTGCTTCATCTGCCGGCACAAACGCAATAGTGCACACGGACAAACCTAATCGCTGGTTCAAAGATTCCGAAATCGCGGCACGCCTGTATAAAAACATCGATAATTACGAGCTGGCATTTTACGGCTATAGGGGTTACTGGAAAAGTCCCGGAGGACAAAACCCCGCAATGGCCCAGGCGATTTTCCCCGATTTGAACGTCTATGGCGCCAGTATTCGCGGAACTGTAGGCAAGGGCATCGGAAACGTTGAAATAGGTTATTACGAATCGGCCGACGATGCCTCCGGCAAAAACTTTCTTATCAATAATTCCGAAATACGATATTTGATAGGCTATACACAGGAAATCGGCAAGGATTTCACTTTGGGTCTGCAGTATTATATCGAGCAATTAACAGACTACGACCAGTATAGGGATAATCTAACCTCGGGACTGGCTCGTGATGAGCTGAGACATCTGACTACGATTCGATTGACGAAGCTTTTGATGAAACAAAATCTGCGGTGCTCGTTTTTCGCGTACTACAGCCCCTCGGACAAGGACGTCTATATGCGTCCGAATGTCAATTACAAGGTCAACGATTACTTAGCGGTCGAAGCCGGTGGAAATATTTTCTTCGGCGACTACCCGCAGACGTTCTTCAGCCAGTTCCAGAACAACAGCAATATATATATGGGATTACGATATAGCTTCTAAACAATTGAACGAAAAACATTTTTTCTTTGCCGGCGGCGGAACAGGGGGACATTTATATCCCGCTATCGCCGTGGCCGAGCAGATTATCCGGCTCGAACCGGACTCACACATACATTTTCTATGCAGCTCACGAATCATAGACGTGTACATACTCTCACAAACCAGCTTCGAATATACCATCCTTCCCGCCAAAGCCTTCTCCTGCCGGCCCGACCGCTTCGTCGACTTTCTCTTCTCGCTGTTAAAAAGCTATAAAATCGCGGTTGACACAATCTCTCGCAGCAAAAACTCCATGGTCGTGGGTCTCGGCGGTTTTGTGGCGGCACCGGTCTGCCTTGCGGCACATATACACAACAAACCTCTCGCCCTTATAAATGTTGACATCGTACCGGGCCGGGCGAATAAACTTATCGCCCGCTGGGCCGGGGAAATTTTTGTGCAGTTCGATGATACGGCCAAATATTTCGATAAGACTAAAGTCCGGATTACAGGCTGTCCACTTCGGGAGGATTTTAACAAACCGCAGCCGGAAAAAGCCATAGAACAACTGGGACTCGACAAAAAAAAGAAAATGCTGCTTATAACAGGTGCTTCGAGCGGCTCGGCAAATATTAACTACGCAATACATTCTCTGCTCGATAAACTGGACAATTTCGCAGATCGCTGGCAGATTGTTCATCTGACCGGCCGGGCCAACTTCGAGCAAATCAGCGGCGAAAACCCGAATCCGAAAATAAGCTATAAAATATCGGGATATTTCGACGACATGCCGAACCTTTTAGCCGCCGCAGACCTGGTCATTGGAAGAAGCGGCGCAGTCAGCGTTGCCGAGTTCGCCTCCGCCGGTGTCCCGGCTATTTGCATTCCGTATCCATACCATAAAGACAGGCACCAGTATCTAAACGCGGCAAAACTTGTGGAGGCCGGAGCAGCGGTAATTGTCGATGATTTGCCGGACAAAGAAGAATTTGCGAAGCGGCTGTGGTCGGAGCTGGAAAATTTAATGAAAGATAACAAAAAAAGACAACAGATGGCAAAAGCCACCGAAAAAATTGCACATCCACAAGCAGCCTTGAAAATTGCACAAAAGCTGATAATGGAACTTCAGACAAGCTAAACCAAATCCCCTAAAAATGGTTTGACAGCAAAGAACAAATCGTAGAAAATAGCTCTTTCGGCATTTTCGAGGATTGTATATAGTTCCGTGTCGGGTTCACCGGGAAAATACCGGAAAACCGGGTTGTTGTATGTATCTAATGCACACATAAAACTCTGCAAAAGTTAGATTACCATACTTACTTAAAGGGAAAGAAAATGAGTATGTTCCGTAATACACGCCGTGATTTTCTTAAACAATCGATGTATCTCGGGACCGCTGCGCTGGCCGCAGGTCATTGCGATAAACTGCTTGCCATGATTTCTGCCGAATCGAAAACACGGATGAAATTCGGGCTGGTTACCTACCTGTGGGGCAAAGACTGGGATATTCCGACGTTGATAGCTAACTGCGAAAAAACAAAGCTGCTCGGTGTCGAGCTGCGCACCCAACACGCTCACGGCGTCGAGGCAAACCTCAGTGGGCAACAACGCAAAGACGTCAGGAAACGATTCGAAGATAGTTCCGTTACACTTGTGGGCCTGGGAACTAACTTTGCCTTCCATCATGCTGACCGGGACAGACTCCAAAGAGACATCGAAGGGGCAAAGCAATACATCAAACTCTCATATGACGTCGGCGGCACCGGCGTGAAAGTCAAACCGAACAATCTCCCGCCGGATTTGCCCAAAGAAAAAACTATAGAACAAATAGGCAAATCGCTCAACGAATTAGGCCGTTTTGCCGCAGACCTCGGTCAACAAGTCCGGCTGGAAGTTCACGGGCAATGCGCACCGCTGCAGATAATAAAAGCTATCATGGACGTCGCCGATAATCCAAATGTGGCTGTTTGCTGGAACTGCAATTCCGAAGACCTCAAGGGGCAGGGACTGGAATACAATTTCAATCTCGTCAAAGAACGTTTCGGTGAGACCGTCCACGTTCGCGAATTGGATACCGGCGATTATCCGTACCAGCAACTTTTTAATCTTTTTGCGGCGATGGACTACTCCGGCTGGATTTTGCTCGAAGCCCACACCAACTGGCAGGGAAAAATTATCGCTCTGGACGAGCAACGCGAGATTTGGGATAAGATGCTCGCCGAAGCACAACCCTCGAAACCGAAAACCGCCGCAGGAGTAAATATTACCGAAGGTGGAAATAAACTAACGGTGGAAATAAACGGCAATCTTTTCACCGAATATGTTTACAAGGGCGACGCCAAGCGTCCTTATTTTTATCCCGTCATCGGGCCGACCGGAGTCGCCGTCAATCGTCACTGGCCAATGAAAGAAGGCGATAACGAACAACACGACCATTCACATCATAAATCGCTCTGGTACACCCACGGCTCGATAAACGACATAGACTTCTGGGCCGACCGTGACGGCAACGGTGATTTAATCCACGATAAATTCCTCAAAATCGAATCCGGCAAAGATATGGGAATCATCCGGTCACAGAATAAATACGCAGCCCCCGACGGAACTGTTATTTGCACGGACACGCGGACACACAAATTTTATAACCGCCCGGACTGCCAAATGATGGATTTCGAAATCACCTTCCATGCCTCGCAGGGCGAAGTTGTATTAGGTGACACCAAGGAAGGCTCGATGGCCATTCGCCTGGCGCCGACTATGCGTCTCAAAGGCGATGTCGGTCAGGGAAATATTATCAACAGCGAAGGTAACCGCGACGGCGAAACATGGGGCAAACGAGCCGCATGGTGCGATTACTACGGACCGGTAAACGGCGAAATTGTCGGTGTGGCGATTTTCGACCATCCCCGAAATCCGAAACATCCGACCTGGTGGCACGTTCGTGACTACGGCCTGTTCGCGGCGAATCCCTTCGGCGTATCCGACTTCGAACGCAAGCCCCGCGGCACCGGAAATATTACAATCCCCGCAGGAGAGAACTTAACATTTAAATACCGAATTTATATCCACAAAGGCGACACCAAGCAGGGGAAAGTCGCCGAGCATTACAGCGAATACACAGCAAAAAAATAAGCGAAACTAAATATGCGAGCAATAATATCTGGAGAAATGCTATGAGCAAGTTAAGTCGTAGAGATTTTATCAAGAGTTCGATGATCGCCGGAGCAACTATGGCGATGGCGGCTCCGTTTTCGAAAGTTCGGGGCGCCAACAATGATATTCGAATGGCCGTCGTCGGGACCGGAAGCCAGGGCGGCGGACACTGCCGGCAATGGAGCCGTATGGAAGGCGTTCGCCTGGCAGCCGTTTGCGATGCAGACTTATCGCGAGCCGAACGCATCAAAAAATCCAATCCGGATATAAAAATCTATCAGGACGTTCGCGAGCTTTTGGATGATAAAAGCATCGATGCCATCTCATCTGCGACGCCGAATCACTGGCATTCATTGGTGACAGTCTTGGCCTGCAAGGCCGGCAAAGATGTTTACATCGAAAAACCCGTATCACATGAAATCTGGGAAGGTCGTAAAATGGTCGAGGCCGCCCGCAAATACAACAGAATCGTCCAGACCGGCACACAGAAACGTTCCTCAATGGCACACAAAGAAGCCTTCGAGTGGATTCACGCCGGCAATATAGGCGCAATCAAATGGTCTCGCGGTTTTTGCTACAAATACCGCGGGCCCGGCAGCAGAGGGATTGTCAATGGAACAAACGGGCCGACACAGCTTCCCGGGAGCATCGACTATAACCTCTGGTGCGGCCCGGCCGATATGGTACCACTACACCGGGAGCAACTGCATTATAAATGGCACTGGGTCTGGAACACAGGTAACGGTGACATCGGCAACCAGGGTATTCACGAGATGGACCTGGCCCGCTGGGCGCTGGGTGACAGTGCAAAAGAGCTGGCGCCGGCGGTATGCAGCATCGGCGGCAGGTTCGGTGTCGATGATGCCGGTGAAACACCCAACACGCTGATATCATTCTTTGACTACAAGCCGGCTCCGCTGATTTTCGAAGTTCGTGGATTACACACTGCTAAAGGGGCCAGACGAATGGATGCTTATCCAGGCACGAGTGTGGATGTTGGTATTGTAGTACAATGCGAAGGAGGCTACTGGGCCGCACGCGACGGCGGGGGCTGGATTTTTGATAACGACGGCAACAGGATTAAGCAGTTTGCCGGAGGTGGCGGCGGAAGTCACTATCAGAACTTTATCGACGCCGTCCGAAGCCGGAAAACCGAAGACCTCAACGCCGATATCGAAAAGGGACATATCTCCAGCGCCCTTTGCCATATGGGTAATATCTCCTACCGAGTCGGCCGGCAGAAATCTCCCGAAGAAATAAAGGAAACCATCAATGGCAACAAAGAAATGATGGATTCGTACAAACGTTTCCAGGAACACCTCTGGGCGAACTGGGTCGATTTGTCAGTTACCAACGCAACGGTCGGTCCCATGCTGACAATGGATCCCAAAACCGAGAAATTCACAGGCGATTGGAGTGAATTAGCCAATATGTACGTCAAGCGTAATTACCGCGAACCGTTTGTTGTGCCGGAGAAAGTCTGATGAAGTTCGCTATATGTAATGAAATGTTCGAAGGCCGGCCGATGGTCGAAGTTTGCTCGACCGCAAAGCGATTGGGTTATGATGGGATTGAAATCGCGCCGTTTACCCTTTCGCCTTCGGCGGAGGATATTTCCGCAAAACTGCGGCGCGAGATCCGGGATATTATTACCTGCACTGGCCTCGAAACAGTCGGCCTGCACTGGCTTTTCGCCGGGCCAACCGGTCTGCACATAACAACAAACGACAAAAAAATCTGGAGCAGGACAAGGGATTACCTCTCATGTCTGCTCGATTTATGCAGTGACCTCGGCGGCAAGGTCCTGGTCCTCGGCTCGCCCAAGCAACGCTCCCTTTCGCCCGGCCAGAGCTTCGATGATGCCCGCCAAAGAGCCGCGGAATTACTTAGTTCCGTTCTGGATAAAGCCAGGAACCTCAATCTCACTATCTGCCTTGAGCCGCTTTCTCCTGTCGAGACCGATTTTATCAACACCGTCGCACAGGGGATGGATATGATCCGGCAAATAAATCACCCCAATCTGAAGATTCACCTCGACGTCAAGGCCATGTGCTCGGAATCGAAGCCTGTGCCGGATATTATCCGCTCGGTCCGGCCCGAGGATATCGGCCATTTTCACGTAAACGATGCCAATCTCTACGGCCCCGGCATGGGAGAGGTGGATTACGGCCCGATTGCCGAGGCTATCCGCGATATCGGCTGGAATAAATGGCTGTCCGTGGAAGTTTTCAAATACGACCCAGACCCGGAAACTATCGCCCGAAAGAGTATTGAGTACCTGCGCACGTATTTTTCTTAACGAAAAACACCCCTCACACTCCCGCTCTACGCCAATATATCAGGCAAAACCCATTAATTCCTTGCTTATTCATCAATCGGCAATATAATGTGCTTTTTTCGTATTTTTGCCGGCTCGCCTCGGCCAAATTTCGCCGAAACCGGGCAATTCATGGGCAACAAATAAGATATTTTAGTATTTCTATATTACATAAATAGGAGAACAGAATTATGGCGTTGAAAATTTATTACGAACAGGACGCTCCGATAGACGCTCTCAAAGGCAAAAAGGTGGCGGTCATCGGTTACGGCAGCCAGGGCCACGCACACAGTCTGAACCTGCGCGACAGCGGCATTGAGGTGGCAGTATCGGAACTACAAGGAACCGACAATTACAAGCTCGCCATCGAGCACGGTTTCAAGCCGACCGATGTTAAAACCGCAATGGACGGTGCCGCTTTAATTATAATTACGATCCCGGACGAAATTCAGGCAAAAGTTTATTCCGGCCAAATCGCACCCAACCTGAAAGCCAGCCAGACGCTCGGTTTCTGCCACGGTTTTAATATCCATTTCAAATATATCGTTCCGCCGGAAAACGTTAATGTCGTTATGATTGCCCCCAAAGGGCCCGGGCACCTCGTCCGAAGCGAGTTCGAAAAAGGCGGCGGCGTTCCGAACCTTATCGCCGTTCAGCAGGATGCCACCGGCGATGCGAAGCAAATCGCCCTCGCATGGGCCAACGGCATCGGCGGCGCACGGGCCGGTATTATCGAGACAACATACAAGGAAGAAACGGAAACGGACCTGTTCGGTGAGCAGTGCGTTTTGTGCGGCGGACTTTCGGCATTAATCAAGGCCGGCTTCGAGACGCTCGTCGAGGCCGGGTATCAGCCGGAAATCGCTTACTTCGAGTGCATGCACGAGGTAAAGCTCATCGTGGACCTGATGTACCAGGGCGGGATCAATTATATGAGATACAGCGTTTCCAATACCGCCGAGTACGGCGATTTGAGCCGCGGACCGAGAATTATCCCCGAACAGACCAAGGCCGAGATGAAAAAAATCCTCTCGGAAATCACCTCCGGCAAATTCGCAGAAGAATGGGTCAACGAATATAAGACCGGACTCAAAAATTTCAATGCGCTGTACGAGAAAGACCATGACAGCCAGATTGAGACAGTCGGGAAAAATCTCCGCAGGATGATGAAGTGGATCGATGCCAAGGAAGTCTAATGCCATTGTAAAAGCCCGAGATGCGGCAAGGATTCATATGGCGCAGACTCATAAAAAAAGACTCAGCACGGCGGATTGTCGGTGGACGAGTAAATCACCGGGTATTCTATATCGTTTATCGAACAATCTGCCGTGCTGTTTTTTATTGCTTGTTTTTCTCGCAGGAGGCTGTTCGGCGATAACCGGCGGGCAGAAAAAAAAACTTACATACGAAAAATTAGCCGCTCCGTATAACCAAATCACTCTCAACCAAAGCGTTACGCTCGACGTTCTGCCGATAATACAACGTTCACAAAAACAGCTCGGCCCGAAGCTCGCGGAGACCGAATTCTTAAGTAAAAGTGATAATACCTTCGCCTCGCTGGGACAGAGTAAAAACGGCTACATGACATGGTTCAACCTGGTTACATTCGGCCGAAACAGAATTAATGTCATACGCAAGGCCTTCTTCGCAGTCAACGACAAAGAGACAAGCCTCGGGACCAGTACCACGCGGTCTCTGACTTTCGACTGCCAAACGGTACTACCAATGGAGATGCTTACTAAGCGATATATATCCGAAAGTTCGAGACAAATCGATATACTAAGATATGTTATAGATTCTATTCAAAAAGACCTTAAAGAGCTTACTGCCGGCACCGACACAACGGGCCAGAGCAATCAGATGCTCGGCGTCTGCGGCATGCTGTTGAACCAGACATTCGATATAACGTTGCGCCGGCTCGAATCCTCCCCCGTCCTAGCAACCAGACTCAGCGAGCCCGGCGGAGTCCGATTCGACCATATCAATTTCAACCAGGGCGCTATCCGAATGACCGTTAATGGCGACATCGTCACCGTCCACATCCGCCTCGGCGCTTTAGCCGATACATTATAAATAATCGCGGAGTGGTGGCTTCCTACTACGACTGGGCCTTCTCAGTAACATGAGTTACAATCCTATATGCTAATCTGAAATGTTTGGTAACACGGGAGAGTTAGCTTTTTCAGGGTGTTCTTCTTCGAAAAACTCTTGATTGGTCCTTACTGTAATTTCATTCCAACAGTATGGGCATTTTACATTTTTTACATTCTCCTGGTACCAAGCCTCCAATAACTTGCCGCATACCGGGCATTTAAGAATAATTCTATCGAACATAGCTATCCTCCCTGGAACTATCTCATTTAGTTTTTCGGTGCCTTTCTTCCATGAAATATAAAACCAATTAAATTATGAATTATTCGTTAGCATAGCGTCAATTGTGGTGACTACGTATTTTTTAATAAAGACATAATCCACAAATTAATCAGTAAGTTTGATAGTGGCGTGTAAAGGTGATTTTTCAGCCAATAACGGGGATTTTGGTTGCGAAAAGTGAGATTTTCGTTATAATACTCTATGAACTATGGAAGGTTCGTAGCAAGCAGCATAAAAAGGCAAATCTTAAAAATCAGGGGGGCAATAATAAATCCTAAGCACTAATTTCGAAATCCTAAACAATATCAAATGTTTAAAATCCCAAATTTTCAAAGAAAGTCCGTAATATACTTGAAAGGCTTTTTCCGCCGAAAGACGGGGGATTCGACAGATGTAGAGCGTTCTCTACAAATCGACCAAAAAATGCAAAACGAACCCAATTTATCTCGTATTGCGTGGTGCGGGGTGCGTGATGCGTAAAGGAATTTGGAAAAACAAAGCCAATTCTTTAGCTCCCAAGCCCCAGGCCTGAGCGAAGTCGAATGGCTGCTTGGGGGGATAAAAAAAAGAGTGGGTCTATAAGCCGAGTTCTGTAAATGGCGATCATTTATCTTGACCGGCCGTTGCCGGCCGGCTCTCCCCTGCCGTTTACAACAGGAGACGCGACCTACCCGCCGGCCCGAGCTATAAAGCTCAACTCAGGGCTAAGATTGACCGGCTTACTTGGTCTTGCAGGCGGCGGGGTTTGCCCTGCCGGCGCCGTCACCGACGCCGCGGTGCGCTCTTACCGCACCATTTCACCATTGCCTGTTTCCGCATGGGAATATCGGCTGTGTATTTTCTGTGGCACTTTCCCGCGGGTCGCCCCGGGTGGCCGTTAGCCACCGCCGTTGCCCTGTCCTGCTCGGACTTTCCTCCCTGCATAGCTTTACGCGACGCAGAGCGATCGCCCAACCCACTCTATTATCCTGATATATGGATTACGAACTATTATATCACAATTACGCCGATTTTAGTACGCGAAACTCATCCGATTTGTTTTTTGGATATCTCGGTATGTTTTTTGAATTTTTTATCGTCGGTTTGCGGGAAGTCTCTGCGGTAATGCACTCCCCTGCTTTCACAGCGCGTTCGGGCGGATTGTGCCATAAGCAGCGAGACCGTCAGCATATTCTGGCACGCCCAGCCTTCTGGAGTATCGAAGATTTTATCCATTACATACCGCTGCCAGAAACGGATAATTTCCTGGGCCTCGGCCATGGGCTGATCCGTCCTGGTAATACCGACATTTCGCCACATAAGTGCCCGCAGCGAATTGGTAACGTCCTCTGTGTCCAGGCGGGTACGCGCCGAATGAGGAATGTGATATCGTATCAAAGGATGTTTCGGATGGTCGGCACCGGGCTTAATATTTTTAGAAACCTGGCGTCCGGCAATTTCGCCGAATACCAATCCCTCGAGCAGGGAATTACTGCCGAGCCGGTTCGCACCGTGCAGGCCGGTCGAAGCCACTTCGCCGCAGGCATAGAGATTTTCGATACTTGTCTTTGCCGAGATGTCGGTCTTTACGCCGCCTATCATATAGTGCGCGCTGGGACGCACTGGAATCAGGTCGCGGGTTATATCTATATCGAAGCTCTCGAGCAGCTCGTTAATCCAGGGGAATCTCTCGGCGAAGTACGCCTTTTTGAAATGCCGGACATCCAGATAGACATGGGTCGATTCGGTTTCCCGCATCTGGGACAATATCGCCCGGCTGACAATGTCACGCGGGGCAAGCTCCGCCTGGTCGTGATAGTCTTTCATAAATTTTCTGCCCCGGCTGTCCACGAGAACCGCCCCTTCGCCCCGAAGCGTCTCGGTAATCAGGGCGCGGGTGGCCCCGGCTATATAGAGGGTCGTCGGGTGGAACTGCATAAATTCCAGGTCTCGCAGTACGGCCCCGGCCCGGTATGCCATAGCGAGCCCGTCGCCGGTGGCGACTTCAGGATTCGTAGTTTCACGATACAGCCGTCCCGCCCCTCCGGTCGCGAGGATAGTGTTCGCCGCCCAGATAATCTGAATCCCCTTGGCCAGGTTGTTACCGATTATTCCGACGCACTCGTTGTCTTCGTTCGTAAGCAAATCGATGGCGTAGAAATTTTCCAGAATCCTGATATTGGAATGTTCCCTGACTTTTCTTATGAGCGCCTCGGCAATCATCCTGCCGGTCTCGTCGCCGTGTGCATGGGCTACGCGGGGATGGCTGTGCCCGCCTTCGAGCGTTACGGCAATTCGATTATCGACAATATCGAACTCGATCCCCCACCGGAGCAATTGCTCTATCAGCTCCGGACCCCGGCGAACTACCAGATCGACTACCTCCTTCTCGTACAGCCCGCAGCCGGTCTTAAACGTATCGGCTATGTGCGACTCGAATGTGTCGGTCTTTTCCATGACCGATGCAATTCCGCCCTGCGCCTTCCATGTGTTACTGTCCGTCATGCGGCCCTTGCAGACTATCGTGACTTTGCACTGCTCGGCGGCTTCGATGGCGGCGCGGAGTCCCGCTATGCCGGAGCCCATAACCAGACAATCGGTGAACAACTGCTGGGCGGAAACAGATTCAATATTTATCAGATACCTTCTCGGCTCGGTTTTATCGACCATTATAGTCCTAATTAATTATAAGATGTTTTATTTGGAGACTACTTTGCGACCCAGGGTGACTTCTTCGGCAAATAAACGTTCGTCGTCGGCGTATTTCAGAATAAATTCCTGCAATTGTTTTGTCTTTGCCGTCAGAACAATCCTGTCCTCAATCGATGTATGCTCGATTGCATTGGGATTTTCCTTGAGCAGCTCTTCCATTTTATCATCCATTGTAAACCGCAATTTCAACTGCGGCTCAATGGAATCGACTTTGATAAACGTATGGGCCGGTATCACGAAAAAACTATTATACAGCCATTTCACCTGGTTGGGATCTTCCAGCTCCCACGGCAGCTCTCTCGGATAAATGTCAAGGAAAAGTTTGTCCTTAAGCTTGACCATAACAGCTTCAAAAGAGCCTTTATTACCCTCTTCGTCGGTAAAAATCAGTTTATATGTATTATTCGGTTCGTCATCACGGGTGAATTCCCAGATGGTTTCCGGCTCGTTGGAATCATCCACCCAGGTCCCGAGGAGTTTTTCGTCAAATACGGTATTTTCCTTAGTATAAAGACAATGGATTGATGCAACCGGCACACAGCCGCCTAAAACTACGGCTAAAAGATAAAAAAGTATTCTTTTAGTATTCATTTTCTTATTCTCCTAAAAAGTTACCTTATTTAAAAGAACATAGAATTTCAATTTAAAACTAAGGTTTGCTCATTTATCATTATATTCAAGCTTTAAATGGTAATTGTCAATTGAAAAGAACACTTAAAATCGATACATTGCTCATGTTACAGCATAGAATTAATAAAGAAGACGTTTTAAGCAGGGGAATATTAATTTGGATCTGAATCTACTCGACTGGGTTACGGTCGCCCTGTGTGCGACTATGATAGGTATTGCGAAGACCGGTATCCCTGGATTCGGGATACTTGTTGTGCCTTTGATGGCGCTTGTACTACCCACAAAGCAATCTACCGGCATATTACTGGGAATTCTGATATTGGCGGATGTTTTCGCGATTATTTATCACCGGCGAAATGCGAGATGGCATCATGTGCTCCGCCTGCTTCCGCCGGCCATTGCCGGCATCGTTGTCGGATACTTCGGATTAAAAATAGTCAGCGACCGGCAGCTCAAGCCGATTATCGGGGTGATAGTGCTGCTGATGCTGGCCTTAAATTATTGGCGAACGACAAATAAAGACAAAAATGTGCCGTTTCCAAGCCCGTGGCCCCTGGCGGTCTGGTTCGGATTTATGGCCGGAATTACCACGATGATGGCCAACGCCGCAGGGCCGGTCATGATTATTTACCTTCTGGCCATGAGACTTCCCAAAACGGAATTTGTCGGGACGGCGGCATGGTTTTTCTTCGTCGTAAACTGGCTAAAAGTCCCGTTCAGTGCGAATCTGGATTTGATGACCCTCGAATCGGTGAAACTCGATTTAATGATGCTGCCGTTTATCGCCGCGGGTGCGATTACGGGAATATTCTTACTCAAACGAATCCCGCAAAAAGCCTTCACCGCCGTGGTGCAGATTCTGACAATCGCCGCGGCAATTAAATTAATATTCTAAACGGAGACCTTTCGAATCCGGCGAAAATTGGTTTGCAAAATACCTCTCAAAGTACGATTATTAATGCCATGTCTGAACAGCACGAAGACAAATTCAATGCCGCTCGGCAGCGTATGCTAAAATGGGACCTGACAGGTCGTGGTATAGATAATCCCCGGATATTGGCCGCGATGACCGAGGTCCCGAGGGAAGAATTCGTGCCGGATTCCCATCGCTCACAGGCATACAACGACGGTCCGCTGCCTATCGGATTGGGCCAAACTATTTCACAGCCCTATATCGTCGCGTTGATGACCCAGGAACTTTATATCACCGGGGATTGTGACGTTCTGGAGATTGGAACCGGCAGCGGATACCAGACCGCCATCCTTAGTAAACTGGCAAAAAAAGTCTATACAATTGAAACACTTCCCGAGCTGTCTCAATCTGCTCAGGCGGTCTTAGGCAGATTAGGCTATGGCAATATAGAATATTACGTTGGCGACGGCAGCAAAGGCTGGCCAAAGACTAAACTACCAGAATCGGGACATTTCGACCGGATTATGGTTACCGCAGCCGTACCGAATATACCCAAACCATTGACGGAGCAGCTTGCCGACGGCGGATTGATGGTAATACCCGTCGGATATACCGGCGTGCAGGAGCTTATTGTTTGCGAAAAAAGAGAGGACAAATTAATTGAGAGAGTGGTCTGTGACGTCCGGTTCGTTAAGCTTTACGGCGAATACGGCTTCGACCAATAATCAAAATAATGACAGAAATAAGCGAAAAATCACAAAAAAGAATTGACCTCTCTATGCCGGTACAATTCCTCAAAGGTGTCGGACCGGCAAGGGCGAAAACCTTCGCTCAATTGTGTGTCGAGACAGTCGGGGATTTACTGGAGTATTTTCCGAGAGACTGGAACTTCATTCCCGAAACCGTAAAAATAAATCAGCTCCGTCCCAACCAGACTCTCGCCGTTATCGGCATGGTCGAATCGACGGATTATCAAAACTATCGAAGGCAACCATTATTCGAGGCCATGATAAGCGACGAGACCGGTATGTGCAGGATTATCTGGTTTCACGGCGGATATCTTCGCAACCAACTGGAACCCGGGCAAATCATCCTTGCCTGCGGCAAAGTGACACTCTATAAACACCAGCTGCAGATGACCAATCCCAAGTTCGTGATTCTTGACGAACATCACCCGGAGCCTGAAGAATACCTCAGCGGCGGAATATATCCGGCAAGCAGTAAGCTTTCAAGCAGGCAGATAAAACGAATCATAAGGCCCGTGCTCGAAAACATAAACGAGCTTGTACCGGATTTTTTCGATAAAGGCTTCCTGAAAAAAAAGAAGCTAATCGATAGGAAAGACGCATTCGCATGGATTCATCAGCCGCCGGATGAGAAAAAACTCGCGCAGGCAAAACGCAGGCTAAAATACGATGAATTGTTCCTGATGCAACTGGGCCTGGCTCTTCGGAGGTATAAGGTCCGGCATTTTTCATCGGCCGCTCCTTGTATATGTAACGATAAAATCGACAGCAGAATCAGAAAACGCTTCCCGTTCCTTCTGACCGAAGACCAGAACAACAGCATTTCCGAAATAACTGCGGATATGAGCCGGTCGAAACCCATGAATCGCCTGCTGCAGGGAGACGTCGGCTCCGGCAAAACAGTGGTCGCGCTCTATGCCGCACTGCTGGCGGTCGCCAATAAGATGCAGGTGGCGATTATGGCACCGACGGAGATTTTAGCCGGCCAGCATTTTATAAGCATCGAAAGATATCTGAAAAACAGCGATGTCAGGAGGCTTTTAATCACCGGTGGACTAATCGGTAAAAAAAGGAAAGAAATAATAGAAAAAATTAAACAAGGGACCATTGATATTGTCGTAGGCACGGTGGCCCTGCTACAAAGTGACATCGAATTTGAAAACCTGGGTCTGGTCGTTATTGACGAACAGCATAAATTCGGCGTCCACCAGCGCGCTCAACTGCGAAAACAAACAACGCCCCACTGCCTTGTTATGACCGCCACACCCATTCCCAGAACGCTGGCAATGACGGCATTCGGGGATCTGGACGTCTCGGTCATCAGGCACAGTCCGCCGGGAAGAGGAACCGTCGTAACCCGCCGGATTGATCCGAACGACCGGCAAAAGGCATATAGTTTTATCCGCGAGCGTTTGAAGGCGAAAAAACAGGTCTATTTCGTCTATCCGAGGATCACCGCCACTGAAGAAAACGGAGATGTTAAAGCGGCGACCGACGAATGGAATAATTTATCGAAAGATGTTTTCCCGGAATTCAACGTCGAGCTTCTGCACGGCCGGATGCCGTCCGACAAAAAGCAGCAGATTATGGCGGAATTTCGTAAAGGCAAAATCGACGTACTGGTTTCCACCATCGTAGTAGAAGTCGGAGTGGACGTACCGAACGCGACAATAATGGTTATCGAAGGAGCGGACAGATTCGGGCTGGCACAACTGCACCAGTTAAGAGGCCGAATCGGCCGCTCGGAGGCAAAATCATACTGCTTTTTGTTCGCCGAGACAGAAAATGAAATCGCAAAGAACAGACTCGAAATCATGACCAGAAGTAACGACGGTTTTGAAATCGCCGAGCAGGACCTCCAGCTTCGAGGACCGGGAGAGATGTTCAGCACGCGGCAGCACGGCCTTCCCGATTTGAAAATTGCAAACATTATTGACGATTACGATCTTCTGGTTATGGCACGAAAGGATGCATTTGAAATTGTCTCGCAGGACCCGATGTTGTTGCGTCCGGAACATAGCAATATCCGCCGGGCTTTAATCTCTAAGTTCGGTGATTCACTGGGTTTAGCTGATGTGGCGTGAAGTTTTTTCGATTTTAAGTTTACTGCTTTCGAGTTTGGACATACAATTATCACCTTAAATTCGACAAAAAAAACGTTTATTTATGCGGATTGAATATAAAAACGACAGACTGGAGAGGGTGTTAATCGGCGTCAATGTTCTGACCGCCGGGGCGGTGGTGGCAACATTCATTCTGCTTTTCGGTTTCAACCAGCCGCTTCTGCCGGCTTGGATTTTACACACTTTACAGGTCGTATTACTCTGTGTCTTCGTGATTGAAAAAATCGCCCGGTTGTTCAATGCGGCTTCGAAAATCCAGTTCCTCCGGGCAAACTGGTTTGAAATACCTCTCTTCCTCTTTCTCGCGGTCACAGTGCTCGGGGCAGGCCGCTGGTTCTCACTTGACACATCGCAGGTGCGGCATTTCGCTGTAGGCATCTACCTGGTTCTGCAGGTAGTTATCAAACTATGCAGAACCGGAATAAATCTGGCTGCCACCGGCAGAAATCCTACACAGGCCTTAATCGCAAGCTTCGTGATTTTGATTATTTCCGGAGCCGGGCTTTTAATGCTGCCCGCTGCAAACAGTAACGGTCGAAATCTGAATTTTGTCGATGCACTATTCACTTCCACCAGTGCGACCTGTGTGACGGGGCTTATAGTCAAAGATACCGGTCAGGATTTTACTATGATGGGACAGGTCGTAATCCTGACATTGATCCAGCTCGGCGGCCTTGGAATAGTGGTGTTCGGTGCGGTCCTCGCCCTGCTGTTGGGCCAGGCATTCAGTGTCCGCGAATCGGTCGCTATGCAGGACCTGCTCAACACTCGAACACTCAGTCGAATCGGCAATATGATAGCTTTTATCTTTATCGGTACGATACTTATCGAAGCTCTCGGCGCGGTAAGCCTTTTTGGAATGTGGGACGATTCGCCAAACTGGTCCGGCCTGCATAACCAGGTTTTCTGCAGTATCTTTCATTCAATCAGTGCGTTTTGCAACGCCGGCTTCAGCCTCTTCAGTAAAAGTTTCATCCGGTACAACCGTAACTGGCAGATATACACGGTAATATGCCCGCTTATAATCCTGGGCGGACTCGGTTTCAGCGTACTATACGATCTTATCAATATCTTTGCCGACAGAATAAAAAGACTCCTGAAAAAATGTTTCATCAAACGATATCGCTTTTCGATGGCGGCGCCGAAAAGGATGCAGTTGCAAACCAAAATCGTTCTGACCGTCAGTTCCGGCCTGATTATTCTCGGAGCACTGGCAATAATTTTCTTCGAGCATTACACGGGACAAAACGATTCCGAACAAAAAGTCGGAATCCTCGGTGCATTGTTTCAGTCGATCACCGCCAGAACGGCCGGATTCAATACCGTTGATATCGAGGCCATGTCGGCATCGAGCAAATTTATCCTGATTGTGCTTATGTTTATCGGCGGCTCGCCCGGCTCGACCGCCGGCGGAATTAAAACCGTAACATTGGCCGTTATAATAATGACTACTATCGCAGCTTTAAGAAAACGGCCGGAAGTCGAAATGTTCAATCGCTCGGTCCGGATTGTTGTCGTCGGAAGAGCGATTACCGTTACGGTGCTTTTTATTGTCGTTTTATTTACCGCCACACTGGCACTAAGCGTAACCGAAGGCTCGAACGGTTTTTCTATGATGAATATTTTATTCGAAGCCGGCTCGGCACTGGGAACCGTAGGTCTGACGACCGGCATAACCGGTTCTTTGACAACCGCCGGAAAATTGATTATCATTACGACAATGCTCATCGGCAGACTCGGGCCTCTGACTCTGTTGGCGGCACTAACGTTTAATCTGAAACCGGCCCGATACAGTTATCCCGATGAATCGATAATTGTCGGATAAAGAATAAAGTGACTAAAGTGTCTAAAATGAGCTAAAGTGACTAAAGTGACACGTATGTGTCATCCTGAGACGTAGTCGAAGGATCTGGCCGGTAAAAGAAAGATTCTTTGCTTTGCTCAGAATGACAGCTTCATCGTGAATTTAGGCACTTTAAAATGAGGGAAAAATTATGGCAAGATTCGCAGTAATCGGATTGGGACGATTCGGCCAAAAACTGGCGATCGCTCTTGCAATGAGCGGAGCGGAAGTTATCGCCATCGATAAAAATCGTGAAACAATAGAGCTTATAGCAGACCAGGTCAGCCACGCAGTCAAGCTCGACAGCACCGACGAAGAAGCCCTTAAGGCACAGGGCGTGGACAAGGTTGACGTCGCTATCGTCGGCATTGGACAAGGCACCGGTCGCGGATTCGAATCGGCGATTTTGACCGTCGTTAATCTCAGGCAACTGGGGGTTACGCAAATATATGCCAGAGCGGAGGATTTAATAGCCGGTGAAGTCTTCTCCAAAGTAGGAGCCACAGAAGTTATTTATCCCGAAATAGAATCGGCTCAAAGATGGGCCTATAAACTTATCGCACCGCAAATCGGCGAAAAAATCGACTTCGCTCCCGGTTACAGCCTCGGACGTATCAAGGCGCCTGCCAGCTTCGACGGCAGAACCGTTATGGACCTGCAGTTGCGGCAAAAATATAACGTCAACCTGGTCTTAATCAAGCGGGCGGAGAATTCTCAAAAAACAAAAGAGCAGGACGGCAAAATCATCAACGTCCCCATGCCCGGTACGGTTATTTATGAGGGTGACATCCTGATGGTCGCCGGCTCCGACGTTGACCTGGCGAAACTGCCGCAACAGTAAACTTTGAAAAATCTCAAATCTGAGATATGAAATCTCTAATTAATTTCTGGAGCAATTATCTCAAATCTGAGATCTGAAATCTGAGATCTCAAATTAATTTTAGGAGGGAATGAAAATGAAATACGAGCGATTCGAAGACCTGCCTGTCTGGAAAGATGCGATTGAACTGGCGGTGCGGGTATATCTCCTTACTAAAGATAAATTTTTTAATCAGCCGGGCGACCTCCGAGGACAATTGCGCCGGGCATCGCTGTCGGTTTCGAATAATATCGCCGAAGGATTCGAACGCAGCACGACGGCCGAACTGCTCGCCTTTCTTTATATCTCTCGCGGCTCATGCGGCGAAACTCGCTCGATGCTGATTTTTACCGAACGCTTTGACGAAGCCGCCCATCTCAAATCTGAAATCTCAAGTCTTAAATCTTTGGCCGAATCCTGCTCGCGACAAATACGCGCATGGGCGGATAATCTCCAGAACAGTGACATAAAAGGCCAGCGGCATCTTAACGAACGCACCCGCACCAGATACGAAGGCAACAAGAGCAGGCAAGCCTTTGAAAAAAAGCTCGAAGAAACTCTGCGTAAGGCAAAACCGCAGGATTATCCCGATGACTAATATAATTCTGTAATCTGATATTTGAAAATCTGAAATCTGATATCTCAAATCACAAATCTGAAATTTCAAATCTCAGATACGAAGCGCAACCAAGCGAGAGCCTGCTCCGACAATCTCAAATCTGAGATATGAAATTCCAATTTTCCCCTTGCATTTACATACCGGCAGTATTACACTAAATACACTCCGCACCCATTAAAAAGAGATAGTCATTGTATTTAGAGATATAGCAGGAAAAAGAACAATAAAATAGATAGCGGTATTTATTTTGGAGAGAAAAATGAAAAATGATATTTTTCAAAAGACTGTTATTGTAGCATTTTTCATGTCAATATGTTTTATGACAAATTACGTAACAGCAAATGATAACTCTCAAGAAACTAATGACAATTATCTTACAATTCGCGAATCTCTGATACCTATGTTCATGGTGACAGGATTAGTATCGAATGAGGAATTTCCTTTTAACCGCATTAATCCTGATATAAGGGAATATATCCTCTTTTATCTCGATAAAGACAACTACAGCTATAGTTTAGCTGCTAATGGTATAAGATTATTGGGGTTTGTTGGCCGCAATGAAGATATTGAATTTGTTGATGCATACCTTGAGTCTCGTTTGAAAAATACAGAAAATGACGAGAATTTTAGACGAGCGTCTCCTAATGTTGCATTAAGCAGCGGCGCTTTTACAGGTATCATGATAAAACGGGATATAAAAGGAGCAAAACAATTTTTCCAAAAATATGGGCAAATTTCTACCTGGATGCCTTTGGAAAGTGCAAGTCCACAACATCTTGAACTTGCAAAAAGATGTTACAGTGCTTTCATAATAGGGGCTTATCAATACTCGAAATTGGATTTTATGCTCACCTTATTGAAACAAAAAGCATCGGACTTAGCTCCGTTCATTCATGAGTCGTTAGTAGATTCTTTAGAAAAAATGAAAATCGATTTATACACTGAGTGTATGAAACCATATCCCGTATCAGAAAGGAAATTAGAAGATAAGATTGATAAATATCTTGAAAAATACGGTCAATCGATAGACCTGCTTTTAAAGAAACAAACTTTAGCCCAATGGCGTGAAACTCAAGAAAAGCAAAAAGCTGTTCCAAGGGAGGAAAAAAAGGTTGCTGATTCACACGAGAAAATTGATTTGAGCGAAACAGTTGAAAGTGGATTCCTGAAGGCTGTTGCATCTGAAGCGGTGAAATCTTATGAGCGGATTTCCGTGGAGCTTTTTGATAGAGATATTAATGATTTACCCATAAAGAAGGAAATTCTTCAGGAGATACAAAAAGCCGGGCTAAATAATTATGACGGCTTTCAGATTATGGTCGAAGTTGAAGCAAAAATTGATGGTTTCATACCCGAATTCAAAAACAACCAGGCAAGTGCTGCGGTAGTTAAGGAAAACGAAACCGCTTCTGTAACATTTAATATCAAAGGTTCTGCCGATATTGTTAGGAAGTATATTCCCGACATCGGCAGCAACTCGCTTATTTCACCAACAACCGGGGACGTAACAATAAATATGAAAAGAGTCAACAACAAGTGGTGCTGGAGTCCTGCTTCAGATTCAAATGTAGATGCTTTAGCCAACATCGTGGAAGATAACTATCTAGTTGAAAGTGTCGGTGATGCGATGGTTGCATACAAACAAATTTCCAAGACTCTTACAGATGGGAGCTACAACCTTCTGACAATTCCGGTTCTTGAGGACGGCAAGATAATACCATTGAATAAACGTGAAAAACTTTACGATGAAATGATTGAAGATCTTGGTATAGAAATTAGAGTTCTTGAAGATTTGGAAAAAGCCGGGCTGAATAATTATACAGATTATCGTATAAAGGTTATGTATGAAGCAGTGCTTAACAACGGCGGGGTAAATATCAAAGGATATGAGACCGCAGATGTAACTTTTATGATTATAGACGGAACAAAGATTTTCAAGAAACATGCTCCAAGGGAAACAGATTATGACGGCCCCGAAGGTTCTAAAAATTTACAGGTATATATGAAGCGAATTAACAGCAAATGGTATTGGAATCCCTTTGGGTGTTATTAGATTAACAAGGAAAAGTAGTTTCCAACGCAGTCATGGACATTTTTTGCATAAAAACGGGAAAAATTCAAAAAGACAATACTTTATTATCAAAATAGAAAATGAGACTTCTTAGAAAATATATAATTACTCGGATTATTTTGAATATATTATTTCTGGGAGCATTCACAACCTTGCTAATAATAGCCCTGCTTTTCAGGGATGAATCTGATGGTACAAAAACCTTTTGGTTTCTAACGCTCGCCATACTCTTTTTGATAGCAGGTATCGCATTTAGAGTTTACCTTCTTAAAAGAGAGGAAGTGTTTTACAGAGAGAGCACGCGTAAAAGGATATTGTTTGAAAGAAAGGCGTCCGAGGAATGGAAAAGGATAAATCAGCAGCGAGAAGAAGGCCCCGGACAGATAGACGCCAGGCTTAATAAAACAGTTACATCCGGATTGATCTGGTTGCGTATCTTACGCTCCAGAAAATTAATAGGTATGCTTTTTTATATCATCACTCCTTTTATGTTCTGGTGTGTCTTCAATTTTCCGTGGCAGTCATCAATAGCGCTGGGGCTTATCATTGCATTTCTGATCGAAGGCTTCGTCCGCATAATTGTCAGATATCGAATAGCCACGTTGTTTGACAAAGAGTTTCCCGCCGGTTCTCCCGATAGAACGGCCGCAATTGAGCATCTCTACCAAAACAGGCACGCTTACTGGTTCGCCCCGGAATTGCTTAAGGTTGTTGGAAGATAAGAAATTTAGAAAGTAAGAAATAGGTAACGATCAAAATTTTTTCAATCTAATTCCGAAAGGTTTAGTTATGAATAAAAATAGCTGGATTATTGTAATTAGTATTGTGGTGCTATCTTATACGTTAGCCCATACTGCAACAAAATCGCAGCGGATAGATAAAATGGACCTAAGATCTAAGCTCACAGAAGCTAAGACTTTAGAACAACTTGATAAGGTGGTTGAAGAGGCATATTTGGAACGATCCAAGCGTATATCAGATCTTGGTCGAATGTTGCATAGCAATATTAACGACGATCTTAAGGCACGAGTTTGTTTTCTGCTCGGCGAATTTAGAGCCGAAAGAGCTATGGGTGACCTCGGTTCGATTATGACATTTGAACATAGCGATCTAGAAGATGGGGCAATGGAAATAACAAACATTCCTCGTTGGTTTAAATATCCGGCTACAGAAGCCTTGGCAAAATGTGGTTTCAGATCGATCCCTCAAATGGTGAAAAAACTTGAAACAAGTGACGATGAGGAATTTAGAAAATTTCTTGTAAACGCGATCTGGACAAACATTGGTACAATGTTGCCCCGCGCCACAGATGGAAAAAAGTATGCTCGGCAAATTATCGAAGATTATATAGTGATTCAAACCGATCCGAAGAAAAAAGCCAAGCTTCAAGATACTCTCGACTATTTAAATTAACTGAAAGAGAAGACTTCAAGAGTAAGAAACGGTGTCCGGTACATTTTTCATTCACAGAATAATGAGTACCGAGTCATTGTCATTTTTCGGCAAAAATGGGGATTTTGGTTGCGAAAAGGCGGTTTTTGGGTAAAATTATTAATAGCGTATAGCGAGCAGCGTACAGCGGATAGGAAATATTAGGATAGGAGATAGCAAGCAGCGTTTAGGGAAAAACAAATCAATCTGATATTTCAAATTTGAGATTTCAGATAAGTCTCAAATGTCGAATTTCTAATCAAATTAAAGCGGCCTCGGAAAGTCAAATCTACGAATAGGTACGTACGAAATTTTGAGCAAATTATGCAAAACGAACCCAATTTAACGACAGAATTCAGAAGCCAGGAGTCAGAAGCCAGAAAAAATGCAAAACGAACCCAATGTCAATTTGGGTAATATGGCATAAGTTCTTTTATAACAAGAAGATAGGTGATTTTTTGCTATTTTGGGTGTCGAAAAAACGAACCCAATTTTCAGACGCTGCGGTATTTTCGCAGCATATCGAGCAGGTGCTGCATATCGTCGGGCAGCGGGGCTTTGAATTTGACCATTTCGCCGGTGCTCGGGTGTTTGAATTCGATGCTGAATGCATGCAACGCAACCCGATTGATGACCGGTTCCTGCACGGCCGGCTCGGCATCGGCTAACTGCCAGGGATAGACAAGCTTTCCGCCGTACATATCGTCGGCGACAATGGGATGTTTCAGATGCGACAGATGGACCCGAATTTGATGTGTTCGGCCGGTTTTTGGAGTCATCTCCAGAATGGAAAAGCCCCGAAAGGCTTCAATGACTTCATAAAAGGTAATCGCCTCTTTGCCGGTTTCCGGGCGGACTGCGTATTTTTCCCTGATCTTCGGGTGCACGCCCAGCGGCATTTTTATCCGGTCGGCGGTAAGCTCCGGAGTGCCGTGAACAATCGCCAGATATGTTTTATTGATCTGCCTCTGTTCGAATTGCCGTGCAATTTTCCACTGGGCGGTATCGTTCTTCGTGACGACCATAACGCCGGTGGTGTTTTTATCGAGCCGATGCACGATGCCGGGACGAAATTCACCCAGGCCGCTCGAAAGCTCGTCCGAATAGAACGCAAGGGCATTGACCAAAGTGCCGTGAGTATTTCCGCGAGCGGGATGAACAAGTATGCCGGGCTGTTTATTGAGAATGATAATATCCGAATCTTCGTAAATGATATTGAGCGGTATATCTTCCGGCAGGATATCCTTGCTCGGCGGTTCCGGCAGGACAAAGCTGATCCGGTCGCCGGGATTCAATTTAAGACTCGGCTTGGCGACTTTGCCGTTGACCCTGGCGGTGCCCTGCTTGATTGCATCCTGGATGTAACGACGGCTTAGATTACTGAATCGGCCGTGCAGATATTTGTCGAGCCGGCGCTCTTTTATAGAATTGCCCACGCGAAGCAGCAAAGGCTCGTCGTAATCCAGATTCGAATCGTCGTTTTGTGAATCACTCGACGGGCACATTTACATCAGAGTCCTTCGAGACGTCATCCGGCGACATTGACGACAGATTTATGTCGGGGACCTGTGAGTTAACATCGGCCATCTGCATGATAAAATTGACATCGACGGGTGAATTCGCATCGGATGGAATGATCTGCATCTCAGGCTGTGTAGCGACGGGGGGCTCCTTTTTGGGACCCGGTTTGAAAACGATTTTTTTAATGTAATCGGACATGTGTTCCAGGCGGCGTTTTGCCTGAACGACCGATACGGTCCCCTCGAAATCGGCGTTTGACATAATCTCCTGATATATCTGCCGGGCCTGGTCGAAATCTCCGAGCTCTTCGGCACAAAGTCCCAGGCCGAATTTTGCCGCCGCCATTAACTGAGGATTGGAAGAAGCTTTCGTTAACGCCAGATTGTAACTGGCCTTGATACGATTGATTTGCTCGGTCAAATCCTGATTACTTATGGCTCCGAGACGATAATGCAGCTCCGACCGGAGAGTGTCGGCCTCTTTTATAAGCGCCAGGGCCGCCATATTCTTTTTACTCGTATTGTCCGCAAAGCTTCTTAAATTGGTAGCCAAAGGAATTAGATAATGAGAACTGTCCGTTCCCTGAGTTTGCCTTGCGGCGACCTGCATCTTCTCAGAAGACGCGCTGTTCAGCAGGTTTGTGAATTCATTGCTCTCTCGGACCTGTACGACGTTTCTATCGTAACGCCTCCAGCCTAAAAAGCCAACAACAACGATAATTACCGCCGCTATTGCGATGATCGACCTGGAATTCTCTTTTAACCATTCCGGGAAATTTCCCAACCATTCGGCCAATTCGTTAGTTTTCAGTTCGTGGCGATGTTCGGATTTCATGTCTTTTTGCTCTTTCTCATATTACGTGGATTTCCATAATACCAAAGGATTATCCACTACCAATTTTTCTGATTACAATAGTACGATATTTTAAAAAAGTCAATTTTAGTAATATTTCTTTTATCTTGCAATGGTTATATCTGCCGATTAGAATTTTAGAAGGAACTATTTATAGTTCCCAGAGACAATATATTTGGTAGTCGTATGTTACCTTGAAAGGGTATGAATGTTCAAAATGAGGCAATTTTCTTCAATTTTCATAATTTTCATAACTGTTTTCGGGGTAATCTCACCTTTGGCAACCTTTGGGGCCGCAAATACGAACGATAGCCAAGCCAATATCCCAAAAGGCTCGGAAAGTCTCTGGAATCCGTCAAAATATATCGGCGTTGAAGAAATCAAGCCGGGTATGAAGGCCTATTGCCTTACTGAGTATGGAACCGCAGGAATCGAGAAATTCGGCATGGAAGTTGTGGACGTCGTCCATAATATGAACACCGGCAGGGAAATGATGGGCGACGTTATATTAGTCAAAGGCACCGATGAGCGATTCATCAGCACCGGTCCTGTTGCCGGCTGCAGCGGCTCACCGGTCTATATAGACGGCCGGCTCGCCGGGGCGCTGGCATTTACATGGACTTACAGCAAGGAGCCGCTTTACGGTACTACTCCAATAGCAGAAATGCTCCGGATCGGTCAGGGCCGTCAAACAGGGCAATCCGAATCAGGCGACATACAAACAGGACTCACATATAATTTTACCACCCCGCTTGATCTCGCTGAAATTTACAGAGCATATGATAATTCTCCTCTCGGGCCTTCCGGAAACCTCGGAGGGGCCAGAGCGTTACCGTGTCCTCTAATTATTTCAGGAATCCCGGCCGAAACATATGAGCAGCTCGGCTCGAAAATAGAACCTTTCGGACTGATGATTGCCGCTGGCGGAAGTATTACCGGCGATAATGCCGACAGCGAAAATATGCGACTGGAACCGGGGGCCTGTCTTTGTGTGCCGTTAGTCAGTGGAGATATCCAGATTTCAACGTTCGGCACCGTAACAGAAGTCATCGATGATAAAGTTTACGGTTTCGGGCATTACCTGCTGGGCCAGGGCCAAATAGACCTGCCGATGGCTACAGGCAAAGTACATACGGTCGTATCCAATACGGTACAGTCTATGAAACTGGCAAGCCTGGGAAAAACCGTAGGGGCGCTGACAACCGACGAATCGGACGGCATTATTGGTCAGCTCGGGGCAACTGCAAAAACTATCGACCTGAAAATACAAACAGATAGGTACAATGACACACAAAAACGCACTTACAACTGCACACTTGCCGCTCATCGGCTCCTTACACCGAGATTTCTCGAATTAGCCGTCTTTGGCGCTGTTCAATACCTTGGCAGCTTACCACAAGATCATATGATCCGATATAATGTCACCATAGGCCTGGAGAATGCGGAATTAATTACCTTCAAGAACGTTTCAAGCGGACTTGGCCTTAATGAAGTTCTGGCCGAAGGTGTAGGGGCAGTCATGTTGCTCCTGAACAATCCGTTTAAAAAGGTTGATATCGAATCTATTGAATTCGACATAAACATCACACCCACGGATATAGCTGCCGCTATATGGTCATTGGATTTATCCGACACGAGGGTAAAGGCCGGGGAAAATATCGAGATCGAAGCAATTATACAATCCGTTTTGTCGGTAAAGAAAAAATATACATTCAAGATGGAAATACCCCAGGAACTGGAACCGGGAAAATATGAGCTCATAGTGTGCGGTACACAGGCCTACGAGCAGTTTCTTGCAAAATCGGTCCCTCACCGATTCGTCGCGACAAGTATGCCGGAATTGATTGAAGCGTTGAACAATGCCCTGAATATTCCCAGAGACAGACTGTATTGCCTGCTTGTTTTACCACCGAGCGGTGTCACCGTCGAGAAATCGGAGCTTCCCGATCTGCCCGCTACCAAGGCAATGGTTTTACAGGATACCAAGAGAGCACTGAAAATCCAGCCGTATCAACACTGGATTGAAAAAAGCATAAAAACAGGTACAGTTATCGAAGGCAGAAAAGCCGTAAAAATAACTGTTGAACAATAGAGGCACCAAAGGAAATGTCCGTTATGTTTCTTAGAGTATCATTCAGTCACGGGAGTTGTCAGAATTCTTTATAGTAAAATAAGTCTGCAAAACATAACTTCGGTGACGTAATGACAGTAAAGACATACGGCAGTATGGAGATTGTGAGTCAGGAATGAAAAAAAATTATTATCCAAATTACAGAATATTTTTAGTGGTGTTATTGTGTCTGCTTTTCGGAACGGCCTCGTTCGCTGTCAACAGCAAGGTAACACGTCATGACAGCAGTTCGGATATGCTCAAGGGTAAAACGGAAAAAGTTGTAATCAGCTCGCGAGGTACAATTCAGCTTGGGCGTGCGGCCGAATCGCTGGCCGACGAAAAGGAGGATTTCTCGGATGTCTGGTCCATAAACAGTATCGTTGTCGGCGGCGGGGCCGTATATTTCGGCACAAGCCCCAACGGCGGAATTTACAAATACAGCCTCAATAAAATCTCGAAGATATATCCGTTGGAAAACGAACAACCTGACGACGGCCCGAACAACAAAGAAACTTCCGAAGAAAAAACAACATCCGACGAACCGGAAAATACTGTCGAGGCGGAGAAACACCTCTCAAACGAGCACATTTTTGCCATGACCACCGATATAGCCGGCAGACTGCTGGCCGGTATAAGCGGGGGAAAATGCAGGCTGTGCCGATTCGAAGCCGATAAAATGGAAATCATTTTCGAGCCGAACGATGCCAAATATATCTTTTCAATAGCCGTAGATGAAATCGGGAACATATATCTGGGTACGGGGCCGGAAGGCAAAGTCTACAGACTCGATCCCCTCGGAAAAAATTCGCAGCTTGCTTACGACAGCCAGGACAAAAACATACTATCGCTTGCCGTCGGACCGGACGGATCGATTTACGCCGGCAGTGACAGTCGGGGATTAATATACAGGATAAATCCACGAAGCGAAGGTGCCACGGTTTTATACGACAGCGAACAGCCGGAAATCACCGCCCTGCTGTTCCCGTCACAATCCGAGAACATAACCGGTAATAACGGGAAACTCACTACCGAGGCGATCAGTTCCTTATATGCCGCCGCAACGTCAGCGAAAATTGTTCAAACACAAAGACAATTCGCCGCATCAATACCTGCGGGACCTCCTTCCGGTCGACCGGAAATTCTGGAAGAACAGGATGAACAGGAAGAAGAAGGTGATGATGATGACGATAACGGCGACCAGGAAGAGGAAATAAGTACTGATTCAGGCGAAGAAGGACGAAAACTTGAAATTGCAAACACAAAAGAATCCACCCCCTCCAAGCCGTCACAGCCAATACCACCTATACGCCGCAGCACAAGGCCGACATCGGCAAGCAATATATACAAGATAAACCAGGACGGCTACGTGACCGAGATATTCAATGAATCGGCAGTTTTTCTCTGCCTGGAACAACAGGACGGCAAGCTGCTTGTCGGCACCGGAAATAAGGCTCAGCTTTACAGTGTCGATCCGGCATCGGAGCAACAGGCGGTGATATACGAGGACGAGCAGGCAGCCCAGATAACGGCGATTGCCGTCTCGGGAGACGATGTGTACATCGGGACAGCCAACCCTGCGAAGCTGATAAAGCTGGATTCCGGCTATGCCGCGGAGGGAGCTTATATTTCCGACCTTATCGACGCGGAACAACCGGCAAAATGGGGCAAGCTTCAACTCGAAGGGGATATTCCCAAAGGATGCAAGGTGCTGGCGGCTTCACGCAGCGGGAACGTAAAGGACATAAACGACCCGACTTTCTCGCCGTGGACCGAGTTGGTTGAAATCACCGAACCGGTCCAATTACAATGTCCCCTCGGCAGATTCTGTCAATATAAACTCGTGCTGCAAAGTGACAGCGGCCGACAGAGTCCTCTTATAAGAGAGATAGCCGTTGCCAGCACGATCCCGAATCTTGCACCCCAGATCAAATCGGTTACTATCGACCGGCTGCAAACAGCCAGTAAAAAAGGGACATTTAAAATCAGCTATAAAGCCATAGACGAAAATGAAGATGATCTGATTTATAAGATCGATTTCAGAAAACTCGGGCGTACGACCTGGATCGAGTTAAAAGATGATCTCGAAGCTAAAAGCTTCGAATGGGACGGAAAAACAGTCGAGGACGGCAGATATGAAGTGAGAGTAACCGCCGGCGACGAAAGAAGCAATACAACCCTGACGAAAATGACCGGAAGCAGGATAAGCGATCCTGTCGTTGTTGACAACACCGGCCCGATTGCCAAAGAGACGAAAATAACGACTATGAGCCGGAACAATCAGAGATACATGGTCTTTGAGACGGAGATAATGGATCAACTCAGCGCAATCGAAAAACTGGAATACACAATCGACAGCAACTCCGACTGGATAGCCACCGTGCCGAACGATTTGGTTTATGATACCACAAAAGAGCAATTCACAATAAAAATAGAAACTGAGAAAGATTTGTCAAAAGGCGATCACATCCTGACAATAAAGGTCAGTGACGCAGTGGGCAATACGACATATAAAACCTATGATATCAATGTAGATTAATTTTCAGCAGAGAAAACGGCATTGATTTCGTCTCGCAGCTCACGCGGATCGAAGGCATAAACTGTGCGATACATCGAATATCATAAAATTGTTGAGACAACAGAAAATCTCTGTATATCAACGGCATACGAACTGCCCGAAGACGTATTAACTGCGTTACAGGAAGCTGCACAAAAAGAATCCAAACCGGCCGCGACAAAAATTCTAAACCAGCTCATAGAAAATGCCCGGATAGCTAAGACCGAAAGAATTCCGCTCTGTCAGGATACAGGGCTTGCTGTTGTCTTCGTTGAGCGGGGTTCGCAGGTATACGTAAGCCCCCCTGAAGGTAATCAACAGGCCACAGTTTATGATGCAATCAATGAAGGAGTCGCAGGCGGTTATAAAAAGGGATTTTTAAGGAAAAGCGTTGTCACCGAACCTATGTATAAAAGAAAGAATACCGAGACAAACACTCCTGCTATTATCCACCAGACTACTGTACCCGGCGAAAAGTTAAAACTGACATTCATGACAAAAGGCGGCGGTTGTGAAAATAAGAGCCAGTTCAGGATCTTTAAGCCTACTGCCGAGAAACAAGAAATCATTGACTGGATTGTCGATGTTGTTCGCCTTGCCGGGGCGGATGCATGTCCGCCGTTTGTAGTAGGGATTGGAATCGGCGGAGATTTCGAGCTAAGCTGCATTTTGAGCAAAAAGGCCCTTTGCAGGAATCTGGGCGAGAGGAACAACGATAAGTTTTACGCCGAGCTTGAGAAGGATTTACTTTCGAAAATCAATGCTCTCGGAATCGGCCCTCAGGGCCTGGGTGGTGATACTACTGCTTTAGCGTGCTTAATCGAGACTGCTCCGTGCCACATAGCTTCGCTTCCCGTGGCGGTGAATATCGAATGCCACAGCCATCGACATAAAACAGCAATTATTTAATACGCCAATAAGCTCACAATCTTATTAAGTAATAAATTACAAACCTGTAGGACTTTCTTTAAAAGGCCAGCCGTATTTCTCAAATTTTCCGAATTCTTTTTCCGAATTATCACTCTTGTCTTCTTTAAGAGCTGAACGGACTTCCTCGACATGAGCATCCACAAATACAACGTTAGTCATGCCGTCATTTAGGTCTCCGTTCTTCGCACCATGAAATGTACCGAACCAATCGCGTCCGTCGGGACACAGAGCGTTATCATTCAAAACATAACTACAACCGTCTCTGAGCCACATATTCTCCTCGGCAAAGAAAAACACCTCGGAGGTTCTTCTTGTTATGCTGGAGGATTTTAATGCAGCTTTTCTGGAATTCATAGTTGACGAACCTAAAAAAGCATTCATACTGTAACTGTAATATGGGATAACAGGAATGGAAGGATCATGACCCGGATGTTCCTGTCCCCGATATTTGGCGATAATGGCAAATGACGGGCATAAATGCACTTTCTCTGCCTTCAAGTATGGCCAAAATGGACCGTCAGCCGGATATCTCGGATCGTGCCATCTACAATAACGCTGATACCCTGAGACAGGCTGTTCTGTCTTGACAAGAGATTCCCATGCATAGGGATAGCGCCCGTCCCAATCATCCAAATATACAGCCTGGGCAATTCCATACTGACGCAGGTTTGCTTTACAGCTAACTTCTCTGGCTTGCTCTTTCACCGCCGTTAAAGCCGGCATTAATATACCCATTAGTAAAGCAATAATGGCTATCACTACCAACAACTCTATTAAGGTAAATCCTCGCCTCGCATTAGTCATTATGCTTCCTTAATAAGAGTATATACCACATCTACATACATCAATGGGAATCTTTGATTTGTAAATCAGACTTTAATAACATACCTATCAATAACTTTATTAACAATTAAGCTTCTGCGTTTTTTTCTATCTATAACACAGATAAAATCCACTTATCCCATAAATCTTTACCTTTTATCTATGAAAGTAAAAAAGCACGCTTCAATTTATGATGTTATTAATAGTCTGCCATCTCCTTCATCCAATAGGGCCAATCATTTGGAGTTATACCGCCAGCCTTAGTCCACTGACCGGCTCGATTATAACCCTTATGCCAATTCAACGTCCATAGCTCCTTTAAGCCTACCTGACGCACAGTAAAGTCAAAGAACACGGCATTGATTCGTCCACCATGCCTATCAAGACAATAGCGTTGCATTCCAACTTCATCACCAATGTGCGTTCCAACCAGAATGGGTTCATCCCGCGGAGGATTTATGGATCGCGGCCATCCCGTCCAGAACATTGCATCCATCATAAGTGGAATGTCGTAAGCCCCTTTGACATCAGGAGTCTTCCAATGCTGTTCTTCTTTTGCAAATCCCATTAGCGCCATTTTGGTATTATAGCAATAGCCGTTAATACCATAGCTGCCATAAGTACCGACTTCGCGACCTCCACCTGCATCATAATCAGGAATTTCCCACGCCGTAAAGGTCGAACCCCACCAACTGCTACCAGCCAATCCCGCGGCAATAGTCGACTTTTTGACCAGGGGACAAAGCTTGAGATCTTTGACGTTGCTATACAGATGACGCATAGAATACATCCAACGACCCTTACCGGATTCTAAACTGCGATCAGGCATTACGCGATCATTCTCATCGCAATATAAATTGACTATAGTCCCCCATTGCTTCAAATTGGTTTGACACAACACCGACTTTGCCTGTGACTTCACTCGCTGCAGGGCCGGCATTAAAATACCCATTAGTAAAGCAATAATGGCTATCACTACCAACAACTCTATTAAGGTAAATCCTCGCCTCGTATTAGTCATTATGCCTCCTTAATAAGAGTATATACCACATCCACATACCTCAATGGGGATCTTTGATTTGTAAATCAGACTTTAATAACATACCTATCAATAACTTTATTAACAACTAAGCTTCTGCGTTTTTTTTATCCTATAACACAGATAAAATCCACTTTCCCCATAAATTTTCATTTTATCTATGAAAGAAAAAAAGCACGCTTCAATTTATGATGTTATTAATAGTCTGCCATCTCCTTCATCCAATAGGGCCAATCATTTGGAGTTATACCACCACCCTTAGTCCACGGACCGTTTCGATTATAACCTTTATGCCAATTCAACGTCCATAGCTCTTTTAAGCCTACCTGGCGTACAGTAAAATCAAAGAACACGGCATTAATTTTTCCATTATGCCGATCAAGACAATAGCGTTGCATTCCATCTTCGTCATTAACGTGTGTTCCTTCCATAATGGGTTCAGCCCTCGGAGCATTTATTTCCCGCGGCCATCCAGTCCAAAACATTGCATCCAGAAAAAGTGGAATGGAGGCGGCATTTTTGACATCAGGAGTTTTCCAATGCTGTTCTACAGTCGCAAATCCCATTAATGTCAATTTTGTATTATAGCAATATCCATTAATACCATAGCTGCCGAAAGTACCTATCTCGCGACCTCCGCCGGCATCGTAATCCGGGACTTCCCATGCCGTAAAAGTCGAACCCCACCAGCTGCTACCGGCCAATCCCGCGGCAGTGCTCGACTTCTTGACCAGGGGACAAAGCTTGAGTTCTTTGACGTTGCTATACAGATGACGCATAGAATACATCCAACGCCCTTGCCCGGAGCTGTCCGCGGAGCTGCGGTCAGGCATCAAGCGATCATTTTCATCGCAATACAAATTGACTATTGTCCCCCATTGCTTCAAATTGGTTTGACACAACACCGACTTTGCCTGTGACTTCACTCGCTGCAGGGCCGGCATTAATATACCCATTAATAAAGCAATAATGGCTATAACAACCAACAACTCTATTAACGTAAAAGCTTTTTTCTTACACATATCCAATCCCTTTCCTTCTTTTCTACTGTTACTCTTATATAAAAAATCTGGATTTAATAAACTACAAATAAAACCAGTAACACTACCATATAACCACAACACATTCGTACGGATTAGCTGATTTTTATCTGCTGTTTTAAAAAAATGTTCGGAAAAAATACTAAATAAGAATCTTCTCTATCTGCCCAGAACAACACCACATATACACTCCACAGGATCCATGGCATATCGAAGACCAATAAAAACCCATTCTTTCACTATTGTAATTATACACAAGGTGATGTAAACTTTCAATAAAATTTTTTTAGCTTTTTTTCGATATATTTCGTTAGGTTAAGATAATCCTCCGAAGATAGCTGATTCGGTCTCCAGAACGGATTAATAGAGCATTTTTCGAAAATCTCCGACCAGTCGAAAATTTGTTTGAATTTTCCCCCGGCCAGTTTACTGCAGGCTTTTAGGGTTTTTCTGCGATATTGCATAAAAAAACCCACAATTCGGCCAAAAAGCTCTATATTCGCAATTCTGGAAGCCTTTTTCGGATCGAAAATAAAGCTAACCATGGCCGAATCCACCTTAGGCTGAGGCCAAAATACCGATGGTTTGAGCCTTCGTATTATCTTAACAATCCCCGTTGCAGCCAAAAAAACACTTAAAATTCCATAATTTTTACTTCCGGCAGCGGCAATCAAACGATCGGCAACTTCTTTTTGTACAGTAAAATACATCTCATCTGCCCTTGTCGGACCGGTTATTAAGTTAAATATTAAAGACGAAGCGATATTGTATGGTAGATTTGAAACTAACAAGAATCGACCTGCATATTTTTCCCGAATCTGCGTTATTAATTTTTTCACATCATGGTTGATATTTTTTTTGTTTTCAAGGATGTCGGCAGAGAAAAATTTGATGTTTTCAGCTTTTTCGAGCTGTTTTTGTGCAATTTCTATGAGTTTCCTGTCAGTTTCGACCGCTATTACACCGCCGGCTCTTTCTGCTAATAGAGCTGTTAAAGAACCTGTGCCGCAGCCAACTTCGAGTACAATATCATTTTTTTGTACATCAGCCGACTTGACAAGAAACCTCATAAGATTCAGGTCTATCAGGAAATTCTGACCAAGCCTTTTGTTCGGTCGAATGCCCGCAGATTCGAGCAATTGCTGGATTTGTCGCTTTGTCTGCACAGCAAAAAAACAATTCAAGATCTAAGATATATTCGGAAACTCATACCTCTTACACACCGGCAGTATGGATTGCAACAATTCTATATGATTCTTCGATAAAAACATCCGACTTCTTATGCGGGACAAACTAAGGTTTATCTAAAATAACATAGCAAAAGACGTCTATCTCAATTGCCGATTTTACATTCCAGAGTCTTTTTCGTTTTTGCCATTCGGATTGCCGTAGTTATGGCAGCTTTCATACTGGAAGCATCGGCGGAATTTTTACCGGCTATATCGAAAGCGGTTCCATGCGCAGGTGATGTTCTGATAATCGGTAAGCCTATTGTTACGTTAACAGCCTGCTTAAAATTGAGAAGTTTCACAGGAATCATGCCCTGGTCGTGATACATTGCTACTACACCATCGAACTCGCCCTGAGCCGCCCGCAAAAAGAGAGTGTCGGCAGGGTATGGTCCGTGACAGTTAATACCCTGGTGTTGTGCCAGCAGAATCGCCGGCGTTATGATGCGTTGCTCCTCATCCCCGAACTGACCGTCTTCGCCCGCGTGAGGATTCAAAGCGGCAACTCCAATCTTGGGATTATCCATACCGAAATAATCTCTTAAGGCATCGTTGAGCAAATCGATAGGCTCAAAGACACGACCAATAGTAAATTTATGCCTAACTTCAAAAAGCGCCTCATGAATAGTCGCAAGAGCCAGCTTCAACTGACCGGCGATAAACATCATAGCCTTCCGCGGGGATTTACACAGGGCTGCAAACATCTCCGTATGACCGGGCCATTCTGAACCGGCTAATTTCCAGCTCGTTTTGCTGATCGGTGCAGTCACTACGGCATCGATTATACCGTCCCGGGCGGCTTCTATAGCATCCTGGCAAAAACGTAACGAGGCCTCACCGGCCAATTTGCTGGGGCTGTTAACCCACGACGGAACGGAATATTCATCGTAGTCGGCAACTACAACCTTAAACGGATATTCCCTGCTGATTTTCTCGTGCTGATGCCTGCCCCAGTACGGTTCGATTTCAGCGGCGTCGGCGGCGTAGCAAAGCTGCTCATTCAATCCGAAAACAACAAACTTCGCGGCACGACGAATTTCCGGATCAAACAGGGCCTTGACAACTATCTCCGGACCGATACCCCCGGCATCGCCCATAGTCACACCAATGACTACCTGATCCGTTATCGAATTGTTGCCGTTTGCCCTTATCATTCTCAATTACACCGTTTATATAGAATAACTAACGAATATCCCTAAAAACCCAACTTTCTCAATCTATCGGCTGTTAAAGGCCCGCCCTTTGGCAGAATCTCATCGAGCCGTTTTTTTAAGGTCTTAATAATTATATCATTTTCAATATTAATATTATCACCTATTTTCGCCCTACCCAAAGTGGTCTCCGATAGCGTCTGGGGTATAACAGCCACACTAAAACTGTTTTGGTCCAGTTTTGAGATTGTTAATGAAATACCATTAACGGCAACCGAACCCTTCAAGACCATATTTTCGAGCAATTCGGTATCAGCGGAAAATGTAATATCCGTGAAATTCCCGTGCCGTTCAATTGCCTTTATTTTCGCCGTACCGTCAATATGTCCCGATACGAAATGCCCTCCGAATCTATCTGTCGCCTTCATTGCCAGCTCAACATTAACTTCCGATGATGCTCTCAAATCGCCCATAGACGATTTGCTCATCGTCTCGGCACTCACATCGAAACTTGCAAATTTCCCCTGAAGTTTGGTTACTGTCAGACAAACTCCGTTGACGGCGATACTCTCGCCTATTTTACAGCCGTCCGCCAATTGACCGAGGTCTATCGTCAGCACCATAGAATCCGTTCCGCTCTGAATAGACACGACCTTACAAACTTTTTCTATGATTCCTGTAAACATTTCAATAGATTTAAAAAATATTATCTTTTAGTTATTGATAATCGAAAACTAACAATTAAAATTAATTATAATCAGCAACGTTTTAATAATCAATAACAAGGATCCGAAGGGGGCAGATTTATTATGAATACATTTTGGCTGAAAATTGCCGGAGCTGTTATCGGAATCATCCTGATTTTCGTCTTGGTATCGACCTTTACATCAGGCCCTGCAGAAGAGCCTGTCCAGTCCGAACAGCCGGCCAAGCCTGAAAACTTCGCACAGCAGGTCGAAGCGGACAGGGAAAAATTTTCAAATTTACCCCAGCCGGTGAATACTCAGGAGCAAAATCAGACCGCAGAAAACGAATCGGAAACAAACACTGCCGAACCAATGCTGGAACCACCCAAACCGATCGAACCGATATCGGAACTGCCCAAACCGGCCGAACCGATAACATTGTATTTCAAACCACTAAGCGAAATAGAAGAAGTCGAGGCCGAAAGACTTTACAACGTGGCCGTCCCGGGCCGGAGTATCGGTCGGTTACCAATGACAAGATTCAAGCTGATGGTGGACTCATGCCGGCAAATCATCAGAAGATGGCCGGACAGCAGGTACGCATACAACGCCAAAAAATTATTGGCCGACATGCCGGAACGATATTACGAAAGTTATAAAGTCACGCCGGAAGAAATCGATGTAAGCATTTATTCCAAACCAAGGGAAGGTACAAAACCATATACGATTAAGGAGACACGTTGAATGCCTGTGACCACATCCATTGCCAACATACCAGTCATTACAATCGCCGCCGAATGTCTGCCGGAAGCTTGGGAAAAAGCCGTCCTGGCCGTTTGGGAAAACGGCCTTGAGGTGAAAACACAATACGACAAACCACAGGACCCGCCGAGCAAAGACGCTACTGTTATGATTACCGTAACCGACCCGTTCCATGAGCCGCGAATTCACAAGAACTTTCCCGGCGGCCCCGAGGAGCTTGAGTCATATCGGCAGGAAGTTGTCAACGGGATTCACGACCACTGGATAGACCCGGCGGCCGGCAAGTGGACATATACATACCACGAAAGATTGTTTTCATACTGCCCTGTCGAAAATATTCGTGATGCAGATTCTCCGAAACCTTTCAAAAAAATCAACCAGATTCAATACATCATCGATTATCTTTCCAAGGCGGGCCACAGCCGAAGGGCCCAGGCCATTACCTGGATGCCGACGGCGGACCCGGTGACCGATGACCCGCCATGCCTGCAAAGAATCTGGTGCCGCCTGCTGACCGGCGACAATGGTGAGTTGACACTGAATATGAACACTCACTGGCGAAGCAGAGACCTTTACAAAGCATGGTTTATGAATGTCTATGCACTTACCGACCTGCAAAAAACAATAGCCGACGGGATTGCAGAAAAAAAAGGTGTGCCGGTACAGGTGGGTCGATACGTAGATATAAGTGATTCGCTGCATATTTACGGCAGTTACTTTAATGAGGTGGCCCCGGAAATTGAAAAAATGCGTAACAGCTCCTTTCTCGAACGGGCATGGGAAAGCACCCATCCGGCATTCGAGATGATGACAACCGAAACAAAAGAAAAGCTGGCAATGGATCCGGATTGGTTCGCAAAGGCAAAAGGGTAAAATAGATTATCTCAAAAGACTATAAGGAGCGGCTTTCAGGCTCCTACAATTATCTGTATTCTGAGCAGAGGCAAAAATGGCTTTATTAGTCAATGGAGAGCGAATTGAAGATTCGGCTATACACAGGGAAGCCGAAAGGTTAAGGCCGGATTACGAAAAAGTCTTTGCGAATATGAATCCCGAGCAGCGTGAAGCACAGTTGCTCGACTGGTCCAAAGAAAATTTAATCGAAAGGGCCCTGCTCCAACAGGAGGTTAAAAACAGCGAACCCGAAATCCCTGAAAATCGACTGGAAGCCATAATTGCCAATCTTAAAAAAGAATGCAAGAATCCGCAGGATGTATATCAGGACTTCGAGGTCCGGGACGATGAAGAACTCAAACATTCCGTCGAGATGATTATCCGCACCGAACAGAAATTAGAGAAACTCCTAAAAAATCTACCCACTCCATCGGGTAATGCTATCAAACAATACTACGATCAAAATAAAGAACAATTCAGGACCGGCGAACGGGTCAGGGCCGCACATATTGTCAAATATGTGGATTGGCGCAACGACGAACAAAGTGCTTTTGCCGCTATAAATCAGGCATATGAGGATCTGAAAATCGGTGCTGCTTTTGAAATTGTGGCGGATAAATATTCGGATTGTGCCGACCGGGGTGGTGATTTGGGCATAATCTCTAAAGGCCAGATGGCTGAAGAATTCGAGGATGTTGTTTTCAACCTGGGTACCGGACAGGTCAGCAATATTTTCCGCACCCGCTTCGGTTTTCATATCGCCAAGGTATATGAAAGATACCCGGCGGATATAGCCGCTCTTGAAGAAGTAAAAAGTCAAATCATGGATATTCTAAAAGAACAGATGCGTCAAGCTGCCGTCCATGAGTTTATAGACAGACTCAAAATCAATGCAAAAATAGAAGATTTATAGAGCTAATTTTATATCGAAAAAACATAATATCCTATCATTACGGCACTTATTGAAAACTGAAAAAAACCGCAGTTGCGATTTGGCTGTAGGTGGTTTTTATGTTAGACTTTAAATGTAACAACCAACCAACAAATATAACGCTCTTACAGGATGTAAAGGGCTTTATTCCAGACCTTTGGGGGGGGTTGTATAAGTTTCTTTCCGAGTTGGCCTCTGCGCGTTCGGCGCAGAGGCTCTTTTTTCACACAAAAAACCCAATTTTCTTTTTTTCATATATTTCGAAATTTTTATTTGACGCACTATATATTGTTGCTATATTATCTAAATTGACCATATGTTGTAGTTGCTTTATAAACTTCAAAGGAGGTGGGGCTCCTTAAAGCCGTAAAAATGAGGAACCCGGTTGTAAGTCCTTAGGTCACAGTGATATCTCCGGGCAAAACGCAGGACAAGAAGCAAAATGAGATGCCCTTTTTGTAAGGAAGACAAAGACAGGGTCATTGATTCGCGTTCCAGCGATGGTGGCAGAATTATAAGGCGCCGCCGTCAATGCCTGATGTGTGAGAGGCGTTTTACCACGTATGAAAAAATAAACGAGACTTTCAGGCTCTGCGTGGTTAAAAAAGATCGTTCCCGTGTTCCTTATGACAGGGAGAAAGTGATTGGTGGTTTGCAGAAAGCCTGCTACAAAAGGCCGATTTCCGCCGAGCAGCTTCAGCAAATCGCCGATAAAGTCGAGGAAAGCATATTTTCAAATTTTGATAAGGAAGTTTCGACCTCTTTTATAGGTGAAAATGTTATGAACCAGTTACGCAAAGTGGACAAGGTGGCATATATTCGCTTTGCAAGTATCTATCGTGATTTCAGAGATGCAGGTGAGCTGATCAAGGAGGTCAGTCAGGCAATCACCGAAACAGATCAGGTGGCTCAATTGAAACTTTTTGATTAGAAGTCACGATTCTACAGAAAAGGAGAAAGGGTATTTTTTGCATGGAGGCAAAAGGAAGGTGGGGAAATCACAACTAATAGTAATAAAATCAGACGGCAGTGAAGAAGAATACCTTCACACAAAGGTCATCGGAACAATCAGTAACGCCCTGAACAATACAACTCTGGCAGATGTATATATCGCCGAGCAGCTTGCTGATGTCGTCACGTATTATCTTTACCAGCAGCCGAACCGCCGCGTTGTGACAAGTAACGAAATTTTATCCGTTATCAAAGCGGTACTGACCGCCACCGGTTACGACGAAGCAGCGGTAAGACTCAGCGAATATCATTTCGAACGCAAAATCAAGCGTTCCCGCGTTGAAGTTATCTCGATTGATATTCGGAAACTCACAGACGCCAGACAACTGACAGGAGCGAAAGAGTCCGGCGACAGATACCGCTGGGACAAATCGAGGATAGTCGATAAACTTGTAGTGAAAAACAATTTATCCCGGCATGCCGCGAGGGCTATTGCCTCGATGGTGGAAGATAAAATCTTCAACATTGGAATCCCTCTTGTTCCGACAAGTTTGATCAAGCAGCTTGTTCTCAATGAAACCGCGGCGGTGCTGCAGGCCCAGGAACAGTTGCAAACGGCTTAAGCTTCGATACAGCTCAGTAACTTCTGCGTTCGGTCGAGGATATCTTCAGCCGATTCACTCTGCTCGATGTCGAGCCAGTGAACGTTCTTAAAAGTCTTAAACCATGTTCGCTGTCCCTTGGCTAATCGGCGGGTATTTTTTTTAATCAATTCCGTTGCCTCTTTCAAATCAATCCGCCCCTCGATGTATTGGATGATTTCGGCATAGCCGATCGCACATCGCGCCTGCTTGCTCAAGGGTTTTTCCTCGTCTAAAAGAGCTTTGACTTCGTCGACCAAACCGGTAAGGATCATTTTTTTTATCCTTTGATTTATCCGGCAACTGGTGTCGGTCTTTTCCCTTCGCAAGCCTATAATAGTCCAGCCGTTATCGGAACCATTGACGGCGGACTGAACATCAGTAGTCTCCCATTGCCTCTGAAAGCCTGAGATGGGTTTGCCGGTGATTTGATAAACTTCCAGTGCGCGGATAATACGCCTGGAATCGTTGGGATTGATGCGCTCTGCGGCCGCCGGGTCAACCGCCGCTAATTCACGATGAAGCTCCGCCGAACCCTCGGTCTCGATTCGCTGCCTAAGCTGAATCCGAACCTGCTCATCCGAACCGGGGCCTTCAAAGAGTCCGTAAAGCATGGCCTTGATATACAGGGCGGTTCCGCCGACGGCAATGATTTTCTTGCCGCGTTTTTTGATTTGCTCGATCGTCTGTAAAACCAATTCATGAAAAGCCCCTACACTGAAAGAGTCGCCCGGCTCGACTATATCGATTAAATGATACTTAATCCTTTCACGCTGCTCAGAGGAGGGTTTGGCCGTGCCGATATCCATCCGCCGATAAACCTTCATCGAATCGATACTGATTATTTCAGCATCGAGGCTCTGAGCCAACTCAAAGGCCAGGCGGCCCTTGCCGGACGCAGTTGTACCAAGAATTAAAATCATTTTGAATTTATGCTTTATTAATTATAATTTATTGGCTCTAATACCGTTATATATACACAGTGAAAGTGAACTATATTTTATAGGAAATATTATATTCTTTTTCTCTGATTTTTGCAAAAGAATGGAATTTTACAATTATTATCGGCAATTAGCCGGGAGAACAAGGTATGCAGAACATAAATTTCGATACGCGACTTCGCCGCAAGGCACAGGCGGTCAATTACGCTCTGAAAAAAATCCTCGATTTTCAACAGATGAACGATGACCTGGCGGAGGTGCTTAATTACGCAATTAATACTCCCGGCAAGCGGATCCGCTCGGTGCTTGTGCTCTGGTGCCACGAGATGCTTAAAGGACAGATGGACCACAATGCCGAAATGGCCTCGGCGGCAATCGAGCTGGTCCACACATATTCATTGATTCACGACGACCTTCCCTCGATGGATGACGACGACCTGCGACGCGGAGTTCCTACTTGTCACCGGGTCTTCGACGAAGGTTCGGCCATCCTTGCCGGTGATGCAATGCTGACGCTCGCATTCGAGGTCCTGGCAAGAGAGATTGATCCGCCTGTAATGGCATTAAAATTAATCGGTCAATTGGCACATAACGCCGGACCTTCCGGGATGATAGGCGGACAAATAGCCGACCTGAAGGCCGAACAGACCGAATGCGACCAGGAGATACTCGAATATATTCACACAAATAAAACCGCCAAGATGTTTAGATGTGCCGCTGCGATGGGTGCTATATGCGGCGGAGCGAATAAAAAGCAACAAGAGAGTTTAATTGAATACGGCGAGAAGATTGGTCTGTGTTTCCAGATTACCGACGACATTCTCGATCTCAGCGCTTCGAGTGAGGAGTTGGGTAAAACCGCCGGCAAAGACGTTATCGCGGTCAAATGCACATACCCGGCGGTAGTAGGGATGGAAACAGCACAAAAGATTCAAAAACAACTCACCGAGGAGGCGATTGCGGCCCTCAAACCATTCGGCAAAAAAGCAGAAATCCTCCGGCAACTGGCGCTCAGCCTGCTCGAAAGAACAAAATAATTTTAGAGCTTAAGATAGATGGCAGAAGCCGAAGTACGGAAAAGCAAATTGATGTCCGCCGTATATCCCCTCGATAAATTTAATGCTTGGAACTTTCATATAATACTACAAAAAACAGGATATCAGTATTAATAATGGCGATTTTGCCACATACTTTTATTCCCTGCCGATATTTGAATTATAATAGCACACCGAAATTGTTATTAACGAGCCCCCTTTTATCATACTGATATAGGCTTTCTGTTTATTAACACTTATTTCAGCGAAAAGCTCGCCAGACAAAGCACCTGTTTACGGGAGCTTTTTCCTCCGCCAAAAGCCCAAATAAAATCAATATTTGGATTAAGGAAAATTTCGAGCCGGTGTCGATATCAATAAATGGTTCTTATTGGGGGACCAGACTTATGAATGGACGTAATTCACAAATTGAAGTTATGTGGCTGTTTGGATTCCCGTTTTGCAGAATTTATGCAACGCTGGACTCATATCTATCCTTATCGCTATCTGGTGTAACGATCGGGAAAAAGGCCGGGTTAATAGATCGAACTATAAAATTAAAAGGATTGCCGAAAGAAATTTACGGGCCTATTCAAATCCGACCGCCGCCTTGATTTAAATAGAGCACCCAAAAAAATGTGTTAAAAACGGATTTTAAAACATTAACCAACGGGCCATCCCAAAGGGCTGGCCTTTTTTATTTATCCATAGCGGCTAAGAACTCATCTATATGAACAATTCTATTACCATCACCTACATTACAAGAGACGATTCACCAGAGAATCCGCCCCATGCCCGCTAATATATTTCAGAAAGATTACTTTTGATACACCGGCTGCAATAGTGTATATTAATCTGCTATTTGACATATGATTATGCATTAGAGGCAAATCAGGTATAAAAGCCAAAAACATTATTAACCAATTCAAGAAAGGAATACCCATGAGAGAAAACCGAAAATTACAAACCACAGGACAAATCATCCTCTTTTTGCTCACAGTCCTGACCCTTTCCAAAGCCGCCTGGAGTGATTTTACAGTTTTCGATGTGAACTTTCCACCCGAGACAAAGAAACGCGTCATTGTCAATTCGGACGCCAAAAACGAGGCAGACGATCAATATGCCATCGTACACGCCGTGCTTACGCCATCGTTCGACCTACGCGGCATCATTCCGGCTCATTTCGGGACAGGTAAGTCAGCCACAAGCATGCAGGATAGTCACGACGAGACAATGAAGCTCCTTCGCCTGATGAACCTCGAAGGAAAGGTGCGCGTGGAAGATGGCGCAACACACGCCATCCCGGATGAAACCACACCCGTTGACTCACCCGGTGCCCGCCTTATCATCGAGGAGGCAATGAAGGACGACACAAGGCCGCTTCATGTCGCCTTTTACGGGCCGCTTACAGACATGGCATCCGCACTCCTGCTAGAGCCCAGGATCCAGGACAGAAATGTGCGCGTTATCTGGATAGGTGGCGGAGCATGGCCGAACGGCGGCCGGGAGTACAATCTCTCAAACGACATTAATGCGGCCAATGTCGTGATGAAGTCGAATATCGAAGTGTGGCAGGTACCCAGAAGTACGTACCGGACGATGGGTGTCACCTATGCCGAGCTGATCGAAAAAGTCTATCCCCAGGGCGAAATCGGTAAGTATCTGGTCGAACAGCTCATAGCACACAACGCAAAGAAAAGCACTGCGCAGGAATTTCGCTCTCTGGGCGATTCCCCCTGCATCGGCATCATCATGGACCCTGAGTGCGGCCGGTTTTCGTGGCGTCCCGCGCCGACATTCGACGCGCAGATGCACTACCTCCATACCGGGCAGTATCGACCCATCCGCGTCTATGAGAATGTGAAAATACGTTTTATCCATGAGGACTTTTTTATAAAGCTGGCGCAGTTCAACCGGCGCGGGTCACGAGACCTTAAGCGGTAGCGATTTTTCGCTTTGCGAACAGAGACTTTACCCGATCTGGTCGATATACGGGGTATCATTTGCTTTGATACTGGCCGTTTCGCTGTGAGCGGCTTGTGGATTTAACTTGCTTTTGTACGCACACAGGTTTATATTCACCGGTATGAAGATCGTACATTTTGCATTGAATTTCACTAATCCCTTAGGTATGGCCAAATGGTACGAACAACATCCGGGTATGATTGTTGTCAATCGCATCGACAGGGGCAGTTTAAGCTCATATCAGTAGGAGAAATACGATGTTGAAAAGAACTCTTTATATCGCGGTTTTATTAATAAGCACATTGGCTTTTTCCGCGGCCGGTTATGCAAAGAATTTGAAAGGCGCTATTGTTGTAATGGATCTTTCTACCAATGCCTTTCAGATTGAAATGGCGGACCAGGCGATTGCTTACGGCAAAGAAGTTGGTGTCGATATGAAGCGTTATGCTCCCGCAGGTTCGTTCGGTGATTACGCAGGTCAGATTTCAATTATCGAAAACCTGATCACCAAGCAGACAGACATTATTATTTTAGTGGCGGGTCATACGAAGGCATTAGTTCCCGTGGTAAAAAAAGCAATGCGAGAGGGAATTGCTGTTGTCAATATGGACAATCGCTTAAACACAACCGATATCGTAGCCTATGTTGGAGTTGACAACGGTCAGGGCGGAAAAATGGCCGTTGACTACATCGCCAAAAAATTAGGCGGCATAGGTAAAGTGGCATTAATCCAGGGAGCAACGGGAAATCCTGTGCAAATCTTAAGAACAAAAGGTTATGAGCTGGGCATGCTGGTTCATCCGGGCTTAGAGCCGGTCGCCAGCCAGGGCGCTCAATGGACGGAAGAAGAAGGCCTTAAAGTAATGGAAGACATTCTCCAATCCCATCCGGATCTGGATGCGGTTTTCGCCGAGTGTGACAACTTAGCTGTCGGGGCCGCCAGGGCTGCTGCTTCGGCCGGTAAAAAAGATATCATCATTGTGGGCTATGACGGCCAGAAATGCGGATACGAGGCGATAAAAAAAGGCGATATTGCCGCTACAATCAGGATGGACGCTCGCTTAATGGTGAAGCTAAGTATGGATGCCGCTCTTAAATATATTAAAAATGGCAAGAAGACCACAGGGATCGACCGCGAAACATTAATTTATCCTGAATTAGTTACTATCGCTGAAGTTGATAAGTACCTGAAAGAAAAATAAAACATCTGACAACCGGTTTCAATAAAGATCATTTACTAACAATAATATGAATACACTCCTCGAAGCGAAAGGCGTTACAAAAAAGTTTCCCGGTGTGTTAGCTCTGGATCGCATCGATTTTAATCTTCAACAGGGAGAAGTACACGCGATTTTGGGTGAAAATGGGGCGGGCAAATCGACTTTAGTCAAAATTATCACCGGCGCTTATACCAAAGACAGCGGCGAAATCACAATCAACGGGAAAACAGTCGATTTCAGCAGCCCCGCTGATGCCCAGGACGTCGGAATCGGCATCATTTATCAGGAATTCTCTCAGGTCAATACGCTTTCGGTGGCGGAAAATATTTACCTTGGCCAGTATCCCAAAATAATGGGTTGTCTGGATTGGGGGAAAATGCGGCGTGATGCTGCTGAATTGCTTGAGCGATTTCATGTTAACGCGCATCCCCGTGACATTCTCGGAACATTAGGAGTCGCAACACGCCAAATGGTAGAAATTCTAAAGGCGATTCATAAACAGGGAATAAAAGTATTGATTATGGATGAACCGACATCGGCCTTGTCTGACACCGAAACAGAGATGCTTTTTGACTTTATCAGGAAAATAAAAAATCAGGATGTGTCGGTCATTTATATATCCCACAGGCTTGATGAAATTAAAAAAATCAGCGACCGAATCACAATTTTAAGAAACGGCAAAAAAGTCCTTACCGCCAACGCCGATGAAATGGCAATCGATGATATAGTTTCTCATATTGTGGGTCGTGACTTGAAAGATCATTATCCGGATAAAACTCCTGCGGCTAACGATGAAATTCTGAAGGTTGAAAATCTTACCGGGCGAGGATTTACAGATGTCACACTAAAGGCACGCCGCGGCGAAATACTCGGAATAACCGGCCTGTTAGGTGCCGGGAAAACGGAGGTCCTGCAAGCCATCTATGGCGCTGCCCGCGGATATAAAGGCAAAATTTTTATCAAAGGCAAAGAAGTCTCCATAAAAACACCCCGCGACGCAAATCATCATGGTATAGGTCTGATACCTGAAAGCAGAAGAGAACAGGGGCTTGTTTTAGTTTTAAGCAACCTTTTTAATATCAGCCTGGCTTCGTTACGAAAACTGAGTGCTCCTGTTTTACGCTTGAAAAAAGAAAGAATACAAGGAACTAAACTGATTAACGATCTGGATGTGAGGCCGGCCGATCCCTTCAAGCAGGTAAGAGACTTGAGCGGAGGTAATCAACAGAAAATCGTGTTGGCAAAATGGCTGATGCGAGATTGTGACATCCTGTTTTTCGACGAACCTACAAGAGGTATAGATGTCGGCGCTAAATTCCAGATTTATACTCTCATTTCCAAACTGGCAAAAGTTGGAAAATGTATCGTTTTTTCTTCCAGCGAGGTCGAGGAAATTGTCGGAACGTGCAACCGAGTTCTCGTTATGAAAGATGGTAGAATTGTAGAGGAGCTAATCGGCTCTGATATCAATAATGAAACGATCGTAAGATCAATGAGCGCATGAAGAGTGAACTAAAATGATAATAAGGTTTTTAAGTGAGAGAAAGCAGCAAATTATCGCCGGAGTAAGTTTAGGCGTAATATTAGTGGTATTGCACTTTAAGTCGGAGTATTTCTTCACAGTAAATAATCTATATAACATTGGCAAACAGGCTTCCATTATTCTAATAATCGGCCTGGGAATGACCGTTGTCATTATTTCGGCAGGAATCGACCTCTCCGTTGGATCGCTGCTGGCCTTTACCATATCCGGAACGGCTGTTCTTAATACCGTTCACGGTGTTGGTATATTTACCGCTATGTCCATCGCAATCATCGCAACGGTTCTTTTAGGAATGCTTAACGGGATTATTATTCAATACGGCAAAGTCCCGGCATTTATCGCGACGCTCGGCATGATGGGAGTTGCTCGAGGAATTGTATTATTAATTTCACGGGGAAATCCGTCCATGTCATTTCCAGAAAAGTTTCTATGGTTTGCGGACGGAACATTTTTAACTGTTCCGATTCCTATCATCGCTTCCATTATTGTTATGATATCCGTTGGTTTGTTTCTAAAATACACATCATTAGGTCGTGGTGTTTTCGCATTGGGCGGAAATGAAGAGGCCGCCCGTTTATCGGGGATTAATATCCCCTTGGTTAGAATAGTGACATACGCAATATCCGGTTTATGCTGTGCCATCGCCGGAGTGATTTTTGCCGCACGGGTTGGAGCTGCAGTACCATCGGCCGGAGTCGGTTACGAATTAAGCGCCATTGCAGCAGTAATAATCGGAGGAACACCACTGACCGGCGGTCAGGGTAGAATATCCGGAACGGTCATCGGTGCACTTTTAATGGCTGTCATTGATAATGGCCTTAATATGATTGAAGTGGACCCTTACTGGCAAGGCATTGTGATTGGCGTGATTATCGTCTTTGCCGTGATGATGTCGAATATAAAAAAGCAAAGAAACTAAAATCTTTAAAAAAGATTTATCACTTTTATTATTCTCTCCACTGACTTATCAATCAATAATAGAAATAATCCAATCTGATTTTTAATTATGCCCGGGAAAAAATAATACATCCGAAAAGCTGTATCAGCAACTATGGTTTCATTTCCGCTAATTGTTTTTGCAAATTTTGTCGTCGTTTTTCGTCTTCTTCGTCGGTTAATTTAGGTGATGTTCTGGCTTTGCCGAAGCGTTTGCCGAACCGCTCAATATTTCGATTAGCCGCTTCGCTTCTTTCCTCGAGCGCCGCCGGAGCCTGCCCCCCGGCAGGCAGAGGCGAAGGCGGCGCAATAGTTTTTCCAGTAGTATCTTTTATAGTTGTGTTATTAGTATGTAGACAATTCTGTCGTACTTGAAATACACATTCTGGCGAAGTAGGTACGCCAGATTTGACTATAGCCCCCTGACAATCCTGTCGTTGTAGAATCTCAGCGGCATGTCCTTTTATAACCGCCTCTTTGCTGATTTTTTCTTTAATATATAACAAATACTGGGCGGTCCTTACATCCGGATGAAATTTCGCCCAGACAGTTCGATACCTGCCTTTGGGATGGACCCAGAAAACATAGCCGGCCTTTTTGATTCTCGCCATCCACCGGGAGATTGAGCGTTCACTAACCCTCAATAATTTTCCCAGGCGTTTGTTGCCTTCCCAACATCCCTTTATACCATAACTGTAAATATGAGCTAACAGGACCTTTTCACGCAGGTCCAGCGTCTCAATATTGAAGATATGGTAAGGAATTTTCAGGTACTGCTCTTTTGGGGCTTCTTTGGATGTTGCTGTTTTCTTCGACTTTCGATCCATCTTCAAATACCTAAAAAAGTACCGCCCCTACATATGCTTGTACCTGCGTAAATGAAGCGAAAAAATTGAAGCGCTTTGAAACGGCCGTGCCCTAAGTCTTTACAGAGACAGTAATAAAAAATATTATTTTTTTCCGATTTTTGTTTTTACCCCCCTGCGTAGATGCATCAAAAATATTGAAGCGCTTTGAAAAAGCCGTAAGCTAAGTCTCTGTGGAGACAGAAATAAAAAAAAACTAAATTTTTATCTTACTCCCATGCGAAGATTGTGCGAAAATACAGCGAAATATATTAAAAATTCAAAGTGCCTGAAGTCATAAGTGCATAATAATAAAAGTTATAAGAGCATAAGGCATAAGTCTTGTGACCCTATGCTCTTATGCTCTTATGCTCTTTTGCACTTGTGCACTTAAAAGATAAGAGTCGTTAATGAGTGAATTATTAGATAAGGTCAACAGCCCCGCCGACGTTAAGAGGCTTTCGGTCCCCCAGTTAACGGAATTAGCCGGAGAAATCCGCAGTTTTATCCTCGATTCGGTCAGCAAGACCGGCGGGCATTTAGCGAGCAATCTCGGCGTGGTGGAGCTGACGCTGGCTCTGCATTGTGTCTTCGATTTCAAGATCGACAAACTTCTCTGGGACGTCGGCCATCAATGTTATACCCACAAAATCATCACCGGCAGAAAGGATAAATTCGCCAATCTCCGCCGCGCCGACGGCATCAGCGGCTTTCCCAATCCGGCCGAGAGCGAATACGACCGCTTCGCCGTTGGACACGCCGGGACCGCTATCGCCACCGCTATTGGAATGGCCCTCGGCAGTTTTCATCAGAAAAAGAACGACAAAATCGTTGCCGTAGTCGGTGACGCCAGTATCGTCAACGGCACTTCGTTCGAGGCCCTCAATAACCTCGGGCTTGTCAGGCGGCAGATGCTTATCGTCCTGAACGACAACTCGATGGCAATCGATGCCACGGTCGGAGCCATGGCGAAATATTTCTCCAAAGTCCGCCTGTCGCAGACATACGAGGACCTGCGAAAGACTACAAACAATATCCTGGAGCACATGCCGGTTATCGGCAAAAGCGTCGAGGAAGCTATCGAGCGAATCAAGAGAAGTATCCGAATGGCTCTGCCGGCTTCGCAGATGTTCGAGTCGCTGCGTATTCCCTACTTCGGTCCGGTTGACGGTCACGATATCGGCTCGCTTATCCAGTTGTTCGAGGCTTTGGCCGAGCTGAATCATCCGGCGATTCTCCATGTTTATACCAAAAAGGGCAAAGGCTTCATGCCGGCCGACAAGGGACCGACGAAGTTCCATTCGACAGGACCGTTCAAGATAAACGGTGACACCGTAGAATCGACTTCGACACCCGGTAAGCAAACCTTTACCAAATCGTTCGGAGAACATCTGACCAAATTAGCCGAAAAAGACGAAAGGATTATCGCCCTGACCTCTGCAATGTGTGACGGCACGGGACTGATGAACTTCCGCGAGAAATTCGCCGAGCGATTCTACGACGTCGGTATCGCCGAAAGCGCCGCCGTTGACGTGGCCGCCGGTCTTGCAAGGGACGGTTTACGGCCGTTTGTCTGTATCTATTCGACTTTCCTCCAGAGGAGCCTCGACCAGATTTTCCAGGAAGTGTCACTGCAGAATCTGCCGGTCGTTTTCTGCATCGACCGGGCGGGATTCGTCGGCCCGGACGGCCCCACTCATCACGGACTGATGGACATCGGTTTCCTGCGGATGATGCCGAATATGGTGCTGACCGCGCCGGCCAATGATATCGAAATGAAACTTGTCCTGGAATTCGCCCTCGGCCATGACGGCCCGGTCGTAATCCGGTATCCGAAAGATTTAGTCCATGCGGAATCTTCTAAAGCCGCCTGTAAACGTCCGTTCAAATTAGGCACGAGCGTAACCGTCAAACGCTCGAAGAATTCCCGTTTGGCAATCGTCAGTTACGGCAGCATCTTGACAGAGGCTCTCAAAGCAGCCGAAATTCTGACAAAGCAAAAACTGCCGGTCGATGTGATTAACGGACGGTTCGCAGCTCCCGTCGATAAAAAAATCCTCTCACCGCTGAAAAAGGGAAAAGGCATTATCATCGTCGAGGACCACAGCGTAGCCTGCGGATTCGGCTCGGCAATGCTCGAAGCGGCTGCCGCCGGAAAATATCCGCTAAATGCCGTTCGTTTGCTCGGTGCCCCGAGAACATTCATAGGGCAAAATTCCCGGGGTGCTCAACTTTTGCAAACCGGCATAAATGCCGATACAATAGTCAAGACGGCAAAAGAAATAGCCGGATGATATCCTTTTGTCATGCTGAACGTTAGTAAAGCATCTGGATAACGAAAATGAAATCTTTACCGAAACTTGTTATTTTTGGCGATCCGAACAAGAATGGCGTTAACGAAGCCATCGGGCAGTTCCTCGGCTTCGCTAAAAACAGGGCCGATATCGTCGGCAATTACAGCATTGAGCAACTGGAATTTTCCTGTAGTCAGGAGAAAGTTTCGGGAATCGAAGAGAATCAGAACACAAAAAGTCTCCTGAAAGAATGCGACTTCGCCGTCGTCTTCGGCGGCGACGGCAGCATTATCTCCACGGCAAGGGCGGTCAGTGAAGCGAAGCTGCCGGTCATCGGCGTAAATGTCGGCAAGCTGGGATTCCTGGCGGAATTCAGTGTCGATGAGCTTAAGGATTTTTTCGACCGGCTGACCAACAGAACAGCCCCGATAGACAAACGCATGATGCTCAACTGCAGAGTTTTCGGTTCATCGGAGAGCGAAGACCAAATGGAGACATTCTGTTCCGCCGCCATAAACGATTGTTTTATAACAGCCGGACCGCCCTTTCGGATGATCGAGCTGAAGATTCTGGTCGATGGTCAGCCGCTCGCCGGTTGTGTCAGTGACGGTTTGATTATTTCCACGCCGACCGGCTCAACAGCCTATAATCTCTCCGCCGGCGGACCTATCGTCTCGCCCAAACTGGATGCTATTACTATTACGCCGATCTGCCCACACTCGCTGAGTTTCCGCCCGATTGTCATCGACGCAAACAGCACGGTGGAAGTATTCGGCATCAGAGTCAATGAAGGTACGACGATTTCCATCGACGGCCAGATCTCGCTCAAACTGGAAAGTAACGACGTCGTCAAAATCAAAAAACATGACAGCGATTTTCTGATCGTCAATAATCCGCTCCGCAGCCAGTGGGATACCCTTGCCACCAAACTCAGCTGGGCGGAAAAACCCAAGTATAAGAGAACATGAAAACCCCCAAATAATCCGATTTTTCCCCCTGTCAGCGACACAGTCATCTTGTCGGTCCACTGTTTCACTAGAAACTTTTAGGTCTGATAAAAATAATTAAGTATCGACCTAAAGCACCGCCTCTTATTAGACGATTAAGACAATCGATACAGGTGTTAAAATATGAATAACAACAGGCTATTAATAATCGTTCTCGCTTTGCTCGCTTTCTGCGGCTCAACCGCCCTTGCGGTGCAAAATCCCTCGGTATCAAATCCCGCCGGGGTTACGACAACGCCGCAAAGCTATCTTCGCAGCGGCCTTGTAGATACGTCCGGTACCCTCGATAACAGCGGCAACCAAATAGTCACCGGAAACGTCCGCCGCGGCGCGCACTTCCGCGGGAACGTACCGTATAATTCTCCGTCGAGTTTCAGCTCGACACTCGGCTCGTCATCGTTAAGCTCATTCATGCGGGATTCCGCAGGGGCGGAAGATTTCGGCAGCTATCAGGGAACGACGGTGCGTTCGACTACAGGGACGAGTTATCAGCCTTACAATCTGCCGTCATCGACGGTGACATCTATGTCACCCAACGGCTCCGGCCTGACAACACAGTTAAATACGAAAGCCAATACCGGCTCTCAATATGTCTCCGGCTCACAGAGACAACAGTCATACGCATCGACCGCGGAGAATCAACCGTCTGTTTATTCACAGGGCACATCCGGCCAGAATCCTACGCTGTGGCAGCTGTATAATTCGGGACTCGCGGGCGTGCAGTCTCAAATCGATACGTCGAGCGAGCCCCCACAGCTATATTCGTCTCCGCGAGTTAACGAGCAGCACCAGCAGGAACAAAACACGAACCAAAACCGATGGAGCAATCCATCACTTTCGGAAAGCAATACATCAAAACAATCGGAAACACCGCAGTACAACATGCAGCAAAGCCAAGGCCAAACGAATCAATGGCAGACGGAATCCACGGTCACTACAAATCAGACGGTCCCGACATATACACAACAACATATCCCATCCATAAGTGAATCGGCCGCCACGGGGATGCAAAATCCTCCGACAGCCTATCGGCCTGCCAATACCGAAGTGTCCAGCGGACAGCGGACAGCTTACAAACTGAACGCTGAACGCTATACGCTGAAAGCTGATCATCAGGGACAGGATACTCAAAATACGGCGCAGGACACGAAAACAACCGAAGCTATTGCGAATATCCAAAGGCAGCTCGACGACCTTATCCGGTCCATAGATACCCGCCTGGAAAGTCCGGCGGATTACACATCTCAATATTCGACGACTGTTCAGGATGCAGTAACCCCTCAAACGGGTATATCATACCAGAGAGGCCAAGGCAGCAGGGATTTTTCCGTACAGAGCAGCAGCCGCTTACACGAATTGATAGACTCGTCCGACGGTTCGCAAATGCAATCATCCCAAAGTAATACTTCCACGCCGGCGAGCCTGAGCCGGATGTCACAGGAGCAAATTCACACCCAGGCCAAACAGATAATGGGCCAGCACACAGACTACCCTTCGGCGGTGAGCTCAGGGCCGAACTACGAAACTTATTCACAGTCGAAATACGACCAGCTCTGCCGGGCGGCCGAAGGTCACCTCGGCATCGGCAGGTTTTATCAGGCGGCGGACGCATATACCTTGGCTGCGATTTACAATCCGGACGATCCGCTGTGTTATGCCGGCAGAGGTCACGCCCTTTTCGCAGCAGGTGAATATGTCAACAGTGCACTGCATTTAATCAGAGCCATCGAGATCGACCCGGAATATGTCAACACCAAGATCGACCTTGCAGAATTGCTCGGCGGTCCCGAAGACCTCGATAAAAGGATTGTCGAGTTGAATAAGTGGCTTCAGAAAAGCAATGCCCCCGGCCTCGGATTTCTTTTAGGCTACGTCTATTACAGGCAGGGCCGATTCAACGAGGCCAGGATGGTTATGGATGTTGTCATGCAGGAAATGCCGCAATCAAGAGCGACCATAGCCCTGAAAATGGCCATTGACTTCAAGCTGCAAACTCAAAAATAACAAGGTCATAAGGGCATAAGTTGTAAGTGCCTAAAGTTAAAAGTGTCTAAAGTTGTATTCGAATTTTTCTTTTTTAATTTTAGCTCACTTTAGTCACTTTAAGTACTTTAGTTCACTTCTGCTCCTGTGCACTTGTGTCTTTTTGAGATGTACTACCCCCTTTTTTTCCATATCAGTTGTCCTGATATAAGTTCATAAGTTCTGCATTTAACGATAGTCACAGTAGCTGGAATTTTATAATTGACGCTTTAACCTGTATTTTGGATGATAAGTGTGTCACTTTTGCATATTACTCATTTTCTTTACTGTAGTAATGAGGATAGGAGACCATAGCGATGTATAAAATTAAATTTGTTTTGTGTCTTTTTGCTTTGTTCGTTTCATCAGGTTGTGCTCCTGATCTTCCCAGTCCGAGAGAAACATATTCAACACGCACTGATTCTCGTTCTTGGAAAGCAGTTTATCGTGAAATTTTAACTGTAACGACCGAACCTCCCGGTGCTAAGATTTATATTGAAGGAGCAACAAAAAATTATGTAGGTACATCACCAACAGTAGCAACTTTGAATGCTGGTAAGTTTAGGGTAACACAAACAGGAACATACCAAGAACTTGTATCTTATGGATGGTACAGTCAAACCCCGGACCGTCAAAGGGTAAGCGATACAGATTGGAATGGTGCCCTTAAATTTGATGGTTTTGTATCTTCCGGCGGTTGGACTATTAGAGCCGTATTAGATGGATATAAGATTTCAAAAACAGAGTTGGAAGATGGCTATACTGAACCTTTTATAGAAGCGTTTGAAGAACTCAAAGTTACTGAGGAGGGCAAACTTTCTCCAGACACAATCACTGGTGAAAATTCGATACTTATTGTTTTGGAACCATTGCCTTAAAAGGAAGTTTCATCCGAAGTTGCTCAACCACAACAGCAGCAACAGCGGACAGTTGTTATTCCGGGTAATCAGAGTGGAACTGCATCAGAAACTGAAAAGGTCGGGAAGGTTATGGACGTTATCATGCAGGAGATGCCGCACTCAAGAGCGACCATAGCCCTGAAAATGGCCATCGATTATAAGCTAAAAAGCAAATAATACTGCCTCTGTGCCTTTAGTTCGTCCGTCGTCCCTCGTCTCTCATCTATCGTTTTTCCCCTCAGGGGAAGCTCCCCCTATGGGTAAGGCGGACACCTTTAATTGCCCTATTATTAATTATATGCTGATGGTACTATTTTAGTATTTCTAATATATCTAATAATTGTTCTATCTGTTGTTATAAGTGGTGCATTAAGTGCCATCGCAGAAGCCAAAATTAATCGATCATGAAGGTCATGTTCTTCCATCGTGCCTCCAATTTCAAGAAGGTTTTCAAGTACCTCTCGGTCTATTGGCCTTATCTCAATGTTTGGAGACTGCGTTATAGGTTGAAAAACTTCATAAAAAAACCTTCGACAGAATTCCTCTGACATTAACCACTTCTCATATATCTCAATAAATACTACTGTTGGAATGCTTAATCTAATAGACGTTTCCCTTGAAAAGAGTGCTTCTTTAATATTTATCATTACATTATTTGAAAGAGGTTGTAGCTTGTTATACTTGTTTGAATAACGAAATACACCATCAAAAAAAGATATCACTGCATTCGTATCAATAACGTAGAGATTTCGCATAATCGAACCCACTTAGTCCTTCCTGAATTTCCACTAATGCATCATCAAGGGTCTGAAATTCTGACCTTTGGTGATGGAGTAAGTAATCGACAAACTGATCTCCACCTTCTTGAATTTCAAAAGCAAGAATGTCATTAAGACCGTAAATTTTCTCGATTTTCTTTTCTCCTTTGGTATCCTTATCTATATGACGTGCAACAAAAATATTATGGCAGACAAGCAAGATTTCCCAGCCCCTAGCCAATTCAATCATTAAAGTCAGATTGGTATCTAAATAATCTCCCTCCTCCACAAGATAAGAAAGAAACTTCGCAACCTCTAACACTGTTAAACAATGGCACTTCAATCCTTAATCTCCCTTTGCCTTCTTTATCAAATCTGTTGCGTCTGGATCATCAATTGTAGGCTCCTGTTCAGAGCTACCATAAGCTTGGCCTTCTACTTTATCACGAACAAACTGTTCATCGATAATTGTCCGATCAGGTTCATCTGCCGCCTTCTCTAATAGATCCCAACAAGCACGTAGAATCTTAGCAGCATTGTATTCATTAATTTCTGCAATTATTGAAATAGCCTCGGCTTTGAAAGGTACAAGATCATTAATGCTCGTTTGATTAACACGATAGGCATCAAGATATTTTTTAAGTAAAAGAGTCACATGCTCACGAGAAAGCTTTTCAAAGGCAATCCAGTGAGAAGATTCAATCTTTGGAGTAATTGGGTATCTATTACCAAGACCAGAAGAACTCCAAGCCTCATTTATTAATTGAGGCACACCAGCATGAAGTACTAAAAGCATATTGTAAAAACCTGTATGCGCACTTGTATATGGTCCATCAAGAAGAGCTGATCGTAACTCTATCGCAAAATCCTTTCGCTGTCGACTACTTTGAAAATCTGGAATTCTTTCAAAATCATCAACTAAAATATATGCGCCATTAAATCCGGCTGCAGAGAACATATGAACTAAATGTGAAAACACGAACTCTAAACGAGGCCTCCCTTTTCGGACTGTCTCATAATAGTAATCATGGAAATCTTTTGCAGTTACGAATGGTTTGATTAAGAACTGACTACCCGTCATGAGAGGAAAGTCGTTTGGCAAAGATTGTAAGTATGGATTTTTGTGAATTTCTGCTGTAAGATTTATATTGTCAACTTTTTGCTCTCGAAGCCAACCTTCCGAGTTAATTCTTTTTACTATATTATCCTCGTCTTGTACAAGGTCAAGAAAGTCTTTTCCTGGATATAAATTTGTAGCAGCTGACAAGCGTAAACTTGCTAAAGAAAAATCAATTATTCCTGAACTTATCATTGATTCAAAAATTAAATCAACAAAACCAGGGAAGGTTTTTGTCCTTCCTCCTGGTTGAGGTACCACATAAATCGCAAAACATTTGTTGAGTTCATCAGAGATATCTAAGCAATAGTCATTATTAATGTACTGGGCAAGATTCACAAGAAATGCAGATTTTCCATTCCCCCGGCCTATATATGATTTGTCACATATATAACCTAGCCGAAGACGATTTCGATCAGACTGTGGTTTCTTGAGATAAGCATCTTTTACCAAATTAAATTCTTTAGTGCGAATTTCGCTTTCATAAATTCCTCCATTGATACGCCTATCAGTTGAGTACTTATTAACTGGCTCTGTTGGAAATGGATTCTCAGTTAAATAGAAGCGTTCGTACCGACCATTATCATCTACTGATGGCTTGTCCTTTGGCCTTCTCAGTAATTTACTCATATTTTTTGTCTCCTTTTGTTACATCGATTGCAATAATGTTCCTGTAGCTTCCATCCACCATCACAGGCTCCTGCTTTAGATACATTGCGTTTGTTTCTTCCGGCAATCTGTCCACCTCTAGAGAAATTCTGATTCGTAATTCTCCTTGTAGATTCAAACGGTACACTTCATTAAGCAGTTTCTCAAAAGTCTGTGCAGATATTTTTAGTGCGTAGCAAACTGTTTCTCGTAAAGCAGGTAGATTGATAAAGTAATTTTGATTCATCTTTCGTATATTAAAATACTTCTTTACTAATTCGTCCACAAACTCGTCTTTAAACCTTTCGATTACGGGTTCGTGAACAAACATTTTTTTATTGTCTTCATAATTATAGATTGCTTTAAAATCTTCAGATTCCGTCTGAGTCATAACAACTGCCGTAGGATAAACAAGCTTTCCATTGGTAAATGGATAAGACTCGGTTACATTAATCA
>Ga0272441_10000432_pt1 | contig 96147 bp, 95 predicted proteins | sample SSMProp6N_FD_193582 | JGI IMG/M metagenome (GOLD analysis project Ga0272441, IMG submission 193582) | Marine sediment archaeal communities from Little Sippewissett salt marsh, Falmouth, MA, United States - SSM-Prop-6N | ecosystem: Environmental > Aquatic > Marine > Wetlands > Sediment ... | reverse complement strand
CTGTAACCTTTTCTCTCAGCAGAATTCCAATATATATGATAACCAGGCATATTACGAAGATGAGGTGGAACTTGCTCTGGTAAAGCTTTTATCTCCTGCAAACAAAGAACATCAGGTGATTCAACTTTAAACCAATCAAATAACCCTTTTCTATCAGCAGCACGAATACCATTAACATTCCATGAAATCAGTTTCATCTAATAGAAGCATATGCTTAACAAGCTGATAAGATTAATGAAAAGATAAAAAAACAAGACGTCCAGTAAGGAAAGTAGTTGAATATTCCAAATAATCTAAAAATTATGCGCAAAAAGGCGGTCTTAAAAGAAAATAACCTACCTCTATTGCATTATCAAGAGCTTCATCCAAACTCCTGATTTTTTTGAAAATGGGAAGATCTTTATTCAAACTCTTTTTATTCGAAATATATTCTTCGACTTTTCCATAATAAACAAGATAATAATCAATATATCTCGTTGTCTTTAAACTATGTCGATGTCTTATTAAAATTTTATAAGCAATATTTATTATGTCCTGATTTTTCCTTATATAAATTTTCTCAGATTTTTTGGGTTTTCGATCTACAATACAGTCCTTAAAATCTTTATCATTTGGATTTGGGTATGCATAAACAACGTCATTTCTAATATCTGCTTCTTCTATAATTCCTAACTTTTCCATTTTTTTAATGTAATATGAAGCTTTTTGATATGATATTTCTAATTCCTTACTTATCTCTATTTTAGAGAATGCAATAGAAAAAAGTAAGTAAATAAATATTTTACAAGCAGTTTCTTTTCTTAGAAAATTGAGTATTTGTTTTTCTTTTTTACCAACTTTTTTAGAAATATAAATATATTTACATTTTTCTCCAGATTTTTCTTCTATCAATCCTAGTTTTTTAAAACATTTGAGATGATAATTAAGAGTTGTTTTAGGAATTTGCATTTTACGAGATATTTCTCGGACATGTAAACCAGGATTTTTATTGAGGTAATCATAAATCTTTCTTCTCATCTCTAAGTGTAATATGTTTTTTTTAGATATCATCTAGATTTTTGTCTCCTGAACATAATTTTATTTTTTGTTATAATATTCACTTTGCTATTTTTTATATAAATAATTTGTTGTTATTAACTTAATATTATCTCATCATTGTTTGTTATTTGATTAATCATTATTTTATTCATAAGCCCATACTCCTTTGACTCTTCCATAGCAGTGTGTATAAATATGACCGTCCTCAGGTATCCAAGTAGTAGCCCCAATAAACGTAGCAAATTCTATATATGTGTTACCATCATAATTTATAATAAAATCTATTCCAGGTATTTCATGTGAGCTGATTATAAATTTACCTTCTATTAATTCCAATCTAATGCCTGGCTCTCCTCGCCCCAATATTCCATGTCCAAAATAGAAAACAAATGCAACATTATCACGGAGTGGCAGAAGTGGGATATTACATATTCTATGAGAAAAACCTCCCGATGCCTTAGAAAGTAAACATTTCCCATCCAATGTTATCTCAGCTTCGTTAAACTCTAAATAAGGTTCAGATAAAACATTAAATTTTTCTTTAGAATCTCTATTAAAAATTTCTATACTCGCCTTCAAGGAAGTGCACGCTAAACCCATGAATAATAAAACTATTAAAATTACTATTATTGTTCGCATATGTAATATATTTCTAAGAATTATAGTTTATAAATTTTATAGTCCAATTTCAGCAATTATTACACAAAAGGTGGTCTTAATCAACTAAACAATTTGTTAAGTTATCTTCCCCCCCACATAACTAATGTTTTTATAAATTTCTCAAAGGACTAATTTAAAAAATAAGCTTTTGCATCAGCGGCAGTTGGCGGCTTTTCAAATTCCTCTGTTTGATTATATTCAACTAATCTTATTGAATAAAACTCATAATAACCCATTCCGTTGGATGCTTCAAAATACCAGCTCCAACCATCAGAAATATCAATATCAGACTCATAAAAAGTCCAATTATTCCAAGTAGAATTATCCTCAGAATATCTATAATATAAGTCTAAAGAAATTATTCCATCAGATAATTCTGAATTTCCAAAAATTGTAATTTGTGAAGAGGTCTGATTGTAAGGATAAATATCACATGCCTGACTAGGCCCATAAACAGGGGGAAGATCGTTATCTGGAACCTTTTTGGAAACCCAAGCTACATGCCTCCTAACCAGACAATGATTATATTGTTCACTATAAGAAGAAATGTTAGTCCAATAATGTAGTCCATCCCATAGTTTATTGGTTTTTGTTTCTTTTGCATTAATTATTTCTCCACCCCACCAGACTTTAAACTCAGGATGACCTGTTGAAAGAATTATTCTTGCCTTATTTTCATTAGGATATGTCTCCATGGTCATTATTGGTTTTCCTGCATTATGAGTTTCAATAATTTTACCTGTACATTCCCAATCAGTAGCCATGTAATGGATCCAGCTTAGTGAATCAATAAAGTTAAAACCATTAACCCTTGCTTTTTGAAAACCTTTTAAGAATCCCTTCAAACCACCAGTATATTTCCATTCATAAATATCAGTAGAAGAATTTTTTGATATATTCAAATCAGGGTAATAACCAAGAACCGTAAGATTACTACTGGACTTAGCATTAGGTACTTCTAAAATGCCCCCTCCAATCCAGCGCATGCGTCTAGTGACACCTACAAAATCATCAAATATAGGATTATTTTTGTTTATTTTAATATCAATCGGAACCCCGCAAAACCTGATATCTTTAGACATGTTATTGTCAGAAAAATAAACATATGCAGCAATTCCAACCGGATCATTAATAATATGAGGAAGAAATGGTGAATGAGAGTTAACATTTTCTATTTTTGCATTTGATAAACCAACGTTTGATGCTTTGATTACTCTTTCTACTAAATTTTTTGGTTTACCATCAATTTTTCCCATAATATAGGAGCCATAGCAGTAACCAACATACCCTCCGCCGCTTTTGATAAAATCCCCGATATTTTTCTTCCAAAGAATCAACTTAACTGGTTTTAAAAAAAGGTTTTTTGCAAGATATTCCCCATCTGAAGCAGGAATAATTAACAGATCATATTTATCGGTGGTTAATCTCCCCTGCAAGATATCATTTTTGGTGATAAAAAAACTGTTAAATCTATAAAGCTTGTTTCCACCCATCCATTGATAATTATTAAAATCCTCAATAAGAGGCGGGACAGTAGAAAATGGCGTGTTGCTGTTAGAAATAACTGCAATATTAATATCAACAATCATATTTTCAGTATTACAGAAAAATTCTACATTTTCACAATTTTTAACATCTGCAAAAACCACATTGGAACTTAAAATTATAAACGAGATAACTATCATAATTAAAGAGTTAAAATTCATCATATAACAGAACATTTTCCTTTGAAAGTATATAAATTTTTTAGACCAATTTCAGCAATTATTACACAAAAGGTGGTCTTAATCAACTAAATATGATGTAGAGTTTATACTCTCACTACATGTAACTAATGTCTAAATAAATCTCTCAAAGGACTGATTAAAAAAATAAAAAGATAAAAAAATAAGACTTTCAGCAGAGAAACTAGTTGAATCTGCTGAATGTTCTTGTAAAGTTATATCTCCAATATATACTTCTACATGGTATTCTATGAGTCAGATGCACAGTAAGCTTTTTTGGTTCTATTATCCATGAGAAAGCTGTTCTAACTTTATAATCTCTACTATAGTGACAGCAAATATCTGCATCATCTGGTTTAGCTGGATCAAATCCTCCCTCATGATCTCGCATTATATTTTTACATACTTCCAGAGTTATATTGCCATAATTTTTTTCTAAGAGCTCACGAAGTCTTTCTGTTTTTACAGGAGAAGTATAGCATTCCTCAGGATATGAAGAACCTGTTAAATTTGGATCCAACCAAAGATGATGATAGCCATGCCATAAAATCCCAGCAGGAGCGCCTGTAATACCAGTAGAATTACCAAAAACTGTAGCAATATGACTATGAGATTGTTCTATCATGAGAATACCACCTTCCTTGTCACACCATACAGTACTTGCATAATCCCAATGATTTGGATAAGATCGGTCTTTATTGGCCGCTCTTTGACTTTTCTTCCAAAAATTTGCTACTTCAGATACGTTCGCACATGTCATCATCGTTTCTCTTTCTAAAACATATGTTGGTATGCCATCCCCTTCATCAATGCATCTGCTTTCGTTTTTTGTTAGTGAAGTATATATTGCACCCCAACCAAGCCCTTTTTCATTTATTAAAAAAACCTCCTGCAATACAGGTATGCCAAAATAAACATATTTGTATCCTGAAGATACATGTTTGATATGAGGATAATTACTAAACAAACTATAATAAAATGTAGTTAAAAACAATAAGGGTTGTTCGTAATCCCAATTTTGTGTTAAAAATGTATCATCATTCTTTGTTGCGGGGTTTGTAGAAGCAGTTACAGAACAATGATTCTTGAAAAGATAGGATATATAATGTTGAATTTCTAATAACCTCTCAATTTTTATACCAATGCTGTCAGATAATCCTCTTAATTCTTCAAGAAAGTCAGGACAATATTTCTCAAGAGAAATTATTCGACCATCAATATCTTCTTTGATAGAATTATCATTTTTTATAAAAACAAATAGTAAATCCAATATCTTATATCCTAGACGATAAAGTTTACCTGCTTTAAAGCCGTAATCATATGGCGAAGATGCTTTGATATAAACTATTGACCTATCAGAATAATTTCTTAGAGAGATATCTTTATTGTCTATTAGCAGACCATCTATTGCAGGTATGAAAGAAACTGACAGCAATAATAAGGCACCAATCAATGTAAGTGTCTTTTTAGGATTCATAATGTTAACCAATATAATATTATACTTAACATTATATAAATCTTATAGCCCAATTTTCTAATATTTCTGAATAGAAGGATAAAAAAAAGTAATATCTAATAAATAAATTATACATAAGAGATAATGAACTAACCAAGGGGCTCTGGTGGGGCGCCTTCAGGCAATGCCGGCTGAATATCTGGTATTTCCCAATTATGAAGATTTTCAATATTAACAAGTAAATACATAAAAACAGGTAAAGTAGTTTTCATCCAATGAACAAGATTATCATGTTTTCCACCACCTGCACCTGGCTCATAGTCTGTTGATAATATTTCAAACGTAAATGAAGGAACTCGGAATTCTTTGAAAAACCAATCAGTTGCTGTACCACTTGCATAATAACTTATTGGCTTATCTTCATATTCTGAATTTTTACTGACCCGCTCTTTAACACAATTATACACTTTTTTCTCCTGCTCTGACATTTCAAAAGGTGTTTTAAAACAACTCCAAGGAATACTAAACAGATGCATAGCAGTATGACAGTTCACATAAAAAGAAAAACCATGGTTGTCAACTTCTCTCATAAAATCTCTAAGAGCTCGAGTTTCAGGTTCTGAAAAAGCACGACGCCCACAATTAGTAAGAAATGATGGAAAACCTGGTAACCATTTATGCAAACGTGGGAAAAACATGTAACTAATCTTTACTCTGCCAAAAAGCTTTCCTAAAGGAATACTACTTCCTCTTATCCTACCGAAATCAACATCAAAATTACGATTCAAATCTATTCCATTATCATTGAAACGATCATCTGCATTCCTAGCATCAGGGTTCAATAAAGGAACAATATAAATTTTATTGCCATCTAAAAGATTTGTAATAGTTGAATTTAAATCATAATTTATAAGAAGATATTCCGCCAGATATAAACAAGCCTCACCTGCCTCCCATTCACATCCATGAATACATCCATCTATTAGACAAGAAAATTTACTTTTTACTGAACTCTCGTTTGTAATACAAATGCACCATATGTCTTTATCAAGAACACTCTTTCCAATAACGGAGATATCAACCAAATTAGGATAATTATCATTAAAATAATTAACCATATCAATAGTTTCTTCATAATTATGGTATCCACCATCATTCCAATCAGGTAGGACCGAGGGCTTATCTATACAAGTTTCAACTATGCTCTCTTTTCGCATTCTACTATTTTCATCCTCCTCAATACACCCAGAAAAAAGCACAACTAACAATACACTGCTCAACAAGATAGCTAACAGAGGATACAATCTTTTATTATTCATTTTATATAGCCAGTATTATTTTCATATGTATATTTAATTATTGTTTAGATGATTTAATAAAAATAAAACGCATAAAGAATAAGAACAAATAATGGTGAGAACCATGAAACATGTACATCATACAGAAGTAAAATTAGAAGAACCAAAAGAACAAGGAATAAAAGATGTAAAAGTCAGATGGCTAATCTCAGATAAAGACGGGGCAAAAAACTTTGCCATGAGGCTCTTTGAAATACAACCCAATGGACATACGCCTCTACATCAACATGACTGGGAACACGAAGTCTTTATACTAGAAGGAAACGGAAAAACCAAAAACAAGAAAGATGAAAAAAATTTCAAACAAGGCGACGTATTTTTTATTCCCCCTATGGAATGGCATCAATTTGTAAACACTGGAGAAAAAACATTGAAACTTCTATGTCTAATACCCTACAGATAACCTTTTCAAAAATAATATTTATGTCAGAGGTACATCTTTCCTAAGGTCATCCTTCATTTTTTTACCCGTTTTTTTCTCCCACTCCTTAATAGGAATAGAATGTTTATCACGGATTTTATCACCAATACCAAGACCATTATATGCACAGAAAGGTACTATGCCCTCAAGCGTTGTATAATGTATAACACATCTCTGTAACCGGTCAACATTCAAGTTGAAAGCATCCTGGAACCACATTGAGCCGACGAAAAGACTCTTATAATGGAAACCACGAAGTGAATCATAGCTGCCACCAATAGCTGCATCTTTAAGGAGTTTTTTCAAATTAAATCCTTTTGGAGCTTTATCATAATAAACAAAATTATCAATGTTTTTAAGAAAAGCAGATGCAATACGAAGTTTTTTCAAAGGACCTTTAATCTCACTTTCTTTATCAATGAACTCTAACAAACCATCCACATCAATGAAACGAGTCACAGGTATGATTCTATCGTCATCCACAAAGATATAAGTCGCGCCACCGCAACCAGGATGAGCAGTAAACTCTACTTGTGTTTCACCTTTAAGCAACTCAATAAGTTTTGAAACAGGGAAAACAAAAGGAACAGGGTAAAAATCATCACGTGAAATCTGACAATCAAATTCTTTTTCAATTTCTTCCATCATTCTAACATAGTCAACTCGTTGTTTATCACGTTTTTCATCCTTAATTTTAGTTATGCGCCCACAGAAAGACACGGGTTGAAAATTTACACCACGTACAATATCCATATTATCAAGAGCAAAACGAATGATTTTACCAGCTTCATGAATATTTTTGTCACCAATCAAAACGGGTACAAGAACACACTTTAAATTTGCTTTTCTTAGGTTTTTAATAGCCTTTTTATTCTTATCAATCCAAGGATTAGTTTTTTTAGTTACGCCATCAAAGCTCATATAGATTGTGTTAACCATTCCTTCTTTAAGCTGCATACAAAAATCAGGGTCATCTGCAAGTTTTATACCATTGGTATTAACTTGTACATGTGAAAAACCCAATTCTTTCGCCATATGCACAATATCAAGCAAGTCATCTCGAATTGTGGGCTCTCCACCTGTTATCTGAAGGGCTTTGGAGCCTATCGGTCTCTCATTACGAGCCTGAATTAACATTTTCCTTATTTGCTCAATAGTTGGCTCGTAAACTTTCCCAGATGCACCAGCATTCATGAAACAATAACTGCAGCGAAGATCACATCTATTTGTCAAAAGTAGATTTGTTAAAACACTCTGCGACTTATGCTCATCATAGAGGGCAGGTTCATCAAAAACCTTTGTTTTTACATCAGGGGCAGGTTTACCTGTGACTACATATTTCATCCATCTTTTATAGAGGTTATAATCATTGAAGTAAATATCTTTGAAAGACCCATGCTTATCACATTTCTTTGTGATCCATACTTTTCCACCATCTTCAACTATTAAAGCAGGTATCTTACGTATCTTTCCTTCCTTGTAGCATGCTGGGCAGACAGAATATGTTTTCTCCAATTCTTTCATATTTCACCATACCTATAAGCCAAGTGGGTTAACGGGATGTCTAAATATATTGTTCTATAAAGCTTTAACTGTCTTTTTTAAGAATAGATTTATATTATATAAGGATATAAACCCGAAATTATGTGTTTAGCTATACCTGGGAAAATCATTAATATTGATAAAAACAAAGAACACGCAACTGTTGACTATGGAGATGGTACTAAAAGAAAAGCAAACATCACACTTGTTGATGTTAAAAAAGGAGATTTTGTAATAGTCCACGCAGGCTTTGCAATAGAAGCCCTCAATGAAAAAGAAGCGCAGAAAACACTTGATCTATTCAGAGAAATGCTATCCAATGAGGAGGAAAACTAAATTGTTTTCATTAAAAGACAAACAATTAGCTAAAGAGATTATATCAAAAATAAAAAAAATAGACATAACTCTGAGATTTATGCATGTATGCGGGACACATCAAGATACATTAGTAAAAAACGGTTTAGACGTACTACTCAAAAAATGTGGCATTGAAATAGGACAAGGACCCGGATGCCCAGTTTGCGTTACAACACCAACAGAAATAGAGGAAATGCTCTTACTAGCAAAATCTGGTAAAACCGTTACAACATTTGGAGACATGATGAAAGTCCCCGGTGAAAAACAATCACTAAGCAGCATGAAAACCGAAGGATATGATATCAGAACTGTCTACGGTATAGAAGACGCAGTTGACATAGCTAAAAAAAACAAAGATAAAGAAGTTGTTTTCATGGCTGTAGGTTTTGAAACCACAGCACCAACTACAGCAGCAGTTATGCTAAAAGATCCGCCCCGTAATTTTTCAATTCTCAGCTGCCATAGGACCATACCAAACGCACTAAAAGCAATACTTGACATGGGCGAAATAAAGATAGATGGCTTAATTGAACCAGGACACGTCTCAACAATAATTGGAACAGAACCTTATGAGTTTATTTCAAAAGATTACCATGTCCCTCAGGTAATAGCAGGTTTTGAACCCATCGATTTACTAATGAGCAGCTGGATGCTTTTTAAACAAATTAAAAACAACGAAGTATTCGTTCAAAATGAGTACACACGCGTAGTAAATAAAGAAGGAAATATAAAAGCCAAAAGGGCAATAAAAGAGGTATTTGAACCAGAGGACAAAAAATGGAGAGGATTCCCCACCATACCTAAATCCGGTCTTAAACTTAATAAAAAATTTGAGGAGCATAATGCCAGTAAAATTTATGAAGACGAACTAAAAGAAATTAAAGACAAAGATTACACTGAACCAAAAGGATGCCGATGCGGCGAACTACTAAGAGGATTGGCAACACCACAAGAATGCAAATTATTTGGAAAAAAATGCACACCTGATAACCCCGTTGGTCCGTGCATGGTAAGCATAGAAGGCAGTTGCAACATCGAATACCGTTATTTACAAAAATAATACTAAAAGACAAGTTTGATAAGCCTTTAAACAATTACATATTTTTAGAATTCCAACTATAACCGGAGGAATTTAACATAACTAAAAACAATGAGAGAAAAAAAGAATTAGACCGTCTGCGGAATGAATGGAGAAAGAAACATAGAATACTAAATGGAAAAATCATCTTATGGCCTGACAAACCACCTGAACATGTTAACGCCCGTGCTAGCAAAACATATAACTGGTTCTGGAAAAAAATATTACTAGACTCAAAACAACATGACATCCCTGCAGTCATAGCACATTTAAAAGAACAAATTAACGCCGAAAATGATCCTAAAAAAATAAAAACATATCGTACCATGATCGGAATGGCAGAAGACGCATATCAACTAAAGAACCTGGAAGATATCATGGATTTCGACACAGAACTACTATACGAAAAAAAACCAGTTTATAACTCAGAAACAGGTATAATCTACAAAGATGGAGATATTTTCACAACTGATTACAACGAAGAAGAATCAGAGATTATTTTACGAGATGTAGAAGGAGTAATCATTGATAGACTTAGCTCCGGTAACGGAAAACAAAACAAATCCCCAAGGAAAATAAGAAATAATGTCTACAAAAACTGGGACTACACAGAAGAAACATAGGATTCGCCAACATATATTATAATGAGGACTTTTGTTTTTTGATTTTTAACACACTAGATTACAATCTATTAGAATATTTTTTACCCAGTTTTTCAATACTATACCCTGCATGATAGAAACAAAATATGAAGACATCATAAAAAAACTAAAAACAATGGCCAAACCTGAAAATGTAAAAGGAATGGCAAGATATGGCATCAACCCAAAGAACAATCTAGGAATATCAATATATGAACTAAGACTACTCGCAAAAGAAATCGGCATTAACCACAAGCTTTCTCTACAATTATGGAAATCAGGCATACACGATGCACGACTACTATCTATTTTTATCGCAGACTCGGCACAAATAACTGAAGAACAGATGGATTCATGGGCTAAAGATTTTGACTCATGGGACGTATGCGACCAAGCATGTACCAGTCTATTTGATGCAACAACACATGCACACAAAAAAGTTTTTAAATGGAGCAAAGACAAAAGAGAATTCGTCAAACGCGCTGCATTTTCAATAATCGCTGGTCTAGCAGTCCATGACAAAAAATCTGATGATGAACAATTCATAAAATTTTTACCAATAATAAAAAGAGAATCAACAGATGATAGAAATTATGTAAAAAAAGCAGTTAACTGGGCACTTCGTAACATAGGTAAAAGAAATCTAAATCTAAATAAAAAAGCAATTAAAACCGCAAAAGAAATAAAAAAGATTGATTCGAAAGCAGCCCACTGGATAGCAAACGACGCTCTCAGGGAATTAACTAGCGGAAAAATACAAAATAGATTTAAAAAATAAAGAAGAATAATTAAATCATAGAGATAAATGAACAGTTTTATTGACTTATTGCACCTTCAGGGCACTCATCTACACAAGTACCACAGTCAATGCATTCATCCTCATTAACCACTGCTTTATCTTCTACTTTTATTGCATCAACTGGGCATACTTCAGCACATGAGCCACATGCAGTGCATTTTTCTTTATCTATTGTTACTGCCATAACCTATAACCTCATTGGGCAGGGAATACAAGTTTCCATATTTATTTTTTACCGAAAAAAAGATTATTTTCTATTCTTACTCAATTTTTTATTTGCAATAGTATTTGTTATCCTAAAATAAAGATAAACAACTAATAATTCAACCGCAAAAATCAATAAAAAATACCCAAACGCCGAGACAACCTTCAGTAGATCATTTGAACTTGTAAAATCAAGCCCAAGAGTAATAAAAAGTGAGCCAAGAAAAGGAATGAACATTCCAATTAAAATAAGAACTAGAATTTGTATAAGATCTCTATTTTTACCCATAACATCCACCAGATTACAATCATCATTATTAAAACTTATTAGATAGCCTATGACCAATTATAGCATTTTGACCAATAGCTATACAGCCATCACCATTTGGAACTCTATTATGAACAACAAGCTCAAGATTTGATTTATTAACCTGTTTTTCAACCATCTCAACTATTGGAATATCATAAGTAACTCCACCTGAAAGCCCTATGCTTTTAACATTTTTTTCTTCAGCAAAATCAATAGCAATAGATGTTAACTTATCAACAATTGTTTTTACAAGAGAATGAGAATAATCTGCTTTGTCTCTGTCTGATAAAGTTTTTGGAATCATCTCATCAAGTTGTCTAAATAAATCAACAGTACTAACAACACCATCTTTAACATCACATTCAAAACTATGTTTTGGTTTGCCCTTAGTTAGATATTTCTCCAATTTCATCGCAGGCTCACCATCATAAGTTCTTTGACAACAAATACCAAGATAACAAGAAAGAGCATCAAGAACTCTACCAAGGCTACTAATCCTTGGTGACTTATCCATCAATTTTGTAAGAATCTTTGCATCATTACCTTTGAAGAATATTTCTTTATCAAATTTTTTGAAAATAGCAAAAACAAGACGACGAGGATCACGAGTAGCTACATCACCACCAAGGAGCGGAATATATTCAAGATGACCTATCCTCTTAAAATCTTCAAAATTAGAATAAAGAACCTCTCCACCCCAGAAGTTACCATCATTGCCATAACCAAGACCATCAAGAGCAAGTAAAACACATTCATCAAGTTCCTTCTCAACCAACAATGATGCTGCATGAGCCCAGTGATGTTGAACTTCAAAAAGAGGGGATGAAAAATCCTCTGAAAACTTTTTTGCTAATTTCCTAGTCTCATAACCAGGATGTAAATCCATAACAACAGCATCAACACTAGGCTTATTCATAGTAAGACCAATCAAATGAAGCAATGCCTCCTCAAGAAATACCAAGGTTGAATAATATTTAGAATCCCCAATATACTGTGTAGCAAATATATGACTATCGGATGAAAAAGCACCACAAATATTCTGACCAGCACCTACACTCAAAATATTTTTATCGTAACCAACTGGCAAAGGGTCAGGTACATACCCGCGAGATTTACGAAGGAAAAAAGTATTACCTTTCCAAACACGAATAACTGAATCATCAACTCTATTCGGGATGGCACGATTATGCAGAAGATAATAATCCGCATTAATTGAAAAAGCCTCCTCATCGCTAGTAATCATTGCCTCTCCAGGGATATTAGACGAAGTCATAACAAGAGACTCAGATTTCATATGACTAAATAAGAGATAATGAAGACCAGTATAAGGCAAAAAAATACCTAATGTATCCAGACCAGGAGATGCATTTTCTAATTTTTTCTTTTTAACTAAAACAATTGGACGTCTATTAGAAATAAGAAGTTTCTCCTCATCATCAGTTATCTCACTATATTTTCTAGCTGTCTCAATATCTTTAACCATTACCGCGAATGCCTTCTGAGGTCGACCATACCAATCTCTAAATCGAGGTATCTCATCGATATTACAACAAAGATGCATACCACCCCACGACTTGATTACACCTATTTTCCCAGCATCCATATTATTCGCAAAAAGCTTTACAGCATATTTAGCTCCAAGATCTCTCTTATCGCCATCATATAAACGATAAATCGGCCCACATGCAGGACAAGAAATAGTTTGTGCATGATAACGACGATTCAAAGGATCTGAATATTCATCTTTACAAAGAGTACAAAGTGGGAAAGCATCCATCGACGTTCTCTCACGATCATAAGGAACGTCTTTAATTAGACTGTATCTTGCTCCACAAACGGTGCAATTTGTAAAAGGAAACAGATAACGTCTATTATTTTTATCAAAAAGTTCCCCTAAACATTTATCACATATCCCTACATCAGCAGGGATTTGCGAATGCCTTGAACCATTTTTGCTATGAAGGATGCTGAAATCTTTAAAAACACGATTATCTTCATGTTTATCTATACTAGAAATCTTAGCAATTGATGGTAAATTTTTTTTCAACTGTTTTATAAATTCTTCTTCTTTTCTATCTATTATTACTTCTACTTCAGAACCTTTGTTAAGAACATAGCCTTTTAGACCCAGTTTTTGTGCAATACGATAAATAGTTGGTCTAAAACCTACGCCTTGTACTACGCCTTTAAAGATGAGTTTCATTAAATATTACCATTAAATTATTCTACAGTCATATCCTTAGAGTATTTATCAGTATCTGCTAGTAAAAACTCATCACCCATACTAAGACAATTGACAGGGCATATATCATTACATTGACTGCAAAAACAACAGCGAGCAAGAAAGATTTTAATCTTTTTCTCCTCTGGTTTAAACTCTATAGCAGCACATGGACAAACCTTGATGCATAATTGACATCCAATGCATTTCTCCTTATCATATTTTATTTTTCCACGGAAACCAGGTGGTGTTTCAACCGGTGGCACAATTTTTGCTTTACCTGCACCTACATCTTCTAAGAATTTTGTAGTGTTACCTGGTGCATATTTAGCAGGGAACTTATTAGTCCAAGGTTTTTTAAACATCTGAGTAAAAACCTGACCTAGCATTGAAAAACCCATTAACGCATCAGCCTCCTAGTTTTCTCCACACTTAACCTATGTAACTCCTCCTTAGCTAACTCATATCTCTTATTGTCTTTAACAATTCCAACACGATTAGTACAAGACATACAAGGATCGGTAGATGCCGCTACTATAGGTATGTCTGCTATTTGTTCACCCTTCAACATTGGTATCCATGGCAATATATTATTATATGTTGGCGCACGGATCTTCCAAGTAAAAGGTGCATCATTTCCATCCATTTTAACATAATGAATGACCTCACCACGTGGAGCCTCATGACGACCAACACCCTCACCATTAACCTTTTTAAGTTGATTTAGAAGTTTTGCGATTTTAGGTTCAGCTACAATATCACCACTCGGCATTTTATCAAGACATTGCTCTATCAAATCAATGGACTGCTTAACCTCAAGTAAACGAACAATAATCCTATCATAAACATCACCATTAACCTCCCCAGTTAGAACATCAGGAGTAATATGGCTAACATCAAGATCACCATAAGCAAAATAAGAAATATCAACTCTGACATCTTTTTTAACACCAGAGGCACGAGTAGTAGGACCAACAGCACAAAGTTTCAATGCATCATCTTTGGTAAGAATACCACAGCCTTGACTTCTCATCTTAAAGGTTTTATCATCAAGAAAAACATGACGTAGTTTCTCAAAATTGTCCTTAAGATACTGTAAACCCTTCTGAGTAGTAGGCAACATATCCTTGGTGATATCACGTCTTACACCACCAATCATAGTAATAGCTTTAGTAACCCGATTACCTGTTAGATACTCTGTTAAATCAAGAGCTTTCTCACGAATCTGCCAAGTTAAAAACAATACAGAATCAAAACCAATTTCATGAGCAGCTACACCAGCCCACAATGTATGGGAACATATACGCTCAAGCTCACTCTGAATAACTCTCAGATACTCAGCACGCTCAGGTATCTCTATATCTGCAATATCTTCAACAGCAAGTGCAAAAGCAGCTGGATGGCAATAAGAACAAATACCGCAAACACGTTCAGCGAGATACAGAATCTGAACAGGGTTTCTCTTGCGAGAAGCCCATTCTATACCACGGTGAACATGACCAAGTTTCACATCAACATCAACGATACGTTCACCATCAATCTCAAACTCAAAAAAAACCGGCTCTTTAAGAGCTGGATGAATAGGGCCAACAGGAATATGATAAGTAGTTTTAGTGGTAGTTTTCGGTTTCATTTTTTCACCCCATGCAGATTTTTATAAAGTTTATCAGGCCCCGTTTCATCACGTCTCCAAGGATAAATCCCCTCAGGGATATCATCAGGTAAAAATAATCGTCTATCATCAGGGATTCCAATTATTTTTACACCAAGCATCTCCTGTTTTTCACGCTCTGTGACTAGAGCCCCCGGTATCCAGTCACAAATCGTTTCAATCTCTGGCTTTGATTTCGGCAGTTCCACTGAAATATTTAAACTAATTTCATCCATTCGTCCACCATAATTCAGAGTAAAATGATAAATAAGTTCTATTGTTTCTCCAAGATCATTACCTGAAACAACAGCCAAATGCGGGAACTGCATTTTACATAGATGCTCTATAGCCCCTTTAAAAGCACTTTTATCAATCTTCAACCAGATGATAACAGCTTCATTCTTTTTTGAACCAGCTTTCCTTTTTTTAATCTGAGAACTTTTAATTTTTGATTTGAAACTACTTTCAAAAGATTTAACAACTTCTTCAGGTGTTAATTTTTCTTTCTTGGTCATTTTTTTGCCTCCAAAGTTTCAAGTTTAACCCAAGCCTTAGCAACAGCATTAATAATAGCCTCAGGACGCGGGGGGCAACCAATTACATGTACATCAACAGGAATAACCTCATCAATTGGGCCAACAAGGTTATATGACTCATAAAAAACATCACCCGTATTACCACAGTTACCAACACAAATAACTGCTTTTGGATCGGGCATCTGCTCATAAACACGTTTAACCTTATCCGCCATCTGCCTTGTAACAGGACCAGTAACCAATAAAACATCAGCATGACGCGGGGTGCCAACTAGTTTAATCCCAAAACGCTCAACATCATAACGAGGACATAAAGCTGCGATAATCTCAATATCACAACCATTACAAGAACCAGAATTACAATGATACACCCATAAAGCTTTTTTAAACGCTTTTGTAAGTCCTTCCGCCATAAAACATTCCTCCATTAACATGAAATCTTAAGAGTTTTGTTTCTTGGTAATCTTGTAGACTATTTAAAAATTTGTGACAAATTAAAGAATTGGTTATTTTAGCAAATTCTTGGAACAGGGTCACCAATTGGTTTATGTAAATTTCTTTTTCCACCTACAGAAGTCTCAAGCACTACGCCTCTAATTTTATCTGTTGCTTCACCAATTATTGCCGCATTTTTACCAAGAGGATGCTTTTTAATTGCAGATAATATCTCATCTGCTTTTTCCTTTACAACACCAAAAACAACTTTCCCTTCGTTACCGATATCAAAAGGATCAATACCCAGCATGTCACAAGCAGAACGAACTCCTTGAGGTATCGGTATGCTTTCTTCATCTATTATGATACCAATTTTTGATTTCTCACTAAAATCATTTACAGTATTAGCAAGTCCTCCACGAGTTGGATCCTTAGCAGAGACAACACCACCAACCCCTAAAGATTTTTCTATGAGACTATTTACTGGCGCAACATCAGATTTAATCTGAGTTTCAAAGCCGTAACCCTCACGATAAGACATCAAAGCAACACCATGTTCACCAATATTACCTGAAAGGATGAGTTTATCGCCCCTTCTGAGATTAGAATCAATAAGCCAACGACTATTGAAACTACGATATCGTTTAACCTCACGTATATTATTATCCAAAACAGATGACCTCTTACCAATACCGCTAGTATTAATCATAAAATCCTGTATAGCGCCTTTTTCAACAACCTTCGTATCACCAGTAACAATTGGAACACCTGCATTCTTAGCTATTTTTCCCATACTTTTAACAATAATTTCAAAAATATCAGTAGGTAAACCCTCCTCAATTATGAAACCAGCGGATAAAGCAACTGGTCTTGCACCCATAACTGAGACATCGTTAATGGTACCAGCAACAGCAAGAGAACCGAGATTGCCACCAGGAAAAATAAGAGGTTGAACAGTATGAGAATCAGTAGAAAAAACAATATCATCAACCACTGCAGAGTCATCAAGCATCGATAAAGGAACTTCAACAGATTTTGATTCAATCTTAAAATATTTCAAAATGTTATCCTTGATGAGTTTATCCATTAATTCCCCCCCAGCACCCTGAGCTAGCTTTATTTTTTCTACCATTTTCACCTTCATCCGATGCATAACCTTTATTTATACTCTATGGTTCCAGATGGATGGATGACAGGAGACATATTAAGTTCTATCCTAGGCGAAGGATACGTCTGGCAGGATGTCGTAATCGCAATAATAAGCGTTCTATTTGGTTTTATACTTCTACCCCAACTCAGAGATGTGCTACGTTGCAAAGTTTATATCAATCTATACACAGCAGGTTTAACAACAGTAGGATTGTACATATTAGCAGCTACATTTTTAACTATGGATTTCTGGATTTCTTTTATAGCAGATGTCTTCTCTGGCACAGTATGGCTGTTACTATTTGTTTTCTCATTAAGAAACTATCTAAAACGAAAAAAATGATTTACCCTATTTTAAGAATTTCTTCAGCAAAACCCGGTTTATATCAGGTTTACCATTTTTTTGTATTAAATCAGGATTTGTAATAACTGCATAATCCAAAGCATTATGACATCCACAATCTCGCTCATATTTTATCTTTGGAATAATTCCTTTCAGAATAGCAGCCATATTTTTATCATTCTTCTTCAAGTTTTCAACGACAGATGTTACAGTGACGTCCTCCTCTCCTTGGTACCAACAATCATAATCAGTAACCGTTAATATAGCGCATAAACACATCTCAGCCTCACGAGCGAGTTTTGCCTCTGGGGCTAATGTCATACCTATTACATCTACATCCCAGCTACGATAAAGATTTGACTCAGCACGAGTAGAAAACTGTGGACCCTCCATACAGACATATGTTCCACGATGGACATTAACATCTATTTCTTTTACTGTTTTATATGCTATTTCTGACAAAGTTTTACAAAACGGATCAGCAAATCCTACATGCACTACTATTCCCTTATCAAAAAAAGTATTTTCTCTCTTTGTCGTACGATCTATGACTTGATCAGCTATAACAAAATCACATGGTCTAATATTTTTTTTAAGGCTTCCAACTGCTGCCGTGGAAACTAAGTATTCAACACCACATTCCTTCATCGCAAAAATATTAGCCCTATAATTCACTTTATGTGGAGGATGTAAATGTCCTTTTCCATGGCGTGGTAAAAAAACAACATCCACGCCCTGTATTTTACCAAATGTTAATTTATCAGAGGGATCTCCAAAAGGAGTTTTTACATCTATTTCCTCAGCATCTTTAATAATACCCATATTGTAAAGCCCGCTACCACCAATAATACCGATTTTAACTACCATAATCATCAACCAATAAGGATTTTATCTACTAAAATGGGAATAGAAAAGAATAAAAAAGGTTTTTGATTATATTTATATAAGATAAAGACAATAAAAAGATGTATTTGTTGAGAAAATGAGCAAAAAAATATCAGGAAACATAGTAGACATACATAACAGAAAAATATTCCCAGGAACCCTCAAAATAGAAAAAGGAAAAATAACTGAAATAAACAGAGATAAAGGCAAATACAAAAATTACATAATACCGGGGTTCGTCGACGCACATGTACACATAGAAAGCTCAATGCTAACACCAGCAGAGTTTGCCAGGATAGCAGCCACACATGGAACAGTAGCAGCAGTATCAGATCCACATGAAATAGCAAACGTACTAGGTATGGATGGTGTATACTATATGCTAGACAATGCATCCAAAGTTCCATTTAAATTTTATTTTGGAGCTCCCTCATGTGTACCAGCCTCTCCTTTTGAAACAAGCGGTCACATAATAGACCCAAAAGATGTCGAAACGCTGATGAAAAACAAGAATATAAAATATCTCGCAGAAGTCATGAATTACCCTGGAGTAATAAACAAGGATCCAGATTTAATAAAAAAAATAAACATAGCGAAAAAACACTCAAAACCAATCGATGGGCATGCCCCGGGTTTAACAGGAGAAGAACTTAGCAAATACGTCAAATGTGGGATATCAACAGATCATGAATGCGCTAATCTAGAAGAGGGACGAGAAAAAGTAAGAAAAGGTATGAAATTACTACTAAGAGAAGGCTCAGCAGCTAGAAACTTCGATGACTTACAACCAATCATGAAAGACAGCATAGATAGTTGTATGTTATGTAGTGATGATAAACATCCCGATGACCTGATGAAAGGACATATAAACCAAGTTGTAAAAAAAGCAATAAAAAAAGGCATCGACCCTATAGAAGTAATAAGATCTGCATCATTAAACCCTGCAATTCATTACAATCTAGACGTTGGATTATTAAGGGTTGGTGATCCTGCAGATTTTCTTATCGTTGATAACCTAAAAGAAATGAATGTCTTAAGTACATACATAAACGGAGTTGAAGTAGCCAAGAATGGGGACTCTCTTATTACACGGATGAAACCAGAGATAAAGAGTAACTTTAATATCGGGCTGAAAAAACCATCTGATTTCCAAGTAAAAAGCAAAGGAGGACTCATTAATGTAATAGTGGCAATAGATGGACAGTTGCATACTGAAAAATCCATTGAAAAACCAAAAATCTCCAATGAAAAAATTGTCTCCGATATTAAACGTGATATCCTAAAAATAGTAGTAGTTAACAGATATAAAAACAGAACACCGGCAGTAGCATTCATTAAAAATTTTGGACTCAAAGAAGGAGCAATTGCATCAAGCGTTTCACATGACTCACATAATATAATCGCCGTAGGAGTAACCGACCGAGATATATGCAAAGCTGTAAACCTTGTAATTAAGCATAAGGGCGGGATAAGCGTTGTAGGAAAAGGGAAAGAAAAAGTCCTACCGCTACCAATAGCAGGCATAATTAGTGATAAAGAATATGATTGGGTGGCAGACAGATACATGGAAATAAAAGACGCGGCAAAAAAACTTGGCTCAAAACTTAAATCACCTTTTATGACACTTTCATTTATGGCATTACCAGTTATACCAAATCTTAAAATAACAGACAAGGGTCTTTTTGATTCTGAAAAATTTGAATTCGTAAATCTTTTTAAATAAACTAAAAAAGGTTTTACATAAATTTTATTTGACCTAAACTGTTAGATTAGTAAGATGAATTATCTAATAATGTGCATTGGCAACAGAGAAGGAGGAGACGATGCAGTAGGGCCATACATCGCTGATAAACTCAAAAAAGAAAAACATAATTTTATTGTTTTAGATTGTGGAACCGCGCCAGAAAACTATACCAGTGTTGTAAAAAAACACAACCCAAAAGATCTTGTCATTATTGATGCCGTTGAAATGAACTTAGAACCTGGCGAGATACGTATAGTTCCAAAGGAAAAAATTGGAGTCATGCATATCAGCACACATGGCACACCCCTATCCGTTCTAATAAAATACCTAGAACAACACGTAAAAAACGTTGTACTAATAGGCATACAACCTAAAACAATATCAGATAAAATGACGGATACTGTTAAAAAAAACGCTGAAATTCTAATAAAAAAAATAAAAAATAACGAGATAAAGAGGATACCTAAGCTGAATTAATAAGGATATTTTTTACCCAGAACTTCTGTTGAGGCAAGAGCGGCTATTGCCCCTTCTGCACATGCAGTAATAACCTGTCTAAGACCACCTGTGATATCCCCAGCTGCATAAACTCCCTTAATATTTGTCCGCTGCTGTTTATCAACAATAACGAAACCTTTCTCATCAAGTTTACAACCAAGTTCTTTTGCAAGAGCGTTCTGAGGTTCTTCACCAATTGAAATAAAAACTCCATCAACACTTAACTTAGATTTCTTATTTGTATTAACATCATGGACCTCAAGGTAATCGACTCTTTGATCCCCATAAATTGATTCAACATGAGTGTTATAAATAATTTTCACACCTTTTTGGATTGCCTCTTCTTCATATGCTTTTTCTGCTCTTAGTTGATCACGTCTATGGATTAAACTTACTTCTTTGCAACCAATTTGTTTTAAATAAATTGCTTCAATAAGAGCTGAGTTTCCGCCACCAACAACAGCCACTTTTTTATCTTTAAAAAAGAAACCATCACAAGTTGCACAATATGAAACACCTTTACCTCTCAGCTCTTTTTCACCAGGTACATTTAATTTGCGGTACTCTGTACCCATACACAAGAGAATCGCTTTACTATCGTATGTTTTTTTATCCGTTTTTATCTCAAAAATATCATTTTTTTTAGAAATATTTTGTACTTCTTCATTGAAATTGATATTTGTATAATTGAGTGCATGCTTTTTCATTTTCTCAGCCAAATCAATACCTGTTATTGATTCAAAACCAGCATAATTTTCAATATTAGGAGAAGAAGTCGCTAATCCACCACCAACCCCTCTTTCTAAAACAATAGTCTCAATGCCTGCTCTAACAGCATATATGGCTGCTGAATAACCTGCGGGTCCAGTTCCAATAATAGCTAACTCATGGCTCATATTAACCCTCAATCACCTTTTCCTTTAAAATTTTGTAGGCCTCATCTGGAGAAGTAACATCTTTTAATATTTCTTCAAAAGGACAAAGTCCATCACCAGATAAATTCTTGATAAAAGGTATTAGTTCATCAACCTGACATGGGACACCACCCATTATAAGAAGAGCAATTCCTGTTTTGGTTCCTTGAGGCGAATAAACCCCTTGTGGTTTTGCATATCTGCATAGTAGAGCCGATGCTTTACCTAATATTCTATCACCAATGACTGAACCATGTATGTCTTCTCCCATCTCATCTATTGCCTCTAAAATAGGTCTAATGCCATCCCCTTTTTTCTTTTTCCAAATTTTTCCATAGCTAACTACAACAATCGAATAATCATCTGTTGATAACACATCTCTAGCTAATTCCATATCTTTTACAGTTTCTTCATCAATAATTGTCATATTCCTCGCACATCACAAATTTCGAAATATGATTTTATGTCATTTAATGTTTCGATTAGTTCAGCAGTAGAATAAGGCTTAACCTCTTGTAATTTTGAAGATACTAGAGAAAAATTATTCTTAAATTGTTGAAGATAAAATTTTTTAGAATCTTTTAACCATTTAGCAATATCGATGATATCTTTTTTTTCTAACAAACTTGGAATAAAAGTGGTTTTAAACTCATAACTAATATCAGAGTTCTTAATTATTTCAACAGACTTCTCTATCTTCGTTACATCTGTTTTAACACCTGCAAGTTTTTCGTATTTCCTCTTTGGAGCCTTAACGTCCATTGCTATATAATCAACTAGTTTTTCATCAATTAGTTCTTTTAATTTATTAGGAAATGTGCCGTTTGTATCAATCTTTATTTTATAGTCTAATTTTTTTACTTTTTTACAAAAAATTTTCAAATCTTTTTGTAAAAATGGTTCACCACCAGAAATAACTAATCCATCGATTAACTTCTTTCTTTTTTCTAGAAAAGAAAGAACTTCATCTTCAGATATTACCTCAATATTTCCATATACTAAATCTGTATTATAGCAAAAAGGACAAGAGAAGTTACAACCTACCGTCCAAATAATAGAACTAACCTCTTCAGGATAATCTTGCAGACTTGTTTTTTGCAACCCTCCAATTTTCATTTATATACCTATTACTCTTTTTCTTTCGTATCAAACAATTTACGATCAAAAAACTCCTGTTGTTTACCACGATTCCATTGTTTAACAGGTCTCATATAGCCAACAACACGAGAATAGACCTCACATTCGGTTCTTTTTGATTCAATATCCTCGTCCATATTATTCTACCTCCTAGCACTAACCACAATTTTTTTATTATATCCTATTTCATCATCACATTTTGGACAAAAATGATGCTCACCAGCAAGATATCCATGTTTTGGGCAAATACTAAATGTCGGTGTTATCGTATAATAAGGAAGAGTATAGTTCTCTGCAATCTTCCTGACTAATTTTTTTGTAGATCCGGGATTTGGTTCGTTTTCACCCATAAAAACATGTAAAACAGTTCCGCCAGTGTATTTAGATTGCAAGCTGTCCTGTAAATCAAGGGCTTCAAAAATATCATTGGTAAAACCTACTGGCAGTTGAGTTGAATTTGTATAATAGGGTTCTACCTTCCCACCGTTTCCATAAAACTCCTGATTATACGTCCTAATATCTGGATAACGTGATTTATCCGCTCTCGCAAGTCTATAACTTGCACCTTCCGCAGGTGTCGCCTCAAGATTAAATATATCGCCGGTTTCCTGCTGGAAGTCAGCCATTCTTTCCCTCATATGATCCATTACTTTCTCGGCAAACTTTTTACCTTCCGGATCACCTATACTTTTGTTCATAAAATTTAGTAATGAATCATTCATACCGATAAGCCCGATGGTACTAAAATGGTTCTTCCAGTATTCGCCAAAGGTTTTTTTCACATCATCCAGGTAAAACCTTGAATATGGGTGAAGTCCGCTGAAAGTCAAGTTTTCAATTACTTCTCTTTTGATAATTAGGCTTTCTTTTGCCAGTTCCATTAAATTATCAAGTCTTTCAAAATAATTTGTTTCATTTTTTGATAAATAGCCAATTCTTGGCATATTGATTGTAACAACACCAATAGAGCCAGTCTTAGGATTTGCACCAAATAACCCGCCACCTCTCTTTCTCAACTCACGATTGTCCAACCTAAGTCGACAACACATGCTTCTTGCATCATCAGGCTTCATGTCAGAGTTTATAAAATTGGAGAAGTATGGAATACCGTATTTTGCTGTCATCTTCCATACGGGGTCAAGCCCATCATTTTCCCAGTCAAAATCTTTAGTAATATTATAAGTTGGAATTGGAAAAGTAAAAGGCCGTCCTTTTGCATCACCGTCATGCATGATCTCCGCAAATGCATGATTCATCATGTTCATTTCATCAACATAGTCGGGATAATTGTCATCTTTGAGATCGCCGCCAATTATCACAGGTTCATCAACCATATAACTTGGAACAGTTAAATCCATTGTAATATTTGTAAAAGGACTCTGGAAACCAACTCTTGTTGGAACATTCATATTGAAGAGAAATTTCTGCATTTCTTGCTTTACCTGATCATAGTTTAAACCATCATGTTGAATGAAAGGTGCAAGTAGTGTATCAAAATTTGATAGAGCTTGTGCCCCTGCTGCTTCTCCTTGGAGAGTATACAAATAATTAACAATCTGCATTAAAGCAGTTCCAAAATGCTTTGCAGGTTTTGACTCAATTTTTCCTGAAACACCTCTGAAACCAAGGAGAAGGATGTCTTTTAGGTCCCACCCGACACAGTAAGCTCCAAGTGTGCCTAGATCATGAAGGTGGTAATCACCATCTGTATGGGCTTTTCCAATTTCAGGCGTATAAATCTTGTTTAACCAATAATTCGAAACGATGTTTTCGGTTGCATATACGTTTAAGCCCTGAAGACTATAGCTCATATTACTATTTTCGTTGACCTTCCAATCCATCATAGATAGGTAACCATCAACAACGTCGATGTCCTTGAGGAGTCCACCTACTTCACGGATATCTTGATGTTGTTTCCTATAAAGAATATATGCTTTAGCTGTTCTGGCATGACCTTCTTCAATAAGTGTTTTTTCAACATAATCTTGAACTTGTTCTACAGTTGGAATTTCTCCTTTTTTAAGATTCTTCTCAAGCATTTCAAGAACTTTATCAGTTAGTTCTGCTGCTTTTCTGTGATCTTTTCCGCCCACGGCCTGTGCAGCCTTCCAGATAGCATTTGTTATTTTTATAGGGTTAAAATCTGATACTTTCCCATCTCTCTTCCTAATTTTTCTTATCATTCTTTATTCCTCCTGTGCTCTGATCTATGAGATTCTTAACCTCCTCCTGAAAAGAAGAAACGTCGGTAAACGACCTATAAACTGAAGCAAACCTAATATAGGCGACATGATCTATTTCTTTCAAATTTTCCATAACATATTCTCCAATCTTCGTACTTTCTATTTGTTCTGATCCATTTCGTCTAATTTTTTCTTCTATTGAATTGAGGATTTCCTCAACCTTTTCATGATCAACTGGACGTTTTTCTAAAGCTTTCATTATGCCGTTTTTTATTTTATTCCTATCAAATTTCTCCAAACGTCCATCTTTCTTTTTAACATATACGGGAGTTAATTCAATGTATTCGTATGTGGTGAATCTTTTGTTGCATTTGAGACACTCTCTTCGTCTACGAATTGATAGCGTTCCAGTGTCTCGAGAGTCCGTGACTTTTGTTTCAATATTGTGACAATATGGACATTCCATCTAACTCTCTCCAGATAATCAAATGATACAACATATTGTATCCTAAAAATATTATTCTACATTATATTGTATATATGGTTGTTATTTAAACTTTTTGATTTTACTCAAAAATTTAAGAAAATATTAAAGACCCGTATAAACGTTTAGCTATATAAAAAGGCAAGAAAAATGAAAGAAATACGAGATGCGCTAAAAGTTATAGGTATAATACGCTCAAGATACAAAACAACAGAAGAATCGCCGAGACAAAAAGGAAATACAATATCTAAAATTGAAATATATGAAGAATTTAAAGATGGATTAAAAGACTTAGAAGAATTTACCCATGCCCACATATATTACTGGTTACATAAATCAAAGGGATATAATCTAATTACACATACGCCTTGGGAAAAAGAGGCGCATGGCCTTTTCACTACAAGATCCCCTAGGAGACCTAACCCATTAGGACATAGCATTGTAAAGATTGTTGAAATTAGAGATAATATAATACATGTCAAGGATTTAGATGCAATTAACGGCACCCCTGTAATTGATATTAAGCCCCATATAAAAGAAATGGATATTAAAGAAAATACGGTTTCTGGCTGGGCTGAAAAAATAAGATTCAAGTTTTAAATAAATATGCGTTTTTTACAGCGTTTTTAACTATCTCCTTAACATTTATTTTTTCTTCTTCAATTAGTATATCCACAGATTTAGCTTTTGTAGCGGGTTTATTAGGAACAGCACTGCAGCTTTTTGATTTAGCAATAGACAACTCATATGTACCAATCTCTTTTGAAATATTTACAATATCTTCCTTATCTAAACCGATAAGTGGCCTAAGAATAGTAATGCTAACTGCTTGATCTATTGCCCTAATATTTTGAAGGGTTTGAGAGGCAACCTGACCAAGACTATCACCCATAACAATAGCTTCTGCTTCTTCTTTTTTAGCTATCTCCTCAGCATATCTGAGAAGCATACGTTTACAAAATATACAAGTAAATCTATTCTTACAACCCTCTTTAAAATCAGATAGAACCTGCCCATGAGGCACAACATATGTTTTAATTTTACAAGATATCTTTGTTTTGAGATAATTTACAATTTTTTTGAAATTTTCAATTTCACGATTATCCGTGAAAGGCCTGATATCGCCATGGACAATAACTATCTCATCAGCATATTCTGAAATAAGATAAGTTGCAACAGGCGAATCAATACCACTCGATAAAAGAGATATAAATTTCATGAAGTCTCATCAACAACATAATCAAGATAGTCTTTAAGACCGCCGATCACGGGTATAACAACTATATCAGGTAGTTCATAGGTATGCAACACCCTGAGTCTCTGGATAGTCTTTTTTACATTATTGTCGGTTGTTTTAGAAATAAGAATAAACTCTTCTTCACCCTCAATTTTACCTTTCCAACGATAGATAGACTCAACTTTTGGGATTATATTAACACATGCAACAAGTTGCTCCTCAACTAGAGTATTGGCGATTCGTCTAGCATCCTGAATATTATTAATAGTGGTATAAACAATAGATACCATAATCTCCCTAACAGTTAGATAAAACAAAAAGAGTTTTAATTATTTTCCATAGAAAAAGAAATATTATTTCTATGCTATTTTTTTCACAATGTTATCTAGGGATCTCATAAAATCGGTTTCATGAAGTTTTTCAGGGTTTCCAATTGATTCTTCAAGATTATAATCAAAAGGTATATAGTTTAGATATGGTAAACCAATTTTTGAAACAGATTTCCTAACATAATTAGATTCAGCCATCCTCATATTTTCGATAACGCCTGTTATGGGCAATTTAAGTTCTTTTAAAATTTTGAGTAGCTTACCAACCGCCTCAATAGCAACCTTGGAAGGAGTGGTAATAACTAAAAACTCACTTTTTTTTACAAGTTTAATAAGGTCAAGTGTTTCATCACCGATACCAGGCGGCATATCAATAACCAAATAGTCAAGCTCTCCCCACTGTACAATAGACAGAATCTCAATTATTATATTTGTAATATCAATCCCTCTAATAGGGACTGGTTTATCCTCTGTAAAAAACACAATACTCATAAAGTTAATATCATCAATTTCACGTGGGATAATGCCTTTTTCTTCCTCTGGAAAACTATAATCATTAACACCTAATATCACATGAGATGATGGGCCATATAAATCTAAATCTAAAAGACCAACTTTTTTTCCTTTTTTTGATAAATTTAAAGCAAGCATAGATGCCACAAGACTTTTTCCAACACCACCTTTTCCACTAGCTACAGCAATTATCCTTTTGACTTTTGAAAGTCTTTTATCAATAACACTAAGTCTTGCGTCCATATTATTTATTTCTCCCCCTTAATTGACAATATCGAAACCCCTCTACCTTTGGTTATCTCAAAATCAGGGCTTCCACATTTTGGACATCTGGTATGGACAAATGCAACTTCTGGAAGAAAATGAATTGCTTCAGACTCATCTTCACTAAGTTTCTTTTTCATTTCACTAAAAGGCCAAGTATTCTCACAGGACTTGCATCTTAAGTTACTCATCTCAGTTTCAATCTTAATTTTAACATTTTTTAGTTTTTCACCTTGCTCTCTGATAATCCCATCGAGAGCGAATTCAAAAATATCTTGTTCTATTTGTTGAAGTTCACCAATGCTAATTTTTATTTCTGTAATTTTTTTAAGTTTTTCTTTTTCCGCAGCTTCAATAGCAGCTATAAGTATTGATTCTGCTAACGCCCATTCATGCATATCGAAACCCAATAAATAAGGAGAAGGGTTTAAATCTTACTGTAGAAAAATAAAAAAACTAGCGGCAAATATCTGAAATTTATGAAATATAACAAAAAAGAACTATTAAAACAAGAAATAGAACACATTGATATCAAGAAATTCAACAGCGTACCATTAATCGAATCATTTGAAAAAATGGCTTTTCAATCACGTAACCTTGCCCACGCATGCAAAATATATGACACCATGTTAAATGACAAAAACTGTACAATTATTCTCTGTTTAGCCGGGTCACTATTTAGCGCGGGGCTGAAAAAAATCGTTCATACAATGATCACCAACAACATGATAGACAGCATAGTTTCAACAGGAGCGATAATCGTTGATATGGACTTCTTTGAGGCATTAGGATTTAAACATTATATTGGCAACCCTTTCGTTGATGATGATAAACTCAGAGATCTACACATAGATAGAATCTATGATACATTTATTGACGAAGACGAACTACGAATTTGTGATAATGCAGTTAAAAAAATTGCTGACTCACTGGAAAAAAGACCGTTCTCATCTCGAGAGTTCATTAAAGAAATGGGGAAATATCTTGATAAAAAGGGATGTAAAGTAAATGATTCTGTGGTTTATGCTGCTTACCAGCATAATGTACCAATTTTTGTCCCAGCATTCTCTGACTGCAGCGCAGGATTCGGGTTATTAGATCACCAAAGACACTATCCAAAAAAACATGTAACCATAGACTCTGCACGTGATTTTAAAGAATTAATAGATATTGTTATAAAATCAAAAGAAACAGGCATAGTGATGGTAGGTGGCGGAGTACCGAAGAATTTTGTCCAAGATGCAGTACTTGGTGGAGAAGTAACAGAAACAGGGGAACTACGAGATCCTACGCGTATGCACAAATATGCTGTACAAATAACACTGGCGAGTGAATACGACGGTGCACTATCAGGTTCAACACTCAAAGAAGCAAGTTCCTGGGGAAAGGTAGAAAAAACATACGAGCAAATGGTTTTTTGCGAAGCAACAATTGCTATGCCACTTCTAACCAGTTATGCATATCATAAAGGCAATTGGAAAAATAGAGAGAAAAAGGAACTAAACAAGATTTTTAAAAATTAAGATGTTTTTAATAACCTGATTCGTTTCTTTTTGTTAACCTTCCGTTTAGGAGAAATTATAATTGCAAAGGCAAAAAATAATGCCGATACTATAACTATAGATGCGCCTATTGGAAAATCAGACATAAGTGATAAATAGAATCCAAGAAGACAACTAAAAATACCGATTAACGGTGAAAAAATAAGGATTTTTTTAAAATCATAAAAGAATTGATAAGCTGTAGAAGTTGGATTAATTATTAATGCAAATACAAGTAGACCGCCGACAATTCTAAGTGAAAGTGAAACAGCGAAACCTGTGCAAAAAAGAACTGTGAAGTAAAAGAGTTTAGTATTAACACCTGAGGATTCTGCAAGTTTTCTATTGAACATTACTGCAACTAGTTCCTTGTAGAATATAATTATGAAAACGATAAGAACAAAAGATAGCAAAAACAGTAGCAAAAGATCATTATAAGTTACAGAGAAAATGCTACCCCAAAGTATTCTAAGCGCTGTTCCGCTAGCTGCTTGACCAGGGATGTAATTTAAGAAAATAAAAGCAAGTGCTATCATAAAAGAAAATAAAAAACCAATCACAACATTACTCTGGAGGCGGGCTTTTTCTGCAAGAGGTCCTAATATAATTGCGGTTAAAAAAGAAAAAATAAGTGCACCAATCATAGGATCAATTGAGAGCATAAGACCAAATGCAGCTCCTGCAAAAGCTGCATGTGACATTAGATAACCAATTGATGCAAGATTCATTCTTACAACAAAAGTTCCCATTGTGGAGCATACAAAACCTGCTAGTACTGCACCAAGAATTGAAACAGCGAGTAAAGAAAGAGGGAAATTAATCATTTTTTCTTCCCGTTTCCATTGAAAATCTTATTAATAATCTCTGACTTCAATATCTCCTGTTTTTTCCCATCCATTAGTATGCTGCCTTTGTCTAAAACTACGATTCGATTACATCTATTTGGAACAAATGAGAGATCATGAGAAACCATTACAATAGTGATACCGTATTTCTCATGTAATCTATTCAAAAGTGTTTCAATCTGCATTCTAGCTGCATAATCAAGATTTGAAAAAGGTTCATCCAGTAACAGAATCCTTGGTTGTTGCGCAAGTGCACGAGCTAGTAAAATTTTTTGGAATTCACCGCCTGAAAGTTTGCCAATGGGCCTATTACCAAAATCAACCATTCCCACAAGGCCCATACTATACCATACTTTATCCCAATCTTTTTTTGTTGTAAACCTGAACGTACCTATTTTACCAGTCCTACCAGACATAACAATATCTCTGCATAGAAAAGGTGCAAGAGGATCCATTTCAAAATTCTGAATGACATAACCCATGTCTTTTCTAATCTCGGATTTATGTTTTTTAATCTCTTTTCCAAAAACAAATCCTTTACCATTAGTATGAGAAAGTAAACCATTTATTGTCTCAAGTAGTGTGGTTTTTCCAGCACCATTAGGTCCTATAATTGAAATGAATTCTCCAGATTTAACTGTAAAATTAATATTATGAATCACAGGTATCTTCTCGCCTTCATATATCGTTTCAATATCTTGCAATTCAATAATATCTTCATTATTAATCATAAAACCTCATTTAATTTCAAAAAGTTCCTTATCTGTTTTCTCAAAAAGATTTTCCGAGTAACTAACCATGTTTTTTGCATTTACAATCCTGTCAATTTCATCCCTTATGGGTTCTAGGAGGCATATTTCTATTTTTTCCCCCTCGTTATTTGAAAAAAATGCTTTTGGAATAAAATCCTCTTTGATATTTAGATTACCTTTTCCGGTGGTGCAACCAGAGCTAATCTGAATTCCATCTATTATACAGGATAGAGGAGGGGTTGTTCCAGTGTATACAATGGATTTTTTTGAAAATGGATTATTTCCAAGTTTTTTATTTGCTATTTTACCCATTCTATAACCAATTACTACGTAAGGGCCGAGGTGACCATGAAATTCTGTGATTTTTTTTAATGCCTCATTCAATTAAATCACTCTTATTTTCTTCTATAAATTATAAAAAGAATCGTTGATAAAAAAACAAAGAAAAGAGTAAGGACAATAGATGTATTTCTTTGTATTTCTAAATCAGATATCTCCTTTTGTAAATCCGCTATGTCACCTTGTTTGTATTCATATGTATTAATACCTTTAATTAACTGCTTAGTGTTATATTCTATCATATCGAGGTAAGTATCAGTTCCGGGTATTGCCCCTGGGAAATTTGTAAAAATAACATGACTTGCACCTGATTCAGATGCAACTCTTGCACCAAAATCAGTTCCACTTTGTAAATTATCAACTACAACACAAACATTTTCAGCAGCTTCAATAACTTGAAGCTCATCTTGAACTGAAAGGCCTTGTGGAGGGCCATATGAAGATGTTATATTTAATCCAAGCCATTCAAGGAAATCTTCCTGCCATTGCATACAAATTATATTTTTGCCGATTGAATTGTTTGCATGTACCATCTGAACCAATCGAGAAGATTTGACATCTATTTCATCAATGTAGTTTTGTGAATTTTGATTTATAGTTTCGTTTAAGTTAGGAAGTATATTAGATAGCTCGTTTGTGAGGTGTTCTACATAGATTTTTGCACCTGAGGGGATATTCCATTCACCCAGATCTTGACATTTTATTAGACTTGCCTCAGAATTGTATGTTAAAAGATTAGATAACCATGGTTCCATCTGGGCGGAACCAAATGAAATTATAATATCTGCAGAAATGATTTTACTAACATCACCAGGAGTTGTATCATAAAATGCTGGACAAACTCCAGAGGGCATAATATATTCTATAGAAACATTTTCTTTAAGTAGATTTGAAGTAAAATCCGCTAGAATTGAATTTGAGCATACAACATTAATATCTTCTGCATTAGACGTGGTTGTTAATGTTAAACTGAAAAATATTAGAATTACTAAACCCGCAACTATTAGATATTTGTTTTTCATATTTATACTCCCCTAGAGCAAATAAAGTCCAAAAACAAGGTCGAGATTAAAAGCTTTTTGGTAACAAAAAATTTAAATTCGTGCTACGATTACCTGTAAAACGTGTTACCATGACCGGAAAAATTATTAGATTTGGAGTTTCGATAGAACCTGATTTGCTTAAAAAATTTGACAAAATGATAAAAAAAGAATGATATCCTAATCGCTCTGAAGCAATAAGAGACCTCGTCCGTAAAAACCTAATTATAGAAAAAAACAAAGACCCAGACACAAAAGCAATAGGCACTCTAACGATGATATACGATCATCATTTTGGAAATCTCACAAATAAACTACTAGATTTACAACACGACCATCATAATGAAATACTATCGACAACGCACATACATGTTGATCATCATAACTGCCTAGAAGTTCTTGTACTAAAAGGAAAAACAGGTAATATACAGAAACTAGCTGATAATATAAAGGCGTTAAAAGGTATAAAACATGGAGAACTAGTAATAACAAAGAGTTCTCTTTAATGCTCTTCCATTGCTTCGTTGAGCTCGTTTACAAATTTTTTAACGTCAACACCATGAACTACAGCAATATCGCTAATCTTTTCAAATGATGCTGCAATACAGCCAATACATCCCATGTTATATTTTTGAAATACTGGAATAACTTCAGGATGATTGTCGATAACCTCTTTAATATTCATATCTTCAGTAATCTTACCACATGTCATAATATCTACACCTGTTTTTAGAGACCTTTATTGAAATATCAAATATAATACTTCGCAAAGAATGTGAGGAGAACCGGACGGAGGTTTTCCGGGAGGAGAGGAAAAATGTTAATAAAAACCGGTTTGAGAGGCCCGTCCGGTAGCTATATTACAAAGATTTAACAGCATCAAAACTATTTAAACAAAGATACCAGTTCATTGAAAGTATTCAAATAATAGGAATAAACATGGAAGAACAATTAATGATTACAATCGCGTATATCGTAGTTGGAATACTACAGATAATAATAGGTATACCTCTGATTTTTGAAAAAATAAAGCCCAACCCTTTGTATGGTTTTAGACTCGGTAAAAACATGCCAAATGAATATATATGGTATAAAACAAACAAGTATGTAGGCCGAGATTTCGTATTAGCAGGATTTATAATTATAGTATTATCATTGATTTTTCTTATTTATAAATCCAATTTTTCACTAGTGGAAACAGCTTTTATAGGTGCAACAATCTTAATAACATCTGTTGTTATAATTCTAATTAGGGGGTTACTTCATTTTAAAAAACTCTAAAGATTATATATCAAATAATACCTGAACGCGATATGGTCTCTTATTTCTTACCTCAAGCATATGATATGTTATAGCTTTTATCTCGGCACCAATTTTATGTTTTGATAGATCATATTTTTCACCAAAAATTTTTGCCGATAGAAAATTATTCTTGTTATCAATATCAACCTTAAAAAAACCAAAAACAAGATTATTGGCAGTATTCAAAAAAAGTAATTCAGATAACCAATCAACAAGAAGCTGTTCTAAATCTTGTGACTGTAATTTAATTTCATATTGCCCGACAGACTCAATTTCTGAACTATCAGTAATGATATCAAACATGCCTTTAGCCGCATTTTCAAATGCTTCTGAAAGATTTTTTCCATATGCCTTTAGACCCACATCCGCAGTATGGTCGACTAATTCGTATTTTTTCCCCATTTGATTTACAGTAAATGTTTATTTGTTTAAAGACATACCTATGTCTAATGAATGTAGCCGTCTTATTCTCAGGAGGAAAAGATTCAACATTTGCAACATTTATAGCAAAAAAACATGGACATAAAATATGTTGTCTAATTTCACTTATCTCTGAAAACCCGGATAGCTACATGTTCCATACGCCATCAATTTCAAAAGTAAGAAAACAAGCAGAAATAATGAAAATACCTCTTTTAACTCAAAATACAAAAGGAGAAAAAGAAACTGAGTTAAAAGACTTAGAAAAAATAATTTTTAGAGCTAAAAAAGAATTTAACATACAAGGAATAGTAACTGGAACAGTAGAATCAGCTTACCAGGCATCAAGAATACAAAAAATATGCGACAAACTTAATTTAGATTGTTTTAACCCTCTTTGGCAAAAGGATCAAATCGAGTTACTAAATGATTTAACAAAAAACAATTTCGAAATAATAATCACAGGGGCCTTTGCATACCCACTTGACAAAAAATGGCTTGGCAGAAAAATCAACCATAAATTTTTACAAGACGTGAAAGAGCTTTACAAAAAATACAAGATAAACCCTGCGGGGGAAGGAGGAGAATTTGAAACATTTGTGATAAATTGCCCTTTATTCAGCGAAAGATTAAGTATTAAAGAAAGAAAAATAACTGGTAAAAAAAACTCTTGGACTATGGAAATTGAGTTAACATGATAACTGTAATTCAGATTTGTAAAGAAAAATTTCATTACTATGAATTTGTAAGACCAATAGAAGAAATTATCAAAAAAACAAATACCGAGTTTATTTCAATACACTATAAAGATCTGACAGAAGATATGCTTTCTAAATCCAGAAAAATAATTATCTGTGGTACAAGCCTTAAGGATAATGCATTTTTAGACGATATCAAATACTTTCTTTGGCTTAGGGGATATAACAAACCAGTTTTAGGCATATGTGGAGGAATGCATATACTTGGATTACTTTACAATGAAAAAATGCATAAAAAACAAGAGATTGGATTGACTAAAGTGGAATTTAAAAAAGATTTTTTTGGAATGAAAAAAATCGAAGAAGTATATGAATTACATAATTTCTATGTAACATCAAAAGAATATAACATAATAGCGGAATCAAAGAATTGCCCACAGGCCATTAAACATAGAGAGAAACCATTTTACGCGGTTTTATTCCACCCGGAAGTTAGAAATAAAGAACTAATAAGAAATTTTATACTGGATTAGTCTCTTTTGCTTCTTTATAAAGTTGAATATAATGAAGACCTTGCATTTGTTGAAGAAACAGAAATAACCGTTGATCAATGTTCTCCTCTTTTGGAAACTCTTTTTTAACTATCTCAAGAATATCCTTTACGGTGTTTTTTCCATCACAGTTTTTCCATACTAACGACCCAGTTTTATCAAGATTAGCTCTGAAAGTATTATCCTTCTTAACTACTTTGCAAAAAGATTTACCGAAGTTACTTTGAAACTTCGGTACTTTTATTCTGACTAAACCTTCATCGTTGGTATACCACTCGAAGTCTTCTCGACGTGGTACAAACCTTAGGAACTCATCAGCCGTAGGTAATGGATTAACTCGCCGTTTTGTTTTTCTATTCTTTCTTAGCAAATATTTCCCTCAATGGGATGTACGCTAGAAGAGCAGCAATGAACAACCATATTACTATAGCTGGTAGTACCGGTGGGTATTTGAATAGTGAATACTGTATGTTACCTATGATGAGGAATGCGACAATCACTCCCATCAATGCTTCTCCTGCGATTAAACCCGCAGTGAAAAGTAAACCGGTTCTTATAACTTTTTCTTTTGGTTTTACACCTTTTTGTTTAATCGCAAGCTCCCAATCACTGATTTCTTCTTCCTCAGCACTTCCATATTTCTTAGCTATGCTTCTATTTGTAAAGTGTCTTACTATACCGCCTGAGAAGATAGGGACGCTAAGTGTGAAAGGTAGATAAATACCAATAGCAACCGGTAGAACTGGTAGATCAATGAGTATAAGGACAAATGCTAGTACCATTCCTGCAAGAACAAATGGCCATACCATTTCACCAGTTAAAACACCTCTTGTTATACCCGCCATCAAAAATGCCTGTGGTGCAGGCAGATTAAGTGGATCCCCTATTTCATAAGCCTGATTCAATGCTGAAATTACAAGAGCAAGTATAGGTGCTGCTGCCAGTACGCCTATCATCTCTGCAATCTGCTGGTTCCTAGGAGTGGCACCAACCATCCGACCACATGCCATAGATTGTAATACATCACCAGAAATCGCCGCGGCACAACAGATAACAGCAGCGATAAGTATTGCTATACCAAAAGCTGCTTCGCCAGAAACTCCAAAGCCAAGTAAAAGTAAACAAGTGATTAGAAGAACAGAAACAGTAACACCAGATATGGGGTTATTTGATGACCCTAACAAGGCTGCCATATAACCAGCGATTGCACTAGCTACAAAAGCAAAGAGAATTGCAAAAATTGCGAAGAAACCAGACAGGGCATAGTTATTTGATATCCATGAATACACAAGGAATATTGGAATGGTTAAAAGCCCTATATATAGGAAGACCCGTTTGAAATTAAGGTCCTGATTTGTTCTTTCTTTGGCTTCTACTTCTCCGCCTTTAATACCAATTATTGCTTCTCGTATACCACTAGCTAAGTTGGCTCTTAAACGATATATGGTATAAAGACCACCGACAAGCATTGCACCTACACCAATATATCTTATGTAATTTCCCCAGATTTCAAAGAAACCCCAGATTTGCTTACCGATCTCCCAGTTACCATTACCAAGAGCATATGCATCGGCTATTTGTTTCTCTATTATTAGTCGTATTTCTTCAGCAGTCATAGTGGCCGCATCGGTCCCCGCGTAAACCAATGGATCTGGCAAACCTGTCGCTAGAACAATAAGAGGCGCAATTATTACCCATCCAAGCAATCCGCCAACAAATACAAAAGACGCGATTCTTGGCCCTATTATCCAACCTACACCAAGTAACGCTGGTGAAGCTGAGGCTCCACCATATAAAACCCCTGCTTTTTCTCCGCCACCGATGTCATATTTTCCAATACTTGTTATACCATGTATAGCTCCACTGAATATCTTTAGAAAAACCTGACCAAATTTAAATAACGCTGCTACAACAACACCGATTACTAGCCAAATTCCACCAGTGCTTTTTTTATCTTTAGCCTTAGTCGCTGATTCATCAGTAACTGTTGTTGTTAAAACAGCAGCAACAGCAATGCCCTCTGGGAAAGGTAAATCTGTTTTAATTACAAGAGCCCTCCTAAGCGGCACCATCCACAGCACACCTAGAATACCACCTAAAAGCGCTATAAGTGTGGTTTCCAAATATTGAATCTCAGTCCATGTTCCAAGTAAAACAAGAGCAGGAATAGTGAATATAATACCAGCTGCAAGTGCTTCACCTGCGGCAGCACCCATCATACCAATGTTAACCTCTAAAATAGTCCCCTTGAAAGGTTTTAACAATGCAAAGGCCATAACTGCTCCAGGTATGACCGCAGAAACAGTCATGCCTGCGTACATTCCAAGATACGCATTAGCTGAACCTAAAATAACGGCCAAAATAGCTCCTACTAAGACAGCTTTTATAGTTAGTTCTGGTATAATTTTGCTCGCAGGTATAAATGATTTGAAATTTTCTCTATCCGTCATGGTGAATACCTATGGTATTAATATATTTACTTATTTATATAATCATCGGTTTTTAGTCTTATATTACTTATTGTGACTGTAATATATATGGACATTTGAGCATATGATTTATCTAACTTATTTCGTCTAAAAGTCTTTTTATTTGTAGTTTATTATTTATTATAAATCCAGCGGGTATCTTAAAATTCCAGCTATACCGCTAAAAGCTGAATAAAGAGAATCACCTTCTTCACTACCCGCCGATATAAGTTCCACATTACAACTTGTTTTCTCCGCAAGATCCGAAAGCTCATCTATTAAATCAACTTTCTCTTCTATTTCCATAGTGGAAGATGTGTCACATTTCTTACAAACTGGCGGATCAAAATCTTTTAAAGAATCCTCATCGATAGTTTTCTCAATCACATGGCCGCAGGAAGGGCATTTTAACTTAATTCGATACTTCCTCAAGTTCTCAGAGAGAAGCAGAGTGTCAACCGCACCCATCTCAAGCGCCTTACGGATTTGTTGCTCACCATAAACTGCAAGACTAGCCTCAGTGTTCGTAACCTCTTTTAAAAAACGTTTCATCAATTTCTTCTCTTTAGAAACTCTAAGATCAGCCATTGTCTCAGATGCGGCAGAAACAAGCTCTTTTAAACCAAATTCATCAGTATACCCTGTATCAAAAATATCTACAATTTTATCCTGAATCTCATAATGAAGATAATCCTCATCAACAAAATACTGTTTAGTAGGACCAGGACCACCAACAAAAATACCTTTAAGGTCTTCTTCCTCAAGAAAGATTGCACTAGCTTTCTCACCGCATTTAACAAACCATTCATGAGCTGCAATTTCAGTTAAACGCTCAAACCTACGCTGAGACTGCCCACCACGTCCATGCTTACCTGGAACCTGAGAAGTCATATACTTTAGTAAATCTATACGATTTCCTCTCAAAATACCAACCGTACATTCACGACGATCGATTAATAACAATCCATAGATTTCTTTTTCAACTAGCATTTCCTCGAGAGGTTCAACATAAAACAAAGAATCGCATCTGTAAAGAAACGTAGCAATAGGCATAGGCGGTTCAATAACAAAAGCGACCATCTCAGTTTGATCGCTGCCCACACTTTTATGACCCACAAAAAACACAATGCCATTTTCAGGTGGCTGCTTAAACTGTTTCAACCTACTCATTATAGACTCAATTGCTGACAACACATTTTTACGAGTTGCCTTTGACTTAATATTCTGAGACTGTGAAAACTCATTTTTAAGGTAATTATTAACATCAAAGATTTGTTTACTAGGCGGAATATACAACGAGATAAGCTCAGTATGCCTACCCTTACATGATTTTATCTCCTCAATTTTTCGTTTAAGAACGTATTTTTGTCTTTGCGTCATTTCAACCATTTTTCTATTTCACCATTTCCTCTGTTAAATTTATAACATACATATAAAACATGTTGCTAATTAGAATTGTTACAAGTCTACAGTTTCACCAGTTTTTGGGCAAACAACTTCAGCAACCTCTTTCAAAGGACCAACTAGAGCTTCGCGGTTGTCACTATGCATAAGTACAATCTTTTCAGAATTACATTGCTTAGCAAAATCTATTAACTCACTATGCCCAGCATGCGCGGAGAAATCAAAATATTCTACCTCACACTCTATCTTTTGTTTAACACCATAGAAATCAAGCTGTTTTTTATCAACAAGAAGACGAGCATTACTATCCTCAACCTGATAACCGGTGAGTAAAACAGCACTTTTAGGATCATTTCTTAGTTTATTCATATAACTCAGAACAGGGCCACCATCCATCATACCACTAGACGTGATTATTACCTCTGATTTAATAGCAAGTTTCCTACCATGATCAGAATGGACAAAATTTATTTTATTAAGCGCTTTTTTAAGATTTTCAGCTGATCTGAGATAACGCGGATATTTTAAGAAAATCTTAGCCACTTTTCTACCCATACCATCAAACCATACATCATAGCCTGCTTTTCTTAACACTAGAGCAAGTTCCTGAGATCTGGAAACAGCAAAAGCAGGTAAAACTGCTACACCGCCTCTGTTTACAACTTCATCTATTTTATCAATAAGATCTTTCTCTATTTCGCCTCTTTTCTTTGAGTGATCTCTACCAGCATATGTTCCTTCTAAGAATAAAATATCACATTTAACAGGTCTTGTACCTTTCAAAAGTCGCGTATCATTTATATTAAAATCACCAGTGAATAAGATTTTTTTATCACCTATAAGCTCAAACATCAAAGAACCAGGGATATGTCCCGCATCATGGGCTTTGATTTCATAATTTTCTCCCAGATTAGTTTTTTGTAATGGTGCAATTGGGGTAACGCTCCTTTTTGCTTCTTTTACATCAGAATTACTGTATGGGATTGCATATCCATCCATTTTTGCAATTTTAATCGTGTCTTTATGCAGTAAATTACTGATTTCGCCAGATATCTTAGTTGTTAAAATTTTTTGATCTGATCTTGAAAAAAGCCAGGGTATCATACCTGAATGATCTAAATGAGCATGAGTAAGTAAAATTAAATCTACCATTGGAGAAGGCATAGGGTATGAAGGTGGTTTACCTGGAGACATGCCGTATTCAAACAGTATTCTCATATCAGCAGTTTCTAGTACCATCGCTAATCTGCCTACTTCTTCAACGCCGCCAAGGAACTGAATTTTAATGCCATTATTCATTTTTGAACCTACCTTAGAAAAAATAAGGGTTGATTAATGTTTGGTTAAGTTTCTTTTGGCTCTACTTTGAGAGTTGTTTCATCTTTTTCAACAATTATTACTTTTGTATTTGGCTCAATTGTTATATCGGATTTTGCTTGCCAGTACTCACCTTTAAAACGAACGTATCCTGTTTTATCTGGTGTTATTCTATCTATTGTTTTGGCTTGTTCTCCAATAAAGGTACCAACCGCTGCTTTCTTTTTTCTAATTTGAATTATTTTATACAACAAGAATGCAAATAATATTGTTACAAGAATTACAACTGCAACTATGACTACTATTAAATCATTTATCCACGTCATCGATATCGCCCATTCAGTAGTTGAATAACTTGGAACTAGAAATATCGAACCAATTAGTAGACAGATAATTCCACCTATACCTATCACACCAAATCCAGGTATTACAAATATTTCTAGTATAAGCAGTAGGCATCCGATAATTATAAAGATTATGCTTAATACAGGGATAGAAAAACCAGATCCAACCAAAGATAACAGAATAGCTACAACACCAAATACTTCAGCACCCAATCCAGGAGATGAAAGACCAAAAATCAAAGCGAAAACACCAAGCATAAACAAAATAGATGTAAGAAAAGGGTTAGAAAAAAATTTCATGAACAAAATCTTAATGGAAGGAGAATAACGCATCTGCCGTGCATTTTTAGTAAAGAGGGTTACATTGCCTTTAGAAGTGGTAACTATTGTGCCATTAATATCCTCTAAAAGCTGATTGATCGAAGATTTTACGTGCTCGATAACCCCATATTCCTTTGCTATAGTTGCATTTACATTAAGATTCTCGGTTATAAACCTGGCAGCAGCTGATTTATTTCTATCATACATCTCAGCTCGCGTTTCAATCCACTTAGTAAGAGCATTAATAGTCTTAGAATCTGTAACAAGTTTAGTCCCTTCAAAAGTAATCTCAACAGGTTGAGCTGAGCCAATTACCGTATGATCAGCCATAGCCGCAATATGAGTACTTATTAAGATAAATGTGCCAGCAGACCATGCTGCAGAACCACTAGGGTAGACATAGCCAATAATAGGTATTTCACTTTCATTTATTATGTCAGCAATTTCAAAAGTCTGCTGAAGTCCACCACCAGGCGTATCCAACAAAAGAAGTATAGCCTCTGATTTTTCATTTTCTGCTTGTTGGATGCTCTCTTTTAGAATCTCAACAGTAGACTGATCAATAGTATCTGTGACTTCTACAACTAATACATTAGAACTATTAGCATTTACACTAATGGAAATCAAAATAAGAAATAAAAAAAGTAAAAAAAGAGAGGTTTTTAGCTTCATTTTTTTACTTGTTTATTCATTGCCTTTGCAATCCCTGCTACCTTTCCAATGTCGCCACCAGGGACCACTATTAGGTTTTTTTCACGAGCAATTTCTGCAAGTGTTTGTAATTCCCTTAGTCTAAGTGCGGTTGGTGCTTGTTCATAAAGCTTTGCTGCATCAAGCATCTTTTGTGCAGCTTGAAATTCTCCTGTTGCGATAATTATTCTTGATCTTTTTTCTCTCTCTGCTTCTGCTTGTTTTGCAATTGCTCTAAGCATTTCCTCGGGAAGGGCAACATCTCTTATTGTTACAGCTGAAACCTTTATTCCCCATGGATCAGTTCCTTGATCAATGATCTCCTGAAGGGCTTTATTTAACTCATCTCTTTTTGATAAAAGTTCATCTAAACTTTTTTGACCTAAAATATCTCTTAATGTTGTTTGTGCCAGCAGGCTTGTCGCAACATCATATCTTTGAACTTCAATAACAGATTTTTCTGGATCTACAACTCTGAAATAAACAACAGCATCAACATCTACTGTAACATTATCTTCGGTAATAACTCTTTGTTTTGGAACGTCAATAACTCGCGTTCTCAAATCAAGTTTAATGTAACTATCAATAATAGGTATTATTAATACTAGCCCAGGTCCTTTTATTCCGATAAGTCTTCCCAATCTGAAAACAACAATCCTTTGGTATTCTGCCATTATTTTTATCGCTGATGCTAAAAGCATTAATAGGAATATTACTATTATTATCAATATATATATCATGGTTGTTGGCATAATATCTGCCTCCCGAACCGAAAAACTGATTTGTATTATTAAGTGTTTCCGTAAAAAACGTAAGTTTTAGTAGGAGTACTCTTATTATATTAGAATTTGCTTCGATCTTACGGTGGAGAAATAGAGTATGGCAGATATTAAAAAAATCAAAGCAAGAGAAGTTCTTGATTCAAGGGGAAATCCGACTGTTGAAGTAGATTTGATAACTGAAAATGGGGTTTTTAGGGCGATGATACCTAGTGGTGCAAGTGCAGGCAAACACGAAGCTTTAGAACTCAGGGACCATGATAAAGCAAGGTATCTTGGAAAGGGGGTGGTGAAAGCTGTTAAAAACGTTAATGAAAAAATTGCCCCTAAACTTGTTGGAATGGACTGTTGTCATCAGGAGACTATAGATAATATTCTGCTTAAGTTAGATGGTACAGAAAATAAAAGTAAATTTGGAGCTAATGCAATACTGCCTGTATCTATAGCTATTACCAAAGCTGGTTCTGCCTCAAAAAATATTCCATTACATATGTACATAGGTGAGATCTTTGGTGTTATACCTCATAAATTGCCCGTTCCAATGTGTAACGTGATAAACGGCGGGAAACATGCGGGTCAGGAAAATTCCATACAAGAACATATGATTATGCCCACCGGTGCAAAATGTTTCTCTGAGGGCATAAGAGCAGTATCAGAGTCTTATCATCATCTTGCAAAAATTCTCAAAGATAAGTTCGGGGCTAAGGGATCACTAGTTGGCGATGAAGGTGGTTTTGCGCCCTCAGAAATCACCAATGTTGAAGAAAGGCTTGATTTGATACTTAAAGCCGTTGAAAACGCAAGTTATGAGGATATGATGAAAATTGCATTAGACCCTGCGTCAAGTGAGTTTTTTAATAAGGGCATTTATAAAATCGGTAAAAAAACTTTTTCTGGAGACGAAATGGTTGATTTCTATGTTGATCTATGTAAAAAATATCCGATTATTAGTATAGAAGATGGCCTCGCAGAAGACGATTGGGAATCATGGACAAAATTAACAAAGAAAATAGGGACCAAAGTTCAGATAGTTGGTGATGATCTTTTTGTAACAAATACAAGAAGAATACAAAAAGGAATTAAGATTAGAGCTGCAAACTCTGTTCTAATCAAATTGAATCAAATTGGCACTGTGACAGAAACTCTAAATGCCATTAAAATAGCACATGACCATGGATGGACTGCTATAGTCAGTCATAGAAGTGGAGAAACAGAGGATGATTTTATAGCGGATCTAGCTGTTGGGACCAGTGCTGGACAGATAAAAACTGGTGCACCAGCCCGTAGTGATAGAAACGCAAAATATAATCAACTTTTACGTATAGAGGAAGAACTAGGTGAAGAGGCTGAGTACCCTGGAATATATTTTCGTATGGACCACCTAGCATAAACATTTTTTAAACCATTATGTATATCGGCAACCAAAGGGGAATTTATTATGAAAATATTGATAACTGATAAAACGGCGGAGGAAGCCGTGCAAGTTTTAAGAGATGCAAGTCATGAAGTTACTTACGATGAGATTGATGCTGAAAAACTGCTTAAGGAAATTCCAAACTATGACGCCCTCATGGTTCGTAGTAGAACCAAAGTAACAACAGAGGTAGTAGAGGCAGGCGCAAAAGGGAAACTAAAAGTCATTGGACGAGCAGGTATAGGCGTTGACAATATCGATATCGAAAAAGCAGCTAAAATGGGAATAAAGGTTGTAAACTCCCCAACAGGATCAACTAAAAGTGTTGCAGAGCTTACAATTGGTCAAATGCTTGCACTAGCCCGTTTTATTCCAAAAGCAGATTCGTCGATGAAGAAAGGCGAATGGATAAAAAAACAACTCAAAGGGACCGAATTGAACGGAAAAACACTTGGTCTTATTGGATCCGCATATATTGCTCAACATGTTGCAAAAATAGCTAATTGTATTGGTATGAAAGTACTAGTTTATTCTCCTAATTGTACAGATGAAAAAGCAAAAAAAATGGGTGCAGTAAAAAAGGACCTCAAAAATCTTCTAAAGGAATCAGATTTTGTATCACTCCACATACCACATAACAAAAGTTCACATTATCTCTTAAATGAAGAAACAATTAGTCTTATGAAAACTGGAGCATACCTTGTAAATAGTGCTCGCGGTGGTGTCGTAGAAGAAAAAGCACTCTACAGTGCATTAAAAGAAGGTAGACTTTCTGGTGCAGCAGTAGACGTTTTTGAAAACGAACCCCCATCAAAGGAAAATAATCTAATAAATCTCAAAAATGTAATACTAACGCCACATATAGGAGCAAGTACTAAGGAAGCACAGATTCAAGCAGGTACAATTTGTGCAGAGCAGATACTAATGGCATTAGATGGTAAAGATCCTGATTTCTGGGTTAATAAAAAATTTATGTAAAAGCAAAAAGATATAATTATCCGAAGTGTTGTTTGTACAATGAAAAATTTAGACAATATTGTCAATAAAATTGAGAAAAATATCGACGACAAAGATAAAGTGCGTGAGAGTGCCCTTAAATCATCAAGAGATATAATAATTGGATGCAGAAAAGCAATTCAGCAAATCCATCAAGGTCTAATGAAGGAAGCAAATAACAACATTAAAAAATCATCAGTTAAGCTTTCAAAACTATACGAATTAACAAAAACTTATCCTGATTTATATCATGCTGGCTTTGTAGAAAACGCTGCTCAAGAATTAGTAGAAGCAAACTGTTTATACAACATAATGCGTGGAAAAGATCTACCAGATCCAGATAAAATACAAACCACATACAGCTCATATCTCTTAGGATTATGTGACCTAGTGGGTGAGCTTAGAAGAAAAACATTAGATTCCATACGTAACGGGGATTCAAAAAAAGCTGATAGTTATCTCGATATGATGGAAGAAATCTATGACGTAATTATCCGTTTTGACTACCCTTCAGGGCTAATTCCTATAAAGAAAAAACAAGACATGGTGAGAGGACTAATAGAAAAAACTCGTGGAGAATTAGCAGTTGCCAGCTGCGAGAGACGTATAGAATATCGCACAGATGAATTTAGAGGGATGCTTGACAAAGCAGATGGTAAAAAAAAGAAGGAAAAAAAGAAAAAAAGCGATAAAGATTTAGATATAGACAAAATCTGGTAAAAGATAATGAGTTTGTTTTTTCTCCTGTTAGGAAACGATATACTTATAAAGGGGCTTTATATACTACACGAAGGAAGACACCTGTTATATTAAGGATTATTTATATGGGAGGTAAAAGATAATATGCCGGAAGTAATAGTAGAAAATATTGTAGCATCTACATCTTTTGCGGATAAATTAGATTTAGATGTCATAGCGCAATCTTTAGAAGAAGCAGAATATGAACCAGAGCAATTCCCAGGATTAGTATACCGTCTTGACAGCCCAAAAACAGCCACTCTTTTGTTCAGAAGTGGTAAGGCAAACTGTACAGGCGCAAAAAACGTCGAAGACGTGCGTAAAACAGTGGATATAATAGCTGAGAAACTTAAGAAACTAGGTGTAGATGTATACAAGGATCTTAAAATTGTTATACAAAACATCGTAGCAATATCTGATTTAGGAACTGAGTTAAATCTCAATGAAGTTGCAATGGGACTCGGATTAGAAAACGTGGAATATGAACCAGAGCAATTCCCAGGATTAGTATACCGTATCAAAGAGCCTAAAGTAGCTATGCTATTATTCGGCTCGGGAAAAATTGTTTGCACGGGCGCAAGAGAAACCTCGGACGTAGCATTAGCCGTAGAAAAACTATCAGAAGAACTTAGTTCACTTGATCTTATAAGGAAATAAAGAAATATTTTCTTTTTTTCTTTAAATTATTTCTTCTGCTTAGAGTTGCTCATAGCCACAATTACTGCTTGTACTGCTGCCATAGCAGCAGCAGTCTTAGCTGTAGAAGAAGAAGTTTTCATATTTTTAACATGTTCTACTACTTGATCAAGGATCTTATATTTTGGAATGAAACTTGTATCGTATTTCCCCTTAATCCATTGAGAATGGTTCATTACTACCTGGTGGAATGGAATATTATGTTTAACACCACCAATTTGATATTCCCAGAGGGCGCGTTTAGTACGTTCAATTGCTCTTGATCTATCCTCAGCCCAAACAATAAGTTTAGCAATCATTGAATCATAAAACGGCGGGATAGTAAAACCCTGGTATACTCCAGAATCTACACGAATACCTGGCCCACTTGGTTCAGCATATCTAACTATTTTACTTGGAGCGGGCTGAAAATTATTAAGTGGATCCTCAGCATTTATACGGCACTCAATTGCATGACCTCGAGGAATAATCTGTTCCTGACTATATTCGAGTTCAAGACCCGAGGCAACGCGAAGTTGCTCACGAGCTAAATCAACACCCGTAGTAGCCTCAGTTATTGGATGTTCAACCTGTAATCTAGTGTTCATTTCAAGGAAATAATATTTTCCTTCTTTAAACATGAATTCACATGTTCCTGCATTATAATATTTAGCTGTTTTTGCAGCTAATACTGCCTGTTGACCTATCTCCTCCCGCAATTCTGGTGTAAGAGCACAACTTGGCGTTTCCTCGATAAGTTTCTGATGCCGTCGTTGAACGCTACATTCACGTTCATAACAGTGAATTAAATTTCCTTTTTTATCGCCGATAATTTGATATTCGATATGTCGAGGGTTTTCAATAAATTTCTCAATAAAAACAGAGTCGTCACCAAAAGAGTTTTTGGCCAATTGACGTACCGAGCCTAGTGCTTTTTCCATCTTTTTTTCATCTTCAACCATTTGGATACCGATGCCGCCACCACCGGCAGATGCTTTAAGCATGACAGGATAACCAATTTCGTGAGCGATATCTTTTGCTTTTTCATGATCCGCAATTGCTTCGGTTACACCAGGTACAACATGTACTCCTGCTTTGATCATTGATTTTTTAGAGTCGATCTTAGAACCCATAAGTTTCATCGAATAAACAGGAGGACCGATGAACTCTATACCATTTTTATGGCATAATTCTGCAAATTCTGAATTCTCAGCCATAAATCCATAACCAGGATGTATGCCTTCAGTCTTTGATTTTAAAGCAACATCTATTATTTTCTCTTTATTTAGATAACTCTGACTAGCAGGTCCTGGACCAATATTGTACTTTTCATCGGCGTATTTTACAAAAAGAGCTTTTGAATCTGCATCTGAAAAAACAGCAACTGTGCTTATCCCTAGCTCTTTGCAAGCACGCATAATACGAATCGCAATTTCACCACGATTTGCAACCATTACTTTATTGAGCATTAATCCAACACCTTTTTAGAGAATTTGCATTATAATATCGCCACTTGATACAGAATCGCCTTCTTTAATAAAAATATCTTTTACCTCACCATCTGCCTCTGATTTAATTTCTTGTTCCATTTTCATAGCTTCAATAGTTGCTATTACATCTCCTTTTTTGACCTTGTCACCTTTTTTTACTTTTAAACCAAGAATAGTTCCTTGCATGTTTGATTTAACAGCACCTTCTATGTCCTTTGGTTTACCTGGAACCGATGGAGCGCCTGCACCAGCTACTAGGAAACCGCCAGATGGGATCACCTTCACTTCATAGGGCTCTCCATCAACCTCAACTTCAAACTCGGTTGGAATCTGGGAAGGACCACTACGTTCTTCAGGCGGAACTGATTCAATCCATAATTGTTTATGTTCTGGAAATGATTGTTTAACCATACCTCTAGTCAAAGGGTGATCTATTGGCAACGGTAGTTGGTCTGATGTAAACTCAGCTTTTGCCTCGCCCTTTAAAAACTTAAGTCCAACTTGTGGGAATAGGATATATGTCATTATGTCCTCTTCTTTTTTGATTAGGGAACCGCCATCAATTTCTTTAAGCTCGCTTTTTCTTTTATCCCACATTGGTTTCAATAAGTCAGAAGGGCGACAATCGATAATTTCATCTTTCCATTTTGGGCCAAGAACTTTTTTCATAATTTCAGGTTTTATTGGAGAAGGAGGTTTACCATACATACCACGACAGTAATCCTTGGTTTCTTTTGTTATAACCTTATATCTTCCATGTAACACGTTCATAACTGCCTGAACGCCAACAACTTGACTGGAAGGCGTTACTAGAGGAGGATAACCAAGTTCTTCACGGACACGTGCCGTTTCATCAAGTATATCACGATATTTATCATGAGCGCCTTGTTCTTCTAATTGGAAGATCAAATTAGAGAGCATTCCTCCAGGTACCTGATGTAATGTTACACTAGGGTCATATTTCAACGCGTTAAATCTGTGGAGATGTCGATATTTATCCCAAATCTTAAGGAAATATTTACGAATATCAATTAAGAGCTCAAGATCATAACCCGTATCCCAAGGTGTCCCTTTAAATGCAGCAACTACACTCTCTGTTGGAGGTGCAGCGGTACCACCACTAATAGCGCTGATATCTGTATCTAGAACATCTATCCCTGCTTCAGCTGCTCTTTGATATGCCATGCCTGTCATCCCACTAGTGCAATGGGTGTGAAGATCAATTTCAATTTTAATCCCTGCATCTTTGCAACCCTTAACGACATCATATGCACGTTGAGGGGAAATCATACCCGCCATATCCTTAATACACAAAGAATCGGCGCCCATCTTTACAAGTTTTTCAAAATTTTTTACATAATATTCAACAGTATGAACAGGAGAAATCGTATAGCTCATACAAGCTTGAACATGGCCACCAGCTTCTTTTACCGCCTTCATTGGGACCTCCATATTACGAAGATCGTTTAATGCATCAAAAATTCGGAAATAATCACATCCGTTTTTCTTAGCGAAATGACAAAACTTTTTTACTACGTCATCAGGGAAGTTCCAGTATGCAACAATATTCATTGCTCGCTCAAGCATCTGTAATGGTGTGTTAGGTATAGCTTCCTTGAGTTTATTCAATCTTACCCAAGGGTCCTCATTTAGATATCTAATACACACATCAAAAGTTGCGCCACCCCATACTTCTAACGAGAAATATCCAACTTCATCAAGTTTTTCCGCTATAGGTAGCATATCTTCGGTTCTCATGCGTGTAGCAAGCATCGACTGATGAGCATCTCTTAATATTTGTTCATGAATTTTGACCAATAATTTTCCCTCCATTACTCAAATTTTTTTCAAATATTATAGTTAAATTATGGGGCCCAAATTAGGGGTAATGGTATCTTCTTCCCCTACTTAAGGATATTGGATTATAATTAAAGGTCGCTTAGGCGAATAATCTGTATAGAAATGTCTCAAAACATTTTTTAATAAGTTATTTCTATGCGATTTCACAAAAATAGACAAAAGATTAGTTTGTGGTGCATAAATGATGAATAAAAAAATCTTCACAGTTTTTTCAACTATAACTATTTTCTGTTGCATTGTTTCAGGACTAGCTGTAGCAGAAGCTAATCCTGGCCAGATATACGAAGGAGATATATCCCTAACATATCGTAATGTCACTGTTTATGCACCCGCTGTCGCACAGACAGATAATGGATATATTGGCGTGGTTTCTACAATAACTCTAACCATCCAGGATAAAGGCAGTGGGAGGGTTTTTGTTGATACTTTGCCTTTAACTGAAGTCGACATGCAGGGTTCTGCTCGTTTAGCTGTAAAAGTGGCAAGTGCATTTGTCGAAAGCGATAAAAATTGTAGTGTAAATCCAAATGAATATGATTATTTCTTTGTTGTAAGAACATCGGCACCAATTATTGGTGGGCCATCTGCAGGGGCAATTATGACTGTTGCAACGATATCTTTACTTGAGAATTGGACGATGGATAATAAAACAATGATGACCGGTATGATTAATCCTGATGGAAGCATCGGTCCTGTTGGTGGCATACCCTACAAAATTGATGCTGCATATGCAGTTGGTGCAACAAGTTTTCTAATACCCAAAGGGCAGGGCACCTACACGGAAATTAAGACAACAGTGGAGAATGGCTGGATTGTCAGAACACCTATTACAAAAAATGTTGCAGATTATGCTATGGATAATTATGGCATAAAAGTAGTTGAAGTAGCTGAAATCTACGAGGCTGTTAAAAATTTTACAGGCTATGAACTATTTTTTGATGAGCCCTATGAGAACGTAACGATAAAATCAGATAATTATATTGAGACAATGAGACTGCTTGCATCAAATCTATTAAATGAGGCGACCGCACAGTATGAAAACGCTAGTTCACTATTTGAAAACTCAACGGAAAACATCCCAAATTATTACCTATCTAACTATAGAGAACAAATAAGCGAAATTCTAGATTACTCAAAATCACGATTGGGGGAATCGAACAACTGGTACGGTATCGGAATGTACTACACAAGCACCACCAAGTCATTCTTATCAATGATAGACTCACGTTTCGTACAGTATGCTTGCGAATACTATAACTCAAATGAAGAAGATAGAGACACATACCTAGAAGATCTAATAGATGACTCAACCTCTTTTTACGAAAATAAGGGAGAAATAGCTAGAAATACAGAAATAAATGGAATAACCTCTCTACAGTGCGTGGGAGCTGCCCAAAAAAGAGCGTCAGAAGCCGATTCTTTTCTGTCAGATGCAACCAACAGCTATGAGGAAGGAGCTGCTCTAACCTCTCTTTATTACGTAGCCAAGGCTATGGAAAGAAGTAAAAGTGTCGGCTGGTGGATCGATATAACATCACATTTCAATGATACTGGGGACGTAGATATCAAAGAAATAGAGAATTTAGCACTAGAATACACAGAAGACACACAACAATCCATAATCTACTCCAATATTATACTGCAAGAGATAGGAGAAACTTCCGAATACTTAGACTCTGCTGAAAGTCTACTACGATCTGCAAGAGACAACATAAAAAAAGATTATCCCGCTGCTGCTCTTTTCGAGTCATTAGAGGCATTAATTGAGGCAAACCTTGCGATAGAAACTATAGGCCTTGAAGAAGAAACAGATTTTTTAGATAAAATTTATAGAGCAAACATAAGTGCAGGCACAAGTATAACCAGAAGCACACAACAAAAAATAGAACCAGTCTTAGCAATAAGCTATTACGAATATGCAGATAGCCTGCTAAGCGAGTCTAACCTAGACGCAGCTCTTTTTTATTACAAATACAGTGCCATGATAGCAGGTGCATTAACTTTTACTAACACGTCCAAAGGCACAGCAACATCAAGATATGTAGGAATTCTCGAATCCAGTCCTATATTTAGAAGGGAGACCTTGGATAATAAAAACGAATATTTTATACGAGTTTTTATAGCAGTATTTGCCGCTATAGCCGGCTTAGGGGTGGGACTGATCATTACAGGTATATTTTCAAAGAAAAAGGAAGATAAATTTAGTGATAAATGGATTCCAAGGAGCATAAACGGTTATAATAGAAGACAAAAAAAACAACATCATAATGAAAAAGATATGCCGAGAAATATAAATGATTTTTACAAAAAAAACAAATAACCTTAATAATTACATGGTTTTATAATGCAACTAACCGGTGAATTTACAAAAGGCAAAATAATCATAAAAAAACCAAAGGATATCGGGCGTCTTTATAATAGAAATAATTTTGGAAGAATTATGGACAATAATGAATTAGAATTAGATCTAGTGGAAGGAGTTTTTTTATTGGGTGAAGGAAAACTTAAATTATTCGAGAAAAAAAAAGAAATGGGTTTTAAAAAACTTGTCAAAATATCAGCAAAAAAAATATCATGTTTTGAAATAAAATACCTAATATTCAAAGACCTTAGAAAGAAAGGATTTATAGTAAAAATTTGCGATAAAGAAGACTTGTTTGATTTTCATATTTTTAATAGAGAGAAAGTCAGAAAAAAATGTTTTATATCAGCATTCTCTGAAAGGGATATAATAAGCATTAATGAAATTAGAAGACTAATTGATTATTCAATTAAAAAAAATGCCGATCTATGGTTTTCAATTGTTGATGAAGAGGGAGATATAACTTACTATAATGTTAGTAGATTAGATATAAGGGGTGATATTAGTGAACATAAGTTTTCAAAAACCAAAGGATATCTTATTGAAAATAGAGTTATAATTTTTGATAGTAAATCAGCTAAAGAATTATTTAAAAAAGAATTTTTCGGCAAACCCTTTGGAATGGGATTACAACTCTCCGTGATAGAAGCACTGTATCTAATGGAAAAAAAATTTATTGAGATAATGAATATAGTAAATGACGGGAAGATTTCATTTAATGAATTTAGAAAAATTGTTAAAAAAAATCAGCCAAACATAAAGTTGATACTTACGGTCTTTAGAGATTTAAAAAAACGTGGTTTAATTGTTAAAACAGGTTTTAAATTTGGCGCTCATTTCAGAGCATATTCAAATAAACCAGATAAAACTCATGCTGAATATTTAATTCATGTTGTCGATAAAAGTTTTGAAAGTTCTTGGCCTGAGATCAGTAGAGCGGTAAGACTTGCTCATTCGGTTAATAAAGAGATAATGTTTTCAAGCATCAGGGACAATAGAATAGATTATATTAAGTTTGGAAGACTACGCCCATAATTCTTTTATAATCAATTGGTAATTAGTATGAGTTATCGGGGAGGAAAAAATATGATTCAAATAAGGTGGCATGGTCATTCATGTTTCGAAATAACAAATGATTTGACAATTGTAACAGATCCACATGATGGTAAATCAATTGGAATTCCAGCACCAAACGTAATGGGAGATATCATATTAGTGTCCCATGATCACTATGACCATAATAGTGTTAAATCCGTTGAGAAAGAGGGATCTAAAGTTATAATCGATGGTCGTAAAAGAACAATTAGCGATGTTGAGATAATGGGTGTTAACTCTTTTCACGATGACGAACAGGGGGAAAAACGTGGTAATAATATCATCTACAAATTTACAATAGATGGAATTAGATTTTGTCACATGGGGGATCTAGGGCATAATCTTGATGATGAAACTGTTAAAAAAATAGGGGATGTCGATATTCTATTTGTCCCAATTGGTGGTACTTTCACTATCGATGACAAGCAAGCGTGGGCGGTAGTAAATAAAATAAAACCAAGGATAATAGTCCCGATGCATTACAAAATAGGCGGTCTTTCATTACCAATAGCAGGACTTGATGCTTTCTTGGATCGAGCGAAGAATAAAGTCATTCATGTAGGTAACGAGATAGATATAGAGAAAGAGGATTTACCAACTGGTCCTGAGATTTGGACTTTTACTCTTTAAAAACTTCTTTATTTACACAATTAGGTGGGACTTTTCCATTAAGACCATTAATCATGTTTTCAGCAACCATACTTGCCATATTATTACGAGAATTAAAAGTTGCTGACGCGGAGTGAGGTTGCAAAACAACATTATCAAGTTTCTTCAGTTTTTCTGTAATTTTTGGCTCATGCTCATAGACATCAAGCCCCGCCCCAAAAATCCATTTTTTCTTCAAAGCATCTGCTAATGCATTTTCGTTAATAACAGGACCTCTTGATGTATTTATAATGATGGCTGTTTTTTTCATCATTTTAAGTTCCTTTTCATCTATAAGATGGTGTGTTTTTTCTGTTAAAGGAACATGTAGAGAGATATAATCAGATTTGCTTATTAATTCAGATAGTTCAACTTTTTTTGCATTTAATTCTTGTTCTAATGTTTTATTTATATGTTCTGATACATACAAAATCTTCATATTGAATCCTTTGCTTTTCAGAGCCATAGCTGTTCCAATTCTGCCTGCTCCAACAACACCTAATGTTTTATTTGAAATGTCCTGACCCAACATAAGCATTGGAGCCCATCCAATGAATTTTCCAGCCCTCGTAAATTTGTCTGCCTCGACAATTCTTCTTGCAACTGAAAAAAGTAGCCCCCATGCCATCTCAGCAGTTGCATCGGTTAATACTCCAGGGGTATTGCTAACTGGTATGCCTTTTTTTGTAGCTGCATCTAAATCAACGTTATCATAGCCGACAGCATAATTTGCTATCATTTTCAGCTTGGGCTCTGAGTATATTATTTCCTTATCTATAATATCTGTCAGAAGGCAAATAAGGCCATCTTTCCCTCGTATCCCTTCAATTATTTCTCTCTTTCTAAGCGGTCTATCATGGGGACTAATATCTACCTTAAGCTCTTTTTTAAGAAGCTTCAATCCACACTCGGGTATTCTCCTAGTTACGAATATTTTCATTATTCAAATTCCCTCTTGATGATTTTATGATGTAAAACAATATCTCATTCATAAAAGAATTTATTCCATGTTTTCTACTAATGGATAATATCCTGCCATTTATAGAATCTATTTCTGTTTTTTTGCCTTTTTTAACACTCTGAAACATGGATGAATAATTATTGTCAGTGGCTTTTATTACTTCTCTAGTTTTTTTATACATTTTCTTTGAAGATATGTTCATGCCTTCTTTATTTGCAACTATAGTGGATTCTTCACATATCTTTTCTACTATGTTTTCTAATATAGGATTCTCTGTAAGATAGCCATTTTTACATTGGAAAAAAGTGGTAATGGGGTTTATACTAGAGTTTATAATTGTTTTGATCCATATATCATAGAAAATATTGGTACTAACTCTAGTTTTAATACCTGCTTCATTAAAAACGTGGATGATTTTTTGTACTCTGTTTGTCTTCTTTCCATTTAACTCTCCAAAAACAGTATCTCCTTGACCAGTATGCTGTATTATGCCAGATTTGTTAAAAACAGCACCATGGGTTGTTATGCCTGCTATTATTTGTTCTCTATTAACTATTTTTTCAATTTTTTCAATGTTGTCTAATCCATTTTGAAGGGAAACAATGAGAGTTTTTTTGTCTATTACTGATTTTGCATCTTTCATGGCTGTTTCTGTATCATATGATTTAACAGTTAAAAGCAGAATATCAGGACGGGTATATGAATCATCAAGAGAATTCTTAGCCTGTATTTTAACGTTCATATTTGTTTTTCCTGACAAAAAAAGACCTTTTCTTTGTATTGCATCTACATGATGTGGTCTACCTATTAAAACAACATTATTTTTTTTAGATAGAAGAGCGCCAAATAATGATCCTATGGCCCCAGCACCCATGACAATTATATTCATTTTACTAAACCCAATATTCTACATTTATTAATTATCTCGTCTCTTTTCATAACTATCAATGGTTGTAAAATAGGTAATTTAGTATGTTTTCTAAGAATTTTTATCCCAGCTAAAGCTCTTTTTGGTTTTTCATCAAGGTTATGATTTGTTACAATAGCATCATATCTATTATCTTTAGACAGTTTATGTAACTCTTCATAGAGATCTGTAGATTTTATTAGATTTGTACTGGAACTTAGATGCCAGTTCATTTTAAAGATTTCTAAAAAATTTATCATAGATTCATCTGTAGTTAGAAATATAACATTACATCCTCTTCTCATTACATACCATGCTGCTAAAATAGATTCAAAATTACTTATCAAAGCTAAGATAGTTGCCTGGGTCCCAAGAGGTAGACCGCCCGTTCCCTTTATCTTCTCTGTGAATAGAAAGGCCCTATCGTCTCTTATTTCAATGAATAACTCGAAATCTGGTTTCGTAAGATCGACATTTGCATTTGTTACATTAACAATGTCGTTACCAATTTCAACTGCAACATCTTGACTTGTATATTTATGTTCTCCAGTTCTTGTTACTCTAAGAGCAAAGCTTTTTTCCATAGATATGTTATTTTTTGAAATATTTACAGCGAGGTTAGATATTGATTTTAGACTAGATAATGTTTGAACTGCTGGACTGATAGAAGATATTCCAAAAATTTTCTTTAAAACATCAAGACTGCTATTAATTTGATCTGTATAAACGTAGATTCTATCCCACTCACTCTTTATTTTAAAGGAGATCTTTCTATTGCTTAATGCATTTTTTATATTGTTTACAAGAGTTTTAATGAATCTCTTACGTGTTGCCCGGGCCTTTAATCCAACCTCACTGTATCTGATTAATATGACTTTATATTTCACAATCTGATAATTTGTATTTTCATACATTAAACATTTGGTTAAAAAAATAGGTGCAGGGGAGGAGATTTGAACTCCCGAACCTCTACAGGAACAGATCTTGAGTCTGTCGCCGTTGACCAGGCTTGGCTACCCCTGCATGAAAAAAAGAAAAACAAGTTGAATATAATAAATTTTTATATGAATTATTTGGGGATTTTTTTGGAGTTTTTGCCACGTTGAACTAATTTATCCAAAACATTGTAACATCTTATTGTATCCTTTCTCGATACAACAAGGCTTAACTCCTTTTGTGTCATAATTATACCCACAATATTTATGTTATCCCAAGCGAGAAATCTCAAAACATTATACAAAACGCCTGGTGTAAAAATATAGTCCTTTGAATATGTCAGTGAAATTACTACTAGGTCTTCTACTACGTTCAGGAGTTTTTCATCACTTAAGAGATCCAATAATTTTTCTTTAGATCTTTGATTTGTAATTATTCCAACTTCGTAGTTGCCCTGGATGATATTGATTATTCCGCCTCTTTTGAAATCTATCTCATTGTATATGCTCTGTATTTTATCTAGCGAGGTAGATGATTCTTCCAAAATAATATAACAAACATCTGTCTTCAATAGAGTCTCTCTAAAATAGTTAAAGGTTAATTGATGTTGCTTTTTTTCTAATTTATCTGAATACCTGCGTAAAGCCATTACGACCGCGTTGTTTTTTACCTTCTTTCCCAGTTCTGCTTCAATTTCTGGTTTGATACTTTCAGCTAATTTGTTATATGACACGATTCCGTGGTTTACAGCTTCTTGTAAAAAAACATGTTTATTTAAGATATCCTGTACAATGTGACTAATTGTTACCATAACAACACTCCCTTGGTATCTACTTCATATTATTACAATGTGAAGTAATATGATACACCTAGATATAGTTTTTGTTATTAAAATTACAAAAGCTTAATATGCGATGTAAGGAATAAAATTATATACAGGTAGAAAGACTAAAAGGGCCTGGTTTGAGAAAAAAACTAACCCGCTCGTTTTTTACCTCTTCTCCTCCTAGGCCCTTTCCTCTTTTCTCTTCCCAAATATTGTTTTTTTAACAAATAATGTAATTCAGGATATAAATATAAAGAAAGACTTTTATATAATAATATTCATATTAATCCACGAGCGTATGAAACGAGCGGGTTATTCACTATTGATAGTGCTTATGCTTATTGTTGTTTTATTTGTTGATAATACTGGAGCCACTGAAAAAGAAAAAACGATGATAATTACATCAGGGCAATATGGGAAAGGATATAGATATAATTTCAATGGATGGATATATATACACATAGAAGGAGAGCCTTATGACAGAGGATATCAATATGGATATCTTGCATCAGCTGAAATAGTTGACATGATCAACAGGTGGAGCAAATGGATTGCAAATGTTAAGATAAAGCTTGGTTGGAGATTTGACTGGCAACCTTTTCCCGGAGACGCAGAAAAATGGTGGGAAATATCGAAAGATAAAGCTCTGAGAAAATTTGAGAAATATTATCCTGAGGAATATATGGAAGAGATGAGGGGTATAGCGGAAGGTGTAAAAGCGAGGGGGGGCACTGTATTTGGCCACACTGTCAATTATGAAGATATTTTAACTTTAAATGAGATGCAGGATTGTTGGTATACCAAACATTACCCTCTAAGAAAACTTCTGCCAATAGGGATTATTGGAGGTATTAAAAATATTTTGATGGGGGGGAAAATAAAAACAGAGGGGTCTTGTAGTGCTTTTGTTGCAACTGGCGATGCTACTACAGACGGAAGAGTGATTATTGCTCACACAACACAACCTATGTATTACATAACTGAAAGGGTTAATATCATACTTGATGTAAAACCAACAGAAGGAAATAGATTTACAATGATATGCCCACCGGGTCAGATATGGAGTAATGAGGATTGGTATCAAAATGAAAAAGGCATAGTTCTAACTGAGACAACTATAGCTTCTCAAGGCCCATATACTGAAAAAGGCATACCAATTGCAGTCAGGACTAGAAAAGCCATTCAGTATTCAGATAGTATAGACGACGTGCTAAATTTTCTTTTAAAGGGAAATAATGGTTTATTTCCTTGCGAATGGTTAATGGCAGATACAAAAACGGGCGAAATAGCTTCAATCGAATTAGCATTACTTAACACTCCTATAAAAAGAACATTCAATGGATTTTATTGGTCATGTAATGCAGTTCATGACTCAAGAGTAATGAGAGAAACTTACGGCATTCCAGTCTTTATGTCTAAGATTCTAAATAAAAGATTCCCAGATATATTTATAAGCGACAGAGCGCAAAAATTCATGGAGATAAAAAATGAATATTACGGTAAAATTGATAGGGAATTAGCAAAAAAGATCATATCGACTAATCCAATATGTACTAACAGTAATGATGCAAAAATTACTGACTCTGAATTAATGAAGGATTTAGGAACCCTTACTTTTTGGGGAAATCCCAATGGTAGTCTATATACGCCAAATGATGAAATTAAAACAAGATGGGATGAAATTACTGATCTGCCGCCAACAGGATGGTTTGAATTTTATCCATCAGAATCTACATTTATAAGTTTATCACCTATGCAAAGATCCTCAGAAGGAATGAATGAAGCAATAGTTAAATGGAAATATGATACTAATGATCTTCGTAATACAGTATTTTCCTCCTGCTCTATTTATGAAAATGTTCTTTATGCAGCTACTTCATCGGGCACAGTATATGGCATAGATGTGGATACAGGTGTGCAAAAATGGATGAGAATTGTTGGTGAAAAAACCGTTAAACCTGAAGTATCAAATGACCTCGTGATTATTGGTACAAACAAAGGTTTACATATACTAGATAAGAATACTGGCAAAATTAAATGGGAAAGATTGATAGGGGAAATAATTTCTAAACCAATAATAGAGGATAAATCATTGATTGTTAGTTGTTCAGATGGGGCTATTTACAGTTTTGATATAACATCGGGCAACAAAATATGGGATTATAACTTTGAAAAACAAGTTTATACTTCTGAGATAAAGAATAATATAATGTATGTTTGCTCAGAGGAAACTTGCTATGCTTTTGATATCTACAACAAGAATATTATTTGGAACTATAAAACAGATGGAATGATATCTGCTTCTCCTAGAGTTGAAGATAAAACAGTGTATTTTGGGTCCTGGGACGGTTGCTTACATGCTGTTGACCATGCCACAGGCATTCTTAAATGGAAATTTGAAACAGGTTGGGGTATAGACTCAACTCCGGAGATAGCAGGTGGGCTGGTTTTTGTTGGATCTCTCGATAATAAGTTCTATTGTTTAGATGAAAAAAACGGTGAGATAAAATGGGGTTTCCAATGCAGATCCGCCATACATTCATCCCCGGTAGTCTACGGAGAATATGTTTTCTTTGGCTGTGATGACGGGAAATTATATGCACTTGATAAGAAGACAGGGGAGCTGGGCTGGAGTTTTACGCCAGGATATAGCATAAAAGACGACGATGCAAATAACTACATGACGACGGTGATATCATCAGATCCTGTTGCAGATAATGGATTTGTTTATTTCGGTGCAAAAGGAAGTATTTATTCTTTAGAAGCGCAGACTTTTGAATTTTCGAATGAGAAAAAAACAGAAGAGGATGATTACAACATATATCTACTATTTGGGTTAATTATTATGTTTATAGTTGGAGTTATAATATTTTACAAACAAAAACTTATGAAAATGATAAGATAAAAGAAATGAGGGATAATTTGGCTAAAAGAGAATATTGGAATACAAGATTCGTCTTCATTATGGCAGCAGTTGGATCAGCTGTTGGTTTAGGAAATGTCTGGAGATTCCCCTATGTCTGTTATGAAAATGGCGGAGGAGCTTTTCTAATACCTTATTTTGTAGCATTATTCACCGCAGGCGTACCACTGATGATACTTGAATTCTCTGTTGGGCATTGGGCAAGAAAATCACCACCTGGTGCATTCAAAAAAATAGGTAAAAAATGGGAATGGATGGGATGGTGGACAGTGCTAATGCCATTCGCTGTAGCAACTTACTACGTTGCAGTTATGGCATGGTGTTTCTCATACATGATATATTCACTTAACCTTAGATGGGGGTCAGATGCAGAGGGTTTCTTTGCAAACCTTCTTGGCACTACCGGCAATCCGATAGTAATCGGCGGAATAAGCTTACCTATACTCTTTGGCCTTATCGCAGTATGGTTCTCAATATTCTTCATCCTTTACAAAGGAGTGAAACGAATAGGCAAAATAGTAGCTTTAACTGTCCCTATACCAACAATACTTCTCATAATCTTGACCATTCGAGGATTAACATTACCCGGAGCAATGGAAGGAATTAGTTACTATCTAACCCCTAATTTTTCCTCACTACTAGATGTAAATGTCTGGATAGCGGCATATGCACAAGTTTTCTTTTCCCTTAGTCTTGCACAAGGGATTATGATTACCTATGCTAGTTTTCTCAAAAAGAAATCTGATCTTACAAATAATGCATTTATAATAGCTCTTGCCGATGCAGGTACTGCTTTTCTGGCAGGGTTTGCAGTTTTCAGCGTAGTGGGATATCTATCTGCAACTCAAGGAATAGGAATAACTTCACTTGGATCAAAACTAGCCGGGCCACACTTGACGTTTGTAACATATCCGACAGCAATAAGTCTATTACCGTTTGCAGCGGCATTCTTTGGATTTATTTTCTTTGTAGCATTACTTACTTTTGGAATAGATAGTGCATTTTCTATGATAGAACCAATAGCTGCAAGTGCAAATGAGAAATGGAAGATATCAAAAGCAAAAGCCACAGCAGTAATGTGCACGTTTGGTTTTTTTCTAAGTTTAATATTTACAACAGGAGGCGGAGTACACTGGTTAGAGATACTAGACCATTTCATAAATAATTTCGGACTTGTATCAATAGGTCTAGCAGAATGTATAATACTTGGATGGATTTATCGTCTTAGTAAACTCCGAAAACACGCAAATGAAACCTCAGAGATACATATAGGTAAATGGTGGGAGATGTTGATTAAATTTGTAATACCTCTAGTTCTCGTAATGTTGTTAGTTATTGCTATAATAAATAGTATCACAAATCCACCATTTGACTACCCCATATGGACGATGATAGCGGGCGGCGTTATGCCCGTGTTGATAATATTCAGCTTTTCGTTTTTACTGATGAAAATTAGAGACAAAAAGGAGGCAAAAGTTTAATGTTGCCTCTCTCAGCAATATTAATGTTAATATTTGGATGTGTAGTACTTTACGGTGGCCTAGCGTATTTTATTTATAGAGCGATTAAAAGCAGTAAAAAGTGATATCAGCTTAAGATTGAAGAAATAATTTTTCTTTCAAAATTTAACAAATTATTAGAAAAGATATTATCATATGAGAATCTAAAATCATAAAAGATATTTTTAAGTACGAGAGGTTCAGCAGGTGACAAACCAAAATCAATTTTTCTATACGGGTTCTCCAACGCAGAAAGGATCTGGTTACTGTCGATTTCAGCAGTTCCAACCTTAATGATGGCCGATATTATTCGTCTAATTTAATTCCAAAGGAAGGTCTGAGCGTAGAAATCAATTTGTATTAACTCATCGTTGATATCTAAAAAGATGTTCTCTATTGTCCTAGAAGGCTTTTTTCCTGTTTCTAGCCTGGCGAAATTTAAAAAATTATGAGTACCTGTAAAAATTGAAGAGGTGGAAAGAATCTTTTCAATATTATATTTTTTATTTTTTAGATAATAACTATAAACTCTCATTTTAGCGTGACGAGGATAAAAATCAGATGATATCTTTTTTACGCCGTAGAATAATATCAATTCTGAATCTGTGTTAATATCTTCCAATATATTGCCTACAGGTTTATCTGTATTAAAAGCAACTACATTACCAAAGGATGAGGCTCCTTTGTCGGTTCTACTAGCAGATCTGAAAAACGATTTTTTTGGACTATCGATATATCCTGTTGATTTTAAAATATTTATAATCCTATCTTCCACGGTTTTCAAATTTGGTTGCCGTGCATAACCATTGAAATTTTTACCATCATAAGCGAATTTTATTGCGATACGCATTTTACTCTCAGGTAAACAGCTATAATATATAGAAATTCTCCTAAGATAGGATAACTCTTTAAAAACCTAAGACATACAGTCAAAAAGCAATATGTCTGAAAAAAAAGTTATGGAAAAAAAATTAAAAAAAATAGGTGCTAAAATAGGAGACGTAGTAAGAGTTACAAAAAAAGACAATAAATATGAAGGAGTTATGATGCCACATCATGAATTTAGCGACGGCAAAATTATAACTCTTAAACTAAAAAATGGATATAATATGGGAGTTGAAATAGACGATAATACAAAGATTGCTCTTGTAAAAAAACAAAAAGAGATATCTAAAAAAAGTAAGAAAATTCCCTTTGATGAAGACAAGCCTACTATTTCCATACTTGGTACTGGTGGTACAATTGCTTGTTATGTAGACTATAGGACCGGCGCAGTGCATCCTGCTACTAGCACACAGGAGCTTGCTTTTTCAGTTCCAGATATTTTTGATATTTGTAACGTAAAAACAGAAGTTGTCTATCAAATGTTCAGTGAAGATATTGAAATAAAACATTGGCAAAAACTCGCCAAAACTATTGCAGAAGAATTGAATAATGGCTCAAATGGTGTTATTATACCTCACGGAACGGATACACTTGCATATACAAGTGCAGCTCTATCATTTATGTTGAAAAATCTATCCGGCCCTGTAGTGCTTGTGGGAGCACAGAGATCAAGCGACAGACCATCATCTGATGCAGCTTTAAACCTTATCGCAGCCGCAACTGTTGCCTCAAAATCTGACATTGGGGAAGTGGTTGCCGTTATGCATGAGAGCACCTCAGATACATCACTCGCTATACATAGAGGGACAAAAGTTAGGAAAATCCATACTTCCCGTCGTGACGCGTTCAAAACTATTAACGACATACCAATTGGAATGGTCGAGAATGGTAAAATAAAAATAAATGGCCAGTATAGAAAGAAAACAAAGGGAAAAGTATCCATAGATGACAAGCTGGAAACAGACGTTGTTATGATTTATTCCCATCCGGGTTTAAAGCCAAAGGACATTCCTGATAAAAAAGGCATTATATTAATCGGCACAGGATTAGGGCACGTTTCAAAAAAGATAGTTCCACGAATAAAAGAATTGAGCGAAAAGGGAACTATTTTTGCTATGACAAGCCAATGTTTTTTTGGCAGAATAAATATGAATGTATATTCTACTGGTAGAGACCTCTTGAAAATTGGCATTATTCCATGTGAAGATATGTTACCTGAAACAGCATATGTAAAACTAATGTGGGCACTTGCTCACGCAAAAAATAGAAATGAAATTAAGAAAATTATGCAGACAAACATAGCTGGTGAAATATCAAAAAGAACCAGAAGTGACACCTACTTATAAAACAAAAAGAGTTGATCTTTAATTTTTACTATTTTAACTTTTTCTGAGTCTATCGGCACTGATTTTGGTTTTTTAATGGTTTTAATTTCATAATTTTTTTGATTCATTATTTGTATTTCTTCTTCTGTTTGACTTACAAGAATCATTTCTTTTATTAACTCTTTTCCACCCAGAAAATGTTCTTTTTTAATTTTGTTTGATTCGACTGTTATCTCTTCCCAATTTGACATATTAATCAATTTTATTTTATTTGCATGCGTCGATTCTATACAATAATATTCATTATCTAGCTCTATAAATTCATCTTTTTTATAGAAAGGTAGACGAATTAAGTAAGTCATGCGGTATATCTGACGGCTGTCTTTCATTCCAATATTTTTTGATGATTGTTTTATTTTACCACCATACTGTTCTTGTATTTTTTTTGCAATAATCAATCCTGCTGCTTTGTCACTAATGTAGAAGTTTATTCCTCCATGTTCTTCTGAAACGTCAGCTATAAAAATTGTTCGATTTCCCTTTGATTGGATGTTATCAATCATGGTTTCAACAAGTAATACGATATCTTTTAGTTCCCCTTTTGAAAGCTTTCGTTTCTCTGCTCTTATTTGAACGACTGCTTCATGATACCCCCCAAATTTTTTTGAACAAACATCACAAACTGTTTTCTTTAGTCTTACAATTACATCATGTTCATCTATAACCTTAGTGTCATTTATAAGACCGGATATGAAGACTTTACATCTCTTATCATGGTCTGATTCTTCGCATTTAGTATCAATATCAACTTTTTGAAGTTCCTTACTTATTTTGAAATTATTTTTAATTACCTTCCTAAAGAATTCTGTGAATATATCAGAATGCCAGGTGCTTTTATATTTATAAGAGCCGCAATTAGTACAAATAGGTATGTCTATTGTTCCAGGCCCACTAGTAAAACTATGTGACTTAACGTAACAATTAATGCATACCCCGTCTTTGTAGATAGGTTTTTCTTTACCACATTCTACGCAAAACATTTGACCACAGCGTTATGATGCGGAAATATTCCGCATATTATAAGTATTGAGGTTGTTTTATACTTAGTTAAAAGAAAAAATAGTGGTTGATTTGTTAAAAATTAGAGCAGCCCGTCTGGGAGATTTAAAGAGCATAACTGAGATTTATAATGAGGCTATTAAAAAAACAGTAGCAACTTTTGATACAGAGGTAAAAACATTAGAGGAACAGAAAAAATGGTTCATTAAACATAGTACTAGGAACCCTATAATAATTGCAGAAAACGATGATGAAATTATTGGTTGGGCTTCTTTAAGCGAGTATTCCACAAAATATGCATATTCTGATACCGCAGAAATTTCGTTGTATATAAAAGAAAAATTTCAAGGTAAAGGAATTGGTAAACAATTAATGAGTTCAATTATCGATGAGGGAAAGAAAGTTGGTCTACATGCAGTGATCGCTAGGATAACAGATGGAAACAAGACAAGTATTAGACTTCATAAGTCTGTGGGTTTTAAACATGTTGGCATTATGAAAGAAGTTGGATATAAATTTGGTAAACGTTTAGATGTTCACATTATGGAGAAAATATACAGTGAAAAATAAAAGCTAATTAGTTTGTTTTTGAATTGCTTCTGATCCGCTTTTGAACGCTTTTTTATTAATCTCTTTAAATTTCTGCGGAACATTCTCAAGGATTGTTTCTAATAGAACTTCAGATTTGAAAGGTAAAACATTAATTGCTGCAAGAGCGCCTAGCATTACAATATTTTTTGTAATAGCAGCACCTGCATCTTTTGAAAGTTTTATTGCATCAATTTTGTAAAGTTTTCCATATTTTTCTAAATCTTTGAAAACTTTTGAAAGATTTGGATATTCTTCTTCACCTGTTGCGACAGTAAATGGAATTACAGGATTTATATCTGTAATTATTTTTGTTTCTTTGTTTGTTAAACCGACGTATCTTAAGATTTCAACTGGTTCAAGACCGAGAATTACATCTGCTGAACCACTTGGCACAAGAGGACCTGTAACCTTTCCTAGCCTTACAGAACAAATAACTGCTCCACCACGTTGTGCCATACCATGTGTCTCTGAGACAAAAACATTAATTTTTTCTTTAACAGCTGCTTTTCCGATGATATTCGCTGCAGTAATGATACCTTGGCCGCCTACACCTGTTAAAACAATACTTGTTTTGTCTTTCATTTCTTTTCCTCCTTCTTTTTAATTGCATTAAAGGGGCATACAATTGCACAATGACCGCATCCGTTACACTGTTGTGGGTCGATGTTTACACTTTCATCATCACCATAGTATATCGCAGGGCAGCCAAATCTACCTATACATGTTTTACATCTTCTACAAGTATTTTGGTCTATTTCATAAACAAATATTTTTTCTCCACGCCGTTTCTTATCTCTATTTTCAAGCAATATACATGGAGATTTACTTACTATAAACGATGGTCCTTTGTACTCAAGAGCGCGTTTGAAAGATTGTGTTGTTTCTTTAATGTTGTTGGGATCTACAATTTCAATATGTTCTACTCCGCAGCCTTTTGCAACATCCTCAACTAAGATTCTTTTTGCAGATCTGCCCATCCCGTCAAAATCTGTTCCAGGATGAGGTTGATGACCAGTCATTGCCGTTGTTCTGTTGTCAAGAACTGTAATCACAACATCATGGTTATGATGAACGACATTTATTAAAGGAGGGATTCCGGAGTGAAAAAAAGTTGAGTCCCCCATGAATGATATTACCTTTTCATCAGTGGCAACAGCTAACCCGCCCGCAGTACCAGCATTACTACCCATGCAAAGAAGTAAATCCGCCATTTCAAGAGGTTTTTCTCTACCAAGAGTATAACAACCTATGTCTGTTGGATAAATAACTCCTTTTGGTTGTGCTTTTTTTGCTGCGTAATAAGTTGCTCTGTGCGGGCACCCTGGGCACAAAGCAGGTGGTCTCCTAGGTATTTTTATATTGCTACTTTTTGGTTTTTTAATTGGATTACTTATTTTCAGAATGTTACTAAATGCATCGATCACTATATCTGGGTTATATTCATATAATCTTGAGAAATGCCCTGTTGATTTCCCGTATATCTTTAATGAACATCCTATTTCATATGCTAATTGTTTGAATTGATTTTCAAGAATTGGTTCAAGCTCCTCTACTATAACCAGGTTTTTGCATGATTTTATAAAATCAATGCACATTTTTTTTGGAAGGGGATGAGTCATACCAAGTTTTAGAATTCTAACATTTAAACTCAAGTCTTCTGCTGCTTCTTTAACATAATTGTAGGATACGCCAGAGGTTACAATTCCCCATTCTTTGGGTTTTCCTACGTTTACTATTTTATTGAATTCAGATTTCTCGGAGATTTTTTCAGCTTTTTCAAACATTTCTAAGAGTTTAGGATGTTGTGCTCTAGCAATTGCAGGTGTTGTAACCCATTTTGGGTTTCGTTCAAATTTTCCTTTTTTTCTTGGCTTTTTGATTTTTCCGAGTGTTATGGGACCTCTGATATGATTCAGTCTTGTAGTTGTTCTTAGCATAATTGGAGATTTTAATTCTTCTGAGATTTCAAAGCCTATTCTTACCATCTCTTTTGCTTCTTGCGGAGTTGATGGTTCAAGCATTGGGGCACTGCTAAAAAGTGCAAAATATCGATTATCTTGTTCATTCTGAGAAGAATGACATGAGGGGTCATCTGCAGATACAATGATGTGCCCTCCATTTGTTCCAATATACATATAAGTCATAAATGTGTCACTTGCAACGTTGAGTCCCACGTGCTTCATGCATGTAAGTGATCTTAATCCTGAAATAGAAGCAGCTCCTGCGACTTCTAATGCAACTTTTTCATTTGTCGAATATTCGAAATAAAAACTAGGGGATTTTTTTTGTTTTGTAAAATGTTTTGCAATATGTGAAAATGTATCTGCTATCTCCGATGAGGGAGTTCCAGGATATGTTGTTGCAACGTCTATACCTGCCTCAAGTGCTCCTCTAGTGATTGCTTCATTGCCTAATAGAAGAATTTGTTTACCTGGTTTTTCTTCCAATATCTCCATAATTTTTCAACCTCAGATAATTAGAGAGTTGCTCTTGAGCTCTCCGAGGAAGGGTAAAAGAGGGCAGAATATAAATCTAACTAACAACATATATTGCAAAGAGATGAAAGAAAAGGAAAAGATTGTAATGAGCATTGCTGGATCTGATTCTTCCAGCGGAGCAGGAATACAAGCAGACCTTAAAGCATTTACATTTTTGGGATTGCATGGTTTAACAGTTATAACTTGTATAACTGCACAGAGCACTCTAGGAGTGAAAACAATTCATAAACTACCACTAAGTGTAATCGAAGACCAAATAGATACTTTAATTGAAGATATGAAACCAATTATAGTAAAAACAGGGATGCTCTATGATGAAAAAATTGTGAAAAGTGTTACTAAAAAAATTAGATTAAATAAATTTACTACGGTTGTTGATCCTGTGATGGCTTCAACAAGTGGTTATGATTTAGCAGACAAGAGTTTTTTTGATGTGGTTAAAAAAGAGTTAATACCTAACGCATACGTTCTAACTCCAAATATACAAGAAGCAGAGATCTTAACTGGAAGAGAAATCACTAATTTAAGCGATATAAAAAAGGCATGTAGAGAGTTATATGAATTAGGAACAAAAAATGTTCTAATTACCGGCGGGCATCTTAAAGGAGAGATATCTCAAGATACTCTTTTCGATGGAGAAAAATATCAGATTTTTAAATTACCAAAAATTCCAGATAAAAAGGCACATGGATCTGGTTGTACTTTATCTGCTTTAATAACAGGACATCTTGCTTTGAAAGAAGGAGTTGCCACTGCAGTCGAAAAATCTAAACGCATTGTTTGGAATATGATAAAAGAGAGTTACAATCCTGGTAGAGGGATAGATGTTATTAATTACATAAATAGTAAAATTTGGGAAAATGAAATTCCTATATACTTATACAATAAGACGTATTTTGAAGTGTGGACGGGCCTTAAAAATTCTGTAGATAAATTGTTATTGTTTCTGTCTAAGGAATATGTACCAGAGATTGGAATTAACTTTGGTTATGCTCTACCGAACGCCCATGACGCTATTGAAATATGTGCAATAGAGGGCAGAATAACAAAAACGGTTAGCAGGCCTATAAGATGTGGGGCTCTTAGATTTGGTGCTTCTAAACATATTTCTTCCATTATCCTAACCGTTATGAATTCTAACCCAAGCATTAGATCTGCTGTAAATATTAGATATTCCAAAGCAAACATCGATAAACTTAAAAAAAGTGGTTTAAAGATCGAATATTTTGATAGGAAAAAAGAACCTAAAAATGCGAGGTCTACTATGGAGTGGGGTACAAATCATGTAATTAAAAAATGTGGCTTTGTTCCAGATGCAATATATGACACAGGTGCTGTTGGCAAAGAGCCCATAATTAGGATACTAGGTGAGAATCCAGAGAAAGTTGTAAAAAAAGTATTTTTATTATGCAAAAATCGATAATTTTGACTTATCGAAAGATTTATTAATAATTAATTTGTTGATAGGAGAAGTTAAAAACAAGGAAAATAACAGGGAGGAAAAGTTTATGGCAGAAAAAGAAGTAAACACAGATGAGAACACAATATATGTTGGAAACAAGCCCCCGATGAGCTACGTACTAGCAGTAGTGACACAGTTTAATGGCGGATCAGACGAAGTAATAATAAAAGCACGTGGTAGAGCCATTAGTAGAGCAGTAGATACCGCTGAAATAACAAGAAACAGATTTGTCACTGATGCTAAAATAAAAGATATTAAGATCGGGACTGAGAGCATTACAAATGAAGAGGGTAGAAATTCCAACGTATCATCTATCGAAATATCTCTGACTACAAAAAAATAGACGAAACAAGCTATAATGCTTAAGATATGCAGTGATACAGGCTGCAAAAGGGCCAAGTGTATTAAAGTTGGTTATATAGCTCTGGCCTTTCTATATTTTTATTTTTTTTATTAAATAATCACTTTTATATTTATTATTTTAATGATTTAAAACATGCGAAATGATTTAAATCAAGTAATCTATACTATATACCCGTTGATAAGGGATGGCAAATTATATTATTGTAACCGGCGGAGTAATTTCTGGTTTAGGAAAAGGAATAACTACGGCGTCCATTGGCAAAATTTTACAACTTCATGGATACAAAGTAACAGTGATGAAAATTGATCCATATATGAATTTCGATGCGGGGACACTGAGACCAACAGAACATGGCGAAGTGTGGGTAACCGAAGACGGTGGAGAAATCGATCAAGATCTGGGTCATTACGAGCGTTTTCTTGATATAAATATACCAAAATACCACAACATTACAACAGGTCAGGTTTATAGTGCGGTAATTGAGAAAGAACGAAAAGGAAAATATCTTGGTAAGACTGTTCAACCAATACCACATGTAACTGATGAGATAAAAAAACGTATTAGACGGCCAGCTGATGAAACGAAATATGATTTTGTTTTAGTTGAAATTGGTGGTACTGTTGGAGACTACGAAAACGTATTATTTTTAGAAGCTGTTCGTCAGATGAAACAAGAAGGTGAAACTGTTGTTTTTGTACATGTGACATATGTCCCAATGCTTGATGCATTAGGTGAAGCAAAGACTAAGCCAACCCAACACTCTGTAAAACTCTTACGAGAAATTGGAATTATGCCAGATTTCATTATTACGAGATCTGAAAAACCTCTGGATGGCGTACGCAGAGAAAAAATCGCCATGTTTTGTAATGTTCATGAGGATGACGTTATCTCTAACGAAGATGTGGACAATATTTATGCCGTCTCATTATTATTTGAACGGCAGGATCTATGCAAGAAGATCCTGCGGAAGTTGAATTTACGCCGAGATCATAATGACATGGAAGGATGGGAAAAATTTATTAAAAAAATTAGAAAGTTGAAGAACCCTGTTCGAATTGGAATTGTTGGGAAATATTTTGATATCGGGACATCGCAACTTTCAGATTCGTATATATCTGTTATTGAGGCTGTGAAGCATGCTGCCTGGAATAATAATATGGATCCTGATATTCGCTGGATAGATTCCAAGGTTTTTGAAAAAGATTCTTCGAAGCTTTCAAGTCTTGATAAATTAGATGGTATTATTGTACCGGGTGGTTTCGGTCTTTCAGGAGTTAATGGAAAGATACTTACTATAAAGTATGCTCGTGAAAAAAACATACCGTACCTAGGATTATGTCTTGGTATGCAGCTCGCAGTAGTAGAATATGCTAGGAGCGTTTGTAATATGAAAAATGCTCATTCCACTGAGGTTGATAAGAAGACATCTAATCCTGTGATTGATTTCATACCTGATCAAGTTAAAATATTACAAGAATCACGGTATGGTGCTACTATGAGACTTGGTGCTTATCCGGCGGTTTTGAAAAAAGGTACACTTATTTATAATCTATATGGCACTGATAGGGTTTCTGAGAGGCACCGTCATCGCTATGAGGTTAACCCAGAATATGTCAAAAAAATTGAGAAATGTGGACTTGTTTTTTCAGGCCGTTCACCTGATGGCGTCTTGATGGAGTTTATGGAGATACCAAATCATCCTTATTTTGTTGGAACTCAGGCACATCCGGAGTTTAAATCCCGACCTATGAAACCTGCTCCTCTTTTTGATGGTCTTATTAAAGCTGCAAAGAAAAGGAAAATAAGTTAGTTTTTCTTTGATTTCAGATATTCATTTATAGCCTTTGCAGCTCGTTTACCTGCACCCATCGCTAGAATGACTGTTGCTGCACCTGTTGCTATGTCGCCCCCTGCAAAAACACCAGGCAGAGAAGTGCGACCATCTTCATCTGTTTCAATATTTCCCCATTTACCAATTTTTAGACCTTTTACCGATTTTGGAATCAGGGGATTGGGACTTTGACCAATTGCAACCAATGCTGTATCAATCTTGATCTTGAAATTAGACCTTTCGATAGGGACAGGTCTTCTACGTCCACTTTCATCCGGTTCTCCTAATTCCATATTGATACATTCAACTTCTTTCAGGATGCCTTTTTCATCACCTATAAATTTCACAGGGTTTGTTAAAAGCTTAAAGTTAACTCCTTCTTCTTTTGCATGCTCGATTTCTTCAGCTCTAGCAGGCATTTCTTTCTCAGATCTACGATAAATAATATATGATTTTTCAGCACCGAGTCTAAGCGAGGTTCTTGCGCAATCCATAGCGACGTTACCTGCTCCAAAAGTAGCGACTATTTTACCAATTTTAATAGGAGTATCATATTCTGGGAATCGATATGCTTTCATCATGTTAACTCTAGTTAAAAACTCATTTGCAGAATACACCCCATCTAAGTTTTCACCAGGTATTTTAAGCCAACGAGGTAGGCCTGCACCAGTTCCAATGAAAACAGCATCATATTCGCCAATTAATTCATCAACTGTGATTGTTTTACCAACTACAATATCATAGTTTATTTCAACACCGAGTTTTTCAATATAATTGACCTCTGCTTTCACAATTTCTTTTGGAAGACGGAACTCGGGAATACCGTACATCAATACTCCGCCAGGATCATGTAACGCTTCAAATACAGTTACATCATGTCCCATTTTTGCTAAATCACCAGCACATGTTAGACCGGCAGGGCCTGCCCCAACAACAGCAACTTTTTTACCTGTAGATTTTGCATTTTTGGGGATTTTTACTCCTCTTTTACGTTCATAGTCAGCCAAAAAACGTTCAAGACGTCCTATTGCTACAGGTTCCCCTATTTTTAAAAGAGTACATTCCCCCTCACACTGATTTTCATAAGGGCAAACACGACCACAGACAGCTGGAAGGTTCGTTTTTGTTTTTAATACTTCAACTGCTTTATCAAAATCTCCCTCGGCAATGTGTTTTATAAAATCAGGGATATCGATTTCTACAGGACAGCCTTTTACACAAGGCCTGTTTTTACATTGAAGACAACGTTTTGCCTCTTCTATTGCAGTTTCTGCATCATAGCCGTAAGGAACTTCATTGAAATTTTTGATACGTTCTTCTGGTTTCTGCTCTGGCATCTTATGTTTCGTTTTTTTAACGGCCATTTAAAGTTCAACCCCTGCACATTTACAAGCTTCATCTTCCTCACAAACGAAACGGCGATTTCGGAGCAATAAATTATTAAAATCAACTTTATGACCGTCAAACTCAGGGCCATCCACACAGGCAAACTTATTTTCGCCACCTACTGAAACACGGCATCCGCCACACATGCCAGTACCATCAACCATTATAGGGTTAAGACTTACGATGGTTTTAATATCATATTTCTTAGTTAGATCAACAACCACTTTCATCATTATTACAGGGCCTATCGCCCAAACTATATCGATTTTTTTACCATCGTCTACCAAATTTTGTAAAATATTACTTACAAATCCCTTTGTTCCTTTGGAGCCGTCATCTGTACAAATATGAAGTTCATCACTGAATTCTTGGATTTCTTTTTCTAGCATTAGTAGTTTTTCATTACGAGCTCCTAGGATGCTGATAACATAATTACCGGCTCTTTTTAATTCACGAACTATGGGATAAAGAGGAGCTATTCCGACTCCACCACCTATACAGACAACATTACCAAATTTTTCTATTTCCGAAGGTTGGCCGAGAGGCCCGGCAAAATTTAAAATTGAATCCCCTACTTTTAATTTACCAAGTTGTTTGGTTGTTTTACCAACCTCCATAAAAATAATGGTGATGGTGCCTTTTTCTCGATTGTAGTCTGCGATAGTTAGAGGTATTCTTTCACCTTTTTCATCAATTCTTAGAATGATAAATTGGCCTGCCTTAGCTTTTCTAGCTACAAGGGGTGCTTTTACTTTGATAAGTTTCACGTTTTCAGATAATATTTTTTTCTCCAATATTTCATACATATGCAACACATCTTAAATTGATTCTACGATAAGTCTGTATTTAGGATTGTTTTTAAAAGTTTCTGATAACAAAAATTAGTTAAGATTTTGTTACTAAAGCACTACCTGAACGCCCATCTAATTTGATTATAAGAGGCTTTGAAAGTTCTATGTGTCTAACAAATTTAAACTCTTTTTTAGACTTTTGTTTATTCAACCAAACCCAGTCTATATAACTTTCATTTGGATTGAGTGTAATGTTGATGTATCCTATTCCTTTAGATATTATATTCTGGAAAAAATGTGTACCCTGAGTTGGTTTTATATTAAAATCTTTAAGTGCTGTTTCAACAAGAACTTTGACGCTAGAAATTTCACTCCAAGCAACAGGTATACCAAGCCACCTGTCTTGTGTACCCCAACGCCCAGGACCAATTAAGATATAAGGAATTTCGCTCTCAGATAAATATTTATTAATTTTTCCAATTTGTCTTGCAATTTCAATTGTTTTAGCTGAATCAAAAATCTCAGGTGGAATATAAACTATATCCTTAATCGAGTCGAATATTCCATTTCCTAGTGCTTTATTGGAATGCATTAGGACGTTTTCTTTTTTAATATCTTCTTTTTCCCATGTTATATGGGCATGCTCCTGAGAGATTATTAGGGGGCGTATTTGTATAATTGCAAAAATAGGAGGGGTTTTATCCTCTGGATCAAAGTTAACAGCAAATTCTATCTCAACTGGGCTTCCCATGCTTTTCTCACCTGCAGTCAATATATCTCTGACAATAGACGCCAGTGGAAAAACATCGTATTTTAGAATGTTGGCAAATGTAATAAGATGCGGGCCTTCCTTCGAAAAACTATCTCTTACCATTCCGTCATTCTTATCATAAATACTTACAATATTTTTGAGAGTTGCATCCTCCGATATTTCAGATATGTTGATTTTTTTTATGGCTGTATTTCTTTTCTCTGAGAGCCTAGGTTTATTGTTCTTAGTATCTAAAATATATAACTCTCTTTGAGTATTTTTAAGCACCATTGCAGTATTAGAAAAATCAGGTATGATGTTTGGGTGGTAAGGAGAAAAGCGCAGTACCTTTTCTCCACCTACAACAGAATACCCAAGTCCAGCTGCTACGCTTACTGCTCCTTCTTCTCTTTTTTGATGAGAAACAGGATAGTAATTATAAGACTGCGCTACACCGGAAAAAGTTGGATAAAATTTCCCGTTATGATTATGACCTACTATTTCTTGTATTATTATAGCCATTTTTTCTTCTTCAATTTTTGCGGATGTTGATTCGATATATGATTTTGAATCTTTAAAAAAAACTGAGGCGTACACTAGTTTTATTGCATTGGATAGCTGTTCGAGTCGCTCTTCTATATTTTTGTGGTTGTTTGGGAGCATATATGTTGAGTACATACCAGCAAATGGATGATTCTGTGAATCTTCTAACAGACTTGATGATCGAATTGCTATTGGTTTTCTAAAATGTTTTAAGATTTTTGTTAGTTTGTCTTTTAATTCATTTGACAGTTGTGCTTTCAAAAAGTTTTCTGCAATTTTTTTGTCAGATAGGTTTTTGTTTTCGCTCATTAGGCTATATAGATTATTTTCAGACATAAAATAGTCGAATTCATCAGTGCCTATCGCAACAGTACTTGGGACAGTGATTTTTACATTGGGGTACTTTTCGTCAAGATTATAGCGAGATAGCAAAGTCCTAATGAATGCTATGCCACGGCCTTTGCCTCCTAAAGAATCTCCTCCTATTTTTGTGTAGGATGCATCAAATTCAAATTTTTGTTTTGAAAGATCGGTCATAACGCCTAACTGTCTTTCACGCCGGCTTTCGTTAAAAACTTCTACGAGATATTTTCTCATTTCATCAAGTGTCCCAAAATCTGAGACTTTCTGAGGACGAAGTTTTTTTGCAAGTTTAAATTCACCTCTTGCCATCAGCCAATTGGAAAAATCATTACGGTTTGCATGAAATCTGATAGACTCTAGTGGTACTTCTTGTAATGCCCTCTCAAACTCTTTAAGGTTTGAGGCTTGGGTTATTTCAACTGTTTTTTTATTTTCTTTTTTTGGCTTAAGAAAAACGAAATCTCCAAAACCTAGATGTTTAAGTAAAAATTGATCAAGATCTTGCATCAGTGTTGGTGAGTTTTTGTTTATAAAAAAAGCACCTATTTTTTCTGCTTTTTTTCTATTTTTTGGATCTGTAGATTGTAACATTGTCGGAAGATGAGGATTGTGCTTTTTTACTTGCTGTATAAAACTATGTCCGGCTTGAGGGTTAATTTTTCCTTTTCTTGGGAATTTTACATCTGAAATAATGCCTAAAATATAGTTTCTATATTTAGTATAAAGTGCTATTCCCTCTTCATAATTGTCTGTTAAAAGTATTTTCGGTCTTGCTCTTCTTCTTAATAATCTTTGCATTTCATTGATATCATCAGATATGGATCTTTGTGTCTGCCGCACGATTTCACTATAAATAACTGGTAATAAGGTTGAATAATCTCGAATTGAGTCTTCTAGGACAATTATTACTTGTACATTCCCATTTTCTGTATCATATTCCACATTTATTTTATCTTCAATATATTTTACAATAGCCATGAAAAGGCTTGTGTCGCCATACCAATAAAAGGCTTTATCTATTCCTTCCTCACTAGCATGTTCTTGACATATATGTAAATCCGCTGTGTCGGTTGCTAATATTATTACTGGCAGACCAGAGCATTGTTTCTTTATTTTTTTACCGAAGAGAAAAGGGTCCATTCCAATGTTTTTTGACATTGTTATTACAAGATCGTATTTGCGTTTTTTAATCATAGAGAGAGCTTCTTCCCCGGAGGTGACATGGGTGACTCTCGGTGGGGAACTAAGTAGAAGATGTCTATATTCTTCTATTACCATCTCCGAGATTAGCCCTTCCTCTTCAACTATAAAAGCATCATAAAAACTTGATACAAGCAGAATTTCTCTGACCTTGAATGGCATTAAATTATGAAAAGCTTGAATTACCCGCCCGGAGTCCTCATCCTCGTCTTCTTGTATTTTTGGGATGCCTATACAAAAATTATTTGTTTCCATATTTTTCATTTTCTATTTGAATAGATACATTTAATAAGAAGTTTTGTGAAATAAAAAAAATGGAGAGATGTTAAAAAATTTTTAAACAACTCCTTGGTCAAGCATTGCATCTGCGACTTTTACAAATCCTGCGATATTTGCACCATTCACATAGTTAACATATTTGTTTTCTTTGCCATATTTTAAGCAGTTTTCATGTATGTTTTTCATAATCCAATGGAGTTTTTCATCTACTTCTTCACGGCACCAGGACATACGTATGCTGTTCTGAGACATTTCAAGAGCGCTTGTCGCGACACCGCCGGCATTAGCTGCTTTACCAGGTCCATAAAGTATTTTTGCCTCTTGGAATATTTCAATACCTTCAGGCTCTGTAGGCATATTGGCCCCCTCTGAAACACATATAACTCCATTATCAACAAGACTTTTTGCTTCATTTTTATTTATTTCATTTTGTGTAGCAGATGGGAATGCCATATCGCATTTAATTTCCCACGGGCGTTTATTTGCTTCATAGTTGACACCAAATTTCTCTGCATATTCTTTTATCCTTCCACGTCTGATATTTTTAAGCTCCATTACCCATGAGAGTTTTTTATCGTCTATTCCATCTGGATCGTAAATCATACCTGAAGAATCAGAAAGAGTTACAGGCTTTGCACCAAGTTGATTGAGCTTTTCAACAGTATATTGTGCTACATTACCTGAGCCTGAGACTGTGCAAATCTTTCCTTTTATTGGCTCTTTGCTCGTCTTTAACATTTCTTCAGCAAAATAAACACAGCCGTATCCAGTTGCCTCAGGTCTGATAAGGCTGCCGCCCCAATTTAATGCTTTACCAGTTAAAATACCAGTAAACTCGTTTTTTAATCTTCTATATTGGCCAAATAAATAACCAATTTCACGGCCGCCAACGCCTATATCGCCAGCAGGTACGTCTGTATTTGGACCAATATGCCTATAAAGCTCATTCATGAAACTCTGGCAAAAACGCATTATCTCTGCCTCTGATTTGCCTTTTGGATCAAAATTAGATCCTCCTTTTCCTCCACCTATCGGTAAAGTTGTTAAACTATTTTTAAAAACTTGTTCAAATGCAAGGAATTTTAGAATGCTGATATTGACGCTTGGGTGAAATCTAAGACCCCCTTTATAGGGGCCTATTGCGCTATTCATCTGGATACGATAGCCACGGTTTATCTGAATTTCATCATTATCGTCTGTCCAAGGAACTCTAAACAGTATAGCACGCTCAGGTTCAGCTATTCTTTCTAGAATTTTCGCTTTCTTATATTTTGGATTTTTTTCAATAAAGGGCATTATGCTTTCTGCCACTTCTTGAATAGCCTGATGAAATTCTTTTTCACCAGGGTTTTTTTCAATAATATAATCCATAAATGCTTCAACTTTTTTATCCATAGGACTCCTCCAATAATTTGGTGGTCACCGTATTAATAACTCTTATTAAAACTTTATTGCATAGAATATCCGCCAGCTGAGGTTGAGTCTAAGGATTAATTAGTTTTTAATAATAACTAAAACATACAGGACATAGGCCCCTATTGCATCTTTTAAAACGCGGAGGTGGATTCATACGGATAAAGAAGTAAAATCTAAAGATGATGTTCTAAAAATTGCAGAGAAGGAAAAGGTTCTTTTTGTGAGATTGCAGTTTGTGGATATACTTGGTATGCCGAAAAACATTGTTATACCACCTGATCGTCTTGGAGAAGCGCTTGATAAAGGAATTCCTTTTGATGGATCGTCAATAGCAGGGTATGCAACTATTGAAGAATCTGATAAAATCGCCAAACCTGACTCTAAAAGTTTCGTTATTATCCCACAGGAAATCGAGAAAAGAAAAACTGCTAAATTAAATTGCGATATATATGAGCCAAATGGCAGACGATTTTTAGGCGACACGAAATATGTTTTAGAAAGAGTTGTAAACAAAGCAAAAAAATTAGGATATGTCTATAACACAGGGCCTGAATGCGAGTTTTTCTTATTCAAAAAAGATGGTGATGATTCAACTCTTACTCCAAATGACGCGGCAGGATACTTCGATCTCTCACATAGAGATCTAGCAGAGGGAGTAAGAGCAGATATGTCTCTTGCTCTTGAAGCTTTAGGAGTGAAAACATATACCTCTCACCATGAAGTTTCAGATGGTCAACATGAAATAAATTTCAGATATGCAGATGCTTTAACAACAGCCGATCGAGTGATTACCTTGAAGTATGTAACAAAAGTAATTGCCAGAAAACATGAATTGTATGCTTCGTTTATGCCTAAACCTATTTTTGGATTAAATGGCTCTGGTATGCACACTCACCTATCGCTTTTTACAGATAGTGGAAAAAATGTATTTCATGATCCAAAAGAAAAAGACCAATTAAGCAAATTGGCGAGATATTTCATTGCAGGTTTGTTGAAATATGTAAAAGAAATCACTGCGATTCTTAACCCCACAGTGAATTCATATAAACGTCTTGTTCCTGGGTATGAAGCTCCCACATATATCTCCTGGGCAAACAGAAATAGAAGTGCCTTGATAAGAATACCTACAGGCAGAGGAAACAGCACAAGATGCGAGCTTAGAAGCCCTGATCTCTCAGGGAATCCTTATCTCCAATTTGCAGTGATGCTTGCAGCAGGCATAAAAGGAATTGAAGAAGGGCTAATGCCTGCTGAGGCTGTTGAAAAAAATATTTATGCGCTATCAGATAAAGAAAAAGAAAAATGTGGCATTCATCATCTCCCTGAAAGCCTAGGCCATGCGCTTTCATTAATGGAAGAGAGTAAATTACTTAAGGAAACTCTTGGAGAGCACGTCTTTGAAAATTTTTTACATGTGAAAAAAACTGAGTGGAATAAGTATAGAACCCAAGTTACTCCTTGGGAAATTGATAGATATTTACAAATTCTTTGATTTAAACATTGTCATGGACTGAATTATTACCCAAGCTTGTCAAGGTTAAATAAGTATTATAAATTAGTTCCCGCATTCTTTTTTGAGGTGTTGTTTATGGGATTTGAGATGCAGATTGTTAGTAATACTCCTTTAATTGGGGAAGAGGATCCGAATCTTGTTGCAAAGAAATTTTTTGAACAGATAGGTTATATCTCAAAGGGCACAGACCCTGATATTCCTTTTAAGATTTTTAATGACTTTTTTTTAAAACACCCAAATAAAGCATGGTATGTAGATGAAATTTCGGTAAAGCTAAAAACATCAAGGCCAACTGTTTACAGGCATTTAAACAAGCTTAAGGGTTTTGATATCTTAGAAGAAGTTCAGATATTTGATGAAGATACAAAACAGAATAAAAAAGCATATCGTCTTAGATATGGAAACATTCAAAAAGCCTGGAACTTTGTAGAAGCGCATCTTAAAGTTGCGATAGAAAATTATGGGAAAACAGTTGAGCATCTGCAAACACTTATTGATAAGGAAAGGAAGGAGAATAAATGAACGAAAAAGAAAAAATGGAATTAACTGAAGGCTCTGAATATAAGATATTCTCGATTGGCGGACGGGAAAATATGATAGAAACCGAAGGCATATTCAAAGGTTTCATTTCGATAGGTGTTGATGAAAGCGGGTTGTTGGTTGAATTAAATCATTCACATGGAGATATGGGCGGCAAGGTTAGGATTGTTCCATTACACGCAATTCTTGCGATTGATATCATAAATCTAAAGGAAAACAGCAAAAAAGAGGATGATAAAGGCGTATCGCATTATGTTGGTTAATTTTCATTAGCTGGGTCTTTATAAGCAGAGATTTCCTGAAATACTAAATAATTTTTATAATTTTATAATTAACATCATCTTTTTATAATGCTTTGTTGTTTTTAAAAAGACGCCATGTTGAAAAAAAAGAGGGCAATAATCAGATTAGAAAAGGTATCCAAAACATATAGCGAATACGGTACTAAACTTAAGGCATTAGACAATGTTTCTTTGGATATACTCCAGGGGGATTTTGTTTCTGTAATAGGGCCCTCAGGATGCGGCAAATCAACTTTATTGAATTGTATTGGCCTTCTAGACAGAGCCACCTCAGGTAGAGTGTATATAGAGGGCAAAGATACTTCAAAGATAAGTGGAAAAGAAATAGCGAGATTCAGAGGTGAAAATTTAGGTTTTGTTTTCCAAAATTACAACCTTATCCCGAGGTTGACTGTAATGGAAAACGTAATTTTACCTGGTTTGATAATGGAAAAAGAGATAGATAACTTGGAAAAAAGAGCGCTTGCTCTTTTAGATGAGGTAGATATCAAGCATCGAAAAAACCATAAAGGAGTACATCTCTCAGGAGGAGAACAACAAAAGGTAGCAATTGCACGTGCTTTGATAAATGACCCTGTTCTTGTTTTGGCGGATGAACCGACCGGTGCATTGGATTCAAAAAACAGTACGGAGATTATGAGGCTTTTAGAACGATTAAACAAAGAGCGGAAAGTGACTTTTGTGGTGGTGTCGCATGATATGGATATAGCCCAGTATGGCAGAAGAAAAATTGTTTTAAAAGATGGTAGAATTGAAAAGAATGTTGCTAATAAATCAAAAAAAAAGGGGGGTTAAAATGGGAGTTAGTGGTCGTCTAGCTCTGGGAGAATTAAAAGAGCATAAACGTATCTATACAATAATAATTATTGTTATTGCATTGACCATGGCTTCCTTCATATTGGAAAACGCTTATCTCAATTACATGGTCCAAGTTGTAGATGATACAACAAAGGTTGTAACATCTGACGCCGTTATTGCTGATCCTAGTACAAATTTAAGAGATCTTTATGGTACTGAGACGGAATTAGAGGGAGCTGGAGAAATAGCCCAGAGGATAGAACAGAAACTGTCAGGTTATAAAGCAACAATACGTGTAACTGCACAAGGAACCTATGGTTTAGATTTAGAAGGCGAGGTGGTGGATGGGTGTACAATCCAAGGCATCGACCCCGAAAAAGATGATGATGTCACAGGTATCTCTGACAAAATTGTTAAAGGAAGATTTTTTAATGACCAAGATCCGATCCTAAGGGGGCATACTCCTCTTTATATAGAAGTAAAAGGGCCGGGCAGTCTTCCTGATTTTACTTATGGTTCTGGTGATAAATTTTTAGAAAATGAAGAAGCGTATCCTGTTATTGTTGGTTCTACCGCAGTAAAAGTTCATCCTTCAATTGATGTGGGTAAAAGTTTTTCTCTTACATTGAGTGCTTCCGGGAAGGAAAAGAGTTATGCTACTGTAAAAGTAAGGACTATCGGGCTATACCAAAGTGGGACTCCTACTCTTGATGCTATGATGTGGTTTATGCATGCTGATTCCCTTAGAGAGATAAAGAGATACGGAGAAATAACAGGTAAAGATTGGGTGATACCTGGTGTTGGTACTTTTCGGGGGTACAATCCTATTGAAGTTGATCGCGACAGAGGAGATGTTGTGTTAGTTAAAGCTCCATCCCCCTTACATCAGCTAGATCCGATAGGTCACTCTGAAAGTATAAAACAGGACGTCCAAAAGGTTGTACCTAACCTAAGGGTATATAGTTGGCATGATTTTTTAGTATATATTGCTGGCTCAATGCAAGATGTTGTGACCATTATGTTATGGGGGAGTATGGCTGTGACATTGATTCTCTGTGCCGCAGCTATAAAATATGTTATGGATTCTATTGTTATGCGTAAAACTAGAGAAATTGGGACACTAAAGGCATTTGGTGCAAGGGATAGAGTTGTTTTTAAAATTTTTTTATACCAAGGGTTATTAATCGGTTTTCTAGCGGGTTTGTTTGGTATGTTTTTGTCATTAATTATTATGTATCTGGTGAATATATATGGTTTGAGTGTTGAGTTCATTGTTGGGACCCAACTAAAAATTGGTTTTCTTTTAAATTGGCTTACAATACTAATTGCGTTGCTGTTGCCGATTATATTGGCAGTTTTGGCAGCAGCCTTACCCGCAAAAAAAGCAGCAGTATTGCCACCTGTAGAAGCTCTCAGAAAGGGAGAACTGGCACTTTAGTTTTTGTTTTATTGTTCTTCTGGCGATCTGTTTTGCTTTTTACCAGTGAAGCTTGCATCCCAATCTATAGATGCCCCGATTTCGACACACGAAAGCATTAGTATGCTGACAAGACCTGCTATTGGCGAGGACAACAGAGTTAAAAACCAAATACACCCCAGCAATCTTAGTGTCCTTTTAAAATGTTGATAAATTTTAGTTTTCCCCCGGTTCTCCCCCATAAATAACTTAAATAGATGTGATGAATAAAAATATTTCTATTTTTTTATTTTATAAATAAAATTGTTCTGGTATATTTTTCCATTTTGACATTTTAGCAGGTTACGTTTAAATAATATTATTGTCAAGAGTTAACAAGCTACATAATAACAGACATTGGCTTGGTGGATGATGAAAGAGAAGGAAATAAAATTAAAAGAGAAAATTAAGGAAAACCTACACAAATTCCATAAAACAACCTCAACAAGATTTATTGAATTAGATTTTTTGAGAGGCTTGGCTATTATACTAATGATTTTTGGTCACATCTTATGGGACTTAAACCATTATAAAATTATGCCGATGAATAATATACTCTATTCGGGTCTGCAAAGTTTTGTTCCTCCGTTATTTTTTTTGCTGGTTGGTATGTGCCTAATTATTAGTAAAAAGAAAGTTGAAGCGAAAAACATGGACAACGAAAATGAGTTTTACAAACATCTGATCATAAGAGGGTTGAAGATCCTTGGTTTGGGTATGGTGATAACAGCAATATCTTTGGTTGTTTTCCCTGGCAAGCCGGTGGTATTTGGGGTGTTACATTGCATCGGTCTATCAGTAATAATAAGCGCTCCCTTTCTCAAATATAGAAACTACAATATTCTGTTCGCAGTATCAATACTATTTGGTGGTTTAATCCTTAGTCAAATTTCCTTTGAAAATCCTAGTATCTTCCATTTAATCTTTGGGTTGCATCCTCAGAACATATGGAGCTATACTGTGGACTATTTCCCGTTGGTTCCCTGGTTTGGTATAGCTTTAACAGGCATTGTTATAGGAGATTGGTTATATTGTGGGGAAAAAAGAATGTTTAAAATCCCTGACCTTTCCGAATATAAACCTGCTAAAATTTTTTCATGGGCCGGCCAACATTCCTTAAGTCTCTATTTGATTCACCAACCGCTTATAGCAGGCACCATTATTTTGTTCTTAAGAGCTTAGCGCCCTTGCTTGTTTTTGAAAAATTATAAAACTTTATTTATGCAAAACTATATACCAAAATTGGGGGAATTTGGTGGACCAATTATAAGGGTAAAAGGATGGGTCTTCCATTGCCGATTCCTCAACATGCTGGTGTTTTAGGTTTGAGGGGTGCCAGATACAAAATACCTGACACATAAAAGCCCTCCGATTCCCCCAAATAGTTTTATAAGAAACAGAGTGAGAGTTAGTGACCGTTTCACATCAAACGAGTTTGGCCTTTTATTTTATAATCTGATAACTCTTTAAACAATTCATCTTCTTGCAAAACATTGGTTATTTCTTCTACAGAGGAAGATATTTTAATTTCTCTTGTCCGCCCGTGCCTTCCTTTCGAAATTACTCTAGCAGTTATTATGCCAAGCATGTCGAGTTCAGAGATGAGGTCTGCTACTCGCCTCTGGGTTAAAGAATCTGCTCTTGTCTTTTTACATAGGTTTTTATAGATTTCGTAAACTTCGCCTGTCGTTATTGCGCCTGCGGTGCCTGTTTTTTTGTTGTGTTTCTCTTGCAGAAGAATTGAGTATAATATCAATTTTGATTGTGTCGGTAAAGTTCTTACCACTTCCATTATTCTATCAATTTCAATTTTATTTTGTGCCAGTTTAACATGTTTCTTTGATATTTTTAATGTGTTGGATCTTTCGGCTATTTCAGCAGACATTCTAAGAAGATCAAGAGCTCTGCGCGCGTCTCCATGTTCTTGAGCGGCAAGAGCTGAACAAAGTGGAACTACATCAGGTTCTATACATCCTTCTTTCAAGGCTACACTGATGCGTTGTTTAAGAATGTCTTGTAACTCACCAGCATCGTAAGGAGGAAAAATCATATTTTCTTCGCCAAGACTTGATTTAACACGAGGGTCAAGGAATTCTGTGAATTTAAGATCATTTGAAATCCCTACGATAGACACTTTAGCATTTTTTAAATCACTATTAATTCTGGATAGATTGTATAATGCTTCGTCACCTTTAAGCTTGTCAACCTCATCTAAGATGATGACTATTACCCCTCCCTCCATTTCTATCATTTGTTTTAGTTTAGCATAGACCTCATCTGTGGGCCATCCTGTAAAAGGAACGCGTTCAGACCACTCATCGATAAAATGATTTGCGATATTTTGTAGAAGACGGTATTGCGTGTCAACGACTTCACAATTGATATAAATAAAATTTACTTTCTTGCCTGTGGATCGTCCTTTTTTGAGTAATTCTTTACCGACAAACTTCGTGACGGCGGTTTTACCGGTCCCTGTTTTTCCATATATGAAAACATTTGATGGTGTTTCTTGTCTCAAAGCAGGAACAAGAATAGAAGCAAGAGATGTTATTTCTTTTTCGCGGTGGGGCAATATTTCCGGCATGTATGTTGGGCGCATTGCTTCACGATTAACGAATAAGCCATTGCATTTTAGCAAGCGCCCGAATATATCACTATTGATTGTGTTCTTTGTCGTAAAATATACCCCCCGGGCCTTTGTAATCAGTAAATACATATTAAAACTTATGTATGTTTTTTCTCCTTGTTTCTATCTGTTGGTATTGTTAGAGAGAGGGGCCCTTATTTCCTATGGAAGCTCCGTGAATTGACATTTTAATTTTATAATTTTTCTATATTTATAATTTTAAAAATAGAAGAATTGAAATACTTAAAAAAACATATCTATATGGCTATACTTACGTCTTCTAAATTTTTATGAGATATATACTTACGTATTCTATAGTTCCACACGAAATGAGGGGGTCCCCCAGGCACACACCAAAATAACAAAAATAGAGTTTTCATTAAAATAGAATGTGGGTTTTATTGCCCACCAATTATAACTACATCCTTAACAGATTTTATTGAATTAAACGGGAAAACAAGGTGCCCTTGTTTGTCCAGATGGTACAAACGCGGATCCACATCCTCTGAGGGCTCGATTAGGATGTTCAGGAGCTCTCCTGTTTTACTATCAACAGTAGTATTTCTCATAATTCCTAGGTATAGGCCTTCCTCACTCATCACTGTTTTTCCCCTGAGCTCATTTTCTGTTATTCGCATAATTTTTTTCCCTCCTTTTTATTTTAATATCTTACATATATTGAATATCTTTGCTGCTTTTATCTTTTTTGGCGATACCACTACCTAATGTTTCTGATACTTTTTCATAGAATTTTTTAATATTTTGGGTTATTGAAGCGCGCACTACACCCATTGCTTTTTCGAAATGAACTTTTTTAACTTTTTTTGCCTTGGGGTCCTCTCTTATAGCGATCATTGCGGCCTCTCTGCACAGCGCCTCTATATCTGCACCAGAGTAATCCTCACAAGCATCTGCTAGCTCTTCTAACTTTACGTCTTTGCCCAGAGGCATACCTCTTGTATGAATCTTGAATATCTCTAAACGTGCTTTTTTGTCAGGAGCAGAAATCAAAACCAATCTGTCAAAACGGCCTGGTCTCAGCAGCCCCTGATCTATAATATCAGGACGGTTGGTAGCACCAATGACTATAACGCCCTCCATGCTCTCAAGACCGTCTATACTAGTTAATAACTGGTTTACAACGCTGTCTGTTACGTGTGTTCCGGTATCTGTGCCTCTCATGGGGGCTATAGAGTCAAGTTCGTCTAGAAACACAATTGTGGGAGCCACCTGTCTAGCTTTCTTGAAAAGCTCGCGTACCGCTTTTTCGCTTTCGCCGACCCATTTGCTCATCACCTCGGGCCCTTTTATCGAAATGAAGTTTGCTTTCGACTCACTAGCTACTGCTTTAGCAAGTAAAGTCTTTCCAGTTCCGGGCGGCCCATAAACAAGTATCCCGCGAGGCGCGGTTATCCCCATTCTCTTGAAAACATCTGTTTTTGTAAGAGGCCATTCTACTGATTCGCGAAGCTGTTGTTTCGCTTCTTCCAAACCCCCTATGTCGTCCCATGAAACTTTTGGCACTTCAACAAAAAACTCCCTCATCGCAGAAGGTTCAATTCCCCTGTGGGCATTTTTAAAATCTTCTACTGTAACCTCCATTTTTTCGAGTACACTGACGGGAATCGGCTTTTCCAAATCAATTTCAGGCAGATATCTTCGCAGAGCACTCATAGCCGATTCTCTTGCTAACGCTGCAAGATCCGCACCAACGTATCCATATGTTATATCTGCTAATTCATCTAACTCGGTCTTTTCACTTAAGGGCATACCTCTTGTATGAATCTGCAAAATTTCTTTTCTACCGTTTCTATCCGGGGCATCTATTCTTATTTCCCTATCAAACCTACCTGGTCTTCTCAAGGCAGGATCCATAGAATCAGGAATATTTGTTGCACCTATCACTATTAGTTTTCCCCGGCCTTTTAAACCATCCATAAGTGTCAACAACTGAGAAACAACACGCCTTTCAACCTCTCCATGTACCTCACTTCTTTTAGGCGCAATAGCATCTATTTCATCAATGAAAATAATTGATGGTGCATTTTTTTCAGCTTCCTCAAATATCTTCCTCAGGTTTTCTTCACTCTGCCCATAAAATTTACTCATGATTTCTGGCCCATTTATTGTATAAAAACTTGCACCAGACTCATTTGCTACTGCTTTTGCTATAAGCGTTTTTCCAGTTCCGGGCGGCCCATGCAGTAGAACTCCTTTCGGTGGGTCTATTCCTAGACGATCAAACAATTCAGGATGTTTGAGGGGCAACTCAATCATTTCTCTAACTTTCAATATTTCTTCATGCAAGCCACCAATGTCCTCATAGCTGACCCTTGGTCCCTCTATCTCTGCTGTTTTTGCAGCTTCTTCTTTAACAGATATTAAAGTACTCTCGTTTATAGACACAATGCCACCAGGCGATGTATTGATTATCACAAAAGGAAGAGAACTCCCAAACAAGGCAATGCCCGGTATAATCACACTATCTCCTTTAGTAAGAGGTCTTTTTAACAAGCCTTTTTTTATCAGATTATCAATTCCACTACCAAATTGAATCTGCTGGCCTTTTGAAATTAACGGGGCTAGAGTAACTTCTTTTGCAACTTTGATCTCCGCCTTTCTTATCTTTATGCGATCCCCAAGACCTGCCCCGGCATTTTTTCTAGTTAGGTTATCAATACGAAGAATTCTCTTTCCCTCATCTGTTGGGTGGGCTCTCCAGACAACTGCCGCTGTTGTTTTTGTGCCTTCTATCTCTATAACATCACCGATAGATAGATCTAATTCCATACGGGTTTGATGATCTATACGTGCTCTGCCATAACCTACATCTTGTTGAAAAGCTTCAGATATCTTTAGTACAACTTCTTTCTTTGCCATTAAACTCCCACCAAACGATGTCTAGTTTTAGCCAAAGAAGAAAGAACATAATATAAATTTTTCTACTGAGAATAATGACAGAAACTAGAGGATTAACACGATATTTTTAAAAAATATTTAAATAATAAAAACAACATATTAATTGGATGTCAGATGGCAAATTAAAATTAAAACATTTTTCCGTTATCTTTTCTACAGCCGGCATACTTATCCTGTACTTTATATCTACATTAACACAGCCCATAACTGTAGAAATCCAAAATATTTCGAATTATGAAGGAAAACAAGTAACGGTTGAAGGCTGTGTGACAGAATATTTTGAAACAACACAGGGCAGCCAAATAATCACAATTGAGGAGAATAACTACACATTAACAATATTTTTGGAGGGAACGACAGAGTTAGATTATGGTGACATCATCAAAGCAACAGGGGAAGTACAGAAATATGGCGGGGAATGGGAACTAGTTGTTAATGATGAAAATTTTGTAAAAATAATTAAAAAGTGGAAGGAAAACACTCTCTTTATATGGCAACTTGGTTCAAATCCTCAGAAGTATAAAAATTTAAACGTAAATATCACAGGTTACATCGACTACGTATACGATGATTATTTTTATATCACAGACTCGGATAACAAATATTCTCTTGTTGTCTCCTCTGGCTTAGGGCATAATATTTCATTGAATATGGGCCAAAGGGTTAAGGTTGCAGGTAAATTTACTTTCGATGAGACGGACTTTAGATACAAAATAACTCTTCTTGGCAGCTCGCATGGCATATGGCTTCTGGGAGGGGACTCTTAAAAATGCTAGATCTTTTATTGGTACTTTTATTTTGTCTATTAGGTGTAATAACGGGCATAGCAACAGGTTTATTACCGGGGTTGCATGTAAATAACATTGCGCTTATATTGCTCTCTTTATCTGGTGTTGTCATAGCAGCATTTGGCTTCATTGTTGAGTATGGCCTTTCTGAAGATTTTATTATGCTATTAATTTGTGTTTACATTATAGCTGTGTCCATTTCTCATACCTTCCACGACGTAATACCATCAACTTTCCTTGGTGCGCCTGAGGCAGATACTGCATTGTCTGTGTTGCCCGCTCATTCTTTGTTACTTGAAGGCCATGGATATGAAGCTGTCGCTCTTTCCGCTATGGGTAGCTATGGCGCTATTTTATTTTGTTTTCTCCTCATATATCCTATCAGATTCCTAATTGGTAACCCATTCATGTTCTATGAGACGCTAAGAGAGATTATGCTCTGGGTGTTAATTGCTATTTCTATTCTTATGATAGCAACCGAGAAAGGCAAAATTGATGTTTTTGGGAAAAGAGGCATCCCTGCCTGTATGCTGGGGATGTTATTTGCACTTTTTGTCTTTTTTCTATCAGGTGTTTTTGGTATTATAATTTTTGATATACATGTAGATTCACCAATAGGGCTCTCCTCCCCTGTTTTATTTCCTGCACTTGCTGGTCTTTTTGGTACACCAACGCTCTTAACTTCTCTTATGACTAAACCAATTATACCCAAACAAGAGATAGCGGAACCCGCTCTCAACAAAAAAGCAAAAAAATCTTCCATCCTCTCTGTGATGACAGGCAGTCTTGGCGGCATCCTTGTATCAATTATCCCGGGGATAACTTCGGCAACTGGGACGATTTTATCTATGACTGCCCGTGGGGAATCAGATAGAAAACAGACTATAGTAACACTTTCAGCAGTGAATACAGCATGTGCCTTTTTTGTAGTTGTGGTTTTGTTCATAATATTAAGATCTAGAAGTGGAGCGACGCTTGCCGCTATGGAACTAATCTCCGTAGCAGAATGGACAAATTTGTTGATGCCCACAAACTTGGTTTATTTATTGATCACTTTGTTGTTAGGAGGGGCCCTATCATATTTCTTAACACTTAAAATTGGTAAAATTTTTGCAAAACATTTCGCTAACGTTCCATATGCATTAGTTGTTAAACTTACTATAACGCTAATAGCTATAATGGTTTTTCTTTTCACAGGGTTAGTGGGTTTACTGATATTGTTGGTTGCTACGTTTATTGGTTTGCTTCCTGTACAGTGGGGCGTTAGAAGAAGTCACTGTATGGGAATCCTCCTCATTCCAATTATTCTTTATTTTCTTTGAAAATTTCATCTTCTGCTTCTTTGATAAAACTTTCTAAAGAAACCTCGTGCTCTTTGCCGATTAATAGTGCCGCTGTACCAAAACAAATATTTTTTTCTTTTTGAATTTCTCCGATTATTTCCAGGATTTTATCTCTTGGGGTATTTGTTTTTTTAGAAATCTCTTCTACCATGTCTGCTGTTTTTTTAGGTTTTTTTACTTTGTCTTTCTTTTTTCCAATTGTTTTCATAGATGGATGAAATCCAACAGGAATCTCAACATTTTTTATATCAAAACTTGCCTCTGTTATCTCTTTCTTCCTAATTAACAATTTTTTTTCTAAAGCCTGATTTACAAAATCCTTAGCCTGTTTTGGCGAAAACCATTTTAAATCTATTGATAATGGCAAATAAATCTCAGATGGCGTTAACTTTTCTTTTCCACTACGTTTGAATATAAAAGCTAGAATTATTTTTTCCTCATCTATCATGTTTCTTAAAAGCCCCTAAATCATCTAGATTGACTAGTAGTCCATAAACTCCTAACGCCTCCCAATGATCTATGTTTCTCTGGTCAGTCTCGTAGATATAAATTTTATGTTTTTGTGCTAGATTTTTTATTAACTCTGTTGAAGTATTTTTTTCTTTTACATTATCTAATACAACTAGGCCCTCTATACCGCCTAATAAAAAGTATTTAGTGTTGTATTTGTCTTGTTTTTTAAGACAGAGTTCCAAGTATAGATTGCTCTCCGTGATTTCTCTTATTTTTTCAAGGTTTATATTTGGCCATAATTGCTTTCTGAGGGTAATGTCTGTTGCACCAGCCATAACCGCATCGACAACATCACCAATATCATTTGGCCCGGCATCAACCCATAGATCAATAGTTTTTGAAAGCTTTTGATATGTACATAAATTTGGCTTGTTTTTTTCTATACCATCATAATCTAAAAGATATATTTTTTTAGGTAGTTCTTCATTTTTCAAAAATTCATCTATCTTATATTTGCTATCCTCTTTTCCTAAGATATTTCTGTTTCTAAAACGTATTAATGGGACTATATCCATGAAATTACAAACAAATTTCTATTAATTATTCTTTTGCAAGTCTTTTTTCTACTTCAGCTATTTTCAATCTTGTTTTGACGACTGTATCGGGATTTAATGAGATGCTATCAATACCACATTCAACTAGAAATTCAGCAAATTCAGGGAAATCAGAGGGTGCTTGTCCGCAAATCCCCACCTTTCGCTTTGGTTCATGGGCATGAGCGGTATCAATCACTTGTTTAACTAGTCTTTTTACGGCATCGTTTCTTTCATCGAATATATGTGCGACTAAATCAGAATCTCTATCAAGACCAAGTGTTAGTTGTGTTAAATCGTTTGAACCTATACTAAATCCATCAAAAATATCTGCGAATTGATCAGCAACTATTACATTAGATGGTATCTCACACATAACATAGATTTCAAGCCCTTTTTCACCTTGTTTAAGCCCGTATTCTTTCATTATTTCGATTACCTTTTTCCCTTCTTTCGGGGTTCTGCAGAAAGGAACCATTGGTTTTATGTTTGTTAGGCCCATTTCATCTCTGACTTTTTTTATAGCTCTGCACTCTAGGCCGAAGGCTGATTTGAAGTTTTTATCATAGTAGCGGGATGCGCCTCTCCATCCGATCATAGGGTTATGTTCTTTCGGCTCGTATAAATTACCTCCAATTAGATTAGCGTACTCGTTTGTTTTAAAATCAGATAAACGAACAATTACATCATTTGGGTAGAACCCTGCTCCAATCTTAGATATGCCGCGTGCCAAATTATCAACAAAGAACTCTTTCTTATCATCATATCCAATGCTTTTTTCATCAATCTTCTTTACAATCTCCGCTATTTCTGGTTTTCCGTCTGATTGGTTCTTTAATTTTTCATATTCTATTAATGCCAATGGATGTATGCCGATGTATGAGTTTATTATGAATTCCTCTCTAGCCAACCCAACTCCCTCGTTAGGTATCTGGCCCTGTTGAAATGCTTTCTCCGGGACTCCAACATTCATCATTATCTGCGTTTTTGTCTTAGGCATACTATCTAGTTTTAATTCATCAACTCTGAAGTTTAGCAACCCGCTGTATATATTTCCCATGCCCTCACTGCAGTCAACTGTAACATCTGAATCTTGTTTGATCTTGATAGTGCCGTCTCCCGTGCCTATAACACAAGGTATACCAAGCTCCCTGGATATTATAGCGGCATGGCAAGTACGTCCCCCTCTGTTGGTAACTATCGCGCCTGCTATTTTCATTATAGGTTCCCAGTCTGGATCAGTCATATCTGTAACTAGGACCTGCCCTTTTTGAAATTGACTTATGTCTTTTGCATTTTCAATAATATTGGCTTTTCCTTGCCCAATTTTACTACCGACTGCCTCCCCTTTGACAATTATCTCTCCTTTTTCCTCCAATACATAGGTTTTCAACAACGCGACATCTTTTTGAGAGTGAACTGTTTCTGGCCTTGCTTGGACTATAAACAATTCACCGGTTTTTCCATCTTTAGCCCATTCTATATCCATTGGTTTCTGATAGTGTTCCTCAATGATTTTTGCCCATTTAGCTAAGGTTATAAGTTCATCATCACTGATAACAAATTTACTCTGTTCTTCTTTACTTACATCTTTTTGTATAGTGCCTTTTTCACCATATACTAATCTTTTTTCTTTTGAACCAAGTTTTTTCTCCAGAATTGGTTTAAAATCATCTTTTAAGGTTGGTTTAAAGACATAAAACTGATCAGGGTTTACAGTTCCTTGGACAACGTTTTCCCCAAGGCCATATGCTCCAGTTATATAAACTGCATCCTGAAAACCACTTTCTGTGTCAATAGAAAACATAACTCCCGAGCTTGCTAAATCAGAACGAACCATTTTTTGTATACCAACAGACAAATACACACTAAAATGATCAAAACCTTTGTCAACTCTGTATGAGATGGCTCTATTGGTAAACAGTGAGGCGAAGCAATCTCTCACTTTTTCTAGTAATTCCCTTTCTCCTCTAACATTTAGAAAAGTTTCTTGTTGCCCTGCAAAACTAGCATCCGGCAAGTCTTCAGCTGTCGCACTGCTTCTAACAGCAACATCTATATTCTCCCCATAACGTTTTTCCATCTCACGATAATTTTTACAGATATCTTCTTCTAATTCTGCCGGTAGAGGAGTATTTTTAATAATCTCTCTAATCTTTTGGCCTTTTTCTGAAAGATTATTCATGTCACCAGTGTCAAGATCCTGCAATATCTCTCTGATTTTTTTGTCAGTGCCTTCTTTTTCCATTGTGTACTTATAAGCATAGGCCGTAATAGCAAAGCCAGATGGGACCTTAACATCTTTTTCCCCTAGACTCCTTATCATCTCCCCTAAGGAGGCATTTTTCCCACCCACAGATGGAACATCCTCAATACGTAAATCATCAAACCATTTAGTAAACTCATTTATCATGATAGCTCTCCCCTTTACAATAAAAGGTTAATAAAATCCTACTTATAAACTCTTTTTAATCCTTTAAAAATACCGCAGCTGCAACAACTGTTGTCCATAAACCATTCTTATCTCCTTGAGCAGTTTGAACTACACTCTGTGTTCTTACGAATCTTCCACTCATCTTATATTCTTGTTTTCTCTCATCCCATGCTTTGTCCAAATCGAATTCAAGACCAAGAGTTGTAGCTAGCATGGATGCCGCAAGATCCTCTGTATAGTTGCCTATTTTTTGTGCTGTTTCACCATAACTATGGTGTTCTGATATGTATCCATATGAGTCTTGGTCTTTAGGTATGGCAACACCAACAGCTGCGCCTATTAACCTATTCGGCTCATTTGTTTTGTTACGTGACATTACGCAGTATGTAATCTCACCGGGGCTTAACTCAGGTATGCCTTTTTCTCTTGTAATTATTTTGCAATTTGGTGGAACAATACTGGAGACATTTACAATGTTACACTTTTCGATGCCTGCATTCCTCAAGGCTAGTTCAAAGGATTGTAATTCATGTTTATGTTTTCCAACGCCTTTAGTAAAAAAAACTCTTTTTGGTACCATGATTTCACATGGAATAACTTTTATTTTATAAATATATCTGTGGTCTATTCATCCACAGTTTCTTCATCTGTATCCATCTGTTTTTTGAGGAGATCTCTCATCTGAGTCTGCAGGTCCACTTGTTCCTTCTGGAATGTAACTTGTTCTTGTTGATAGGGGGTTATCACGCTTGTTTGAACCATTTCCTCCACTAATTTTTTAACTTCTTTGTAAGGGTAAATACCATGAAGTTCATAGTATGTCCTTGCCATTGGAGTTTGTATTTCCTTTCCCCCACCAAATAAACCAAAAAGCTTTCCTTTTTTTTCTGAACCAACTTGTATTCCACCACCTACAAAAGATTTATCGCTACCAAGCCCAAAACCAGATTGGCTTATAGGCGTTATAGTTCCGAATCCGAATATCTGGCCTATTACGCCTTGTTTTGCGTTTATATCTGTAATTTTATCATATCTGAGCGTTCTTTCCTTTTTAACTGTTATGCCTCCCTTGAATATTATTCTATGATCTGATATTACATATTTATGTGAGCGTCTGTACCATTCCACTAATAAAAAACCAACAATTGAAACTGCAATCATATAAAAAGGTATGAACACATCTGATGATTCCATCCAACCTTGCCAGATTATAAGCCCAGTGCCCCCAAGAAATATGCTAAGATACAAGAGAAATATGCTCCATCTAACTGTGATTAACGATGCAATTATCCCGACGACCAATAACACTATGCCCCATACAAGTATCGGATACCATTCATTGGAGAAAAACATATCTCTGAATTCAGAAAAATTTACAAACCATCC